>OLIF01000007.1_pt1 | contig 362466 bp, 317 predicted proteins | sample 1609681 | NCBI WGS metagenome assembly OLIF01 (sample SAMEA4350143, study PRJEB24818) | metagenome | biome: human; feature: gut; material: faeces | place: Denmark | collected 2013-09 | reverse complement strand
GAGGAACAGCCTCCCGTGATTGCCTGCTGGGGGCGGGGGAAGAAAGGGAAGGGAGTTTGGAGGAAGGAGCGGGGGCCGTGCGGGGTTTTGCCGGAGGGAAGGCCTGGGAATTGTCCGCCCGGGAGGGTGTTTCCCCATGCGGCGCGGCGGAAGGCGGTTCCGGAGGGCCGCCGTCCGTCTCCGGCACGGCGGCGGAAGCGTGAATTTCCTGCCGGGCGTGTTTTTGGAGGGTGTTGGCAATCGCCTCCACAATGGTATTAACCACGTCCGCGGAACGGCGGAACCTCACCTCCTTCTTGGCGGGGTGCACGTTGACGTCCACCAGCGCGGGCTCCACCTCCATGTACAGGAAGAGCGCCGGATGCAGCCCGGTGGGAAAACCGCCGTAACCGTCCCGGATGGCCCGGTTGATGAGCTGGTCCTCCACGGGGCGGGTGTTCATGAAGACGTACTGCCCCTTTCTGGTGCGCCTGGCCTCGGAAAGCGGGAGCAGGAAGCCCGTGACGGAAATGCCGGGCCCGATGGTCGTTTCTATCGGAATCAGGGCTGCCGCCGTAGCCGCATCCGTCAGCGCGGAGATGCGGACGCGCAGGTCCGCCGTGGCCGGAAGGTCGAAGACGAGCTGGTCGTCCCGCTTGTAGGTAAAGCGCACCTGGGGATAGGCCAGGGCATGCAGGCGTATCTGGTGCTCCACATGGGAAGCCTCCGTCTCCGCGGATTTCAGGAACTTGCGGCGTGCCGGGGTATTGTAAAACAGGTCGGAGACCTCAATGGCGGTGCCGGGGGAGACGCCGGAACTTCTCGGCTCGTGCTCCAGCCCGCCGTCGATGCGTACTTCCCAGCCCTCCAGTGCCTGCTGCTGCCTGGTGCAGAGCTTGAAGCGGGAGACGCTGGCAATGCTGGGAATGGCCTCCCCGCGGAAGCCCAGGTGAGTGATTTCAAACAGGTCCTCCAGGGAGGAAAGCTTGCTGGTGGCGTGCCGCTTGGCGCACAGGCACGCGTCTTCCCGGGACATGCCGCAGCCGTCGTCCGTCACCTTGATCAGGCCCACGCCTCCGCGGCGTATCTCCACCCGCACGGATCTGGCTCCGGCGTCCAGGCTGTTTTCCACCAGCTCCTTCACGACGGAGGCGGGGCGTTCCACCACCTCGCCCGCCGCCACCTGGCTGGCAAGAGTGGGGGACATGACGTGGATGGAGGGCATGGCGGTGACGGATTGGGAAGGGAAATAAAGGAAAAAGGGAGCCTAGCCGCCGGCGACGATGGAGACGATTTCCACCCGGTCTCCGGGAGAAACCGTAACCCGGAAAAAATCCTGCGGCAGGAGCGCGGAGCCGTTGTGCTCCACGACGACGGGTTTGCCGTTCATGTTCAAGAGTTCCAGAAGCCGGGAAACGGAACAGGGTTCCGCCAGTCCATACGGGGCTCCGTTCAGCATAATTTCGTTCTGGGCTGCCATGGCGGAAGTAACCATACCACAACGGGTGGAAAAATCCAGAAACATACCGGGGGGATGGCGTAAAAAAGATTCCGGTTCAAGACGGAAGGAAAAGAAAAAACTGGCATCGCGTACGGGACTCGAACCCGTGTTGCCCGCGTGAAAGGCGGGAGTCCTAGACCGCTAGACGAACGCGACATTAGGTTTGCAGGGACTGCGCGACGGAGTAAACACAACCACCGCGCAAAAGGCAAGAACTATTTAACCAAGGCCGCAAAAAAGCGTACTTACGGGAGTTCCCTCCCTCATTCTTGAAAGTGTGAAAACAACCTGATTCACCAATACCAAGCCAATACAAAAAACTTGCATGCCAAATAATGCCAATATATAACGGCGGTATCTGCTACAAAAACTATGCGCTATCTGCTATCCATCCTTACTATCCTAGCCATCATTGGAACAGTATGGTACAATAACCATTTGACAGTACAACACGACCAGAACGTAAATGAACTGAACTCTCAACTGGAAAAGCTGCAACTCACTACAGAGCCCAAAATCAATAATCTGGAGAGAAAGATAAAGGAATCTTATGACACTCTTGACCTGGAAGAAGAAACATTCCGGAACAAGAGGGATGCGTTAGAAACTATCCTCAAACAAACACAAGCACAACAGGAACGAACAGCACAACAGAACGCGGAACGGGCTTTACGCCGTAAAAAGGCCGCTGTGGAAACAGCACTAGCTAACCGTGAATTAACTGCTAAGGAATGGGAAGTCACGCTGGCGACTTTTAAAACACGACGGGCAGAATAGCTAAATTACTTGATAAAAATAAACAACAGATAACTCTTAATAATAGGAAACTTGCTGACATCATTAAACGTGATACGGAAGACATAGCAAGACGGGAAGACGCTATGAGGTCCGCCGCCCGCGCATCAATGGCAAGCGGAAGGGCTGGAGGCCGTGGAACCTCTTATGCGATCATTGAAGCCAAGGAAGCCATGGAAAAAAAGCACAGGAACATGAACAAAGCGGTTGCCCTGCAAAACAGAAAACTCATGGAATCCATAGATACTATGGAAAAAGAATTGGTCCAAATGGACCGGGCGGAAGAAAAATTTATGCAATTGAACTCTCCGCATAATAAACCAGTTGCACACCTTGAACACTCTGAAGAATTCGTGGCAAAAGTGCCCGTAGGAGAAAAAGCACACCAGGACCTTCTAAAACTCCACGAGGAACACAAACTCTCCGTTAAAAAGCTTCAGAACACAATTAACGACCTACTGGACGCAAAAAATTCTTTAGAAACCAGGCTTAGCGACGTCCGCCGTGACATCAACAAGCAAAAAATGGATATTCAAGATAAGCATCAGCAAAGACTGAGAAACGCTCAATTCACAGGATACGCAATCATTGGAATTTTAGCAATTCTTACGCTCATTTCTTTTTCTTTTACAAATAGATACGCCTGATAAGTCACATTGCCTTCCTCTCTCTAGTCGTGTCCTCACAGGGTACGGCTTTTTTGTTGTCTAAACTCTAACTCTAACTGTCACTTTTGAGGAATGACAGGATAGTTGATATAAGTTGAATCAGGGTTGAAATCCGTTGGAACCCTAGAAAACACGGGAGTTAAGGAGGATCAGGCCAGTCATGAGCTATCTTATAAAAGTCGGAGCTGAAAAGAGGGTAAATGACAAGTATCTGATATAAGTACACAAGCTATGCAGGGATGCTGCACAAGAGCTGCAAAGAGTAGGTGATAGAGCAACGACAAGGTAAAAAATCATGATAGGATGCCCCGCATGTGTACACCTACATATTGTATCCCCTTGTACGGCTCCGTTACCGTTATATCCCCAGCAGACCGGAAGAAAAAGAACCCACAAATTTATCACCTTCATGATACCGCTGTCGTGTTGATGTGGACAACTCGTGAGGGAAGTAAAACGACGTGCTGGGTGCGGGATATGCTCGACAACGTGTGGATTGTGATCAGGGATGAGAGAGAAGATGATTGAAAACAAAAAGGCCGCCAGGAACAACCTGACGGCCTTTTTGTATCATAGCCTAGTCATCACAACATAAAGCGCGGACAAAGGGCGTCATTTCCTCGCCCTGATGCTCCTCCAGCAGTTTCTCTATCCTTTCGTCAATGATGCACAGGACAGTAGAATAGAGACTATCAGCATACAGTGACTGCTTGGTGGTGACAACAAGCGCTTGGATGGCTAGATTGGACTGTTGGCCATTGCGATCAATAACGTAGCAATTAAGCTTATCGCCCGGCTCTAAGGTTTTCATGATAGTTTTTCTGTTATTTCAATCCGCACATCCACAGGAGGCATGCACCAGGCGGGGGCGTCCGGTCTGGCATCGGAATTGATGATACATCTCTTGCCTAAGATATCGGTATCCCTGAGGAGCTGGAAGCATCCAAAGGCTGGTAGGGTAATCATAGACATTGCCGAGGCGGTATGCGATAGCTATCTCCTGATCCTGGTAGTATAGATCGTACTGCTTGCGCGTAATACCGCAGCCATCCTTGACGACATCCCAGTACCGAGGACGCAAGGGTATCAGAGCAAGCCTCCTGCTCATGGCTGTATCTCCTCTTGTGGAACGATCCTCCATCCACAGTACCCCTCCGCATTACTGGGCTGCTCCATGTCGATGCAAGTTATGCAATCAGCATCTGCCTCGTATTGGTACCTAACCCTGCCAAAGCTGCACTCAACTATACTGCCCTGCCTGGCTTGATCCAGAGCCTGCTCGTAAGTGAGCGGGAAGTCCCCTCCCGGCAGGTAATCCTGCATGTCGATGAGGAGGGAATCAAACTCATCGACAACCACATGGCCGGAAAATCCACTCACTACATTACTCGTCGGAGGAGGCGAAGAGATAAGCCTATCCGCATCCAGCACGGCTTGCTGATACGGCAATAGGTACAGGGGCGTCTCCTGTCTCATCATGGCATCCCCTCCCGGCTATCTTGTGATACAATACGCCATCCAGATCGGGCCTCAGCGCTGCCAATGTCGATAGTCCAGTCCTGCCAAATATGATCCACCAACACCCCTCTGACGGGGTCAAACACTGCCATAATGCGGTATCCTAATGGTTGAGATATGCAAGAACACTCAATAAGTGCACCCTGCTTGGCAGCTTTGAGTGCCTCAGGCCATGTGAGCGGATAAGTAGGATCACTCATGGCTGCACCTCCTGATCTGGCATCCATATATTACTGTGGAATCCCCGCGCGGTGGGCTTATGAGGCCCAGGAGTGGGAACAATACGTACAGCCCCGACATGATCAGCCAGCTTGCCGGGCGGCATAGTGCACGGATCAGCGTGCGGTTCGTAGGTCTCCTGCCCGGTTTCAGCGGCCATCTTGCGAGTCTCCGCCCGTCCCCGGTTGATGACGGTGTACATCAGGTGCCGGACGTGTTCCACGGCGGCCCAGTTGCGCAATGCCTGGTACACATCCCGGCCCGTGCAAGGCAGGTGCAGCTGGTCGCGCACAATCTCGGCCAGATAGTCCGGAGTTATCTCATAGCGCTGCATGGCATCACGCAGATTGTGGATGGCCTTGTCCATCTCCGACCAGGTACGGTCCTTGACAGGCGCACAGCCAAGATAGGATGCCAGCCTATTATAGATAGGTACGTAGTGCTCCTGGGTGGCTTTGGTCAATGACTCGGTGATCCCTGTGGCTGCCCAGACCTCGTCGTGCCTCCAATCTCTCAGAGACGGGAGGGGGCATCCCTGGGACTGGATACGCTTGTAGGCCTTGCCGGCCATAATGGACAGTACGGCGATCTGTCGCTTGGTAAGTGGCTTATTGTTCATGACCGGGATTTTGTAGAGCCTTGATCAGTTGTTGCCGCTGCTTGGGCGTCAGATAGACAAGAGTGGCTGTTGCTCCTCCTCTATCAGTGCCCGTCCAGATAGTCAGCAGGGTCTGGAATCCATAGTCTTTAACCTCAATCTTAGTCATCCCTGGTACTCCTCTCTACGTAAAAAGTCTCCACCTGTTTGATCTCCAAACCCAGCTTGGCGAGCTTGTGAGGCTTGACATGCTGGCGGATTGCATCCTTGTCAGGAGTCACCTTGGTGACCAGGTACGCCTTGCGGCGCGTAGTCTTGAGCAGGGCGACAATCTTGTCCCACGTCCAGCCCTTGGCGGGCTTGAGGGAGGGCTGCCCCAGGCGGTAGCCGTAGGTGGTCAGAGCAGTGGTGCCGGATTTGCGGCCCTTGGAAAACAGCTCGTCCCTGCGGGGGGATGCCCATTGCTCGGCCAGTTTGGTGAGCCGGTCAATCTCCCTGGTCAGCTCGCTGATTTTGGGGTCGTGATCCGTGAGCACTTGCTGCATGGCGGCCTCCTTGGCGGCTTGCAAGGTATCCAGCTCGACGCCTTTGCGGGCGATGTCGTCCAGGGTCTGACAAAATTCAGCCTTGTCCTTAATAACCTGCTGGTCGGTTGCTTTAGTGGTTGTGCGTATTTTACCCATTGCAGTCTGTAGTTGGTTGTTGGTTACATTGGCACTGCCCCAGCAGGACGTAAGTGAGTACCCCAGGAGCATCGTCCGGAGTAAGATCGGCAAGAGCCACGGTGTATTGTTTGCCGTGTCCCTTGAGGCCTCTCCGGACCACCGCCTTATCACCTGACAATATATCCTCAATAACCCCATCATATCCGGCTGATCTGAGTGATATTCTGGTTCGGTTGGCAGACCTGCTGCTGGTCATACAGGTCTGGTTGACGTAGACCACATCTCCAACCTTAAAAGTTGACGGATCGACGGGTCTGAGCTTGCCGCAGTGCGGGCATGTATATTTCTCATTGTCCATTGTTATTGTGTATTTCTCTTGTTGAGTTGTTTTCTCTTTTTGGCCAGCATGTTAACGACATGCTGCCAGGTAAGGTCTGGCGTGGCGCTGAGCCACTCCAGAAATCGCTCTCCATCTACAGGGACGTAGTATTGTCCGAGCTGCTCCAGCCGGATGGCGATCATGCCCGGCCAGCGGGGGTCGCAGACTACCCAGTGATCACACGCGCCGGGGAAGCGGGAGAGTTGCAGGCCGATGAGATAGGCCAGTGTATTGGGATCGTAGGTCATGGCTGGTCAATGTAGATGTAGACGGGAGGGATGGGATTAACAGGCTCGGCTCTGTTGATCAGCTTGTGTACCAGATCATCGGATGAAAGATGATTGCCGTGATTGGCGCGGTTCAGCTCTGAGCGGATGCCCTCAGTCATGATTCTTCGGCACTCCGGGCAGACCGCATAGGTCTGCCCATGGCGCTGGATGATCTCCAGGCGCGCGTGCCGGTGGTAATAGCAATAGATGGGATCAGTCATGGCGTCTGGCCCTCCTCTCCATATCGGTAAACCGGGGAAGAAAACACCTCTCCAACTTGCCCGTGTCGTGGTTAAGATGCACGTTGATGCCCGTGACATCGTGCATGAAGTTGAAGTTATCGGCCTGTTCCATATCGGCGAGCCTTAGTGGACACCCGTTGCAATGGCATGCCTCCAGGTCCATCTGAATATCCAGCTCATCGACATCTGTATTGCCATATTTACGGTAAAGGGCGACAGCCCTCTTGGCGATGCGTTCAATGATTTCACGCTCCGCAGGTGTGGCGGTAAACAGATCTATCATTGTTGGCCCTCCCGGTTGCGATTGATGGCATCGGCCATTACTTCGCCGATAGCGTTCGTGTTGCGGGCAATGACTGTCTTGAGCAGCGTGTCGACACGTGATGCCGGCGTCTCGTGGTCGGCCTCCCGGAGGGTCTCGTTGTAAATAGACAGCCCGTGCTTGCCCGTGTCCGTGATAACATCCTCAATATGGATGATATAATGGCCTCCCCAGGGGGCCGGTTTGACATTGAGGGCTTGCCGCCCCCTGTCCTGTTGATTGTTAGTGTTGGTGCTGTACATGATTGTGGTGTTATTGGTTGGAAGTTGAGTCAGGCTGGTCGTCCTCGGTGGGGCCGACGGTGATGTTGGCCAGGCGGATATTGCCCAGCAGGTCGTGCAGATGGGATATGGCCATATTGAGGCAGTCATAGTCCGTCTTGGTCAGGAGGGCCACCTTGCAATGGCTGACCCGATCAACATGGATATGCTGGGTAATGTAAAGCAGCTGCCGGTGCCGTTCCCACTGCGCCTCGCTCAATACCGAGATAAGTTCCAGGGAAAGGCTGTGATGCGTGGTGATGAGGGCGTCGAGGTCAGCCAGGCGGAGGACCACATATCGGGTGCCTCCCAGGTCAACGATGCTGTACTTGATGGTCTTCTTGCGCATGATTTTTTTGAGGGGTTATACGTATTCCGGCATCTTGCCGGCTTCCATTTCTTCGAGCTTCTTGACGGCGGCCAGGTAGTAGTCCCAGGTAAGGTCCACCCCGGCATTGTTGGCGGCCTCCACCCCTTTGCGCAGGCGCTTGGTGGTCTTGCCGAATCCGTACAAATTGGCCTGCTGCTTGAGGGTGGCCAGCATGGCCCGGCTGGGGGACGGATAGCCGTAATAAGTCCACAGGGTTTCCAGGTCGCGGGTCTCGATATGGTCCGGGAGGCGGTAGATATTGGCCGCCCCTCGCTTGGAGGTTTGCTCCAGGATGCCTTTCCACTTGTCATTTTTTTCGACGTACTCGGCCAGGACGGGCGTACCCACCAGGAGCATGCCGCACTGGGTCTCGTCGTAAATCTCCCGCAGCTGTTCAATGCCCTTGCGTCCGGTCTTGTCGCTGTCCAGCGCGTGGTGGATCTCGTCGACAATGAGCAGGTGCTCCGGAGTCAGGCGGTTGACAATCTTGGCAATCTGGAACTCGGTGTTGCCTTTGACCGACAGGCCTAATTGGGCGGCAATGCGGTAGAGCAGCCGTCCTGGACTGGTGACCACCGGGCAGCGCACCAGGATAACCGTACCGGGATGGCGGCGGGCGTACTCCTTGAGCGCCCAGGTCTTGCCCCACTGCGTTTTGCCCACCAGCATGGAGGCGTATTGATTGACGTGGGTCAGCTCGGCAATCTGCATCACGTAGCGCGCCAGAGCCGTCTCGATAAACGGCCCGTCAGACGCTGATTGCTGGCGCAGGGCCAGCAGGCCGCACAGGTCATCAAGCTTGGAAAGGTGAGGGCCGGTCGGGGCCTGGTAAGCGCCAATCAGCAGGCGGTGCATGACCGTCGTGCTCACCGGCAGCTTGTCGGCCAGCGTGCGCAGCGTCCAGTCATGGTCTACTGCGTAGTTGATCAGGTCGGTGAGCATCTTCTTGTGAGCCGGTTTGTACGGCGTATCCTGAATGCGGTCCAGATACCTGCTCAGGTTGGCATTGTTGTTGATTTTTGTAATATCGTCCATATTGTTATTATTGTGTCTGTTATGTTATAAAAATCTTACATCGGGCAGGTCGTGGGGCAGCTCGTCGTCATTGCTGCCGCTGGCGGGGATGAGGCTGATGTCCGGCATGGACTCGGCCGCCGCCGTGGCTGCCCTGGTCACGGTCCGCTTATCGGCGGGAGTGGGGGTGAGGGAGTATGCCTGGGCATACTCGGCGGCCGTCACCGGCTTGCCCTCCATCAGGCGCCTGTTGTGCTCGCGCTTGCGGACGATGTCCGCCTCGGTATTGGCTCCGATGATGCGGGCATATTCCAGCTGCTGCTCCCGATATCCGGCCGCCTTGCCCATGGCCTGCTCCACGGCGTGCGTATCCGCCGTGCAGACCCTCTGCACGAGGGAGGCCGTACCGATGACGCGCCCGTCCTGCCCGCACACAAAGAGCTGATTGTCATCGTAGGGGTTAACGTAGCCCTGGTACGTGCCGTGGGCCAGAACCCGGACGGCTCCGTCAGGAGTCGCCACGCGGGCCTCGTAAATCAGGTCTTCGTCACGGATGGTTTTGTCGCGCATCCGGATGTAGGCGCTGGCCACCTTGATGGGGCGGGCCATGTCCGTGCCCAGGATCTGGCAGATGCACCAGGGGGGCAGCTTGATGAGCCTGTTGCCCGGTTTGGCCTCCTCGCAGGCCCATGCCTCGGAGGGGCTCATCCGGCGCCGGCGCACCAGGTCGGCCCCGGTTTCGCAGGCGGTGCGGATGATCTGGGCGGCCATGGACGGCTCCACCTCGGAGGATGGTGTCCAGGAGGCGGAGGCCGAGAGGCGCAGCTCCTCGACCATGAACCCGCATCGCTCCCAGCCCTCCAGTCTGTGGTCGGTGCGCGTGTTGATGTCGCTGACTATCTTGGTCAACTCGCGGCTCAGCTCGTCCATGGTCAGCATGTAGTGCTTGAGTTGACCGGCTTTGTCCGCGGGCAGCTTGTCCATCGCCTTGATGAGCTGCTCCTCGGCGCGTACCAGCCCGTGCAGGGTTTCCGGGGGCGTGCGGTCGTGGCCGGTGGCTCCCGGCAGATGGCTGATGCGGTTGTGCTGCAGGTTGTGGTAGCTTTCCAGCGCCGCCTTGTGGCGCGGGTTGCCCACGCCCCGGCCACCGTGGCCCTGCTTGAGAGTCTGGCGCACGCCTCCGATGCCGGAACGGTCCACCTTGATCAGGCCGCCGCTGGCATGGTAGAGCAGGTCTTCCAGTTCCTTGCTGATAGCCGCCGTTCCGTTTTCGACGACGAGCGTCGTCCCCTTGGGCGAGTACCCGACGGTAGCTCCCCACAGGGCCAGGATGCTGCGCATATCCCGCTGGTTAAGATGGATCATCTTGCCCGTCTCCTCATCGCGGCGGCGTATCTTTTGCCCCCACGCCACACGCTTGCCCGTAAGGTACTCCAGCACGCCCAGCTGCAGGGGCTGCCCTTTGTCCCGCCCGGAAAGCACCATCAAGTCAAGCCAGACGTCGTCAAAGAGGAAATGACTGCCCAGCCAGAGCCCTTCGCGGGTGGCCAGTACCTGCGCCAGCTGGGGCGCGGCGGCCCGGATGCCCTGCTTGAGCGCCACCGTCTCCAGAGATTGGGGAGCGAGCCTCTGCAGATTGCGCAGGCTCCAGCCGGAGGGGACGCGCGGCCAGCCCGGCCAGTCCTCATAGCCGGGGATGGTGTCGCGCCTCTCCGTCCAGGTCTTGAGCAGGAGTTGGCGGGCCGTGGGGATGCCTCCGTTGCGCTGGCACCGGGTGCAGAGGCCGTGCCAGTAGGCAAGGAATTTGCTGAGGGTGACGCGGCTGCGCGCCTGTATTTTACGGTAGCGGCGGTCCACCAGGGAGAGGGGATTGTCGCCGTTGTTGCGCCAGATGTCATACCAGCGGCGCATAGTCACCGGGGAGATGCCGCAGAGGGCGGCGGCATCCCGGATGGCTTCCTGCTGCCCGCCATAGCAGGCGCTGGCCTCCCTGATGCGCTTGCAGGCCGCATAGAGGGTCAGCACTCTGTCCCGCTCCACCAGCGGCAGATCGTCCATGGTGATATTAAAGTCCATTATCTTAAAGTGTTGTTGTACCGTTGACTATGCCATCCATCGTGGCCCTGACGCTCTGTACGTCGGCATCGGATACCTTGCGGGCGTAAGCGGCCAGGGAATCGGCAAAAAGCTCTCGCTCCTGGAGGCGCAGCAGGTGGACGTAGCCCTGGTCGATAAAAGTTCCCAGCTGTTTGAGGAGGCAGGCTGCGTCCTGCTCGGCCTGATGCCGGCGGCGCTCCAGTTCTTCCGGGGGGAGGTTGAGAGCGGCCAGGTCATTGGCCAGCTTATCCATGGGGGTGAGGGCCTGAGCCCCGTCAGGGTTGCCGGAGCCGGTAAAGCCCAGGGGCTTGACCCGGTCGTGCGTTGTCCGCTTGCGGGTGGTAATCACGCCCAGGTTGATCTCCATCTGTCGGGGTGTTTCGGCTCCGTCGGTTACTTTATCTACTAGGTCGGGCAGCTCGGAGACAGGCTCACCGCATAGGCCCGCGTCCAGGAGAATTCTCTCCACATTATCTAATCTTCCTGCGGCTGTTTTATAACAGCGCATGTAGCGGTTGGACATCTGCTGGGTAAATTGAAACCGTGGTTTCAATTTATCGTCTTTGGCGAAAAATTCGCCCCACTCTCCATGATGAGTCGCGGCCTTAAGCTCGGTCAGCAGCTTGCCCAGCTTGAGTCCTGCCGTCACGGCATTGCGCCCGGCGCATGCCGCCATCTCTGCCTGCGCCTGGGCATACCGGTGCAGGCGGTTGGCTTCGCTGACGCCCAGCGTCACCCGCGTTTCCGCGGTTATCATAAGCTCGTGTTTCATTGGTTGAAATGTTGTTGACGATTGATTTCCTGCTGCAGGATGTAACGGTTGAGGGCCACCCTCAGCTTGACCAGGGCCTTGTCCTGCAGCTCCCAGACAGCCTTGTCGGACAATCCCAGGTAATGGGCCAGTTCCGGGCAGGTGAGCGGGCCGTCGTGAGGCACCCGGTAATGGCGTCGCACTTCCGGGATGTTCCAAATGGCGGACCAGATGGCCCATTCCTCGGCCGTCATGGGCGCGTCCATGTCAACGGGTGTGTCGTCCATCATCGTGTGGCCTTTCCATGACTGGCAGGATGGCCGTGCGCGGGTCCTTGAGGCCGTCGCGCACCTGCTGCTCCTCCGTATCCAGATACCATCCTCCCGCCTTAACCATCCCTAGGAATGCCAGGGCCATGACTGCTATGGCGGCAATGAGATTGGCGGCTCTCCTCAGCATCGTTACCTGCTCCTCCTTAATGATGTCAGTTTTTTGCGCGGCAACCTTCGGATGCGGACTTTCAGGGCGTTGCCCCGGTCTGGCGCTCCTTTGAGGACGCGGCGGAGATGACTGGCTGTCACTCCTAATACTTCGGCGGCTTCGGTCGGGGTGTATCCATGACCAAGTAACCATTGAATGTTGATGTTCTTTTCTTGTATGGTCATTGCTGTTTGTGTTAATTCTGCCTTATGGCCGCCTTTATAGGGCGGCTCTCATAAATGTGAGATATATTAACAGGTGTGACCATGCAAGAAAAAAATGATACAGATGTGAGTTTTTGTGGCCGTTTTGCCGACTTGCTAAACAACTGTGAATACTCACAACGTCAAGTGGCCGTTAAGCTAGGATTAACAGAGGGAGCTATTATCAACTACAAACGCGACCGCATTCCCAAAGCATGGGAACTATTACGCATTGCTAAATTTTTTGGTGTAACGATGGAATGGCTGTTGACTGGCAAGGATCCCATGATACAAGCATCATCAGATTCTTGGCGGGAAAGGTGTAAGTTGGCCGAAGCTAAATTATCTATCGTAAGAGAGGCTTTGCAAGGTGTTTTAACGAAAACAAAATAAGCACTTAATGATACATGAGCAGCACTCAAGGAATGAGTAATGATAAGCAGTATTATTATACTGTAGGGAACCAGGTACACGGTCCTGTACCTTCTGAAAGTTTGGTAGCTATGTATCAATCCAGGCATCTTGCAGACACCACAATGATCTGCCCAGTTGGTGGTGCAAACTGGATATTCATGTCGGAACTATTGCATGGATTGCCTAATCAGTTAGTCGAGCATAGTAAGCAAGATACAAAGCCGCTTGAACTCCCCAGAACAAGAAAAAAGCAAGATGGATCAAGTCGGGCTCTTAATATACTGGCTGTTTTTTGTTGTCTCCCCTGTGCATTTGTGATTTTGTTATCCCTTTTTAATCCTAAATCATTTATAGATTTATGGGGTATTGCCATTCTAAGCATCATAGTTGCTCTATTTTTTGCTGTCTTAGCCAAACTAGTAGGAGGCAAATCGTGAACTATCCCTATTAAGTATGACACAGCGCAACATACTGATCATAAATTTCATATCTCTAACAAACATAACAAATTTATAATAAATTTGTTGTGCCGTTAGAGAAGGGCGTTTGGGCGAGCTATGCTCGCGTCCGATGACCAACACATATACCATGCTGCACGGGGACTGCATGTCCCTGATGTCGACCATGCCGGAGGCATCCTACGATGCCGTGATTACTGATCCGCCCTACGCCAGCGGAGGCCTCTCTACGGCCGCCAGGGATCGAGACCCGCGCGTCAAGTACCAGCTGTCCGGAACCCGTAAATATTACCCGACATTTGCCAATGACAACCGCGACCAGCGTACCCACCTGATGTGGTCCGTGCGGTGGATGGAGCAGGCCCTGCGCCTGACGCGCCCCGGCGGCTGGCTGATGGTATTTACGGACTGGCGTCAACTGCCCCTGACCTCGGACGCCCTGCAGATTGCCGGCTGGACGTGGAGAGGCATCATCCCCTGGGACAAAACGGAAAGCTGCCGACCCCAGATGGGGCTGTACCGCAACCAGGCCGAGTACGTCCTGACCGCCACGCACGGAGGATACGACAAATCCGTCAGGCTTTGTCCTCCGGGAGTGGTGCGCGAGCCGATCCGCCCCAGGGATAAGCTCCACCTGACGGGCAAGCCGGTCCCCCTGATGGAGCACCTCATGACCATCCTGCCGTCCGGCTCGCGCATTTTGGACCCGTTTGCCGGCAGCGGCACCACGCTGGTGGCGGCCCGCAACAAGGGACACACGGCCGTGGGCATTGAGCTGTCGTCCGACTACCACCGCATCGCCACCGACCGTCTCGGTCTGGTCCTGCCGTCCTAATGTTCGTCGATATCCACATATATCAAGACCGCTAGGGAAATTCCTGGCGGTCTTTTTTCATAACGTTTTATCATTTGACTGAGCCCTTCATGTGATTTATATTTTTGTAATGAAAAAAATATCACTTACTGAAGATGAATACAATACGCCCAAGTACACTATTAAAATTGATGGAGAGAAGAAAACGAAGTTGGGTTTCATGGAAGCAATACTCTCTAATTTTAAAGAGGAAAAGGAATGGCATGATAATGATATAGAGATACTGTTGCACATAAAATCATTGGCGCAGTTATCAGATGAAGAAATGATGGAAATCATCACGGAACCTGTGATTGATGAAAAGGATGAAACGGAAATAATTAATGGTTCTACGGAAGTCATCTCTTGGAAAAATATAAAAGAACCTATGGCAGAAAACATGTCCGATAAGGTGTTAATCCGCATTTATGAAGCAATAAAAGAAAAGGCTCCCAGCGTTCTAGGCTAAATATCCTTTCCCGCACGCCCCCTGCAGCATCCCTGCAGGGGGCTTTTTTTGCCAGCCGTTAGAGAGGGGCTCAACATTGTGGTAAGGTTGAGGCATGGACGACAAGACGCTCAAACGCTGGGCCTCCGGGCCGCTCTGTACCATTGCCCAGGCAGCGGCCCTGCTGGGGGTATCCTCGCAGACAGTCCGGCGCATGGTGCTGCATGGCCATCTCATCGCGTGGCGTCCCAATCCGGCGGGCCAAAAGAGGCTGCTCTACCGCCGCCAGGTGGAGGATTTGGCGGCGCATAGCCAGAGCCGTGCCATCCGGCAGGCCCGCCTGATGCAGGATACATTCGATTTTTTTAAGCCAAATGCAACAAATGCGCCAAACGTGCCAAATGCAACAGAGGGCAGCCGAAAATGGGCTAAGGTGCCCCCATGAGCAACACTCCATCTCCTGTTGATAATACTACTGGTGCGCATGACGAGATCCCGGCTCCGGGTGGAGCCGGGAACACCGTCACCACCAAGACGCCCTGGTATTTGTCCTACGTCCTGTGGACCAACCTGGCCGCCCTCGCCTCCATGCTACTGCCCTCCGTGCGTGATTGGCTGGCCAACAATCCCATCGAATTTACAACCGCCCTTACTGCGGTCAATACCCTGCTGGGCTTTATAAGCCGTGGCACGATCCAACTTACCGGACAGGACGGCCAGAGCGGCCAGTCCGCCAACCTGGCCGGAGCCCTCCCGCCATCGCCTGTTACCGGGGAGGGCTCCACATCCCCCGTGGAGGACCGGAGTCAGGATCCTGATCAGGATCCGTCGTCCATACCCCCCAGCTCCGGCTCCTCCTCACCCTTATCCGGGACCTCCCGCCTGATGGTCGTCCTGGGAGCCTTGATGCTCCTGCTGGGCGGATCCTGCAGTACGGACGCAGACCCTGTGGCCGCCAGCGTCAGCCTGAGCGACGGGCAGGTGATAGTCATCCGTGGAAGCACCTCTCTGGTAGTGGACCGCACGGAGTACAAGCTGCTCTGGTCACAGGCCGCCCCGGAGGCAGTTGTGGCTCCGGTAGTACAAGCCACCTCCAAGTGAGCAACTCTTAACTGTCAGCTATCATGATTTACGCAGCATTACAATCCGACACGCTGTCCTGGCAGCGCTCCCTGAAATTCGCCGGTTTTTATCGGGGCCGGCTTGACGGCATCACCGGCCCGCTGACCCGCGAGGCGGCGGCCCAGTGGCGCGAGAGCCATCAACAGCTCCAGACCCGCTACGGCCGGCTGGACCAGCGCACGGAGGACAACCTGCTTACCCTCCAGCCCCTGGCCGCGCTCAAGGTGCGCCAGATGATGACGGCCCTGCGAGGCCTGGCCGACTGGAAGCTCATCTGCGGCATCCGCACGTATGAGGAGCAGGACAGACTCTACGGCAAAAGGCCCAGAGTAACCAGAGCCAAAGGAGGGCAGAGCATGCACAACTTCGGCATTGCGGGCGACGTCTGCCTGTTTGTCGACGGCAAGGACGTATGGACACCCAGCGAGGGAGCGAATTCCATCTACAAGCCCGTGGCGGCCCTGGCCCATAAGCTGGGGCTGGTATGGGGCGGGGATTTCAAGTCCATTTACGACCCCGGACACGTCCAGCTGGGCGAGCTGTCCACAGCCACCCTCCATCACGCCTACACCACCGGGTCCGCCACGCTGGCCCAACTGCTCCAGTCATGATGCTCAACCTGATAGCAGACGCCGCCGCAGGCATCTCGCCGGAGGCAGTAGGCACCATCCTCGGCGTTGCTCTCGGCTCGTCCGGGACATGGTGGGTGGTCAAGGGCCGCAAGGCTCCGCAGCAATCCGACGATCCCCAGCGCTTCTTGATGGAGGACAAGTACGCGACCCGTGAGGAGGTGGCGGAGCTCAAGGCCCTCCACGCCAAGACCACCGACGACATGCACAAGCGCCTCAACAGTATCACCATCAAGCTCAACGAGATGTCCGGCACCCTTAAACTCATGATTGACATCCTCAAAACCCGCAAGTCCTTATGACCACCCGCGCCAACATCAAGATTACCATCCTGCAGGTCCTCGACCGACTGCCCGCTGCCTATACCCAGCGCGTGTCTGCTCTCCGAGCCGAGGTCTCCCTGGACATGTCTCCGAGCCCAGGAACTGCCGATATCGACCTGGCCATCCGGGAGCTGGAGGCCCTGCGCCTGATCACGTCCACCACCTGCCTTATCACCGGCGAGCGCAAGTACGCCATCACCGACGCCGGCCGCGTCCAGCTTACCCAGATATGACCATCACCGACGCCATCGTAAGCATCGCCGCCTTAATATTGATTGGGTTCATCAACTACATCATTTACCGCCGTTAACCGCCATGCTCCGCAAACCCAGACCAGACAGTGTGATCGGCTCCCAGTTGCCCCCCATCATCAAGGACGACGTGGACGCCATGTTGTTTTCCGGCGCATCTTACAAAGATGTCCAGGAACGCCTGGCCGAGGACGGTGTGACACTGAGCCAGGAGGCCATCCGCCGCTACTACCACTCCCAGATCCTGCCGGCGCGTCTGGCCCGGCAGAACAAGACGGCCGAGGAACTCAACAAGATCTCCGTGGACGGAGTGGACGAGGCCACCATGAGGGCCATCCGCTCCGCCGCCCTGGACCTGGCCGCCTCCCCGTCCTGCGATCCCAAGGCGCTGAGCATCCTGGTCAACCTCATCCTCAAGGCAGAGCAGCTGGAGCAGGACAAGCGCCGCCTCAAGATGCTGGAGGCCAAGGCCGCCCAGGCAGACGCCGCCAGACAGGTCACGCAATCAACCCTCACCCCGGAGGAGCGCGACGCCAGGATGCGCAGCATCTTCGGCTGTTAGACAGTAACTCACCCACTCCCCTTCATGTCATCCTTGATCACAACGCCGCTGGAGCTGCTGCTGCCTTACCAGGCACGGTGGGTGGCGGACGAGAGCCGCTTTAAGGCCGGCATCTGGTCCCGCCAGTCCGGCAAGGATTTTTCTACGGCGGCGGAGGCGGTAAGGGATGCGATGCTGCGGGCCAAGACCACCTGGATGATCGCGGCCCCGTCCGAGCGCCAGGCCATGGAATCGCTGGCCAAGTGCAAAGAGTGGGCCGAGGCTTTTTCCCTTGCCCTGGCTGACGAAGAAATCGAACGACAGGACGGCCCCAACACCCTGCTCAAGTCCGGCTCCATCACATTTGCCAACGGCTCCCGCATCTTGGCCGTGCCCGGCAGGCCCGATACCGTGCGAGGCTTTAGCGCCAATCTCGTCCTGACGGAATTCGCGTTTTTCGAGGATCCCGACGCCACCTGGAGAGCCGTATTGCCCTCCATCACTAATCCCCTCCGGGGCGGCGAGAAAAAAGTCCGGCTTATCACCACGCCCAACGGCAAGACGGGCCGCGGCGCCAGGACATACAAGATCATCTCCGACAATTTGCTCCAACCCGTGGAGGGCCGCAAGCAGCACTGGTCCTGCCATGTGGTGACGATTGCCAAGGCCGTGGAGGACGGACTGCCCATCGACATTGACGAGTTAAGAGAATCCCTGGACGACCCCATCGGCTGGGCGCAGGAGTACATGTGCGAATTCCTGGACAGCTCCAACGTGCTGCTGCCCTACGACCTGATCGCCACGGCGGAGTCCGCCAGCGCCACGGTCTCCTGCGACCCGGCCATTTACCTGGGAGGCAAGCTGGACCTGCGCCTGGGCATCGACTTTGGCCGCTCCAACGACCCGACGGTCTGCTGGACATTGGAGCGGGTGGGTGACGTGCTGGTCACCCGCGAGGTGCTGGTGCTGCGCAACATGTCCGTGCCGGACCAGATGGAGGTGCTGCGCCACCGCATCAAGGCGGCGCGCCGGGTGTGCTACGACTACACGGGCGTAGGCATCGGTATGGGCGATGTCCTGGTCAAGGAATTCAAGCGCTGGCATCCGGAGGGTCACGAGTTTGGCCGGATCGAGCTCTGCACCTTTACGCCGGCCTTTAAGCGTCTCATCTTCCCGCGCCTCCGCCAGGCCTTTGAGGCTCCGACCCGTGTGCGCATCCCGATTGACGTGGAGATTCGCGAGGACCTGCACGCCATGCAGCAGATATTCAGAGGCACGGACTACAGCTATGAAGCCCCGCACACCAGGGAGGGACACTCCGACCGGTGTACGGCCCTGGCTCTGGCCCTGCGCGCGGCCGACGGCCACGTGCAGCACCATCTCCCGGCGCCAGGCAGCGGACGCATCATCACCGGCGCTGGCCTGTTTGGCGGCCGCTCCCACGGCTCCCTGTTCGGATGCCGCCCCTCCCTCAACCATCTACCGTCAGCAGCGTAACTCATGATCAAGCGACTTTACAACTACATCCTCCACCGCAGGCTCCATGCAGAGGGCGTGCAGCGGGCGCTTACAACGCCGGAGATACCCTCCCAGGACAGCAGGCCGGGCCTGTTCCGGCTTGTATCCCTGTCCGAACTGGACAAGGACAGCCGCCGCCAGCTGGAGCGCGTGTGCCCGCTGGACTACCTGAGCGTGGATACCATCCGGCGCTGCCTGCAGGACTGCCAGCTGGGGGCCTATGCCGAGCAGCAGTGGATCTGGGAGCAGATGGAGCAGTACGATCCCATGCTGATGACCTGCATTACCAAGCGGGACGACGCGCTGAGCAAGTACGACTGGTCCGTCACGGTCAAGCCGGACCTGGACGACAGGGACAGCCTGCTGGCCGAGGCCCAGCAGCGCACCATTACCGACCTGTGCAACGCCATCGTCAACATGGACGAGGCTATTACCGCCCTGTCCCAGGCGTCCCGCCGCCATTACAAATTCCTGCAGCCCTACGCCGACGGCGATGGCCTGCACCTGCTGCCCGTCGACAACTGGCTGATGTGCCGCGACGGTTACCGTGGACCCTGGGGATACAACCCGTCCGCCCAGTTTAGCCGCTACCGGGGGGAGCCGTTGCCCGTGCCTTTGGAGGATCTCATCCTGCGCCTGCATCCCAGGCCCATCGACATGCCCGCCCAGATGCTGGTGCTCAACCGCAGCACCACCTTGGCCCAGTGGGACGTCTTCCTGGAGCGATTAGGGACGCCGCCGGCATTTTTCAAATTGCCGGCTGACTGCAGCGACGAGCTGCGCGATCTTTATATAAAGGCAGCGGCCAGGATGCAATCCGCCGCCATCGGCGTCATCGACAACAGCGCCGACATCATCACCGTCCCGGTGTCCCAGACGAGCGTCGACCTGTTTGACCGCAGGTACAAGGTAGCCACCGAGGAGATCGCCATGCTGACCACCGCCGGCAAGCTCACAGTCATGACCGAGTCCGGCTCCGGCACCCTGGCTGGCAACGCCCAGGCTGACGGCTTTAAGGCCTGGGCGGCCGGCGAGGCCGACCATATTGCCTCCGTGCTGACGGCCCAGCTGGTCAACCGGGTGCTCGACGAGTACCACCCCGGCCAGCCTCACCTGGTGAATTTTACGCTCTCCTGCGTAGACAAGACCACGCCGGAGAAAGAAATCGCCAACGCCGCCGCCTTGCGCGCCGCCGGCTACGACATCGACGACGCCGAGGTCAGCGAGCGCACCGGCTGGCAGGTGACCGCCGGAGTCTCCTCCTCCGAGCTCTACGCCATCAGGACCGCCGGCTACACGCCGGAGCAGCGGGCCATGGAGAATGGCGGCAAACGATCCCAGGAGACGCCCTACACGCTTAACTCCCGCCGCCGCGACGCCATCACGACACTGGCCCTCCACCGCGGCACCACGCTCTGGGAGCCGGCGCGCCGCCGCCTGGAGGAGGTGGTCGCCCACCGCCTGCAAGACATCGACGAGCGACTGGAACGGGTCACGCTGGAGCTGCTGCCCCTCTCCCCGGCAGAGCAGGCCCGTCTCAAGGATGCGCTGCAGATACCCGAAGAGGAGGAAATCGTCTCCGCCGCCCTCCAGATTGCCCGTCGCCTCCAGGAGGCCCGTGACGAGGGGAGACGCCGCGCGGCGGCCGTTGACCCGTCTCTAACCACATCCGGCCCTGCACGACCCCTGCACGGCGCAAATTCAGCCCCATCCCACGCATGAGCAACTACCGAGACAGATACATCGCCCGCGGCATCCCGGAATTCGACCCGGACGCCTGCGCTCCATACCCCATTGGCCAGGTCCCGCAATCAGGCTGGTTTCTCATTGAGCCAGCCGGCACCTACACCATCCCGGTGCCCGACACCTCCATCCCTCCTGCCAAGCGCTGGGACGTGGACGAGGTCATCGACAAGGACGCTCTGCAGGCCATCTGCGAGGCCTACGACCCGGCCATCAACGGCGGCAACGGCATCCAGGTCAACAACGACCATCTGCATCTGCGCACCACCGGCGACAACCCGGCCCTGGGCTGGTGCAGGGCGCTGGACTACGGATGGGTCGGCGGCCGTCTCTACCAGGCCGCCTACATCTCCTGGGTCAAGGATGCCCACCACGACCTCAACCAGGGCAAATACTGGGCATTCAGCACCGAGTACAAGCTGGCCGACTACAAACGCGTCTATCACAACGGCTACAGCCCCACGCGCCTGTCCGGCCTGGCCGTCACCAACAACCCGGACCACGAGGCCCAGCCGGGCATCATCCTCCAATCCGCCGCGGGCGACGTGGTCGTCCACAGCCGCAGCGCCTCCATCCTCCAATCCACAACCATGAGTACAAAAACAGCAACACAACGGATCCTGCACTCCGAGGGCACAGCCCCCGAAGATGAGGAAAAGAAGCAGCAAGAAATCAACGCCAACAACGACAATCCCCCTCCTGCCACCACAGAGGAGGAAAAGAAAGACGAAACCAGCGCCAACAACGACACCGACCAAAAGGACGAAACCAGCTGCAACTCGGACGACGAGGGCTGGCTGGGCCTCGTCAACAAAATAGCCGGGGTGTGCGGCCTGCCCGACACGGCCACCGGAGACGACATCCTCAAGTACGTCACCGACCTCAAGACCGACTTTGACCTCCTCAAGCAGCAGGCCGATCAATCCGGAGGAGGCACCCAGGCCCACAGCAGGGCTCCCCTCACGCGCCAGCTGCACAGCAACCGGGGAGGCCGGCGCATGGACCGCGACGTCACTCCCGCCGGGGTGGTCATCCACCGCACGCCGGAGGGCAAGGCCGTCAAGGTGCCGCAATCCGACGTCGACCTGGTGACCCACTGCCGCCAGGCCGTGGACGCCGAGATCGTCAGACACGGCCGCCAGCTCACCCCTGGCGAGTACGACCGCGCCTGGTCACGGGCAGCGGAGGAATTCGCCTCCGCGCGCCGCAAGTAACTCCAATCTCAACACCTAACTCTAATTAAAATGATTATCAAGCAAACACCCGTAGAACGCCGTCTCTGGGCGTCGGGCGCCACCGGCACCGACAAGAGCGAGGGCAAGCTGGTCAAGGCATCCGCCGACGGCAAAACCATGTCTCTGCTGACCTCCGCCTCGGATATCCCGGACGGCGTTGTCAGCAACCCTGACGGGCGCGACGGAGCCGACGGCAACGGCGGCGATCTGGTCCGCATGAGCCATCCGGGCATTGTCCAGGTCCGCCTCAACGCCACTCCCGGCGCCATCGAGGACGGCACTGACCTGGTGGCCTGCGCCGACGCTACCGTCAAGGCGGCCACCGGCGCGGCCGGCGAGGTCGTCGTGGCCAAATCCGTAGCCCCCAACACCAGCGGCCAGGGAGGCTGCCTCCATGACGCCATCCTCGTCGCCAGGCCGGCAGCCACACCGGCGGCCGCGTCCGAAAAATCCTGACCATTAACTCTTACCTCTTAACGACTACATAGCATGAGTACATCCGCAACCTACGCCGTCAACCTGCCGCTGACCAACTACATCATCGGCTGGTACGGCACCCAGACCCACGACCCGGCACGCTTCCTGGCTCCCGGCACCCAGGCCCCCGGCCTGCTGACCACCTACAAGCGCTACCTGCGCCAGGACGCTTTTGCCGCCTCGGACACCCGCAGGCCCATGTACGACTCCCCCCGCACCATCGACATCCGTGGCGAGGACGTCCCGGTGATGCTCGAAGAACACGCCCTCAAGATCGGCATCGACGACCGCGAGCTGCTCGGAGCGGTTGACGCGGAAGTTTACCGCACCAGCCTGCGCCAGGCCAAAACCCGCGCGCTGGCCCGCCGCATGCTCATCTCCCACAATAAGGAGGTGTTTGACTACGCGAATTCGGTCATCCCCGGCATCACGTCGGTGGACGGCATCACGGAGGCCAACAAATGGAGCGACCGCACCAAGCCCGTGGTCAGCATCCTGACCAGCCTCATCAACAAATTCGCCGTCAACAACGGCGTCTATCCCAACCGCATCCTGACCACGCGCGACGTCTGGGCGGACATCCAGGCCAACACGGAAGTCCAGACCATGATGGGCGAGATGGGCCGCAAGGTCCTCACGCCGGAGACGCTGCTGGAGCTCATCGGCCTGCAGGGCGACGACATCCCGCCGGTCAGGGTCATGCGCACCATTGCCTCCTACAATCCCGGAGGTACGGGAGGCGCGGAGGTGGACAACGTCAATATCGTGGGCAGCAACATCTATCTGTTTTACGCCGACGACAATCCGTCCCTGGACGACATATCCGCGCTCAAGACGCTCAACCTCGCCGGCGACGACATGTACAGCACGGTGGAAACCTATCGAGATGAAGACATTTCCACGGAATGGCTGCGCGTGCGCGGCCATCACAAGGTCGTGTTCGCCGCTCCGTCGGCCATGATGCGCATGCAGATCGCCTGATGCAGGACGGAGTGTGGAGAGCCGGGAGTTGAAATGCTCCCGCCTCCACGCTCCCTCCCTCTCTTAACAATCAATTTTTTATCAAGACATCAAGATGACAGCCAAGAAATCAACCAGAACCAACAAACCCGCCGCGGAGCAGGCTCCTGCCCAGGAGATGGACACCACCACTCCTGATCAGGACAAGGCCACGCCGACCGTGGAGGGCACCGCTGCCGAGGCATCCGCATCGGAGCCTGCAGCCAATCCCGCCAATCAACCAGCCGTAGAGCCCGCCACTGACTGCCCCATGGGCGACAGCGACTCCGGGGAGGCAGGGGGCAATCCCGGCCCCAACATGACCAGTCACGAGTACGATAACCTGCATGATCTGACCTCCAACGTCCATGACGACAGCGTCTCCGGAGAGCAGCCTCCCCTCGCCATTCTGACCGCCGAGCGGCTCGGCCTGTCGCCCAGACAGCACATCACATCCATCATCGCCGGAGGCGTGATCAGCGGCATCCTGGCCCGGACCAAACCCTACGAGATGCTCGACCTGCGCAAGGCGGCCGAGGCCATCGGCATGTGCGACGCCATCGTCGAGATGATCCTGCACCTGGACGATGCCGTCCCGGAGGCCCCGGACGAGCAATCCGTCTCCTGACTATTAACCGTTGCCTGCCATGAATCACTGGATCACCTTGACGGCGGATATGCTCCCGGAGGTCATCGACCAAGCCGAGCTGGATGCCATCACGGCCGCCGATACGGACGGTTCTGTTGTTGACGGCATCATCCAGGACGTGACGGCCTCCGTGCGCGAGGCCATCGCTGCCAACCCCGCCAATGTGATGGACCTCACGGGGGACACCATCCCCCGCACCCTCAGGCCGGAGGCTCTGGACATGATTGCCTGGCGGCTGCTCAAGCGGTTTGCCGTGGCAGTCAGTGAGTCCCGCGACAAGGCCGCGACTTCCGCCCGCGAGCGTCTGGAGGCGGTCCGGGCCGGCACCCACCGGGTGATCGGTCCGGACGGCCGCATGCCCGTGCCTCCCGGCAAGCGTCCCTATGTCCAGGGGCCGCGTCCCGCCTACGGCTCCGGAGCGCCCGGATTATTTCCTTCCCCCCGGCGGGGGAGGTAACAGTAACTCAGCCCTTCCCACTCAGCAATGCCCTCTCCCTCGGATTACATGCGAGCCAAAATCACGGTTCCTGCTGCCGGCATGTCGTCGGCGGACTGGGACGGCGTGGATCCGGACATCCGGGAGCGCTCCTATTGGACGGCCAGGGAGGGATGCTATGCCCGCGTGCAGGGATTCCGCGACCGCTGCCAGGGGATTGTGGACGGCAACCTGTCCGAGGCGGACGCTCTGCGCGAGGTCCGCGCGATGCTGCGCGCCACCGGCTACCAGCCGGAGCCGGGCACGGAGGGTACTATCCAGGACCTCAACTCCGACGCCCGCCAGCGTCTCATCCTGGACACCAACGTCGCCATGGTCCGGGAACGGGCCTACCGGGACTCCATGCTGGGGTCGCTGGCCTATCCCGCCCAGCGCCTGGTGCGTATCCGCTACAGCCGCCAGCCCAGGGACTGGGATGCCCGCTGGAGGGAGGCGGCGGCCGCCGTCAACTACGAGGGCGTGGCTACCGACGGCTCCCATATCGCGCTGCTGACCTCGCCCATCTGGCGCAAGCTCAGCCGGTTTGATCTGGATTACCCTCCCTTTGATTTTAACAGCGGCATGGGGGTGGATCCGGTCGACTACGAGGAGGCGCAGCGCCACGGACTCACCATCCCGGAGGCAACGATTGAGGGAGCTGACGGCGAGTCGCTCAACGCCAGCCTGGAGGCGTCCATTGCCAGGATGGACGGCGACCTGCAGCAGGCATTTGTCAATGCGCTGGAGGACTGCGTGGAGGTGGAAGGAGACCGCGTCTACTACACCGACCCCAACGGCACCCGTCCGGTGCATTGGAGCGAGGCGGGCAAGGTTATCTGCGGGCAGCGTCCTCCCGTCATCCCGGACACCCAGGCCAGAGCGATGGTTAAATTCGTCGAGGATCAGCGCCAGTTTGACCGGGCGCAGCGCGGCGTCCAGGGCTATGCCACCCAGGAAGAGTGGGACGCCCTGTACAACGCGGTCACCCGGATCCAGCCCACCGACGTCAAGGAGAGCGGCACGCTCTATCGCGGCATGTCGATCCCCCCCAATGATGTTGACAGGTTCCTGTCCCGCATCAGGCGCGACGGCTACCAGGCGCTCCCCACCAAGATGGTGGACAGCTGGTCGCGCGCGGAGGAGACGGCGCAGCGGTTTGCGGGTGGCGGCAAACCGGGCAACGAGCGGGTCATCCTGGTCAACGAGGACTACCGGTCCGGCCACCGCATCGACGCCGTCGTCCGCGCCCTCCAGGAGCAAAGGCGTCTTGTCAACAAGACCGACAAACATCCCCACACCAATGAGTCGGAAGTCTTGTTCCTGCAGGCCGCGCGCCACCAGGTCAACAAAATCGTCCGGGGGAGGGACGGCACACCCACTTACGTCTATGTCAGCGAGCAGTAATAACAGATCAGCCCTTGCGGCACTTGCGCCGGTTCTGGCGGCCGTTGCCATGACCATTAGCCGGCCGGTCCGTACCGCACCAGCAGGGCACATGCTCGCCGCGCTCAACAGCCCGGCGCTGATACTGCGTCAGCTCTGTCCATCGCAGCTTGCGCGGTGCGGGAGAATCCTGCTCTCCAGATCGGCCGGGAGCGCGCAGGTACTGCAGCCACAGCGCCATCTCGCGCTTGCCGATCTTGCCGTCCATTCCGCTCATGTCCCCCTTATGCCCCAACCCTCAACCCTTGTCAACTCATGATCAGGTTACACGTCGATGTGATTGGCCTCCAACGGCTCCCTCTGGCTCCCGCTATCCGCGCGGAGATGGTGGCCGATGTGGCCAGGGCCGCCCGCCAGGCGGTGAGGGACAGCTTGCAGGCCATGATCGACCGCACCCAGTCCCAGGGATTCTGGGGCAAGGCCAAGCAGAGCGTCAACCCTCCCGTCATCCGGGACAACAAGGCCACCATCGACATCACCCACACAGGCGTACGCCTGCAATGGCTGGGAGGCACCGTCAGACCCACCGGCCGCAGGTCGGAGGTGACCGGCCGTCCCATCAGGAGCCTGCTCATCCCGTTTAAGGATTCTCCCCTGCGCCGGCGCTCCCTGGCCAGCCTCCACCTCCCGGAGGACGAGGTCATGGTCCTGGGCGACGTCGATACCGGCAACGCCATCCTGGCCCGCGTCAGGCAGCGCAAGCGCCGCAACAGGGACGGCCATTACCAGGACGTCACCCCGCTGGGAGCCCTGGTCAAGTCCGCCACCATCCCGGCCCATCCGGAGGTAATGCCCTCCCGCGAACAGATGCGCAAGTATGCCGTGCGCGCCGCCACGCTGGTGCTCAACCGCCTCCTGGCCCAGGCCGACGGCAACTCCACTCTCCACTCTTAACTCTCCAATCACCATACAATGGATAAAGACTACAAACTCGCCGAGCATCTCATCGCCCACCTGCAGCAGGACGACGTCCTGGCTCCGATGGTGTGCCCTACCGTGTGGGACGATCAGGACCAGATCGACGCCATCAACCGCGCGGCCATGGGCAGGCCCGGCAGCGTCGCCGTCACTCCGGCAGGCTACGTCCCTCTCTTAGAGATGGGCGTCAATGCTCCGATGGTACGCATGCACGCCGTGCTGGCCGTGAGCTGTTTTGCGCGGGATGCCGGAATGCCGGGCGGCGTTCCTCCCCTCCGTTGCCTGTCCGGCATGGTGGGGCGGACTCTGCATGCCGTCCGCCTCTGGGATCCGGTTGTCGACCGCGTCTGCTACGACACTCCCTCCGTAGCCTCCGTCGAGGACTACGACATGACCAAGAGCAAGCTCACCGGCTTCCGGGGCCGGGCCGTCATCCTCTACGCTCCCGTCAACTTTTAATTTTTCCCATCCTCACCCACAACACACAACCATGGCTAAGACCAATACAACCAACAATACCGATACGACCGGCACGACTCCGCAGGCTCCCGCCCAGGAGGAGACGCTGGTGTTAGTCCGCGTGACCAAGACGGGCACGCTCATCAATGGCGCTTACGGACGTGCCGGCGCTACCGCCAGAGTGACAGCCTCCCAGGCCAGGTCTCTGGAGGCGGCCGGGCTGGCCGTCATCGTCGGCGTGTAACTGCTAACCATTAACCCATCATCAATCACTGATATGTCCAGATTTATTATCCCCGGCCTGATCATCGGCTCCAAGGTCAGCATCGCCAAATTCGGAGCCGTCATCGGCAGCGGCGAACCGTCCAAGACCGTGTCTGCGGACTGGCTGCCCGTCCCCCCGACGGCGGAAGCCCCCGGCCCCTGGCTCTATATGGGCAGGATACGCACCAGCAACCCTCAGATTGAGACCAAGACGGGCGAGATTGAGGGCACCAACGACGGCGGAACCTACGAAACCGAGGAGCTGCAGCTGACCACCAAGCGCAAATTCCTGTTTGCCAGCAACTACATCACCCCGGAATTCCTGCAGCTCTCCTTTGGCCTTGCCCAGGACTGGGGCACGGAGCAGGTGGTCTTTGGCTCCGGCTCTCCGCAGATCGACGTCTATGTCTATACCGAGTGGACGGACGCCTACCGCGACGGGGCCAGAATCATGAGCGCCTGCATGCAGGGCCGCCTGCGCCTGGTCAACCCGGCCAAGGCTGCCTCCGATCCGTCCCTGGCAGAATTCGAGCTCAGCGTCATCTACAATCCGCTCTGCAAGCTGACCCCTGACGAGGACTACGCGGGAGCATAATCCCGCCCTCCCCCCGCGGCGGCGTCCTTTCCGCCGCGGGGAAACACCTCTTACGCCTAATCACTGATACCTGTTATGCAACTGCTGATTGATCTGGCCACCATGGCCGTCATGTTCCCCGGCGGCATCCCGGCCACCGACTTGTCCCTGGTGCGCGGCGACAAGATTCCCCTGCGCGTCACGCTGCTGGATGAGGGCGCTCCGGTGACTCCCTCCGGCGTCAGACCGGCGCTGGCCGTCAAGACCGCCCTGGGAGACGAGACCCTGGTGCTGGCCGCCACCAATCTGGAGCCGGTCGATGATGCTCTGGGGCCGGCTTATGTCGGGAGCCTGTCGGTCAACACGACCCAGTTGATCGAGGCCATGGGCAGCGCCGCGAGCATCGACCTGATCGGAGAGGTGGTCCTCATAGCCGGTGATGGTTCCCAGCGCACCTCCTCCCTGATCAGGGTAACCGTGCGCCAGGACATTATGCCGGCGGATGTTATCCCTCCGGAAGATGTGCTGGCCGACTGGTCCGCACTGGTAGCCGACGCCCTGGCCGCGCAGCTGCCGGATGCGCTCAAAGAGGCGGGAGTGGAATTGGAAGCGGCAACCGGGCAATCCACCTTGTCCAGCGGGGACGCCGCCGACACCTGGACCATCGTCGGAGGCTACGCATTCACTTGGGGAGACGAGATACTGGCCGGGCATCTGCCCGACAGCTGCCGCCTGAAAAGCATTTCCACCGTGTATTTTTTCACCGACCCGGCCCTGAATCAGTATTGCCTGCGTGTCTGGCGTCTGACGGACGGCGCTTACAGCCTGATCGGCACCTCCACCTATGTGTCCAACCTTTCCAGCGGCCAGACGGCTACATGGGAATTTACGCCGGGCGTTACGTTGCAACGCGGGGATGTCATTATCATCCAGGTGTGCGAGGGGACGGAGATGACGCCCTATGCCTTAGGCATGCACGCCGTTCTTACTCCGTCCGTCCCTGGGCGCGGCCTGGTGACGGAGGTGGCCAACCCGCCCACGGTGAACGGCACGATGGCCCCGCTGATGACCGTAGTAGTGGACTATGACGACGGCATCACACTGGGAGGGGTGGAACTGGCTACCGCGCGGCAACTGGACAGCCTGGGGAGAGATGTGCGCCAATCATCCGCGACCGCCGAGGCTGCGGCGCGGACGGCTGGCCAGTCCGCCGCTGCCGCGTCCACGGCTGCCTCCGATGCCGCAACCTCTGCCACCAGCGCGGCCAACTCCGCGACGGCGGCGGCTAACGCCCTGGCGGCCATGCCTCAAGTGGACGCCTCCGGCAACATGACGCTGGCCGGAGGTCTGACGGCGGCGGGGGCTATTAACGCCAACGGAGGCGTCAACATCCCTCTTGCTGTCGGTGCGCCGACCGATACGGGGGCGGTTAATCGCTTTTATACGTTAGGATTGGCCGGTGCTGTATCAGCGTTGGTTCAGCCTATATACCTTAATTCCAGTTCGATCACAGTCGCGGGTTCCATTTCTAAATCTTCCAACGGTACTCTTGCCGGGTTGACGCAGCGTTTTTCGGTGGGCGCAGCTTCTGCCGGGTCCAATGCGTACGGGTCAGCGGTTATTCCCCTGATAGGGCCTAACGGTCAATTTAATTACAGTTCCGTGTGCGGATTTTCCCTTGCGCTCAACGCGACAGCCTTCGCTAAATTTACTTTTGGCATAGGCCGCGGCTCAAAAACCAACAGAACCGGGTTGACGATGGATTCTTATTCTATGATTCCGGGGAACGAGCTGGCCGTCAACCATGGGGAAATCATCGATGTTACCATCAATACTCCTTACGATACTGTCCGCAAGGGGTATGAAATCAGAGTAAGGGAAATCTTTTATGTATCGTCCGTTGGACACTGGCAGGTGAAGACGACAACCGTATTTCTTCCGGTAGGCCATAATGAGCTGATGCCAAACGGGCTGAACAGGCTTATTTACATGCAGAGCGGGCCGCCGAGTACAGCAGTGCGGGAGGAAAAGGCGGCTCTTTATATGGAGCTGGGAGGCGGCAGTACCAATACCCTGTTCAAGATAGCTTCTCTCCGCGGCTTCATCGCTTTCGAGGCAGGAACAGGCGTAAGCACCCTGATTATCGACGCGCGCAATGAGAAAACATATGCCCTTTCAGCCGACGCGGGCACAGGCACCAGGCACCTTTATGCCAATGGATTGACCAATCCAACCTATCACGCATTGGAAGCAATGGCCGTCAATGCCATTGAATCCGAGGAAACAGCGGCTTTTGAAGATATTAACGTACCCATTGAAGAATCATGAATATTTCGGAGATACAAATACTGTTCCCTCGGCCCGGCAACTGGCAGGAATTCACGTTGACGGCCATTTATCAGGACGCGGACGGGTACACCCGCATAGACCGCTATACGCAGGACGAAATTCCGGCGAACCAGACCCCGGCCATGGCCGCCGTCGTTGCCGCTCTGGTGGAACTGGGCGAGGACTGGCAAGCCGTCCAGGTATGGGCAAGGCTGGGAAAAGATGTCCTGACCCTTGCGGAGGATGGTGCCTATACAATGATTGATGCGGTGTCTTTGACCGTTGAGGCCGTCCATGCGGAGACCAAAGGCCGCAGGATTTTTACAGTCTCGGACTACCCGGCTTTTATCATCACGGACCCCGCCGCCGTGGAGTTTTTCAGGTTTTTCACGACGGCATCCAATCGTTAATCACTCATATTCCATTACTAATCATGCACTATCTGTCACTCGATACGGTCATTTACCGTCCGGACGGCCTCCGGGATATCGTGCTGTGCCAGTATGACGACGTGATGGCGGAGCTGGTGGAGGTCAAGCCCTCCGTCCAGATCCAGCGCGAGTCCGTCATCGGCAGTCCCTGGATGCACCAGGCGGCAAGGGGCAACGCCTCCCTGCAGATGTCTTTTACGGTGGTGCGGGCATTTACGACGTTCGGACGCGCCCGTGCCTGGGGGCTCGACCTCCAGGAGACGCTCACCCTTCACCCGGAGGGAGCCGTTACCTGGTTGTCCTGCTATTTCCGGGGACGTCCGGGCCGGACCAGATCCTATCACGCTACGGTGGATCTTGCCCAGCCTTTGCCTCTCACGAGCGATCACGATCTCGGCGCGGACGGTCCGAGTATGGGCCGCCGTCCGGAGGACATACGCCTCCCCGGCATGGAGGGCAAGGCCTGGGCCGCCCTGCAGGTATCCCTCACTCTGACGGGAGACATTTCTTAACCATCTATTAACTTTAACCATTAACTATCATATTCCATGGCAGATAAGGATTACAAGGTACAGGTAGGTGTGGAGGCCAAGGCCGACACGCGGGGACTGGATCAAGTTAACAAGGGACTCGACAAGGTCCGCAGGACGGCCAAGCAGGTCAACGACGAGCTGGGCGACAATGCAGCCGCCGACAATATGGAGGAGGTGACGGATGCCGCCGGGGAAACTGCCGAGGCTCTGGATAAGACCAGCGACGCTGCAGAGGGGCTGCAGGAGGCCGTCAGTAAGGTTGGACAGACGGCCAGAGCCACCGGCGATGAGATGGACAAGGCAGGAAGCAAGGGAGAGGCAGCCGGGCGCAAAATGGAACGGGGAGCCAGGCAAGCAGCGGCTGGTCTGGGTGACCTCAAGGCCAAGGTACAGGCGACGTTCAACATCCCCAACGAGCTGGAGGCTGCCTACGGCCGGGGCGTAGCTTGGGGGCAGGCCATCCTGGACGGCTGGGAAAAATACATTGAGGGCGTGGACAAGGCCGCCGTCAAACGGGCGCGGGAACTTAAAGACCGGCTGGCCAGGGAGGCCGCCGCGCGCGAGCAGGCTTATACTGACGCGCTGACCAATGCCAAACGCGAGCGCATCTACGACGAGGAGCAGCGCAAAATCACGGCCATCAACGACCTTTACACCCAGCGCATCCAGCTTATCGGCCAGCTGGCCGTCAACCGCACGGCGGAGGTGGACCATGTGGATGCCCTCCGCCAGAAGGAGCTGGAACTGCAGCGCACCATTGTCAAGACCCGCGAGATCAGAGGGGAAATCAGCAAAGAAACGGCTGCCGCCCTGATGGCTGACCTGGACGCCTCCGAGGCCAAATCCGCTGCCAAGTCCCGTCTGGACCGCCAGCAGATCATGCTGGAGGCCGCTATCCAGGCCCGCGACGAGACTGCCAAGCAGGTGGCCCAGATCAAGGCCGAGCAGGAGCAGGCGGCCAAATTACCTCATGCAGGGATGACGGGCGATGATTATCAGATCCTTGATGCCATTGTAAAGAGAGGAGAAGATCCGCAAGAAAAGCAACGAAGAGAAAACATAGAAAAACAGTTTGAGACTGCTCGGCAAAAATACATTACAGCTAAAAATCATGGAGACGCAGACGGCATGCAAGCTGCCGGAAACGCGATCACTCAATATTCTGATCAACTGAAACTCATAGGAGAACAAAAACAAAAAGAAGAAGATGCTTTAGACAAATTGCTAGCTATTGAGCAACACTTAGTTAATAAAGGGATTATATCAGCTCAAGATAATCCTGATGTCAAATTGGGGAAAATAAAAAGAGAACTAGACGCTCAATCGACAAAAGACAAAACGAGAATAAACGAGCTCAAAGAAAAAGAAACTCAGCTCCAGCTGGACGAGTCCAACGTCACGACCCAGCAGCATCTCCTGCAGTACCAGAAGGAAATCAATTCCAAGGAGGCGGCAATCGCTGCCGCCAAGGCCGACCAGGCCAGCGCCGTGGCCGCCGACGAACGCCGCCAGAAAGACCTCGCCGAGCTGGCCAGCCAACGCAAAAAGGTCCAGAAGCGCTGGCGCGAACACTACGACCAGCTTACAACCGGTCAGGACTATAAGGACCGGGAGACTCCGCAGCTCAAGCGCCTGCTGGCCGAGGGGCAGCACATGGCCGATGCCGGCTATATGTCCGAGCAGGACTCCGCGCGTCTGGCCCGGATGCGTGACGAGGCCCTCAAGGGATTGCCCAGGGAGCTGAGAGCCAAGGTCAAGTGGATGGTGGACGACATGATCAAGGGTTACTCCAGAGCCGCGTCCGGAGAGCGCAACCTGCTTACTCCCCTGGAGCGCAAGGACCTGGAGGCGAGCCGCTACAAGGCCAAGCTGGACGGCCTCTCCGACATCACCCCCAGCCTGCCCAAGGATGGAGCGGCCGCCAAAATAGTGGCCATTCTCAAGGACGTGGCCAAGTACGGCGTCCTCAATGAGGCCACCGTCAAGCAGCTGGAGGCGTTGAGCATGCGCATCAACGCGGACGATGCCGCCGGGCAGCGCGTCGTCTCCCTGGTCAGGGAACTGGTCCAGGGCGAGCTGGGCCGTATCCTGACGACCATGTCCAGACCGCAGCCGGCCAGACCCCGACGCGTCACCCCGGAGGGCCGCGATCTGGATGCCGAGGATGAGGTGCGCACGCGGATCCGCGCCGGTGCGCAGGCTCCGCTGCCTCATCCGCAGACCGCCCCCCAGCCTGCAACCGGTCAGGGCTACAACGCCATGATCGGCGAGTTTGCCCGGCAGATGTTTGGACAGGGGGAGACCAGCGGGCGCATCCTGGACGTCATGCAGCAATTTCTGGCTGTCGCGCGGCAGTCTGCTTCCCAGGCCTCCCAGTACGACGCCCGACTGCGGAAAATGGAGCAGGAGGTGGCCACTCTCCAGTCCCGCGCCAGCTTCGGCCGCTAATCACCACATTCCCCCTATGAGAGTTGTAGAGCTGACAAACCGGGCCATTAAGGGAGCTAAATACGAGTGGAGTAACTTTACCGCCGCCAGGGCGACCTGGCAGCAGTTGGCCAGAGATCAGGATGAGACGGCTCCCTATCTATATAAAGAGCCGGTGCGCGTGGTATGGGATGGCGTGACCATCCTGGAGGGAACGATCCGCAAGTGCTCCCTGGAACAGTCCGGCGACGCCTGGCGCTGGAACATTGAGGCTTGCGATATTCTCCAGCCCCTGGAGGCGGCCTTGTGTTTCAATCCTGGGGGCACGTTGAGAGGCGGCGTATCCGCCTATGCCGAGGTCAGCGGCGGCAGCGGCGCGGACGCCCCGCGTAAAATCAAGATTGCCGGCACGGTGCGGTGGGCGCTGGAGGACGCCCGCAAGTACGGTCTCATTCCCTCCGGCGTCGGCATTGAGGTGACCGTATCCCCCTCCGCCTGGATGTGGGACACGGCGCTTGGCTGCGACATGTATGCCGGGGTGCTCCGCAAACTGCTGGCAGGTCGTCCCGGCATGGTGTGCTGGGTTGATTACTCCGGTTCCTCCCCCGTGATCAGGGTGGCCGACGGGGCCGGGTTACCCGTAGTCACGCTGGACCGGGCGCAAGACTGCCTTTCTGCCATCTCGCTTTCTCCCCGGCCGGATCTGGTGCCTCCGGCCGTGGGCGTCGTCCTGACGGCAGGACGGCAGACTTGCCGGTCCCAGGTCTGGCCCAGGGGGGCCAGCCTGCGCCAGGAGGGATGCGTCACTACCCAGGTGGCGCTGTCTTCCACATCGACGGAGGATGATGCTCCCGTCGGCAGCGAGTCTCCCGTCTGGGATTTTACCAAGCCGATTGTCGAGGTCCGCGGCGTCAAATTGCCGTCCGGTACGGATTCAATCGCCAGAAAATGGTGGTTCAGCAAGGTATCCCAGCTGTCATCCGTTTCGGGACTGCAGCTGGGGAGCATCAAAAAATCTGTAGTGGCCGGCGTGGACGGGACCGACATGAGCAATTATTCCACGGCGGAGTCGGCGCAGGCCTATGAGCATGTAAGCGGCCAGTTGAGCGAGGCCTGCAAGACAATCAAGTGGTGCTACGTGGAGCTGAAACAGTACCTGTACACGGACACCCGGCCTCCCAGGGGGTGCGAGATGCTGTTCCCGCACACCAAACAGGTGGACGGCAAGACGCGCTGGTACAACTGGCTGCGCTGGCAGGGACGCACCATCAACAAGAGCCGCATGCGCTACCGGGCCAGCAAGTCCGGCGACTCCGGAGGAGATGACGGCAGCAATCCCCCTTCCAGCGGCGGAGGTACGCCGCCCTCTTCAGATCAGGAGTGGCCTGATTACTCTTCCATTTTGCGGGAATATTATGAGATCACCCGCGCCATGCCCTGGGAGGGCCGCGTCAACTCCCTGCGGGCGCTCTCTCCTGCCAACCTGGTTGGTCGCCGTCTGGCGATTACCGGGGCGCGCCGGGACTACCTGGAGATGGCTACCTCCGTACAGGGGGTGACGGTCGATCTCGCCGGCAAGTCCACCAGCCTCAATACCGGCGTTCCGGCGCATCTGTCCCTCCAGGATATGGTGGACCGGGTTCAGCAGCTGGCATCCGGCCAGGAGACTCTGGATCAGGACCAGCAGCAGGGCAATCCCATGCTGACCCTGCAATATGACGACGAGGCGTACAAGTCCCCGGACGCTCCGACTCTGGGACCGGCAGGGGAGATTGTCTGGACGGAGGCTCCCGACAAGCCTCCCGTCTATGATTTGCAGGTGGAGCTGGACTGGTCTGACGACAACACCGAGGTAACCGGCTACCGGATGCGGCGCGGCAAGCTGATGCTCCAGGGAGTGTACATCGGACAGACTCCCGGAGACGACACCTCCGGCTGGTTTACCAAGGAGGGATTCACGGGCGGTGAAATTTGGCTGGACGTCAAATTCAACGGCAAAGGGAAACTGACCGGCACGTCGATCATGTATGAGCAGGGTACAGTCAACCCTCTCATTCTTACGGACGAGTTGGCGGACGAGTCAGAGGAATTTTCCTATTCTTTCCACATTGCGACGGTGCAGGACAAAGAGGTCTACCAGCACATGCTGGGCACCATCCAGATTCCGCTCAATCACGGCACTTTTTACCCATACGGCCCCGCCATCTAAATTTTACCCTATAGATAATAGTATGATCAGAATCTTTATTTTTTCGTATTCCGGAGACGCCGCTGAGGCGGTGGCTTGCGTGCGGTGCGCCCGGATGGCCGTGCCCTGTGCCAGCGTGACGGTGGTGGACGATGCGTCCAGCCCGGTGCAGGAGGAGACGGCGGAGGCTCTCCGGAGCATGGGAGCGGAGTATGTGCAGTCCTCCTGGGAGCGCCACGGCAACCTGCGCGGGCCTGACTGCATCCGGGGCATGCTTTCCGAGATGTGCCGGGAGGCGGAGGATGACGACATCCTGGTCAAGGTCGACTGTGACACGGCTCTGCTGGATGGCGGCTGGCTGCGCTGGATGGAGCAGCGCCCCTGGTGCCAGATGTACACCTCCGGAGATTTTGTCAATGGAGACTGGAGAGTCTTCGGGTGTTTGTACGCATTGAGAGGCTGGATAGCCAGACGTCTCTACCGGGAGATGGATTGGACGCTCCTGGATGACCGCGCCCCGGAAGATTGGACGATTGGACGGGAGGTGTTGGCCAGGGTTCCGGCAGCATTGTGCCGCATTGATGAGCCATGGCGTAAACGTTCCCCGTGGAGTATATGGACGGCCTGGTGCTGGCCCAGCCGCACGGTAAGCGCCGAGAGTTACGCGGCCAGGTTTGCCGTGGTGATTACCGGCAGCCCCCGCATGTCCAACCAACCCGCCAGCGAGCGGGCCAGGGTGATGCACCTGCTGGCCGACGCCAGGGAGAGGATGCTCCGGGAGGGAGTGGCCAGGGAGGACGACGAGGCGGTGGACTGGGGAGACCTGCTGGCCGCTTGTAAGGGGGAGGCAGAGTCGATGCAGACCCCCTGCACGAAGCTGGCAGACAGACAAGTTATATAAGATACTTGTCGTAGTTCTATCAGATGTCTTGGCGCGTTACACTTTTGCCAAGGAGTGCAGCACTTCCTGTGTCCGGGCAGCAGCTTGAGAAGCCAAGGGGCGGCGGCCTGGCGCAATGGCGGAAGCTACCGAATGACCATTAGCCGGCCGTCAATGCATTCTTGGGGGATTGCGGTAGAATGGACCCTGACCATAACGGCCTAAAAGTTCATCGGCCGCAGGCACGCCTTTCTGGAACGGATTATGATGCCTTTTGGGAGTTCGTGGAAGATGAAGGCGGCGTGTCCCTGGGGCGGGAGCGGGATTATGACTGGATGCACTTTCAGTTTGCGCGGTTGTAAATAAATTGTAATAAAGGGGATATTCCTGTATATCCGCTTGCCGGGTTGGTCCCGGACTAAAGAAAGGAGGTGTAACATGTGATACTTAACCCCGAATTAGTAGTACGGCTGATGGAACTTATTATTGTTCTGACTAGCTAAAAGAAAGCCCCGGCCTGGTGACGCAGGCTGGGGCGATTTTTTAGAGGTGTATGCGATACACGAACTAGTAGTAATGCCAATATGTGCTAGAACCACTTTTTGTCAAGATAAATATTATCAGCTTTTATCAGCTTTTATCAAGTAATTTGGAAAGTGTATTTCTTACTTCGCTTTTTTCCGCGGGAGTCCCATTTGACGGTGCGGCCGTCATTTAACTGGAACGTCTTGCCGCCATAAGTGGAATTGAGCAGGAAGGAAAAGCGTTTATTGGAAGCTTGGGTGAGCTTATAGCGGGGTATCTTGCTTTCGTGTCCATCTTCGTCCTTTTCCGTTACAGATCAAGGTTGAGTTCCGGGTGTTTGCGGGTGCGCGGTTTGGGGGCGTCCTGCTTCTTTTTTTTGCGGGATTTCTTTTGAGCCTTCCGGCTGGTCCAAGATACTTGTGCAAGCTTGCGCAGGGCAGTCTTCCCGTATTTCCCGATAAGAGCTTGCGCTTGATCGGGTGTTAAGGAGTCAAGGAAATCGTTGCAGGCGTGCGCCCGCATGGATGATGCGGAAATGGTATCACTGGTCAGGAGAGCAAGGTCAGAATGCGACAAGTTTTCTACGGATTTTGGACAGTAGAGTTTGGCAAGCTTGTAAACGTTCCGGGTAACGCGTTGCGGGTGATGGCCGTTGCGAAAAAGGATAGTGAAAATACCGATAAGGATATGCAAACGGGCATCCGCTATTTCTTCTTTTACCACGTCAAGTTGATGGTGGTTTAGACCGCATTCATAGAGTGCTTTTGAGAGTTCCGGGAGGATGGGCGTGGCGTCAAAAGGCGCGCTCCATTGCTCCTGTGTTTCTCCGTGCGCATGCAACAGGTAGTCAAGCGCGTCTCCTTGAGCGTGGATAACAGAGGGGCTGGAACTCATACCGTACCCCCCCCTCCCGGGACAAGACTTGCTCCGAATGTGGAGCTAAAAACAAGAGGTTTACTACGTTTCTTGCTACGCTAAAGGCGTAAACGTTTGAAAGTAAACATGGAGGCGGGAGCGGGAATCGAACCCGCGAATAACGATTTTGCAGACCGTCGCCTTACCACTTGGCTACCCCGCCGCTGATGTTGTGCGCGGATACTAGGGGAAAGAACCGCGGGTGTCAATCTCGTTTTTGGAAAAGATGCGCTGTTTCTGCGGAAGGCTGTCCGGGAATCCGGCCACCTTCCGGATGGGGCGGCATTGCTTTCAAGGCGTCTTCCCGGGAGACGGCGGCGTTGATGGGCAAGTTCCTGGTTTCCTGCTTTTCCGCATAGTGAATGACAAGGCGGACGCGATCATATTTTTCCGGGAAAGTGCAGGTGAACGGGTGGAATTCGATCGGCCCCGAACGGCATCGCGCCATTTCTGTTTTCACGGGGATCCTGTGTCCCTCCCGGTCAAGGAATACCATGCCGGCATAGGGGAAGCTCACAGGATAAATGAGCCCGATGCTCCATGTGTTGGTTTCCGTATACGGATTCACCCTTATGTCCAGATGCGGGCATTTTTCCAGATTGGCTACGTCCGTCCCTTCCTCAAGAAAGGAGGAGATGCAGAGAGGGATGGAATACGCGGCGTTCGGACGGAGATCGATTTCCGTTTCTGGCAGAGTGGCCAGCCGCGCGCATTTCACCGGCACCTTTCCCTTGATCTGGATTCTTCCGTCTTGGGGGAAGGGGCGGTCCTTAACCAGAAGGCCCAGGGAGAATATGCCTTTGCCTGTTTCCTGTTCATAGGAATGATGGGAAATGCTGATGGACGTGTCTTTCAAAGAAATTCCATTTCCGCTTCTGATGCTCAGTCCTGTTGGACTGGCAGCTGCAGAGAGTACGGCGCGGGGGGAAGTGTAACTGCCGGTGAATAGGAAATAACGGTATTTCGGAAAGAAGCTGGTTAGTTGAAGCTTGATGGCCTTTCTGCAGAATGTTTCATGCCGCTCCCCCCTTGAAAGGGAGGGAATGAGCAGGAGGAAAAGGGCCGGAAGAAGCTTCATGGATGGCTGATGAACGAAAAGGGGGAGGGATACGGAGGCGCCTCCCGTGCAAAGCCGGAGCCGGAAAGATGGTTTATGGCGGTTTTTAACGGTTGGACAGCAGCTGCTTCATTTCCGGAAGACGGAAGTGCAGCGGAGGAAGCTCCTCCTCAAACGCGGCTGATTTTTCTTTCCTCAGGGCTTCCGCCCGTTCTTCCAATTTCCGGGCTTCAGCCAGGATTTTGCGTATTTCCTGCCGCCCGCGGCCTATGTGGGAAACGGCCCGGGACGGGTCCGGCGTGAATTCCGGACCTCCCTTGAGGTATTTTTCAAAGTATTGCTGGTAGCGTTCCGCCAGTTCCCGCCCTCTGGCAAAGAGCTTGCGGTCTTCTTCCACATAGGCCGCCACGGCGGGGTCCACGTCTTTCGTGCTCAGGTCCGCCAGTTCTTCGTCCCGCTCCCGCAGCAGGTCCGCCGCGTCCCTGCTGCTTTCCGCCAGGCCGGGAAGGGTGGGATTCTTTTTCAGCTTCAGGAGGCGCTGCACCAGCGCATCGCTTTTTTCCGAGTATTCCGTATTGATGTCCGCCGCCTTTTTCCAGTAGGAGACGGTGGGGTCACCGCAGGAGGCCATCAGGAAGGCGGCCAGAAAGGGGAGCGTGCGGCGCAGGAAAGTAAGGGAAGTCATGTTCCTTTTGTAGCATTCCCGTGACGGGAATCAAGGCTGTTTTACGGGTCCCCGGCTTCTGCTTCTTATGAAAAGATGCTGAATCTTAATCGGTTCCGTTTCTGGAACGTTTCTTTTCCGCCGGAGGCGGCATTTCCACCACGCCGCTGCTGTTTCCGGGCGTCAGCAGGATTTCCACCTCCAGGGGCAGGGACGTATCCGCCAGCAGGCCTTCCGGGATGGAGATGCCGATGGGGGCAGAGCTTTTGCCGGGCAGCACTTCCTGGGGGGAGATGATGTCCAGAATGAGGCGTCCGTGCTGGAGAATGTTGATTTTGCTGATGGAGAAGGCATCCTTCATGCCCGTGTTATGCAGCGTGACGCCCTTGAGCTGGGATGGGGCGAACGGTCCCGGAACGGTGAAGCGCAGGATGGTGGATTCCCCCCTGGCAAGCGGCAGGGGGAGCCAGTACGCCGCAATGGGCGCCTCCGGGTTCAGGCTGTCCGTCAGGTAGGCGGATCCGTTGAGACGTTCCATCATCAGGCCGGAAAGCTCCGGGGAGGCGGGCACGCCCCAGCCCTGGGAGTACATGAGGGAGAGCAGGTACAGGGCTTCCTGGTCCCGGTACTGGACCGCCATTCTCAGGAACCGCGCCGCCTGGGCGTAATCCCGGGAGGCCAGAGGGGGCTGCTGTGGCAGGCGGGGAAAATAGGAGGGGATGTCCATGAGCAGGATGCCCAGCTCCTTCATGGCCTCATAGCATCCTCCGGTGGCGGAACGGTAGAGCCATTCCACCCCTTCTTCCGGCCTGGGGCCGCCGGGGCAGTCAGGAGACATGAGGAGTTTCCCCAATACCTGCTGGGCCACCGGGTAGCCGGCTTTGGACAGTTGTTCCAGAGCCGCCAGCATGTCCGGCGTGGCGTTCGCCAGGCCGAGAACGTTCCCGTGCCCCGGGGAAGGCGTGGTGACTGCCGCCACGAGCCCCTTGTAGGCAGGGTCATGCATCAGGGCCGGTTCCGGCGCCGCGGGGGCGATGATGAAGCGGATTTTAGGGAAGGCCTCCTCCGTGCGTTCCGTCTCGCTTTTGAAGCACGCCATTTGCATGGGGACGGCCTTGTGGGCGGCGGTTTCAAAGGCGTATGTGTAGGCGCGGTCCGTGGAGAGCTCCGGCAGGGCCGGGAAGAAGAAGGTGGAGGTGGATTGCCCCGGCACCGTGAAGGAGGGGACGGAGTTGACGGAACGGTCCACCAGGGCTCCGTTGGAGTCCCGGATGGTGAGGTGCAGTTCCTCCCCTCCGGTGGCCGGAGGGATAATCTGGAGGTAGATGCAGGAGATGCGTAGCTTTTCCGGCAGGATGGAGGGGATGCCGGAACGGGTCAGAATCGTATCGTCCAGGCGCAGCTGGAATTCCTTCAGCGTCCGCGGTTCCAGCGCCGCGTCTTCCGTCATTCTGAGCTCCGGGATGCGGATGGATGCCAGGTCCCGGGGCGGAGGGGCCAATTCCTTCCCGTTGGCGGCCGGCTGCTGGATGGCCTCCTTGATGGTATTGATGGTGGTGCCCATGGGGGCCTTTTTCAGGTAGTCCATCAGGTAGAACGCCGCTGCGCCCAGCAGCAGGGTGCAGACGCTCCCCACCATCAGGAACATCATGTGGCGGTTGCGGCGGAGGGTGCGCGCGGACAGCCTGCGGGAGGAGGAATGAAGTCCGCCCGTCCCGGCGGTGGCCTTTTTGTTCCCGGAATTCTTCTCCGCGCAGGGATGCGGCATTCCTTCCGGATGAATGTGGCGGATGTCCGCCGGGGATACCTGGATGGTGGCGGAGGATTCTTCCCCGGAAATGGCGCAAATGTCGTGAATCCATTCACGGGCCGTCTGGTAGCGGCAGCTGGTCTGGGGAGCCAGCGCCTTGTCCAGCGAAAGCAGGAACTGCCGCGAGTAATAGCGGGTGAGCACGGGGTCGCTGTGCAGCGGCGGCATGCCGTCTTCCGTCAGGCGCACTTCCGCCCGTTCCGGCGGGTGGCCCGTGAGGAGGGCGTAAAAGGTGGCGCCTACGGAATAAAGGTCGCTCCAGGGGCCGATGTTCGTTTTCCCCAGCGCCTGTTCCGGGGAGGAATACCCCTGGGTGGTCAGGACGGTGGCGGCATGCAGCTTCAGGGCATGGCGCGCCGCGCCGAAGTCGATCAGCACGGGCGTGCCTTCCTCCGTCAGCAGGATGTTGCCGGGCTTGATGTCACGGTGGTAGATGTGCCTGGAATGGAGGTAGTCCAGAATCCGCAGCAGGCGGGTCAGCAGGCCCTTGAGTTCGTCCTCCGTGTAGCGGTGCCCGGTGCTGTGGAGTTTCTCCCCCAGGTAGTCCAGGGAAAGCCCGGTGATGTTCTCCATGGCGAAGTAGGCGGTGCCGTTGGCTTCAAAAACGGACAGGATTCTGACGATGCCGGGATGGTTGAGCTCCGCCAGCGTCTGGGCCTCGCTCAGGAAACTCTTCAGGGCCCAGGTGTAGTTTTCCAGGTCGTGCTCGTTGTTGGGCCGGATATGCCCGGTCAGCGGGTCCCGGTAGGAGCAGCTGGAGGGGAAGTTTTCCTTGATGACCACGTTGCGGTTCAGGAACAGGTCCTTCGCCAGGTAGGTGATGCCGAAGCCCCCGCTGCCCAGGACGCGGATGATTTCATACTGTTCCAGGCGCGTGCCGGGGGCCAGCTCCCTCTGGTAAACGAAAAAGGCGCCTTTTTCTTCCGCGTGGGGGAGAGGGGGGCGTCCGGGCAGAATCTGTTCCAGGCCTGTCGTTGGAGCGGGAGGCGGGACTTGCCCTGTCGTCCGGGGCTGGTCGTCTGGCTGGCCTTCTTCTGCTGGCATGAGGGAAAGTTCCTGAAGCGGAGCTGGAGGCATTCTCATATGCCGGGTGCGGCAAGTCAAGGTGAATGCCTGTTTTCCTCCGTATCAGGACTGCCGCCTGTGCGTAGTATCTAAAACGGCGCAAGTAGAATGGAAGGAATAAACCTAAAGGGAGAGATGAAGGCGGGGGATTCTTTCTGCCTTGTCCTTCCTGTACGCCATGTTCATGAAGTCCGTTCCCGTGAAAGCCGTTCCTTCGCGTTTTCAGGATTTGTGGCGTCTGATGAATTCCCGTGCGGCTTTCAGGTAGGCTTCCGCCGCCGTTCCGGAAGGATCGTGTTCAAAGATGGTGTGGCCGAAGCTGGGCGCTTCCCCGAGCCGGATGGAGCGGGGAATGACCGTCTTGTACAGCATCTGGGGCAGGTGCTGTTCCACCTGGTCAATGACCTGGCGGGAAAGGTTGGTGCGGCCGTCGTACATGGTCATCAGCACCCCTTCATGCCTGATGCGGGGATTGGCTCCGCTGGCGCAGATCTGCGCCGTCACGTGCAGGATTTTGGCCAATCCTTCCAGCCCGAACCATTCGCATTGCAGGGGAGTCAGCACTTCGTCGCAGGCGGCCAGGGCGGAGGTCATCAGGACTCCCAGGGAAGGAGGCGTATCCATGATGCAGTAATCATAGGCATCCGACTCCCGCAGGGGAGCGAGCGTTTCCCGGAGCCGGGTCAGGTGGTTGCCGGAGCGGGCCAGTTCTATTTCCACGCCGGCCAGGTCCATGGTGGAGGGAATGATGTCCAGCCGTTTTCTGCCGGAAGGCAGGATGCACTCTTCCGCCGCAAGCTGGCCGAGCAGGGCCGGGTACAGGCTGGGCATGTCTTTTCCGTCAATGCCCATGCCGCTGGTGGCATTGGCCTGCGGATCCAGGTCAATGACAAGGATTTTCTTCTTCAGCTGGGCCAGGGCGGCGGCCAGGTTGATGGCCGTGGTGGTTTTTCCCACTCCCCCCTTCTGGTTGGCGATGGCGATGATTTTCATTCGGGAAAAGGGTGCGGGGAAAAGGTAGCATAACGGGAGGCCCTTTCAACCATTTTCCCGGAGAGGCGGGGCGGCCTGCGGGCTGCAGCGGACCTTTCCCTTTAGGGAACGGCTTGTTGCGTGGAACGGAGGAGCAGGGGAAATCTGCTGCTGCGGGGGCGGTGTGCCCCGGCGTCAGGGTGCCGTGGGAACGGCGGGGCGGTCGGAAGACAGGATGAGGCGGAAGCCCAGCGCGTCATCCCGCGTGTTTTCCGGCAGGGGGGTGCGGATGGAGGTGGTGAGCTGCTTGGGGCGGAAGGAGAGGTAGCTGCCTCCGCGGGCCACTCCGTAATTGCGGATGGGGAGGGACTCCGGCCCTCCGTAGGAATCGTCCACCCATTCCATGACGTTCCCCTCCAGGTCGTACAGGCCTAGATGGTTGGGCGGGAAGGTCTTCACGGGGGCCGTGTACGGCTGCCCGTCCTCATACCCCACGATGACGCGGGAGGAAGGAAGGTAAATCAGGGCGGACTGGTCCGCAAAATTGCCTGTTCTGTCCGGCGGCGGCCAGGAGAACCCCCACGGGAACACCTCCCGGGAGTTTTCATGGGGCAGCGTCTTTTCATAGGGGGAGGATCCCTTTTCATCCGTCAGGCGCACCCAGGAGCTCCATTCCTCGTCTTTGGGCAGGCGGTAGGAGTCGTGCTGGTCGATCAGGCCCTGGGCCCGCTCCTTGTTGGTGAGCCATTTGGCAAAGGCGCGCGCGTCCTGCCTGCTGACGTTTACCACCGGGTGGTTTTCCCCCTGGGGGAAGCCGGGCCGAGCCGGAGCCTTCCTGCCCGTGGCTTTCAGGAACTGCTGGAAGTCCTTCACGCGCACCTCATGGGACATGACCAGCGCGTTTCCTCCCACGGGCGCCAGGTCCATGCCCAGGCTGTTGGTCCAGGGCGAGCCGAAGACGACGGACTTGTCCGGCTCCAGCTGGAGGGAAAGGTATAAATCCTGCGGGTCCAGCCCCCGGCGCCGCATGGTGGCGTGCCCCGGCAGTTTGATTTCAATCACGTAGGGCACCTGGTTGACGTATTCCTCAATGGGCGTGCGGCCGATCAGCCTGTTGTTGAAAAAGACGCTGGCGCCCGGCGGATTGGTGGTGACGGTGATGGGGACCTGGAACACGCGCGTGACGTTCAGGACGTAGGCGCTGTGGCCGTCCGCGCTGCCGGACGTCTGCGGCAGCGGGTCCGCATTGATGGAAAACTCCTTGCCCAGCAGTCCCTCCCGTTCGCATTTCTTGTTCAGCCACGCCAGGTAGGCCGTGATGCCGTCCTGCGTGAGCAGGGCCACGTCCTTTTCCGGATGGCCCGGTTCCGCCTGCTCCCTCTTCATCTGGTAGTTTCCCTTCTGGTGGTCCTCCTTCAGGAACTTGTTGAACAGGGCGGCGGTGAGAGGGCCTTGCGCCACATGGCGCGTTTCCGCGGGAATGTAGGTGACTCCCTCCGTATCCTTCCACGGCTGGCTGTCCGTGGGGGGATGGTATTCCTTCAGCACGCCGCCCAGGGCCAGCGTGGAGCCGCCCTTGACGGTTCCCGCCTCCTCCTTGTCCGCGAAGCCCGATTTCTTGATGGTATAGGCCACGGAGGAACCGGAGGGCAGTTCAATGGGGCCGTAGGGCGTTTCATCCAGGTAATTGCCGTCCGCATCATAAACGGACGCTCCCGCCGGGGAGCTGGTCACCAGCACGTACCCGGTCCGGGACTCCTCCTCCGGTGCGGAGGAGTGGGTTTCCGGGCGCACGTCCGCGGCAGGTTCCTCCGCGGGATGCTGGCTATTGTTGAGCCACAGGGCCCCCCAGTAGGCGGTCAGGGCTCCCGCGACGGCGGCGGCCAGCAGCTGGAGGGTGCGCCTGAGCTTGCGGCGCTTCTTTTTCTTCTGGAGGCGGAAGCGGGTAGGCACTTCATACCCCCGCAGAACGTCTATTTTCTCCGCCAGCTCTTCCGCGGAATCAATGGCGCACTCCTCCACGCGGGGTTCCGCCGCCTGGCAGATGATGGTGTTGAACGCCTGCCACTTCTTGCGCACGGTGCCTTCCGGCAGATCATCCGGAAGCGCGGGAAAATCCATGCGGTCCTTTCCCGTGCTGATTTCATATAAAACCTTGGCCAGCGCGTAAACGTCCGCCCGCCGGGTGCCGGGGCCGTCCGGGGGGATGAACCCCTCCGTGCCTACAAAGCTGCGCTGGTCCAGATGGGCCACCAGGCCGATGTCCGCCAGCTTGGGCCGTCCGTTGACGAAGATGACGTTGGCCGGCTTGATGTCCCGGTGCGTCAGGTTCTTGCTGTGCAGGTACAGCAGGGCGTGGGCCAGCTGGCTGCCTACCTCCAGGCAGTAATCCAGGGGCAGCGGCTTGTTGCCGGAAAACTTCTTGTCCGTCTGGAGCGTGCGGGGAATATACTCGTCCGGCGTGATGTGGACCCCGGTGCGGGCGTCGTCGCCCAGCTCCATGACGTAATAGTAAAACGGGGAATCCTGGTCGTGCCTCCCCACGTGCAGGATGTGGACCAGCCCCGGATGGTTGCGGGCGATGGGTTCATACTGCAGGATGCCTTCAAACTCACGGTTGAACGTGCGCTCATCCTCAAAATCCTCACGCCAGACGATTTTCACGGCGCGCCACGCCCCGGTCAGGGACCTGGCCAGCCAGACCTCCCCGTATGCGCCGCTGCCTATCTGGCGCACGACTTCGTGGTCCGGAATGGAAGGAGTGGGACGCACCACCCGTTTGACGGGCAGCGTCGGCAGATTGCCGCCGGGCATGGGTGATGCGTCCGAAGTCATGGAGGGTGCAGGAATCAGGAAATAACTCCCAGGTTCTTGCCCACCTTGCAGAAGGCTTCAATCGCCTTGTCCAGCTGTTCGCGGGTGTGGGCGGCGGAAATCTGCGTGCGGATGCGGGCCTGCCCCTTGGGAACGACGGGGTAGAAGAAGCCGACGGCGTACACGCCTTCGTCCAGAAGCTGGGCGGAGAAATTCTGGGACAGCACGGCGTCCCCCAGCATCACCGGGGAAATGGGGTGGTCCTTGCCGCCGATGGTGAAGCCCGCGGCCGTCATGGCGTCGCGGAAATACTTGGTATTCGCTTCCACGCGGTCGCGCGCTTCCGTGGACTGTTCCAGCAGGTCCAGCACCTTGATGGAGGCGGCCACGATGGCGGGGGCCACGCTGTTGGAGAACAGGTAAGGGCGCGCCTTCTGGCGCAGGACGTCCACCACTTCCTTCGGGCCGGAAACATAGCCGCCGGAGGCGCCCCCCAGGGCCTTGCCCAGGGTGCCGGTAGTGATGTCTATGTTGCCGAACAGGCCGCGGTATTCGTGCGTGCCGCGGCCCCGCTTGCCCAGGAAACCCGTGGCGTGGCAGTCGTCAAAATGGACGATGGCGTTGTACCTGGCGGCCAGCTCGTGAATCTTGTCCAGCTGGGCGATGATGCCGTCCATGGAAAACACGCCGTCCGTGGAAATCAGCTTCACGCGGGCTCCGGCGGCATCCGCTTCCTGGAGCTTGGCTTCCAGGTCCGCCATGTCGTTGTTGGCGTAGCGGAAGCGCTTGGCCTTGCAGAGGCGCACGCCGTCAATGATGGAGGCGTGGTTCAGGGAATCGGAAATAATGGCGTCGTCCGCGGTCAGGAGGCCTTCAAACAGGCCGCCGTTGGCGTCAAAGCAGGAGGGGAACAGAATCGTGTCTTCCGTGCCGAGGAACTGGGAAAGGCGTTCCTCAAGCTGGCGGTGCAGGGTCTGCGTGCCGCAGATGAACCGCACGGAAGCCATGCCGAAGCCCCATTCGTCAATGGCTTTCTTGGCGGCCTCCATCACTTCCGGATTATTGGCCAGGCCCAGGTAATTGTTGGCGCACATGTTGATGACGGAGCGTCCGTCCTTTAGCGTCACCTGGGAATATTGCTGGGAGGCGATGAAGCGTTCTTCCTTGTACAGACCTTCCGCACGCAGTCCGTCCAGGGTGGAAGTGAGGATGTTTTTGAATTCGGGGGTATACATGTCGAATAATGGAATATGAATTGAAATAGCCAGCAAGTGAACGATCAAGGATCACACGGTTGCTCCCGCACCTTTATCATTATTGAGCCGTGAAGAAAAGCTTAAAGAACACAAATTGAAGGCCGGGAGAGGACGGAACGGAGAAGCGGAACCCCTCCGCTTATCCCGCGGTGACGGGAAAAACGGGAGCCGGTCAGAGGGGTGCGTTTCCTGAAGAAAAAGAACAGGGAAAAACAGGAAAAATACTAACCGGTCCGGAATGCATGAACGGCAGGCGGGGACGGGCAGGGAGGAGTTCTCCGGAGTATGGGAAATGCATTTGATACACAAAACAGGCATCAGCGTGCGCTTGAAAAATGAAGGCCGGTTCCAACATCCGACCATTAAACCCATCATACCCGATCATGAAACTATCCCGTATTTCCTTATGGAGCCTGACCCTGGCAGGATGCCTGCCTGCCGTGCGCGCCGAATCCTGGAACCAGTTCCCGGAAAGCGGTCCGGAAACCACGCTGGATTCCATGTGGGCGTCCGCGGCTTATGTGCAGACGCTGGTGGAAGCCTCCTCCGCCCAGATAAATATCTCCCGTTTTCAGCAGAAGGGACCGTCCAACCTGTGGGCGGGCGCTCTGGGCAGCTTTGGCGATGCCGGAATCCGGAACAACCAGCCTTCCTTTGACTACTCAGCCGCCGGCTACGCGCTGGGGTATGACTACGGCACGTATGGAGAAAAATCCGGTTCCCTGCTGGGTCTGGCGTTCGGGCAGATGTTCGGGCACCAGAACATTCAGGAAATGCCGGACTATCCGGACGGTCCCCTAGAGGGAGACCGCTTCCGGCAGTCTGCGTGGATGGCCAACCTGTACGGCGCCTTCTTCCGGGAAACGGGCCCGCGGTCCAGCCTGCTTCTTGCCGCGAATGCGGCCTTCGGCAGTACGGAAAACAAATGCCGCCACAGTGATGCGTGGGGAAACGCCTCCAAGTGGAACTCGGAAACGTTCCAGGCGGGGCTTTCCGCCTCCTGGCGCTATCAGGTGACGAACTCCTTCAGCGTGATCCCCTTTATGGGAGTAACGTATGTGCACGGAGCCAACAAGGTGAAAAGGGATGACCGGGGCGGTTACGGCGATTCCTCCTGGTGGGGGGATTACTGGTGGGACGACGACGACTGGGACGATGACGATGATGATAACCAGCGGCGGGACAACCGGGGCACGTTTGACAATGTGTCCCTGGCGATGGGGGTGACGCTGGAACACGTTCTCCGCCTGTCCGGAAACACCGTATGGATCAATGCCCTGTCCGGGAGCTACTGCCCGGACATCTACCGGAACGATCCCCATTACACGTTCCGGGACGGCTGGTGGGAAGGGGATGAATACCGGGAATCCCGGTACAAGGGGAAGGGCTACTCTCCCGGAAAGCAGTCATTCAAAGTCAAGCTGCTGTCCAGAATGGTCTTCAATGACAGATGCTCCGTCTTCGCCTCCTACCAGGCGCATTTCAGGGAATCCTTCCTGGAGCATCAGGCGGCGCTGGGCGTCTCCGTCTCCTTCTGAACATTGATGCTGCCGGGGGAGAGCCGGAAGGAAAAAAAGTCCGGTTTCTCCCGGATGGCTCAGAGGGAAGGGGAGGCGGAGGGCGCCTGTTTTTCCTTGCCGGGGCAATCCCCGGTTTTCAGGGAAAACTCCAGCATCCGGTCCCCCTCAAACGTGAAAAACGCCTCAAACCGTTTCCCGTCCAGCATGGCGGGAAGCCAGAACCGGTCATCCTGCCACATGAGATCGTAGGGAATCCCGTCCACCGGGCACCAGAAAGGCTCTGCCTCCGGCGTTTCCAAAGGGGTGCCCTTGAAAGAGGACGCCATGAACACGTGGCAGCGGATTTCCGGAATGGTGCCGCACGTGAAGGAAAAATTCAGCACGCCCATTTCCCGGGCGTCCGCAACGTCAATGCAGAGTTCCTCCCGGACCTCCCGCAGCACACACTGGAGGGCCGTTTCCCCCGGCTCAAACTTCCCGCCGGGTCCGTTCACCTTCCCCGCGCCGATCCCCCTCTTCTTGCGTATCAGGAGAATCTTTCCGTCCTGCACCACAAACATCAGGGTGGCGAGGATATCAGGGGTCCACTGGGCAGGCCATTGAAAGCCGCTGCTTCTGTCTTGCATGGGCGCATGTTACAGGATGAGAGGGAAATCATGAAGAAAAATGCGAAATAAACCTGGTTGCCGCCAGTTCCGGGACATGGTTTCGCGCCGGTGAGGTATGAGGGTTGAGATGAAGACTTGCCGATTATGGAAAAGGAAAATCCCTCTCAACTTCTCATGGAAGTTGAGAAGGATTACCGTCAATAATTTGCCTCCTGCTGCGGAGGACTCATCCCAGGAATGAGTGGTAGTTTTTCCTTAATAAAAAGCATCCAGGTGAAAGATATTGTTAAACCTGCCTTGGTAGCGATGATCAATGGTTAGAAATGCTTCTTTAAGTTCTCCTGGCAGATCGGTCTCGCTGTCGCATTCCAGAACGAAGAAGTTGGGGTCAAAAATGTGCACCTTCCCCTTTTCGTGGTGAATGCCGATGGCGTGTCCATTAGGTTCGGCTCCTCGAATGGCTAAAATAGTGTAGGTGACGTCCTGTTGTAAAATCTTGGAAATAGCGTAATCCATAAAATTATTTTGGAAGAAGTTTACTGGGACCATTTCGTTATGCAGCATCCGCATTCCCCCTTCAATAGCCATTTTTTCACGGCTACGGACAATGACATCCGCCATGTCGTTTTGTTCATGGAAAACGGAGGCTTTTGCCGCGTATCCCTCTCCATAGATAAGGGATGCCTTTGAAATGGACTGATTACGAGGCGTACTGATGCTGTGTTCAATATCGGCCCAGAATTGACTTTCTTCATGACGATGGCATGCAATGAGCCAATAAGTGACCAGGCCCAGACATATTCCGGAAGGATAAATATTCCCTGTCTGGCGAATCAACTGTCCCTGACTGAATGATTTTATTTCTTTCATGATTCTTCTTAATGAAATGGTTGAGAGCGCATCATTCCATGAAGAAGAGGCGGAGGACATGATGGTTTTCCCTGAGGGAAAATCAACTTCCCGGAGCATGGGACGGGCTGTTCCGCCGGACCCGGCTTCTCCCCCGGAAAAGAAATCAGTCCGTTCCTTCCAGCAGGTCTTCTTTCCTGACGCGGGAACCCGCAAGGGCATAGGCAAGCATGACCAGCTCACAGAGGAAGACGAGCATCCATGACCAGCGCCAGCTTCCCAGCGCGTCCGTCAGCGCTCCCTGGAGGAAGGGGAAAACGGCGCCGCCGAACACGCCCATCATGAAAATGCCGGAAGCCTTGGCGGTGTATTTTTTCAGCCCCACGGTGGCGAGCGTGAAAATACAGCCCCACATGACGGAATGGAACAACCCTACGGAAACCAGCACCCACAGGTTATGGGTGTAAATGGCGACCAGCGTCAGGATGGCCGCCGCGGAGGTTGCCGCCGTCAACTGGACACGGGGGGAGATATGGTTCAGCCAGCTGGAAACGATGCGCCCCACCATCAGTCCGCCCCAGTACAGGGAGGCCAGCAGGGCCGGAATGCCCAGGTCCACCCCCCACACCACCAGGTTGCTGGAGCCCAGAAACAGCAGCGGTTCATCCGAATTGCTGAGTTCCAGGGCGTGCAGGTTCACGTTGATGCCCACGGACACCTCCGCGCCCACATAAAAGAAAATGGCGATCACGCCCAATGTCAAATGCCGGAAGGACCAGATGCTGCGTTCCAGTTTTTCTCCTTCTCCGGCCGTGGTGTCCCGGATGTTGGGCAGGTAAAGGCGCTTCGTCATCAGGGTGACCAGCGCAATCAGGACGCCCAGGATAAGCAGGGGAAGCATCAGCTGCCGCACGTGGACGCTCTCCATGGGCAGTCCAGCGAACAGGATGCCGGTCACGAAAAACGGCGCGATCGTCGTTCCGAAGGAATTCACGGCGCAGACGATGTTGAGGCGCTGGACGGGCTGGGTTCCCTTCAATTCATAGGACGTCACGTAGGGGTTGATGACGACCTGCAAAACCGTGGCGGAGGTGCCCATGGCATAGGACCCCGCCAGAAAAATAAAATAGCCGTAGGGGATGCTGGCCCCGGCGATCGTCGTGCGCAGGTCCCCGAACTGGACGGTGAACCATGCGGACAGGAAAAAGACGGCCAGCCCAAGCACCATGAACAGGAGCCCCCGTATCAGCGTGGTCTTGTAGCCGTAGCGGTTGATCCAGCGGGAGGCGATATTTCCGTTCACCAGGTACGCCAGGAAAAAGAAAAAGGGAATTAGCGTGATGAACGTGTTTTTCAAGGCGCCGGCATCCGGCAGGAAGGCGCTTTGCAAAGGCCCCTGGAACTGGCCGTTCACGGTGGACAGGAACCCGACGAGAAAATAAATGAAAGTCAGGGCAAGGAAGGGACCCAGGCGTGAATGCGGTTGTGTTTCCATGAGAGGAGGGAAGGGTGAGAATGCGGCGGAAAGGAAGAGGTCGGGAAGGTGTCTTCATGCAGCCCGGAACAGGAGACGGGCTGCATGAAGGATTGTATGACTACGGAAGAACCAATTTTTCCAGAACGGAGAGCACGCCGTCTTTTTCAAGCTTCTCCACCATGCCCAGGTACTGGCTGACGAACTTGTCCGCCGCCTTCAAATCCGTGCTCCGGAAGGGGGAGAGGGCGAGGAAATCCAGCGGGTCGTCGCTGGCGATCAGCTTCCGGTCCTCCTTGGTCAGCCAGGGCTCGTTCACTTCATAAGCCTGGCCCCGGTCATCCTTTCCGTGCTTCAGGTAATGGCGGTAGGCGGCCACGAAAAACGCCAGGCGTTCCAGGTCGGCGCCGTCCCTGATCATCTTCGTTAAAACGGGCATCACATACACGGGAATCTTGGAAACGCCGTCAAAGCACAAGCGGCTGATCTGGTCGCTCACCGCCTTGTTGCCGAAGCGTTCCAGCAGGGTCTTCTTGTACAGCTCCAAATCCGTATTCCCCGGAGGCGGAACGTAGGGGCCCGCGTCCCGGTCCATGAAAAGGCGCAAGTAGCGGGCGAACCGTTCATCCCCTACCGCCTCGTCCACCCGGCGGTACCCGGCCAGAAAGGCGGGGTAGGACAGCAGGGAGTGGGACGCGTTCAGCAGGCTGAGCTTCATATTCTCATAAGCGGAAACATCGTCCGTAAACTCCACGCCCACGGTTTCCCAGTCCGGGCGCCCGGCAATGAAATCATCCTCAATCACCCACTGGATGAAATCCTCCGAATAGACGGGGGCGGCGTCTTCCACGCCGCTCTGCGCGTCCAGTCGCTTGACGTCGTCCGGCGTGACGGCGGGCGTGATGCGGTCCACCATGCTGTTGGGGAATGTCACGTTCTTCTTCACCCACTGCGCCAGCCCGGGATCCTGGGCCTCGATAAAGGAAGTGAACGCTTTCCGGGCCGTGTCTCCATTGTGCTGGAGGTTGTCGCAGGATAGAACGGTTACGGGGCCTGCGCCGTCCTTGCGCCTCTTCCGCAATCCGGCGGCCAGGAACCCGAAAACCGTCCGGGGATGGTCGAGATGTTCCAGGTCATGTTTCACGTCCTTGCTGTTGAGCATGAACTCACCGGTTTCCTTATCCAGATTGTATCCCCCTTCCGTAATGGTCAGCGTGATGATTTTAGTGCGGGGGTCCGCAATCCTGTCGATGACCTTTTCGGGATCCTTCGGCCCCCACGCCAGATCCACCAGGGAGCCTATCTCATAAAACTCGTCCTTGCCGTCGCGGCCGCAGACCGTCAGCGTGTAAAGGCCGTCCTGGCTCTTCAGCGCCTTGTAAAGGGGTTCGTCCTGAGGCAGCAGCGCCACTCCGGAAATTCCCCATTCGTCACGGCCGCCCATGCCCAGAAGCTGGTTCGTGTAAAACTCTTCATGCGCGCGATGGAAGTTGCCCACTCCTATATGGACTATCCCCGGCTGAATGGTTGTCCTGTCATAGGGGACGGGAGCCCCCGGAATCTTCGCCTTGCCCTGTCGTTTCAGTTCCTTCTTCATCATCTTGAAATGAGGTATGGTATTTGCCGTCTCATACTAATGGGCATTTCCGGAGAGGCGGGTGTTAGGGATATGCCAGACTTTTTCCCTATCCGGCGGATTGATCACGCGCCGCAGGGGACCGTTCACGGAAAAATCCCGGATTTTTTTACGGGCACGGTTTCCACAGGGCGCGATGGGACCCCGGCAGTACGTCCTTTGCCGGCATGACTGGAATGAACCTCTTTTTCCTTTCCCGGAACAGGCGGCGCGTTCTATGCTTTACTATCTCTCCCGGCTTTCCTTTATGCCGGAAGGACCACCTTCAACATTTGGAAAAGCATGTATGACGTCGTAGCCCTCGGAGAACTGCTGGTGGACTTCACCCCCTGCGGAGTGAGCGCCCAGGAACTGCCCGTTTACCAGGCCAATCCGGGGGGAGCCCCCTGCAATGTCCTCTCCATGCTGTCCCGGCTGGGGCGCAGGACCGCCTTCATCGGCAAGGTGGGGCATGACATGTTCGGGAAAATGCTCCGGCGCACGCTTCAGGAGGAAGGCATTGACGATTCGGGGCTGGTCTCTTCCCGGGAAGTCAACACCACCCTGGCCTTCGTCCAGATTGACGAACATGGCGACCGTGATTTTTCCTTCTACCGCAATCCCGGCGCGGACATGAAACTGACCTCCGGGGAGGTGGACATGGCGCTGGTGGAAAACACGCGCGTATTCCACTTCGGGACCATCTCCATGACGCACGGCGACGTGCGGCGCGCCACGAGGCATGCCGTCAGCCATGCCCGGGAGAAGGGTGCCCTCGTCTCCTTTGACCCCAACCTCCGGCCTCCCCTCTGGCCCAGCCTGGAGCTGGCCCGGGAGCAAATGCTCTACGGCTGCGGCGCGTGCAGCGTCATGAAAATAGAGGTGGAGGAACTTCTGTTCCTCACCGGGTGCTCCTCCATGAAGGAAGGGCTGGATGCCCTGAAAAGGGAATTCAGCAATCTCCGCCTCATCCTCGTAACAGGGGGCAGGGAAGGGAGCTGGGCTTCCTATGGAGACACGCTGGTTTACCAGCCTACGTTCCTGAAGGTCAATACCATTGACACGACGGGCGCCGGAGACGCCTTTTTTGGTTCCTGCCTGGACTGGATTCTGGAAACAGGGCTGGAAAACCTGACGGACGGACAGTTGGCGGACATGCTTTTATTCGCCAACGCCGCCGCGTCCATCGTGACGACGCGCAAGGGAGCCATCCGCTCCATGCCGAACCGCGTGGAAGTCCTGGCCCTGATGGCAGGGGGCGTTTGAAGGGCATCGTAAATACACAGCTTCCCTCATTGGTTTTTACCTGAACTGTTTCCAGCGAGTAAACAAGAGGGAGGACCTTTCATTTCTTGCAGCACATTCCCGTTTCGTGTTGATAAAAGTTGTATAAATATACTGCGGTTTGTCTTGCAATTGTCGATAAACAAAAACCGCAAGCGCTTATGAACAGCAACTTGCGGTATAAAAGGGATGGTGCTCGAGAGGGGACTCGAACCTTCACGGGGGAACCCCCACTAGAACCTGAATCTAAACACTTTTATTCATTGTAAGCAATTTACGAATATGTCCCCCAGTTTGTCCCCTAATTCGTCTTGAAGCTTTTTCTGTAAACCATTACTCTCGTTACATGAAGAGGAAGCATGCCAAAGGCCGATATGGCAGCAAAGTCAAACTCACTGAAGTAAAGAAGAAAGGTCGCCCTTCAGTCTGGCGGCTCCGCTTTGTTGACAAGGACACGGGAGAATGGAAAGAGCGCACCTTCCGCGATTACGACGAAGCCCGGGCTCTCTACGATATGTATGACAAGGGGCATATCGACGATGCCCTGGCAATATTCAATATGGTTGCAGAGGGAGAATCCGTGGTCGAAATGTTCGCTATCCGCTTGTGGAGAAAATTTGGTAGGGACAACAACCTTCTGCAACATACGCTTCAATATTTGTACCAGCATGAAGATCCGGAAGAGGTAAAGGCATTTGCAACTGATCTCCTTTCGTGGTGGAAAGATGCTCTCACGGATACCAAAGAGCAGGAAATCAAGGATTTACTCGGATCACAATTAAGCGTCATTGCTGATCATGTTGACATTACTACCCCGAAACCACCCTCGACGGGTATATCTCTGGATGACGCCATGGCTCAGTATCGAAAGGAGAGGCAGCTGATGCTGGATCGGGGCCAATGCCAGCCGGCCCACCATAAGAACGTCCTTCATGAACTCGATAAATGGCAGCAAGGCTGGACCAACCGGGAGTTGTCATCAATCACCGCCGCCGAAATCAATGACAAACTGGATTCGTTCCGGTATCAGGGAAAGCCCCTCTCGAATACCAGCAAATACAGGTACCGGGGTACGCTGAATGCCTTTTTTCTCTGGGCCATTCAGCACGATCTGATTCAGAAAAACCCGGTCTCCTTGACCGTCGCTCCTTCCAGGGATCACATCTCCATCGGGATTCTTACCCCGGACGAATTCCGGAAATTGCTTGAGGCGGCATTAAAATATGACCGCCCCATGCTTTCCCGTATTGTTCTACAGGGATTGTGCGGGCTAAGACGTTCAGAGGTTGTTCAATACAAGGACAAACCGGATGGACATGACGATATCTTTGTTTCGCGTGAGATCGCGAAGGGACCCAAGGGGAAAACGAAGGATCGTTACATACCCACCTCCCCGCAAATCAAGGCATGGCTGGCCGCAGGAGAATGGGAGCCAATGACCCGGGATGACGAACTCAGATATGGCTATCGCCTGGACCAGCTGGCAGCCAAAGCCGGCATCACGATACCAAAGAATGCGTTGCGACACTCATTCGCTTCCTATCAGGCAGCTCTCCATCCCTTGCCGGATGTTGCCCGCTGGATGGGACATAGTGGAACGCAGATGACCGAATCCCACTACAGGCAGGGTGTTTCCCGTAAGGATGCTGAAGCATACCTTTCTATCATCCCGGATGCGGTTAATTGATCTTTGCTTCAGTCATTTTAGTCAGATAAACAGCATTTTTTATTGACTTTAGTCAGATAAACAATACTTTTTAATCATGAAGGGGAGCATCAGGAGCCAGCTGAGGGAAAAAATATTTTCCGAGAAGGCAAAAGGAGAGGTTATTACCTCTTCCGATTTTCTTGCGTTCTGGCCCAGGACAGCAGTAGATCAAGCGCTTTCTCGCATGGCAAGGGATGGCGAGCTCAAGCGTATCCTTCCCGGTATCTATGAGATCCCAGCGACCAACAAGAGATTTAATTTGCCTGTACCAACTGACCCGGAACAGGTAGCGAAAGCCTGGGCAAGGAAAAATGAAGCTCGTCTTTTACCTAATGGAATCCATGCCGCTAACGCTTTGTGGCTTTCCGACCAAATGGCCGGGCGGTACGAGTATTTGACGGATCGACCTTCTGCAACGGTTCACGTAGGTGGATGGAAACTCCGCTTCAAGAAGACATCTCCGAAACTGATGCGCCTGTCGGGGAGTATTACGGGATTGGTCGTTCAAGCGTTGCGCTCGCTGGGCAGGAAGTCGATAGATCGTGATTTTGTGGTCACTCAATTAACCAAGCGGCTTTCCGATACGGAAAAGGAACAATTATCTCGTGATATGGAACTTGTTCCTGTATGGATGCGCCCCATTCTACAACAAGTCATAGCGCCCCCTGTCTCCCATGAGTGATTTCCTTGGTCTCCCATCCGAAGATCGAATATTCCTGTGCCGCCACATTGGCGAGCAGCTGGGTATCATTCCTTCTATTGTTGAAAAGGATTTCTGGGTATGCCGGGTTCTGAATATCCTTTTTCGGGAAGACTCCTTGAATCCTTATCTATGCTTCAGAGGCGGGACGTCCCTCTCCAAAGCGTACAAGATCATACGCCGTTTCTCTGAGGATATCGATGTTGCGTTATCTCCCCGTTTCTTCACTGAACTGGGTGAAGAAGATAAGCCGACAGCGTTTCAATCCGCCAGCCAGAGGGATGCTAAATTGCGTAAGATTCGCCCCCACTACCGGAGGATGATGGAGCATGTTCTCCTGCCTCTCATGGAGGAGAGGATGAAAGAAATGGGAATCAAGAATGTGCATATCGAGTTGGAAGATCTGTCCACGGCCCGTGATCCATTTGTCCTCTTAATCCATTATCCATCCTTGTTCGAACAGAATGAAAGCCTCTACATTCGTCCTTTTGTCAAAATCGAATTGAGCGGGAGAGCTCAGACGGAACCATCCGAAGCCAGGATGGTCGATTCTTACATTGGGGAAGGATTTCCGGAGTTTTCAGATTCGACTGAAGTACGAACGATTAGCCCTTTCCGAACATTCTGGGAGAAGTGTTTCATTCTCCATGAGAATAATACCCGTCCGCATGAAGGATGGAATATCAAGGCCAGGCTGGCACGCCACTATTATGATGCGGCAGCCCTTATCCGAGCGGGATATGTTGATAAGGAGCTATTCTTCGATGTAAGGGACAAACGCAAGCTCTACCATTGGCAGACATGGGTCGATTACGATACATTGCTTCCCTCGGATTTGAAACTGATCCCGGATTCTCTTGAATTGCGAGAAAAATGGCAAAGGGACTACGAACAGACTTCTGCCATGCTCTTTGATGAGCCGGAGCCTTTTGATTCATTGATGAGCACGATCAATGGCATCATGAATCAAGACATAGGATGAATGTCCTGATATGATTGATAAAATGTTTCCATATCCATTTTTTATCAATCATATTTGAAAAATCTATTCCCTTCGCGTCATCTATATGTGACGGCTTATTACCTGCCGTCATGTACCCATGACTCCATTCTATGTACTCCGCCATCAGGTGAGGCACCAGGAAAAGCACTTGCGTTCTGGTTTCGCATACCGAGTCCCTTGCCTTACTATTTAGCTTCTCGCCAGAACGCAGCAGCATCTTTTCGCAGAACAGGAGCCATATAGCGGCTCCTCAATAGTGAGGTGTCACGGTGTCCCATTTCCATCTGTAACTCCGACAGGTTTCGGAAATAAGCAGCGTGATAACTTGCAAACGTGTGGCGACAAATATCGGGCACCCAGTTACTCTGGAAACCGGCAACTCTGCGCAAAGCTTTCCATTTGCGTTTCCAATTTCGAGGAATATAGCGGTCTTTCTTCCTGATATTGTGAATCCCTCTTAGAGGTACGGCTCTGCCGCCGCCAGTCTTACTGACGGTAGACCGCACGATTACCAGACGCTCATCCCATTGGAAGTCAGTTTTCTGCAAACGGCTTACCTCAGTCGGCCTGATTCCGGCGTAAAGCATCAAATTCAAGGAAAAACGCATATTCCTGAATTCGGGGCGTGTAGTTGCTTCCTTCAGTTTTTCCACATCCTTCAGGGAAAGCGGCTCAATGTACCTTTCTTTTATCTTGGGCACTTCAATGCGGATTACCGGGTTTACATCACACCATTCCTGGCGAATGCCGTAAGTAAATATGCTGTGAAGAATGACGCGACCCTTCGTATAACTGCTTGGACTTGAACCGAATGCCGTCTCTAAAATTTTCTTGCATTGAATAGGAGTCATGGAACGCAAAGGCAATTGGGCAATACCCTCGACACGTAGAATCCGACGAACGAAATGGCGCAAGTCTCTTTTCGATGACGGCCTCAAATCCTTCCGGGCATCGACACTTGCCCAGGCTGCTACTTCCAAAGTGACTGTATGAGTGGCAGATTTTACAACGGACACTCCTTTTTGCAACGTGTTGCGCAGAAGAACAATCAGTTCTACCCGGTTGAGCCCCCGAGCCAAATTCCCCAGATTTTCAATAGCTTCTAGTACAAGACGAGCCAAATCGCACTGTGTAAGGTCGACCTTCTTCAGTAATTCTTTTGCAATGAGATTTTCAGTGAGTTCTTCATTCATAATGCTGATGTCAAAAAAAAAATCAAAATGATATTTTTGAAATAATTGGGAAGGATTTAAGGGGATTTTTTTCTCTGATTCTTCCGTGAATTATGGATGAAATTGTCATGGGTTATTCCTGTTAATGTTTGGTTATCAAAGAATAAACACGGAATCAGCATTATGAATGCTGTATCGTATTCTCCGACAAGAAAATTTATGGGATCGGGTCAACTGGTTAAATGTATTTGCAATCAAACGCATGGAGGCGATGTGTGCAGCCATTGCGGTTTGCCCCATTCTACAGCTCGTTATCTCTCACAAACTGGTCCTCTGCTGCCGTTCTTCATTCTGGCCGGCATGGCTGCTGTTTTCTGTTTTAACCACTACAATATTGCAGATCGACTGAACAGGCAGATCGAGGAACCAGAAGAGTTCATTCCCATAATTCTTGACCCGGCAACTCCACTTTCCTCTGAACCGAAACCGAAAGCAGAACCGAAAGCAGAACCGAAAGCAGAACCGAAAGCAGAACCGAAAGCAGAACCGAAAGCACTAACCCCCGAATTACTGGAAAAGAAGGCCTATCATATGCTGCACCTTCTGGTCGGCAGGTATCCTGAGGGAGAATCCATTTCTACCATGTTTTCAGAAGAAATCCTTAATATGTCATTGGATATCAAAACATCCCGTGACGATATTCTGGAAAGTATGAACGGGTTCCTTGCCAGATTTCCCGTACGCGTTGTCAGGCTAACCTCCGTAGGAAGAAAAGACCGGATGTTGGAAATAAATACCAGACGAATCTTTCTGGATGCAGACGGAGCGCGGCTGGATGTGTATGGCAAGACCGTTGTCATGCTGGATGCGGAGGGTCAAATCACAGGATTGTCTGATGACATTCAGGATACTCCTGCCGAACTAAGCAAAGGTTTCACCCCCATTGAATACTCCCGACAGAAAACTATCAGCAACAACCAATAAACATGAACAACAAACATTACTTTAAGAAATCATTCGTATTACTCATGGAAGCCGGCGTACTAACCTTCGGTCTGGGTTCCTGTGCCAACATGTCAGATACAACAAAGACGTATGCTCAGGCTACGGGAATAGGAGCAGCTGGCGGAGCTGGTGTGGGAGCTCTGGCAGGTCAGGCTATAGGAGGTGATACTAAATCTACTGTTATCGGAGCTGCCATTGGGGGGAGCATTGGCGCAATCGCCGGCTGGTTCTGGGGGGATTACGTTGTCCAGCAGAAAAAAGAATACGCCAGTGTAGAAGAACAGATCAGACACAGCAATCAGGTTATGGACAAGCTCATTGCACAGACGAAATCCAGAAACGCGGAATTGGCTCAGTCTATTGCCAATCTGAAAAAAGAAAAAAGGCATCTCGCCTCTTCCGACGTCAAAACAAAATCACAAAAAATGACGAGGGAAGTAGATAAGCGCATTTCTATTCTCAATGAAGAAGTAACCCTGGCGCGAAAAGCAGCCGATAATGCTTCCGGCAATCAAAAAATCGCTCTGCGAGGCAAGATCAGCACGCTCAGTCATGAAATCAATTCTCTGGCAAAACACAAGAAAGCTCTTTCTACCCTTTCTGCATAAAAGTCAAAAATTATTTACCGGGCTTGGCTCCACCAGGCCCGGTAAGACACGAATCTTATATTTCCGAAAAAATTCCCATTTAATGAACCTGCCTTTCTTATGAATACGAACAATCACCTCTGTCTAACAAGCGTTTTTGTTGTCGCTTGTTCCTTGCTCTCCTCCTGCAGCACTACCGGAGATCCCACCCAAGGAGGTATTTTCTGGTCTCCCGATAAGGCTATGGAGCGCCGTCAAAGTCTACTGTCGGAACAGTCGATCAAACAAGCGACATACAATAAGATAAAAAAGACGACAAGTAGTTACGCTAATACTCGAAACGATCTTCTGAAAAAACGTAACGAGTTGCAAGCCCGCAAGGAAGCCTCTTCCTCACTACAGGATAAGGAATCGATCAACGCGGCAATCAAAGATATTGAGGCAGAACTGGGAAATATGTAGCCAGCTTCCTCATTACGTTTGTCTCCTACGTGATAACGGTACATGAATAAACCGTCCAACATCAACTTTGGCCGTCTCGCCTTTGTTCTTCTTATCGGTGGTTCGTTGCTGTATAGTTTTATCATCTCCGGTTATCTGGAGGAGGAAACGCGCAGAGTGGCAGATATCTCGATCGAGTACGGTTTCTACGCAGGATACAGTCTGTGGGTATTGGGAATGGTTCTGTCCAATATTCTCTCGATCAACCGTATTACACGCCATAAATATGCCGGAAGCAAGGGACTGAACACTGCTCTGCAAATCTGGTCGCAAACACTTCTGGGAGCCGGTAAAGCCAGCATCGTTGCCCCTGTCAAGGTTTACCGGGAGCTATCTGCTCAGGGAAACCTGTTGGTCAGGCTGGTATCCATGGTGGAAGTCTACATCATGCGCCCGATCGTTTCTCTGGCTGTTCTGGCTGCATATGCTCTCCTGTCCGCACTCTTCATTCTTCCTCTATCTTTCTTTAAACTGCAAACTTCCCGTTTTTCCAGCGAAGAAACGAATGAAAATGGGGTCCGCATGCTGCCTGTCACCTGTGTAGCCGGTTCGGATACAACAAGGACTTCTCTTTTGCGAGCCCTTGTTTCAGCCTTGGGAAACGTATCCGTACCCCGGTGGTACGCGTACGATACTCCTCGCATCAATTCCACCTGCACTCAACCCAGATACAACTACATCGAATTGTTGCTCAGCCGCAAGAGAAACGACAAACAACCTGCGCTTTGCCTGCAAATTTGCGATTTCGAAGGAAGCGATGCGGCCTCTATTAATTCGTTGGATGCCATGCCCTTCTACTCTCTTTTGCAAGGCGCCGTTTTTGTGGTGGAAGAAACGGCTGGCAGCGCCTCATTTGCACAAGCCTTCGACAAGTGGCATGAACTGATGAGCACGGCCTACAAAGCAAGATTGCAAAAGCTTAAATGCGCCGTGGTCATCCGGTCGAATGGCAAGATTCTTCCCTTTGATGGAGCATGTGAGCTTGATGCCGGTGCGGATCAAGCCGCCTGCCGTCATTTCCTTCATGACCTTCAATGGGCTGATGTTCTCGGAAAAGCCGATCTTTTCCGAAATACGGCATTTTTTTCCATCTCCTCCAGCGACCAGGAATTGAACGAATGTCCCGGCGTTTACGCTCTCGCCAAATGGCTGTTACAAAATATTCCCGCCTGATCCCGCACTTATCTTTCCCTCTCCATCAATTCATACACCACCATCATGACTAACCAGAATAATCCAGAAGACTGCATCAGCGAATGCATATTTGAATCAGCTGAAGAAAATATCATAATAGAAAATTCCGGTATGGAAGGTTCTTCCGTTCCGGAAACCGCTTCGGAGCAGGAGGATCAACCGGAATCTCCACAGGAAATGGAGCCGGAAGAAGGCCCCGTCTCCGAAGTCGAGCTGCGGCAGGAATTCACACCGGAGAGCAAAACCGGATCAGATGCTGAAGCGGAATCCTCACCAGAGTCTGTTCCTGCAGCCGTGCCGGAGGAAATTGCGTCAGATACTCATTCGGAGACAAGCCCTGAATTGGAATCCTCTCCGGAAGCTGCCCCGGATTCTTCTCCTCAGTCCGTCATTGAAGAGCCAACCCCTCACCAGGCGACAGCTGACCAGACTCCCATACTGAATATCCTGACCACCCTGCAATCGCAAATATCCAGCCTTCAGGAAGAGTTCAACAGCAAAATGCGCTATGACGCCTCCAAAAAGGAAATCATTGACAGGCAATATCAGGAACTCGATGCCTACCGCCGTGAAATACATGAAAAACTCAACAAGGCTATCGTGATGGATCTTATTGCTGAGATCGACGGTGCGGAACGAAGCGCCGAACATTACAGCGCTCTGGAAGCCACTCCGGAAAACTATGCCAAGCTCCAGAAACTGGTCCTGGCCCATGCCGAAGACCTGCGCGACCTGCTCGAAAACAACGACATCGATTCCTTTCGTACCGAAGCAGGGGCCGCTTTCAATCACAAACGCCACAGCGTACTCAAGACCGTTGTGACCGACGATCCTTCCCTGGCCAAAACCATTCAGGCCTCTTTGCGCTGGGGATTCGAAAAAGACGGAAAAGTCATCCGCCCCGAAAAAGTAGCCGTCTACGTACTGGCAACGGAATAATCACTTTTTCCTCTGCCATCCATTCCATGACATCACACATATTTTCATTATGAGCGAAAACACTAAAATCAAAGTATACGGTATCGATCTGGGTACCACGTATTCCGCCATTTCCCATGTGGGCGACAGCGGCAATGTTGAAATCATCAATAACCCGGACGGCGGTTCCATTACAGCTTCCGCCGTCTTCTTTGAAGATGGCGGTATTGTCGTCGGGGAAGGTGCCAAGGAATCCGCCTATACCGATCCGGATAACTTTGTCCACCTGATCAAGCGTGAAATGGGAACAACCTGGCGTAAAACTTTCCTGGATAAGGAACATTCTCCCGAATCCATTTCTTCCCTCATTCTTAAATACATGGTGAAAGGCGCTGAAATGAGCGGCCACGAAGTAAAGGATGTCGTCATCACGTGCCCTGCCTATTTCAATGAAGCCGAACGCATGGCCACGAAAGCAGCCGGCGAACTGGCAAAACTCAATGTACTGGCCGTTGTGGACGAGCCCATTGCCGCAGCTATTTCCTACGGAATGGGGATAACCGGAAACGATCAGGGAGAAACACAGGAGACAAGGCAGATCATCGTCTATGACCTGGGCGGCGGTACGTTCGACGTGACCGTCGTGGAGATTTCTCCCAAGGGAGTAAAGGTCATTTGCTCCGATGGAGATCACAAGCTGGGGGGGGGCTGACTGGGATGCCGCTCTGCGTGACCTGTTGCTTGAAAAGCTTCTCATAGAAAACCCCGAGGCAGGTGACCTGATGGCCGACCCGGAAACCAGGGCTGCCTTGATCACGACAGTGGAAAAGACAAAAATGAGTCTCAGCCAGAAAGAAACAGCTACTGCCCGCATTACCTGCTGCGACGGCAGCAAGAGCAAGGTGAGTGTGACTCGGGAGGAATTCAATGAAGCGACTCAGCCTCTGCTTAACCGTACGATAGAATTCACGGATGCCATGATTGCCATGGCTCGTGAAAAAACAGGTGTGGAAAAAATAGATGAATTCCTGCTGGTCGGCGGTTCTACCTATATGCCGCAGGTGATGGAGATGGTTAACAGCCGCTACAAGGACACTTTGAGGGTAGAGCCCAAACTGTATGAGCCCAACCATGCTGTTTCCAAGGGCGCTGCCCTCTATGGGAATAATAAGGCTATCAGGGATCTTTATGAAAAGGTTCTTAAAGATCTGAAGGAAAAAAATCCCGATACCCCGACAGGAAAACTCGAAGACGAGGCAAATAAGAAAGTTGCAGACGAATTTTCGTTGGCACCTGAAACGATTGAAACTGCGGTTAACACCGAGATGATTACGGTGGCTTCCAAAAGTATCGGTATTCGGGTGAAGAACAAGGAAGGTAAATTTGTCTGTTACAACCTGATCGAAAAACAGAATGAAGTTCCTTGTAACAATACTCAAGCTTTCCCTGTTTCTGCCGCTAATGCAGCCACTCTGCCTCTCATCGTCTATTCCAATAACATTGTGGGAAAACAGGCGGATCTGGACTGTTGCCTGGAACTTGGTAAAGCAACCATGGAATTGACTCCCGGCTTGCCCGCAGGGGCTCCTATTGAAGTAACATTCGCGCTGGATCCTGAAGGCCGGCTCGAATTGACTGCCCGGGATGTTACTAATGACAAGAAAATTGTTGTGCCCTTCCAGGTAGAAGGAGTCCTCAGTGAAGAAGAACGGAAAAAGCTGGAGGAAGTTGTAGCCGATCTGGAGATGGTCGATTAACCAACATAAATCATGAACAGGATAGCCGTGGGAATTGATCTGGGCACAACATACAGCTGTGTGGCATATGTGGGCAGGGATGGCCGACCCCAGGTTTTGCTGAACAGTGAAGGCGAACGCACGACGCCTTCCGTTGTCTGGTTCGATGACGATCGAATTGTCGTAGGCGATGAAGCCAAGCAGGAGGCTTCCATGAGTCCCGGCGAAGTGTGTACCTTCATTAAACGCGAAATGGGTTCGGAGAACTACCGCTTTTCCTGTTCAAAGGGTTCTTACAGGCCGGAGCAGGTCTCGGCCTGCATTCTGCGTAAACTGGTGAATGATGCGTCCGAGCGTCTGGGTCAGGAAATTCAGGATGTGGTTATTACCTGTCCGGCCTACTTTTCCCATCAGGAGCGCGAAGCCACCAAGGCGGCCGGGGAGATTGCCGGCCTCAATGTTCTGGAAATACTCAATGAGCCCACTGCCGCCGCCATGGCCTATGGACTCACCCAAAACCACCATGCCGAAGAACGCAATATTCTGGTCTACGATTTGGGTGGAGGAACCTTCGACGTGACCATTATTAATGTTTCCCCCAAGGGACTGAATGTAGTCTGTACCGATGGCAATCATCACTTGGGTGGAAAAAACTGGGATGAAGTCATGCAAGGAATGCTGGTGGACCGTTTGCAGATGTCGTCGGAAAGCGCAATCGACCTCTTGTCTGACCCTGCCGCCAGTCAGGATATGCAGTTATTAGCTGAAAAGGCCAAGAAAACACTTACATCTCGTACAGAGGCACAGGTTTCCTATAAATTCGAAGGCGAAAAACTATACGCCCACATCACACGTGAAGAATTTGATTCAGAGACGGAATCCCTTCTTCAAAGTACAATCAGTGGAACGAAACGCGCCCTGGATATTGCCCGGGGAAAGGGAGTAAACAGAATCGATGAAATCATTCTGGTGGGAGGCAGTACCTACATGCCTCAGGTTTCCGTTGCAGTTGAAAGAGAATTGGGGATTACTCCCATTTCCTATGATCCGGACGAATCGGTAGCCAAGGGTGCAGCTATCTCCGCACTGGCTCATCTGATGCGCGAACAGATTGGAGATGGATTCACTCTAGAAGCAGACGATACCGGTGAATTTACGCTGGAAACGGAAGGGAAGCTTCAGGAGTTGGCGGATGACAGCGGATTTACCCTGGAAGCGGTCAGCAACATACTGACTCCATGTTCCAATGTATGCAGCCGCAGCTTCGGTCAAATTTTACTCCGTTACTCCGATAAGGTGTCGCGTATTTATAACCTCATTTACCGGAATACCAACCTGCCTGTCGAAGCAAACATGCCCAGTTATACTATTGAAGACAATCAAAGTACCGTACATATACAAGTAGTGGATAATCTGGTTGAATATCCAGCCACACCCGAAGAAGAGAGAAAACTCAATAGAGAAGGAATTGATCCCAACGACGCTCGTCTCATCTGGGAAGGAAATCTGCCTATTCAACCGGGACTCCCGGCTGAGTCTCCCATAGAAACCGTTTTCAAGCTGGATGAAAGCGGGCTGCTCACCATCTTCTCACGGGATCCTGCCTCCGGTCAGGAAATCAAAGGAGAAGTTCAGACGGCCTGTACAATTCCGGCGGAACAGCTGAACGCCATGAGGAAAGAGTTGGAGCGAGCTACCATCGAATAACTTCTCTCTTGAGAGTTTTCCACTCACTTTATTTTCTGTTGAAACGGGTATGAAAAAAAGAAATTACTTTGAAATCCTGAATTTATCCCTCGATCCTCTGGAGACCAATGTTGACAACGCATTGGCCAGGCTCAAGCAATGCACTGCCGAGTGGAGCAGCGCCCCTCAGGATGATGTTTTGAGGAAGACATGGATGGAAGCCGTTCCCGAGATGGAAAAGGTTCTTTCAAATCCTCAATCTCTTCAAAAGCAGGCAGAAGAAGCCCTGAAGAATGAACAAAAACGAGTCAGAAATTTCCTGCAAAACGCCGCTGTCGACGGTCAGATTTCCAGGGTAATCTTCCGGAACATCTGCAATAATGTACAGCTGGAAATAGATTCGGTTTCCTCTCTTGCCGATGAACTGGGCATTGTCATCAGCAGTCAGGCGGTTGACAAATCATGTAAAGCTCTCAGGGTCCCTCCCCAACCGGCAAACGGCCATCCTGTATACCTGATTTCTGCGTCTCGCGATATTCAGAAATTGAAATGTTGCCTGGAAGCTGCGGGAAAAGCTAGTATTTATGAGTATCTGAATTGCAAGAATTCTCTTTCGCCCGAGCAACTGCTCAAAATCAATTCGGATAAGAGCAGAGAACCCAACAAGGGTGGATCCGCCAATAATCCGATCAATACCATTAAGGTAGAGATTACGACTATTGGCGCCAAATACTTCAAGAACGAAGAATCAAAGAAACGTTACGATTACGCATGGCGGGGGCAGGAAATTTGCGAACGTGTGTTTGCTGCCTTTCCAAACTATGTGGAGGGTTCACCCGGTACCATATCGCCCATATACTACACCAGGTTATACGATACCCTATGCGCCGAGGGGCTGGATGCCGCAGACGCGCAGTGGCTGGTATACCGCCGGTGTTGTCAGGGCAAGGACAAGGTTCCTTTCCCGTGGCAGGAACAATTCACGGAGTGCTCGAAGTGCAAGTCCAGAAATGAAGCCAACAGCAGCCGATGTTCTCAATGCGGTGAATTATTCCGTATCATGTGTCCGAAATGCGGAAAGCCCATTCATGCTTCAAGCCCACAATGCCGTCAGTGCGGCACCTACTTTGATGCTGCCCGGAAAGTGTATGAAAGTCTGGAAAAATGCGGAAATAGTCTTAAGGGAAGCAGTGAAGAACTGGATACGGCTCAGAAAGAAATACAAGGGATTCTGCGTACCTACCCGGATTATGTGCCGGCCCGTGCGCTTCTGGATGAACTGGGAAAAGCCAGAACAGCCAAATTGCTGGATACGCTGGAACCTCCGGTCATCAAGAGTGTGCGGGCATCAGGAAAAGAGCTGGAAATCGTCTGGCTCAAGGCTCGCCATCAAGGAAATGAACTTGACCGCCTGCCGGATGCCAACGGTACTCCGATCAATTACATGCTGCGTCGCAAACGCAATGGGATTCCCGTTAGTCCGGATGATGGAGAAGAGCTTGGCGGCGGTGCGGCCTCTCCTTGTACGGACAAGCTGGCAAAACCTGGCGTGGAATATGGCTACGCCGTTTTTGCCGTAGTGAACAAGCGCATTCTAAAGGGCCTTGCGGGCGGCAAGGGCATGGTGCTGCCGGAAGCGGATTTCCATGTTTCCATGGGGGATGGCAGCGCCCGGCTCACATGGTGCGCATTACCGGAAGGGTGGTCTGCCACTCTCATCCGAAAAGAAGGGGGAGAACCTGAATCCATCAATGATGGCACACGCCTGCCGGTCGATGGAGGCAGTAACAGTTTTCATGATACCGGATTGACCAATGGCCGGGAGTACGGATATCTGCTGGTATTGTATGGCAGCGGACACGAATTAACCGCCCATGGTTCCGGTACGCCTCAACTTCCCCCGCCGAGACTGGAACTTGACCAGTGGAATTACAAATGTTTGGGAACAGATATCCGTATTCATTGGGAACTGCCTTCCGGCGCTGATGAAGTGCGCTGGATGGTTTCCGACAAAGTGCCGATTACCCCAGGCAGCATAGTAACAGCCAATCGTTTCAAAACAGTCGGAGAAACCGACAAGGATGCCCAGGTTACCATACTTCGAGAAATCAATCTCTGCGGGAAGTTCCTCATTCCTCTGGTGATCAAGGGTGATACTGCTCTCATATGTACGGGCCGGCACGGCGGATTGCAAAATCTTCGCCTGCGCAGAAATCCAGGCCGAATATACCTCCAATGGACCTGGCCGGAAGGCTGCAGCGAAGTGACCATAGTCTATGGAAACAAATCATTCGTTGAAAATCCGGATGACTTGAACGCCAATGAGATACGTACTTCCAAACGTAACGGCTCCGAACAAGCACATGAGCTCATTATTCCCGTCATGGAAGACAAGGATTATTATTTTTCCGTTTTCATGCAAGTGGGGCATACGTCCTCTTCAAGCTGGTCTGCCCCGCGCAACGTGTATTCTCCCGCTCCGGGCGGAGGGAACAGGGTGAACTGCCGGATAGCTAAACGTGGTCAAGGGTGGGTATTTGAAGTAAAAAGCAAAAAAGGCATTCCTGCCATGGAGGTACGGTGCGCTCGTCGCGTATTTCCTCTTTCCAGACAGGATGGGAAGAAAGCTCTGGCAGTTGAAGCCTCCGGACAATCCCGGGCATCAGTCTCCATTCCGGATAACATGGTTGCAACCGGTAATTGCTTCATGCCCTTTGTATCTGAAGACTCGCACTACGATTTGATTTTCAATCGCAAATCTCTTTCCATAGAATAAACATATGGCTGGCGAATTATATTGCCCACATTGTTACAAGCAAATCAACGACAAGGAGTTGTTGTTTTTCAAACCTTCTTGCGGAGATAAATTGCCTCCCCCCGCCCCTTCCGTTTTGCAAAAGCTGGGAATCGGCGGTACGCCTTCAAGCATTTCATGCACCAGAAATAACAAAAGTACCTGCAAGATCTGCGACCGTATCCTGTCATTCCGTGCGTGCCCGATTTGTAAAGGGGGCATATCGGCTAACAGAGAGGGCAAGCCGCTCATCATAGCCATTGCCGGTACGGCCGGTTCAGGAAAAAGCAGTTATATCCGCGCTGTGATCAATCAACTTCGCAAGCTTAGTGAGATATGCGGCTGGACGATTATGGAACAAGATGCTGGCTCAAGCAAAAATTCCATGTATCTGATTCGTAAAAGAAAGTCAGACAAGGGACGCCTGATCGTATTCGCCGAAGTCACCGAAGAAAAGCTTTCTCCCGCCCTCATGACAGCGCTTTCGGGTATTGTTTGTCTTGTGGATCCTTTGCAGGTTGAAGCACTGCGGAATGAACTGGAAACAACCAACATCGTTTTGCCGCCTCTGAACGGAACGGAACCCCATCGTCTCCTCTTGAAGCTGGGGCGTGCATGTCCTGCAGTACCGCTGGCTGTTGCCGTTTCCAAACTTGATGCATTGGCATGCCCGGACATCAATTACACAGGCCGTTGGAGACTGAAAACAACCGAACGTCTGGTATGCCGCGATAGCTCGTACCGGGGCTCGCTTGATCAGGAAGAAATGGAAACGGTGAGTTGTGAAATGGAAAGTTGGGTGGCAGCGGCTGATGTGAACATTATGGAAGCCTGCAAAGTATTCACTCGAAAGCTTTTCTTCGGCGTCAGCACAAAGGAGCCGGCTTTGCGCGTAGAAGATCCTCTTCTGTGGATTCTTTCACAGAAGAGAGTGACGGAAAGCAAATAATACATGTATGGCCAATAAAAATACAGACTGTTACGGGAGTGCCCGATGGGCGAATGCTCATGATTTGGCAGAGGAAGGCCTGTTTACTTTCCCCAATTTCCAACATTCGCCGGATTGTTTTATCAACAGCCGAATTCGACGGGACTTTGTGGAACGGGAACCGGCCAATCGTTGCATGGTGCTGGGACGTTTGGTCAATCCTGAAAAACTGGTATCCGGCATACGTCAGGGCTATGAGGCTTCCATGGGGTCACTGATGTCCGGTTTGTTCAGCCTGATCAGCAATGGACATGAAAATCAGCTTTTGGGTTGGTCAGGAGATGGTCATATCATTACAGTAGCCCCTACGCGTTCCGGCAAGGGCGTAGGTCTGGTAGTTCCGAATCTGTTGCACTATCCCGGCTCTGTACTGGTCATTGACCCGAAAGGGGAAAATTACGCCATTACGGCTGACTTCCGCCGCAAAATGTTCCGTCAGGAAATCATTTGTCTGGATCCTTTCCATGTGATGACGGAAGAAACGGACAGCATTAACCCGCTTGACAGCCTTGTCGACTATCGGAAACCAACGTCTACCTATCTCACCCAAAATCCGGAATTGGGCGATATCGCCGCCAATATTGCCGATGCTATCATTGTGCGAGATGCCGGCGCCAAGGATCCGCACTGGGATGACAAGGCCCGTACCCTGCTCAGAGGACTTATTCTTGCCGTTATCTGCGGGAAAGGTCCGCACCGCTTGCGTCATCTGTCCGAAGTGCGGGAGTTACTGGCTCAACCTTTCCACGTCATTGGGAATTTCATTCTGGATTCCATGTGCCAGGACACGGTTGCTGTAGGAGGGTTGCTGAGCCGTGCGGGCAATGAAATCCTCTCCACCGGCAATGAAGAATTAAAGAGCATCATATCCAATGCCCTCAAGCACACGGAATTCCTGGACTCGGGGCTGGCCTGCAAATCTCTGGGGGATATGAATGACGGTGGTATCGGTACGTATGACCTGGCCGATCTCAAAAACATAGGAGGGGTTTCCATTTATATGATTATTCCTCCGCAGCATCTGGTACGCTATTCGCGCCTTATTCGTCTGTGGGTCACGATGGCCATGTCCGCGATGACCAGGTGCAGCCGGAAACCGGTAGACGGATGTTCTGTTCTCTTCATGCTGGACGAAATGGCCCAGCTGGGTTCTTTGCCCATGATGAAACAAGCGGTGAGTCTGCTGGCCGGATACGGCATGAGCATCTGGATGGTATGGCAGGATCTTTCCCAGCTTAAAGCACTGTATGAACACGACTGGCCTACCTTTCTGGCAAATGCCAAGATTCAGCAGTTTTTCGGTATTAACGATCACGAAACGGCCAAGTATATCTCCGAGATGCTGGGGGCGGCCACCATAACCAGCAAATCCGTTTCTCACAGTCAAAGCGGCAAGTTTACGGAATTTGTCAAAAATAAGAGTGAAAGCGAATCATTTTCGGAAATTACACGAAACCTTCTCAATCCAGACGAAGTTCGTCGCCTGAATCGCGAAGCTGTGCTCACTTTCGTCCAGGGTATTCCTCCCATTCTGGCGGAACGCCTTACTTATTACAGCGATCACATGTTCTCTGGAAAAGCTTCCTCCAACCCCTATTTTAGCAACAATTTCACAAGAAAATAAACAGACAGCCATGGAAATGAGAGAACAGGCAGAAGATCGTTTACGTGAATGCGAAGAAAAACGCAAAAATATCGAATCTAAACGCAATGCACATCAGGATAATTTTCCGGATGATGGACGTCCCTTCAACGAACGCCTCGAAGAACATCAGAAAAAGCTTGAAGAACTGAATAATGAGGTGGAAAAGGCCAAACAGGAGGAACATGAAGCCCAAATGGAACTGGATCGTGCCAAAGCCATGGAGCAAAAAGCCCGGCAAGAGAGCATGGAAAATCGAAAGGAAATGAACCAGGGCCGGGAAGACGACCACACGGAACAACAGAGATGGGAGGAGGAACAACGTAAGACTCAAGAGGCAAAGGAAGAGCAATATCGTCAGTGGCAGGAGGAATGTCGTGAAAAAGAGAGAGCCAGACAGCATGAGGAAGCCGAGAAGGAACGCCAAAAGGAACGTGAACGGTTTCAACAAGATCGCTTTCGGGAAGAAAAGCAGGGACGTTTCGAAGAGAAGGAACGCAGCCGGGAACAAGAGGGACGAAGCAGATAATTGAATGCTATGGGTATTTTTGCCGTATTTGCCCGATTAATCAAATTTTTCGGGTCAACCGCATTTACGATCTTAAAGCTGCCTTACCAGATCATATCAAAGAGCTTCGGGCCGTTTGTCGCATTTTTCCTGTACATTCCTATGATGTTGATCGTCTTTGGAGTTTTTATCAAACTCTTTGAACAGGAAGTAGTAGACAAATCGCCCTGGAACTCCATGACCCTCTTTCATACTCTTCCTTACGAGGAGCGGCAGGAATTGATTGATATGACGGAAATGGCTTCCTTTGTCTATCTGGATGCGAACGCTTGGGGCAATGATTTAACTCGTCTGCAGGACAAGGGATATTTCCTTCTGGAAAAACCGAACCTGAACGATGAGGGATTGACCTATGCCTTGATGGCCAAGGCGAATCGTTCTCTGAATTCCCCCTATCCCGGCAACCTTGAAATAACGAATACTGTCTATATTCTTTTCAGGGGCAGCATGACTCTTGCCGATGCCCTGGACGATGGGCAAATGATTTTTTCTGATGAGCAGCTGGAACACATGGGGCGCTTTATAGTAGCCTTACGAGTTACTCGCGAACTTCTGGGAAAATATCCCAAACACCAGTTTATTCTTGTCGGGCATTCTCTGGGAGGAGCCACTGTTCAATATGTGCTTAGACACCTTAGACACATATCTTCCTCCAGACTCAAAGGCTATACAGTCAATCCCATTGGCCTTCCCGGTAAAATTGGAATTATTCATGAAGAACGCCTCGTAGATATCGTACATGAAGCTGATATCGCTCAAACCATTATGCTTGATTCTCGTCTTGTGGGGAGCGGCATCCTTGTTCGCGGCCATTTTACCAAACAATCTGACGGAACATGGACTCCGGATTTTTCATTGCTGAGTGCTGCTTCACAGCATTCTGTGAATAAGACATTGAAGAATATGATTGCCCAACATACAGGTACTTATACCCCACCATCCAACAACCAGATTACCCAACCAAACCCCGGAGGAATCAAGGCTCCTGTGAAAACAAATTTCAGAGAAGCGTTCGGCGATACTCTTTAATTCGTTTCCTCTGCAGCTTCACCTCGCAGATAGGTCAATTCGGAAATCTGCCAAGTAAACTCTGGTCTGAAAGGAGTACAGAGTCGAATTCTTTCAGGTACACCAACAATAACCATCTTCAAGTAAATAGCTTGGAGAGGGTTTCTTGTTTTTGATGGGGAAGTGGTCAATTTCATGAAACGACCCCAACCTGGGTACAAAGTGTGTACACTTTCAGGCCGTTTTTACCCTTATTTCACAATGCATTTCTGTCATACGGATCACACAATGGACGGCCCAATTGACCTCTTTGTAAAACGGAAATTCTGCGCGTTATATATAATTGATACAATATCAGCATATTGTGTTAATTTATGTCCATCTACAGTCTTTCCCATCAGGTAAGGCGGCTGGATGAAACGCTCTGCGGGAGTACGCCCAGGATATCCGTTTTGTCGCCAAACACGGCTGCATCATCACGGTAGGCAATACGAACATCCTCGGAATGCCTTGCGCTTACCGTGTGAAGATCATGCGCGACCTGCTCAAGGAGTTCCGCAATCCGACCGATGAAGAGGCCCTGGCCGGCCTTGAGGAGGAAGAACCGGAGGATAAGATGTCGCCTGCGCCGACGCCAAAGGCTGTGGCGGCTTACCCTGTTCCGGATGGAAATCCGGCAGGACCTCATGGGCTTGGACTCACCGTTGTTGACGACGAAGAATAACTTCCATTGCCTATATATTCATAGAGCAGCCCCGACTTTCGAGCCGGGGCTTTTTATTTGTGAAATTACAGGCGTTTTCGTGCTATGTATACTTGATGAGAGTAATTATACTCGAATCATTTATCCAAGATCATGAATACGAAATCCGAATATCCTGTTACGGACAGCATCACGAATGTTGTCGAAGCCAGTATCGTCACTGCCTCTGTGATGGCTCTTATTGCGTGTGAGGTCACACGCCATGTAAGCCATAAGATGGAGGGAGGTGTCTATAAAGGCGTCAAGTCATCCTGAGGACTTGTCAAGGGCGCCAGGGAGCGCTTGTCGTCTTACACAGCGAAAAAGTCGACAAGGCAAGGTCAGAAGAGCTTGTCGAGTCTGCTGTCGCAGACGAGGCAACCGCTGCCCCGGCGCAACCTCCTGTCGAAGTGCCTATGGTGACTCCGGTTCAGCCGCGAGAGGAAGAAGGCACTGCTGCCCCGGCCAGAATACTAACTCCGGCGTTTGGATAATCAGCTATAGCCGCCAGGAACTTGCGCTTTCGTGTGAGTTCCTGGCGGGGGCATGCAATTTTTTTATCTTCTGATGGGTGCGTTACGTGAAAAGCGTGTTGCGTGACGTGGTGAAAGTGCGCCCATAGCCTGCCTGCTGGTACAGGCCCCGGGGAGGAAGGCAGGTCAATGAATACGTCGATGGGAGAATTATTCATGGGTTCTTGGGATGGTGGCTTCGCTCGGCTGTAACCATGAGACCCGTATCGTAGCATTGAACCGTTGAGGCGTATGCCTGCCCCGGAAGGCTATGTCTTACAGTTATTGAGCTCAGGATTAGAAGAGAGGATAGAATGTTTTTGATCTAACTAAGAAGTGCTTTTTTAGCAGCGAGGCGACGTAATAAATTTTGGGCCTTCTTCGACAGACTGCTAGTGTGAAGGTCACATCCAGATATGGACCATTTGATAATTTCCTGCACGGTTTCTTGATGCTTTTCTCTGGGCTCACTTTGCCACATCCAAGCGATGAATCCACTAGGATCTTCCTGTGGATCCTTAAATTCAAAAGCAGGGATACTGTCTATTATCTTACTCAATGCATGATGTGCTGACCTCATTGCCAGAAAAAACTCTTTCCATGAGTGCTTCAAAAACAGGCGGATTAACATATGTTGCCATAGAACATCCGCCTATCCTGTACGCATTAAGTCCTGTTTTTCCTTTTTGTCGCAGCTCTGCACGGATCATGTTCAAGCTTTCTGCGTAAATAGACAGCTCTACTCCTCTTTTGCAGTAGGCGACAACCGCATTTCGAGGTTCGTCAGTAGCATTGTTTTTCCCGTAATCTCGGGATGTAACTTTTTTCCCAGTCGACTTTAACACTTTGCGCAAGGTTGAAATAAAACAGGGAGCATCATTGCAGGGAAATGCCCAGTCTGTCTCAACGAGCTTGATGTCACCACTAGACAAAGAGCTCTCCCAAGATAAATAGCCATCACACACGAATTCCTTCATCCGAGTTTCATTAACAGCATGAACCAAAGATTCGTGGGCAATTCGCAATACTCCAGCACATGTGTTCTTCATCCCTTGGATAAAGATATCCTGATTCATGTCTCCGGGAATGATGTTGTCCTTGTTTGCTTTGATCTCAGGATTCCTGTAGAACGAACGTATTACTCCCTCTGGCGTATTACTCCATTCTGTCGAAAGCTCCGGGTGATGGTAAAGTGATCTTTGCGGGTTGCAGAATATGTTGACTGTCCACTTCAGCTCGCAGTGTATAATGGCGCCGTCTTTATCCAAATATTCATATAGTTGTAAAAATGGCCTTGATCGAAGCTTTTCTCATCTTCTACCGGGAGATGAAGCTGTTTAGTTAATGTATCAGGCTTTGCTGGTTCCGCCAGAGTTGCTGGTGAGATAAAGGAAAATTTATCCGGGAATCGTCCTGTGCAGTAATAAGGCTGATAATCTTTTCTTGGATGTACCTTGTAACCAATTTTCCTGATACTCGTTTCACTAAAACGTGGCTTTCGTGATGCCTTTTCTTCTTCCTCAATGTCGGAGTATCCTCCGTATATTAGTCCCCTTGGATAGGGCGTATTTTCCTTCCAGTTGGTCGAGCTACTGAGTGTCTCGACCAAATGCTTGAGAATGGAGTGTTTCTCTTGAATGGTCGAAAATGCAGGGTCGATTTGTAATGTGTAAGTAGCAGAAAAAACCATCTTGTCCACAGTGATTCTGGGAAGAGAGGTGATACCGTTTAGCGTGAAAGCATCTTTGGCTAATTCATGAATTGCGTCTTCGTGGGTAAGAGGAACTTCTGATGAATTTTGGTACGGATTACCTACAGTAATATATATAGCAGAATTATTCATTGTTGATTGTGAAGCTGGAATAGGTTTCGGTGGTAAAATGGTGCCTTCAGGTACTTGTGCTGAAGGGGTGTTAAAGTAAAGTTGAGGGATCTCGTTTGGATATCCCGTTCAAGTGTGATGAGACTCAGCGAGTCTCCTTCCCGGCTATGCCGGAGTGCCTGCCTTCATCAAGAACGCAGGACAATTAACCTTATTAAGTAATATGAAAAATGCCCCTGTCGTGGAACCCCGGCGAACTCGCTGGAGGTGGAACTCAAAGAACTGGTATGAGGAGCTAGACCACCATTCCTTGTACGTCCCGGGTTTATAGAAAACCCAATGAAACGCTTGAGAGAGTCAAGGAGTCCTGCGCTCGATGGCGACTAACGGACAACAGAAATCGATTACTACATCTGAAGATGGAGATCAACAAAAACAGCATGTTGATGACCTGTTTCTTCCGGCAACACATTGAACCATGCTTTGCCTTCGGCAGCACGAACGCCTTCCCGGTAGTGCTTTTCCGTCATGTTGGTTCCCGAGTGTCCAAGCCACATGGGTACCCGGAAACTATCATCTATTCGAGAGAGCTATGTACGATTTGAGTACATGGAGCAAAGATAATTGAATATCTCCGATAACCCAAGAAATTGGGTTCTTCGTCATTACATTGTAGACAGCTACAAATTAGTGTAGATTTTCATCTAGAGAAAAGAGTATTTTCTTCTTATTTTACAATGCTTTTCGACAACAAGTATGTCCCCTGAATGTCCCCCAATTCGTCAAAAAATAAAATTTTTGGCTCCTCTCTCCCAAAAACAAGTAACCATCTCTAAGTAATTAACTTAAAGAAGGTTATATGGTGCTCGAGAGGGGACTCGAACCCCTACGTCTTATCGACACTAGATCCTTAGTCTAGCGCGTCTACCAATTCCGCCACCCGAGCATGGGTGCCTTAAGGCGGGGAGTTTTTAGCGCAGAGGAACGAAGATATCAAGCTTTTTCTTCTTTTTTATCCTTTCGATTCCGTTTTTTGAAGAGGGATTTTCTTAGCGGACCGGGAGGGAGGTAGCCACGGGCATGATGGCCGGGCGCAGGGTGACGGCCTTGGTGTCATATTTTTCCGAGGGTTTGAAGAGCCAGCCGGGATCGGTGCTGACAGCTTCAAACCTGGTCGGCTTGAAGATGGGCAGCCTCAGGTTGGAGTTAGGCTCGTAGCCGTATTTGCCCGTGTACTTGCCGTAGACCCTGTATTCATAGTTGTTATCATAGGCGTAGCGCGGGCTCCCGGCGTATTCCGGCAGGCGGTCCGGAGTCCGGCAGGAGCTTTCATCCATGATGACGAGCTGGGCCGTTCTCCAGGTCTGGCCCGGCTGGCGCAGGTACCCCCAGAAACGCGTTGCCGGCACATGGTAACGGCGGCCGACGAAGTAGTTGCCCCTGGGTTCGCGGGCGATTTCCGCATTGCGGGCGTTGATGCCGGCGATGTCTTTTTCCAGGGAGTTGCACTGGGTCAATGCGGGAAGGAGGACGGCCCCCAGCAGGGGAAGCAGGAGTTTGTTCATGGCTGTGATGGTGTTTTTTTCTTGTTTAAGAGCGTTTGAATGGCGGCGGAAGCCGCGAAGAAGCCGAAGGTGCCCGTGATGTGGGTGATGGAGCCGAATCCGGAGTCACAGCCCATTTTCCCCTGGAATTCCGGGTCGCGCGTGCAGGAGGTTTCTCCGTCGCAGGTGGGGTAGACGGGAGTTTCCTGGGAGAAGACGCAGGGGATTTTCAGTTTCCGGGCTTTTTCCCCCAGCGGTAGGCCGTAGTCTTTTTTGAGCTTGTAGCGCAGGCTGGAGAGCAGGGGGTCTCCCTTAGTGCGGGAGAGGTCGCCTATTTCTATTTTTGCGGGGTTGACGCGTCCTCCCGCGCCGCCGCAGGTGACCAGCGGCTGTTTGCTGCGGTAGCAGGAGGCAATAAGATGGGCCTTGGGAATCAGGGAGTCAATGGCGTCAATGATAACGTCCGGTTTCGTCTCCAGCAGTTTTTCCGCATTGGAGGCCGTGTAGAAACTGTTGATGGAGATGATTTCCGCCTCCGGGTTGATTTGCCGGAGGCGGGCGGCCATGGCTTCCGTCTTGGATTGTCCGATCGTGGTTTCCAGAGCGTGGATTTGCCGGTTGGTATTGGTGATGCAGAGGTCGTCCAGGTCCATCAGGATAATGGCGCCGACGCCCGACCGCGCCAGGGCTTCCGCCGCCCAGGAACCCACGCCGCCAATGCCGACGACGGCCATGCGGGAGTTCCTGAGGATGTCCAGCCCGCTCCTTCCATACAGGCGGCCTATGCCGCCGAATCTGGCTTCATAGTTCATGGCTGCGTGTTTGAGCCGGAGTGGGGAATTAAGGAGAAGACGGGTGCCAGAGGGCCCTTCCGTTTTTCCATCGTGAAGATATAATAGCGGGGGGAAGCCGTTTGTTCCGGGCGGCAGGAGGCGGGAAGGCCTGCGCCCCGGTTCCAGCAGATGAGGCAGGTGTTTCCATGCACAGCAATCAGCATGTCCCATCCACCCCCGTTTTGCTGGGGGATGCCGTCTTTTTTATCCTGGTAGCGTACGATGCCGTCCTGCCGGACGGTAAAGAGGACCATGCGTCCGCAGGAGGGCATGGCGATGGCAGCCGTATTTCTGCATGCTACGGCCAGTTTTCCGTTGTTCCAGGAGAGGGTGACGGGCTGCCGGTTATCCCGCTTTTCCGTGAGGGTGAGTGAGGGATGCTGCCGGAGCAGGCTGTACTGGAGCGCCGGCTGTCCGTCCGGTGTGAGGAAGCAGGATGCGGGAAGCCGATGCCAGCCTTCCCTGTGGGCCATGTTTTGGTAGTCCCTCACGGCGTTTCCGTTGTGTCCGGAACATCCGCAGAGCGCCGTCAACAGGCATGATAAGAGGAAGGCGGTGGCAGTCTGCATGGTCAGGAGGCCGGTTTTTCCACGATTTTGCTGATGCGGGCGATGTTGAGGGCCCTCCCGGTGGCTTCATCCACCTGCACGACGGCTCCGCAGAGGCGCACGGGCCAGTTCGCCACAGGGAATTTGGCCGGCATGGAGGTGCGGAAGCGTTGGATAATGGGTTCCCGTTCCCGGCCCAGCACCCCGACGGCGGGGCCGCACATGCCGGCGTCCGTCAGGTAGGCGGTGCCGTGTTCCAGAATGGTTTCATCCGCCGTCTGCACGTGGGTGTGCGTTCCGATGACGGCGGAGACCAGTCCGTCCAGATTGTAGCCGGTGGAGATTTTTTCACTGGTGGTTTCCGCGTGCATGTCCACAAAGATGACCTGCACGCCTTCTTCCTCCCTGAGTCTTTTGGCTTCCGCTTCCGAGATGAGGAAGGGGTTTTCAAGCGGCGGCTGGATGAAGGAACGTCCCTGCACCTGCATGACGGCTATTTTTCCCCTGGGCGTTTCCACCACCACGCTTCCGTGTCCCGGTGTCCCCTGCGGGTAGTTGACGGGGCGCAGCACGCGCGGTTCGGAGTCCAGCCAAGGAGCCAGTTCCGCCTGGTCCCATACATGGTCCCCCGTCGTGATGACGTCCACTCCCGCATGCAGCAGTTCCTGCGCCAGACGGGGCGTAATGCCGCGCCCTGCGGCCGCGTTTTCACCGTTGACGATGACAAAGTCCGCCCCATGCTCCTTTTTGAGTTCCGGCAGCATGTGCTTCACGGCGGTGCGGCCAGGTTCGCCGACCACATCGCCTATAAAGAGTATGGTAATCATGAAGTGGGACGGGACTGGTGCGGATGGCGGTTTTTACTGCTCTTCCTTGGTGACGGGAACCACCAGCACGGGCACGGGGGATTTCCGCATGACGGAGCTGGCTACGCTGCCCAGAAAGACGGTGGAAAGGAAGCCGTGGTTGTGCTTGCCCACCACGATCATGTCAATGTGGTGTTTTTCAGCATAGTTGATGACCGCTTCGCTGATTTCAAATTCGTCTTCCACAGCCTGGATGATGGTTGCGTCCGTCAGCCGGGAGAGTTTTTCCGCCGTTTTTTGCAGATGGTTTTTTGCGATGGAGATGACTTCGTTTTCCTCCGTCTGGTCCATCACGGGGACAGGCACTTCATCCGGCAGCACGCCGGAGACTTCATAACAGATGCTGGGTTCCACAATGTGGAGCAGATGGATGATGCTGTCGTTGGGGCAAGCCAGTTTGCCGATCTGATGAATGACGGCGTCCGTGGCGTTGGAGAAATCAATGGCTACCAGAATATTCTTCATATCTTCCTGTATAACATTCCGTGCTTTTCCATGCCACTAAAAAACGTGTGCTGTCCCCGGTTCTCCCGGCATTCCATTCCCGGTTCAGATCAGGCCCACGGCCCGGCGCACCCTGTCCAGCACTACGGAGGCCGTTTCCCGCGCCTTGCGGGCCCCTTCTTCCAGCGTCCGGTGCACGTAGTCCTGGTTGGCTTCCAGTTCCGCCCTGCGTTCGCGCGCGGGACGGAAGTATTCCCAGTAGGCGTCAAAGAGGCGTTTTTTGAAGTCGCCATAGCCGCAGCCTCCGTTTTTGAAGTCGCGGACCATGTCTTCATAGCCTTCCGCAGAGGCGAAGAGCTTGTAGAGCTGCAGGATGACGGAGCCTTCCGTGGGTTTGGGATCTTCCACAGGGGTGGAGTCCGTGGGGATTTTCATGATGAGCTTGCGGACGGCTTTTTCCTCACCGAAGATGGGGAGCGTGTTGTTGTAGCTTTTGCTCATTTTTTGCCCGTCCAGCCCCGGCACGATGGCCGTGCTTTCCGCAATGAGCGCATCCGGCAGCTTGCAGGTGCCTTCGCCGAATTGTTCGTTCATTTTGCCTGCCAGGTCGCGGGTGACTTCCAGGTGTTGCTTCTGGTCCTTGCCTACGGGCACCAGGTCGGAGTCATACATCAGGATGTCCGCCGCCATGAGGACGGGGTAGGTGAAGAGGGCGTTGCTGGGGGAGAACCCCTTGGCGATTTTGTCCTTGTAGGAGTGGCAGCGTTCCAGCAGGCCCACCGGGCAGACGGTGCCGAGTATCCAGGCCAGTTCATTGACTTCCGGCACGGAGGACTGGCGGAAGAAGACGCATTTTCCAGGGTCCAGGCCCACGGCCAGAAAGTCCGTCGCCAGGTTTTTGCAGTTTTCCCGCAGGGTCTCCGCGTCGTGAACGGTGCTCATGGCGTGGTAGTCCGCCAGAAAGTAGTAGGATTCTCCGCGTTCCTGCATGCGGACGGCTGGTTCCATGGCTCCGAAGTAGTTGCCGACATGCAGCTTGCCGCTGGGTTGAAGTCCTGTGATGATACGCATTGCGCGCAGGATTTTGCCTGTTCGCGCCCGGCAAGTCAAGAAAGGGGAGAGTCAAAGACTGGCGGGGAGGCTGGCCGGGCGCCTCGCCTGTTCCGGTATGCGTCCTGCGTTTGTTCTCTCTCTTTTTCATGCCTGCCCGGAGCGTTTTCTTGGGCATGAAGAGAAGAAGCGGCGGCGGGAGTTTATTCTCCCCCCGCTTCCAGCGCTTCCAGCACGTTGTGCACGCCGTCCGCAAAGCTTGGGTAGAGCGGCTCCCAGCCCAGGGCCAGAAGGCGGGAGCAGGAGATTCTCTGGCTGGAAAAGCCGCGGCGCGCTTCCGCCTGGAGCGGTTCGGGCTGTGGCGCGGGCATGCCCAGCAGTCCGGAGAGGTAGGAGTAAATTTCTCCCAGCTGCATGGGGGTGCGGTCCGTCAGGTTGTAGATGCCGGTGGGCGGTTCCCGGAGCGTGCAGAGCAGGTGCAGGGCGGCCACGGCGTCATCCCGGTGGATGTAGTTGATCCACCTGTCCATGTTTCCGGGGAGGGCCGCGCCCTTCTTGCAGTATTGGGAGACGAGCACGCAGCGGTCCGGCCCGTAGAGAGCTCCCAGCCGGACGACGGTGCCTCCCGCGGCCAGAACCGCCTGTTCCGCCTGAATGAGGAGGCCGCTTTTTCCGGAGGCGGGGTAGACGTTATGTTCCTCTGTGATCCAGCGTCCGTCCGTGATGCCATAGACGGAGGTGCTGGAGCAGAAGATGACCGGCGTTCCGGGGAAGGCTTCCAGCGTGTTCTGCGTTCCGCGGATGTAGAGGCTGCGGTAGGCTTCCTCTGAGCCTCCCCGCGTGCTGGCGCACATGACGATGATGTGGGGGGAGGGGATGCGGGCGGCCAGGCTGTGCATGGAGGCTCTCTCCGTGACGTCCGCTTCATAAATGGCTTTCTGTGCGTCAATGTCCGCCGTAAGGGCCGTGTGACCGGCTTTCCGCAGGCTCTCCGCCAGCGCTTTTCCCAGGTAGCCCGTTCCCAGAATGAGGACGGCGCGGGGTTCTGTACACAGAAGGCCGGTCATGAGTCTTTGCGGAGGTGTTTGAGTTCCAACAGCGTTTCAGCCCGGGAGACATCTTCCGGCCAGGTGATTTTGGGATTTGGCTCATGGTTGTGCACCAGCCGCGTGGGATGGCCGATGAGCTGCAGGGCGGTTACTTCATCCGTCACCTGCATGTTCCGTTCCGTGACTTCCACATACGCATCCAGCAGGAGCGGGTATTGGAAGACCTGCGGGGTTTCCATGCACCACAGGCCGTCCCGGTCCACCTGCTCCGGCAGGGTGAAGCGTTCTTCGTCCGCGCGCTTCAAGGTGTCCGTCACGGGATGCGCGGAAGCGGCCGCTCCGCATTCCCTGGCAGTCTGGATGCAGCGGGAGATTTGCTCTACCGTGATAAGGGGGCGCGCTCCGTCGTGCACGGCCACAAGTTCCGGCGTGTAGAGAAGGGCTGCCAGGCCGTTCTGAACGGATTCATGCCGTTCCGCTCCTCCGTCCACGCGGGTGACGGGTATTTCCGTCTCCAGGTCCGCAGCATCAATGGCGCGGAAGCGCTCTTCCGGGCAGACGACCACGATTTCCGTGATTTCCCGGCAGTTGGCAAAGGCCCGGATGCTGCGTTCCAGCACCTTGACGCCGTGCAGGGGGGCCAGCAGCTTGTCAAATCCGGCGCGCCGGGAGGACCCGGCCGCTACAATGATGGCGGCACAGCATTTCATGATAGTCTGGCTGACACCATGCGGGCCAGTTCCTTGCCGTTGACCCTGCCGGCGGTGCGTTCCTGCATGAGTTTCATGACCTGTCCCATGTCTTTTTTGGTGGAGGCTCCCGTTTCCTTCAGGACGGCTTCCAGCATGGCCTCCGTTTCCTCTGCGGTGAGTTCAGCAGGCATGAATTGCTTGAGGACGGCGATTTCCGCTTCTTCCTTGTCGGCCAGTTCCGGGCGTCCGGCGGAGCGGAATTGTTCCGTAGAGTCTTCGCGCTGCTTGATTTGCTTGCGGACCACGGCCAGTTCTTCCGCTTCCTCCAACTGGGTTCCCAGGCCTCCCTTGGCGATGGCCGTGTTCGTCAGAGCCGTCTTGAGGGCGCGCAGCGTGTTGAGGGTGACGGAGTCTTTTGCTCTCATGGCGGTTTTCATCCCTTCCATGATTTGGTCTGAAATCTTGCTCATATCCCCATTAACTAAGCGCATCCCCACGTGTACTTCAAGCCGTAAATTGAAAAAGGCCGCCAGCGCGGGAAATGCCCGCCGGCGGCCCGGAGAGGGGAGTTGAAGAGCGGAACCGCCCGGTTTATTTTTTCCCGCCGATGGGCATGATGTGGATTTTCTTTTCCGCCATGCCCGGAACCACGATCATGGAGTCATACAGGATAAAGTCCGCCGCGCCTTCAATGGGACCGGTGGCTGCCGGCGCGGAACGCCCCGTTTTCAGGTCCAGCCTGCGGATGGCTTCCGGTTTTTTGTCCTTGGACCAGTCGCTGTAGTAAAGGGCGTTGTCACGGTACACCAGGCCGTCGTATTGCCCCCGTTCCTTGGAGAGTTCCGTGACTTCCCGGGAGACGGGGTTGATGGAGAGCAGGCGGCCGCTGGGCTTGCCTTTTTCATCCGTGGCGTATTCGCAGAGGTAGATGACTTTTCTTTCCGGGTCCCAGGCCAGGCCGTTCGGCTTGTAGATGGGCTGCTTGGTGACCAGCTCCCCGTAGGAACTGGTGTTCGTGTCCACGTAGAAAATCTGGTCGGTATCCGTGGAGGAGACCATGAGCCTGCCGTTGATGAACGCCAGGTCGTTGAGGAATTTCATGCGGGAGGGGGACAGGTCCACATACCCCTCAATGGTGCCGGTTTTGGCGTCTATCTTGTAGACCATGTCCACATCCGTGCAGTACAGGAAGCCGTCCTGGTACAGGAGCCCCTTGGGAGCGTCCAGGGTGTCCACGTCCGTGATCTTTTTAGGTTCCGTGGAGCCGTGCGGGATAACGCCCAGGTAGCCGTCCTTGTCCTTTTCCGTGGGCGCCAGTTTGGCGCCGATGCAGGTGAAGTAGATGTTGCCCTCCGCGTCCGCAGCCACGCTTTCCGGGTGGCCGTCAATGGCAATGGTGGCTTTTTCCAGCGGAGGCAGCGGTTTGGCCGGCTCCGGCTGTTTTTTGGTTGGAGGAGCTGCCAGCGCGCTGCACGCCAGGCAGAGAAGGAGTAGTGTTGCTTTCATGGGGTTGTACGGTGTAAAAGGCTTGGAATTTATGGCACGGAAGCAGGAGAAAAGCAAGCCATAGGAGCTGTCCTGCGGACGCCGTGCGGAGGTGCGCCCCGTTCGCGCATGCGTACCGGGGCGCTCCGGGTCAGATGGCTCCTGCGTCCAGATTGTTGGGCTGAGGCATGTTTTCCATGCGGATGGAGCGGTTGACCGCGTTCAGGTAGGCCCGGGCGGAGGCTTCAATGACGTCCGTGGAGGCTCCCTTGCCCACGATGGGCTTGGGCTGGCCGAAGTCCACATGAACCGTGACTTCTCCCAGAGCGTCCTTCCCTTCGGAAGCGGCGTTGACGCTGTAGCCTTTCAGCGTGCCTTTGCGCTTAGTGATGCGCTCAATAGCCTTGATGACGGCATCCACGGCGCCGTTGCCTGTAGAGCTGTCTTCAAATTTCTTGCCTTCCTTGAGCAGTCCCACCGTAGCCGTGGGACGCGCGTGGCTGCCCGCCACGAATTGCAGGAAGTCCAGTTCCCATAGGCCGGTGGAGGCATGCAGGGAGTCGTCCACAATGGCGGAAAGATCATCATCATAAACGAATTTTTTGGAGTCGCCCACTTTCTTGAAGCGTTCAAAGACGGTGTTGACTTCCTCTTCCGTGAGGACATGGCCCAGCTGTTCCAGCCTGGATTTGACGGCAGCGCGCCCGGAATGCTTGGTGAGCGGGAGTTCCGTGGCGCCCCAGCCGACCGCCTGCGGATCCATGACTTCATAGGTTTCCCGGCAGTTGAGGATGCCGTGCTGGTGGATGCCTGAAGAGTGGGCGAAAGCGTTTTCCCCCACGATGGCTTTGGACCGCTGCACCTGCATGCCGCTCATGCGGGCCACGATGCGGGAAGTGCGGACGATTTCCTTCGTGTTGATGTTGTCCGTGACGTCTCCGAATTGCCCGGCGCGGGTGCGCAGGGCCATGATGACTTCTTCCAGAGCCACGTTTCCGGCGCGTTCGCCGATGCCGTTAATGGTTCCTTCCACCTGGCGGGCTCCGGCGCGGACGGCTGCCAGGGAGTTGGCTACGGCCAGCCCAAGGTCATTGTGGCAATGCACGGAGATGACGGCTTTGCCGATGTTCGGCACATTTTCTTTCAGGTGGCGGATGATGCGGTAGAATTCGTCCGGAGTAGTGTAGCCCACAGTATCCGGAATGTTGACGGTCGTGGCGCCGGCGTCGATGACTGTTTCCACGACTTTGGTCAGAAAATCCAGGTCTGTGCGGGAAGCGTCCTCCGGGGAAAATTCCACATCCTGCACGAATTGCTTGGCATAGGATACGCCTTCCGCCGCCATGCGCAGAATTTCGGATTCCGCTTTTTTCAATTTGAACTGCATGTGCAGCTTGCTGGTTGCCAGGAAGATGTGGATGCGGGCGCGTTCCCCGGCGGGTTCCAGGGCCCTGGCCGCCGCTTCAATATCCGCCTTCACGCAGCGGGCCAGCCCTGCGATGCGGCATTTTTTGATTTCGCGGGCGATGGTGTGCACGGCTTCAAAGTCGCCGTCGGAGATGCAGGGAAAGCCGGCTTCAATCACGTCCATGCCCAGCCGTTCCATTTGCCGCGCCACTTCCAGCTTTTCGCGTAGGTTCATGGATGCTCCGGGGCATTGTTCTCCATCGCGCAGGGTAGTGTCAAAAAAATAGATTTGATCGGACATAGGTTAATGATGTTAAGCGGTGGCATGATAATGTTTTGCTCCGGTAACGCAAGCCCTACGCGCTGCATGCTTTCACAGAGCGTCCGGGCGGCGGAAGAGAACCTCCGGAGCAAAGAATGACGGAACCTCCCTTTGCCTAAAAGGAGGAGCTTTGTAGGATGGAAGGGTGAAGATCAGATTTTACCTGAATGACCGGGCGGAGCGCGTCATGGCTCTGTGGAGCGAAAGCCGCGGAGAATACCTGGCGGCGGACTCCGTGCTTGCCGAGGTGGATGCCTGCATTTGCGGGGAAACGGGATCCTGCGGGGAGGAAATAAAGCGCATTGCCGCGTTTCTGGATAATACCGCCGCCAAAGCTGTTGACCCTGAATGGACGATTGATACCGCGCTGCCCTGTTCCCCTTCCAAGCTGGTGTGCCTGGGAAAGAGCTATGCAGACCATGCGAAGGAGTTTGACGGGGATTCCGTACAGGAACCGGCTGTTTTCCTGAAATCGCCTTCCGCCATTACTTCCTGCAGCGATGTCGTTTTGTATCCGCCCGGCTGCGACAAGCTGGATTATGAGATTGAATTGGCCGTAGTGATTAAGGAGGTGCTGAAAAACGCTTCCCCGGAGGAGGCCGCGCGGGCTATCAGCGGCTATACGCTGATGTGCGACTATTCGGAAAGGGCCAACCAGCTGGAACATGGCGGACAGTGGACCAAGGGAAAGAGTTATGACAGCTTTGCCCCAATGGGCCCCACGTTCATTTCCGCTGATGAACTTGGGGACGGAGCCGGCATTCCCCTGGAATTGAAGGTGAACGGGGAAGTGCGCCAAAGCGGCAATACGGACGGCTTGATCTGGCCTGTTCCGCGCCTGATTGCCTATGTTTCCCGGTTCATGACCTTATGGCCCGGAGATGTGGTTTCCACCGGAACTCCGGGAGGCGTGGGGATGAAGCCTCCGGTATATTTAAAACCCGGGGATGTAGTGGAATGGGGAAGCCCCGCTTTTGGATTCGCCTCCCAGGCTGTGGTGATTGATGATGAGGGGTAGGGGGACAATTCTCCGGCCTTTCCGAATATGGGGGGGAAGGGAAAGAACTTTCCCTTCCCGCTTTTGCGGACGGAGCGTTATTTTCCCGTGGAACGGGGCCGCCGGAGCGGGCCGGAGGGCAGATGACGCCTGCGTGCGGGGGCTGGGCGGTATTTTCTCTTGATTACTTCGCCGCGGTTTAGTGAAGTGGCCGCGTGAAAAACGTGGTTTTGTATGTGGTCATGGTGACCGGGCTGACAGCCCTCTTCGTCTGGCTGAAAGGCAGGAATGCGGAACGCGCCCCTGTTCCCGCCGCCATGGTGGTGTCTCCGGAAAGCGGCATGGCGCGCCCTATTGTGCTGGTGGATGTCCGAACTCCGGATGAGTACCGCACGGGACATAAGGAGGGAGCCTTGAATATTCCGGCAGATGAGGTGGAACAACGGGCTCCGCAGCTTCTTCCGGATAAAAACGCCGTGATTCTGCTGTATTGCCGTACGGGCAAGAGGGCGGACAAGGCGCTGGAAACGCTCAGGAAGATGGGATATTCCCATGTGGAAAACCTGCACCGGTTCGAAATGTAACTTTCCGTCCGATTGTTCTGTGCGGGGCTTCCGAGGGACGCCGGGCGTGCCGTTTCCTGGTTCGGTCAGGAAACGGCACGGGTACGGATTCATGAGGCTCCTTCCGGAAAGCGAATGAAATTCAAGCCGTTCATTCTTTAATCAGTTCCAATTTTCCATTGGAAGATTTTCCTCCCACGGAGCGGACCCTGGCTCTGAGGGAACATCCGTTGTTGGCATGGATTCCCTTGGGAAGGGAAAGTTTGTAGAAATTCCCGCGGGAAGGCTTGCCTGCCAATCCGGCGTGCTGGTCGCGGGCGATTATTTTGCCGTTTTCCAGGAGTTCGACGCCGTCTATTTCCAGGGCATGGCTGCCGGAAGTGAAGACGAAGCGCACCCCCCGGAGTTTTTCAAGATCAGCGGAAGAAACGGGCCAGTCCAGATAACTCCATTCCGTGGATACCGTTGCGGAGGTCCAGTTTCCTATAATTGACCCGGCTGCTTTTCTTTTCAGGGAAGAAGGCAGGGGCGGCGCCTCCCGGATAGCCTGGCGGCAGGCGTTGACCAGATCTCCGGGAGCGTGCGCCGCGCTTACGCCAGTGGAACGGACCCATTTTTCCTCCCATGCTCCCATATCCGGATTTTTTTCGGAAAGACGGCTTTGAATAAAGTGTTCCCAGCGCGGCAGATAGTAGTCCCTGATAAGGCCGCTCCATATTTTGGCGGCGTAGTCGTCTACGGGAGGCCCCCATCTGGTCACCAGCCTTCTGGCGTTTTGTTCATACTTGTTTTTTTCCTCCGGAGAAGTTCCGTGAGACCGGGCAAATGATAACCAGCGCGACAGCCTCCAGGTGGGGTGTCCTTCCAGAAAGGAATCCGCCCGAAGGGCGTATTTGCGGAAATATTCCATGCATTTTTCCGTATTCTCCATGTCTTGTTCATCCAGGGCTTCCAGAGCGGCCAGGATGGCTTCATTCATGCGTATGCCAAGGTAATGGGCGGTCATCTCAACGGCATCCTGGCGGAACAGGGGGGACTGTTCCAGGCCGCGAGTGTTGACGAACAGGGAAAGGCCTTTCAGAAAATCTTCGCTTGTGTTTACGGAACAGCCGCGGGTGCCGGGTTTCATTTGCCAGTTGAAACGGGGATGGTCCTTTAAGTTGGAATAGGCTGTGCGGCGGAACAGATTCCAGGCTTCCTTCATGCTGTCCGGATAATTTCCGTATCGGGCACGGCAATAATTTTCCAGATATTGTTCCACGTCCTCCTGGCGGTCCCTCCATGCGGCGTCCGTAACCAGTTCGTAGATAACGTCATTGTTTTCTATCCCTTCCGGGGCCATGCCCATTCCGGAGAGATGCCCCCTGGATGAAGAGTTCAAGGCTTCCAGATGGCCGTTGGCGTAAAAATCCATTACCCCGGTCATGGCGCATTTGCCGCCCATGTTGGGAACCACGCTGTAAACCCACGGTTTATTGAAAAAACCTTTGAAGACGTCCCAGTTCATGCCGTTGCGCCAGAAGGTCTTGTTGTAATCCGCCGCCAGGTCCAGAAGGAGCATCTTATCATCCGGAACCTTGCTGAGCAAAGCCTTCAGGGTATCTGCGTTCCAGATATTGCGCTGGTATCCGAACATCCATCCCTGCATGACCCATACCGCATCCGGGTTGGTGGAGGAAATGGAGCGGTAAATTTGTTCTCCGAGGGAACTGAGCATGTTGTTGCGGGCTTCGGCTCCTCCTTTGTTTTCAGGAAGTTCCATTTCATTAAAGGAGTCTGCAAGAAAATAGGTGTTTCTCCCGAATTCCTTCTGCCATTCCTGCATGTACAGGCGTCCTATTTTAAGGAAAAGGGGGTCTTCCGGAGAAAGAAAATGGGCGTGGTTTTTTTGAGGCCAGCCTCCCCACCCCAGCCGGTGAAGCTTCGCTTCCGGATAAAGGCGGAGGATTCCCCGGGGAACGAAACCGGAAAAAGCAGGACAAATGGGGGTCATGCCCAGGGATTTCATCCTGTGCAGGATGCGGTGCTGCAGGGCGATTTGTTCCTTGTGCCAGCTGGCGGGCAGGGGGCCGTCATGATTGACGATGTTCCCCATCCGCTGCCAGGGGAGGTGTGCCGGCCCTGTATAGAATTCTTCTATTTCTTTCTCCGTCAGTCCCAGCCGTTTCCATACCCGTATGGCGATTCCCTCCGTGGCAACCAGGGCCAGAGGCATATCTATGCCGTGCAGAGCCATCCAATCTATTTCTTTTTCCCAGCGTTCCCAGGTCCAGTAAGGCATCGTATAGCCATAAGTGACCACATTGAGGTAATAGTGGTTGCGGAAAGGGGAAACGATGCGGCGCGGCGCGGCGTCCGGCAGTTGCGCCGGCCAGCGGATATCTTTATTATCCCAGGAGACCATTCCCAGACGGTTTGTCTTCAGAAAATCATAGAATCCCCGGCAGAGGGCTGTACCGCTGCTTCCCCGGATATTCAGTATTCCGCCGGAGGCCTTCGTTTCAAAAACATCGTGCCCGTCTTCTTTTTCAATAATTTCCAATTGCAGTTTTTCCGGGGCTTTGGCCAGGGACGGAACGGTCCGCATGATTACTGAACGCGCTGCTTCCCGCTCCCTGTTTTTCTGTATATCTTCTGCGAAGACAAACAGATTTGTCAGCATGAAAAGGAATAGAATTTTTGAGAAGTAAAAGGTCATATTTATAATATATCACAGGCTGGTAAATGGTTCTTTCAGCGAAAAACGGATATTTGCGTAATCCGTCAAAGAAAAAGCCCCTGCATGCCAGCATGCAGGGGCCTCGGTTGAAAAACCGGAAAGCTTTTATTCCGCCTTGGGCTTCCGTGGAGCCCTTTTGCGCGGCGTTTTGGGCTTTGCCGGGGTTTTATCCTTGATGTGCAGGAAGGTGAGCGTCTCCGTTCCGTCCGTTTCCACGGCTTCAATTTTATCGCCGGGTTTCACGTCTCCCCTCAGCAGGGATTCCGCCAGCGGGTCTTCCAGCAGGCGTTCGATGGCGCGGCGCATCGGGCGTGCGCCGTACTGCGGGTCGTAGCCGTTCTTGATGATCAGGCTCAGGGCTTCCGGGCTCAGGGCCAGCGTGATATTCTTGGTCTTGAGACGGGAGATGAGCTTGTCCGCTTCCAGATGCACGATGCGTTCCAGGTCATCCCGTTCCAGCATGCGGAAGACGGAAATGTCATCAAAGCGGTTCAGGAATTCCGGGCGGAATTGCCTGCGCGCTTCTTCCAGAATCTTTCCCTTCATGGCGGCGTAGTCCGCGTTGTCGGCGGCCATGGCCCCGAAGCCCATGGCGCTCTGCCGCTTGGCGGAGGCGGCCCCCACGTTGGAGGTCAGGATGATGATGGTGTTGCGGAAGTTGATCTTGCGTCCCAGGGAGTCCGTCACGCTTCCTTCTTCCAGAATCTGGAGAAGCAGGTTCATGACGTCCGGATGGGCCTTTTCCACTTCATCAAAGAGGATGACGGAGTAGGGCCTGCGCCGGACGGCTTCCGTGAGCTGGCCGCCTTCGTCATGGCCTACGTAGCCGGGAGGAGAACCGATGAGACGGGACGTGGTGTGTTTTTCCATGTACTCGCTCATGTCCACCTGAATCAGGGCGTCCGCGGTGCCGAACATGATTTCCGCCAGATTGCGGGCCAGATAGGTTTTACCCACGCCGGTGGGACCCAGGAAGAGGAATGAGCCGATCGGGCGGCGCGGGTCCTTGATGTCCGCGCGGCTGCGCCGCAGGGCGCGGGCGATAGCGGAGGCCGCCTCGTCCTGGCCGATGACTTTGCTTTTTAACTCTTCTTCCATCCGCAGAAGTTTGGCGGTTTCCTTTTCCTCCATCCGGGCCAGCGGGATGCCCGTCCATTTGGCGAGCACGCTCATCACGTCTTCATCCGTCACGGGAACGTAATTGGTCTCATAGGAATTGCGCCAGGTTTCCAGCATGTTCTGAAGTTCCGCCCTGGCTTGTTTTTCCTCGTCGCGCAGGCGGGCTGCTTCCTCAAAAAGCTGGGTTTCCACAGCCTTGTCCTTGCGTTCCTTGATTTCCGCAATGCGGGTTTCCATGTCGCTGATGTGGTCCGGGCGGGTCATCTGGGAGACGCGCTTGCGCGCCCCTGCTTCATCCAGGATGTCAATGGCCTTGTCCGGCAGGAAGCGGCCCGTCAGATAGCGGTGGGAGAGCCTGGCTGCGGCTTCAACGGCTTCCTTCGTATAATGCACCTTGTGATGTTCCTCATACTTGGGCTGGATGCCGGCAAGAATCTGGATGGTGTCCTCCACGGAGGGTTCCCCTACCTGCACCTGCTGGAAGCGGCGTTCCAGGGCGGCGTCCTTCTCAATGTGTTTCCTGTATTCGTTGAGCGTGGTGGCGCCTATGGCCTGGAGCTCACCCCGGGAGAGGGCGGGCTTGATGATGTTGGAGGCGTCCATGGAGCCTTCCGCGGATCCGGCGCCTACAATGGTGTGCAGTTCATCAATGAAAAGGATGACATTGCCTTCCCGGCGTATTTCATCCATTACGGCCTTGAGCCGTTCCTCAAACTGGCCGCGGTATTTGGTGCCGGCCACCATCAGCGCCAGGTCCAGGGAGATGACCCTCTTGCTGCGCAGGAGCTCCGGAACATGGCCCTGGGCTATTTCCTGGGCCAGCCCTTCCACGATGGCGGTTTTGCCCACCCCGGCTTCACCGAGCAGGACGGGGTTGTTTTTGTTCCTCCGGCACAGAATCTGGATGACGCGATCAATTTCCGAGGCGCGGCCGATGACGGGATCCAGCTTGCCGTCCCGGGCCAGCTGGGTCATGTCCCGGCCAAAGGCCTGGAGCGCGGGGGTCTTGGATTTCTGCTGCCTGGAGTAGGAGGGGGAGGAAGGCTCGTCCGTCGGGATGGCGGGGGATTCATTTTCCTCCTCGTCGTCATCGTCGTCCGGGATGATGTTGTCTTCATCCGCATCCATCTGGTATTTGGGCGTCAGTACGTCCAGCAGCTCGCGCCGCGCCTGTTCCAAATCCACGCCGAAGTGGCGCAGAATCTGTCCGGCCACGCCGTCTCCGTCCCGGATGAGGCCCAGGAGCAGGTGCTCCGTGCCCACATACGTGTGGTTGAGTTCCTGGGCTTCCCGGTTGGCCATCGCCAGGACCTTGCGGACTCTGGGGGTGTACGGGATGTTGCCCTCCGCCTGGGGCTCCGTGCCCCGGCCTATTTGTTCCTCCACCTGCCTGCGCACGGCGGTAAGCTCCACCCCCAGGTTTTCCAGGATGGTGACGGCTACGCCCTTGCCCAGCTTGAGCAGCCCGAGGAGCAGGTGTTCGGTCCCTATGTAATGATGATTGAAGCGGTCCGCTTCCCGGCGCGCATGCGCCAGCACTTGTTGCGCCCTAGGCGTAAAATTGTTCATGTATTGTAAAGAAGTTTTGTTGTTGCATCAGTTTCCGGAAAGTTCCTTCCGGATAATGTCCGCACGGATCTGGTCCCTGTCTTCGGGAGTTGTCTGGTCCGTAGTGGACAGGCGGGCCAGGTGGGCCGGCTGAATGTTCAGTATGGTTTTATTGACGTTTTTTAATGCCTGGTGGGAAAAGATGTCCAGGGATGCTCCCATCCGGAGGAAGGAGAGCAGCGCCAGCGCCTCCTGCGTGGATAGCAGGGTGGCGTTGGTCAGGAGGCCGTAGGCGCGGGAAACGCGGTCTTTTACCTGGAGCGAGGAAGCCTGGAGCAGCCGCCTGCGGGCGTTCCATTCCTGGTGGGCCAGGTCGGAGGTGAAGCGGGTCATGCGTTCCACGATCTGGTCCTCGCTGTCTCCCAGCGTGGTCTGGTTGGAAATCTGGAAGAGGTTGCCGGTGGCTTCCGTCCCTTCTCCGTACAGGCCGCGGACAGTGATGTTGAGCTGCACGGCCGCCTGGACGACCTGTTGCATCTGTTCGGAGATGACGAGGCCCGGCAGGTGCATCATCACGGAGGCCCTCATGCCCGTGCCCAGGTTGGTGGGGCAGGCGGTGAGGTAGCCCAGCCGCGTGTTGTAGGCGTACGGGAGCCTGGCTTCCAGTTCGGAGTCTATTTTGGAGATGGCTCCCCATGCTTTTTTAAGCTGGATGCCGGGCAGGATGTACTGAAGGCGCAGGTGGTCCTCCTCATTGAAGAGGATGCTGGCGTTCTGGCTGCGTGAGATGAGAACGGCGCAGCCTTCCGAGCGCGCGGCCAGTTCCCGGGAAATGAGGTGGCGTTCCACCAGCAGCTGTTTTTGCTGCTGGGTGAGTCCGGAGAGTTCCGCGTAATAGCCTCCCTTCATGACGGGGATTTGGCGCGCTTCACCGGAGGTGAGCTTCAGCGTTTCCTCCCTCTGCTGGCGCGTGGCCCAGCCGGGAAAAGGGGTGGCGGTCAGATTGCGTGCCAGGCGGATGCGGGAGGTGAGAACGATGTCGTGTTCATCCCGTGATTCCACCATCCATTTGGCGGGGTTGTTTAGTAAGTCGTCAAAGAGCATGTACGTTAATTGGTCGGCGTGCGCAATTGCTTGATTTGATCGCGGAGCTTGGCCGCGCGTTCATAATCCTCTCTTGCCACTGCCAGGGAAAGTTGTTGTTCCAGATCACTGATGGTATGGGTTTCCGTTTCGCGCTTTTCCGCCCGTTCGGGCGTTTTTCCGTGATGGTGGGAATCAGGCTGAATCTGGGTGAGAAGAGGGAGTATCTCTTCTTCAAAGACGTTGTAGCATTCACTGCAGCCCAGGCGTCCTACATTTTTGTAATCCTGAAGGGTGAAGGAGCAGATCGGGCAGCTTGTGAGCGGTAGGGACTGCAGGGCCGGAATGGGGGCGGCGGGGTCCGCCGCGCCTTCCTTGCCGAACTGGCCCTGAAGGTTCGGGAACAGTTTCTCCGCCAGATCAAAGGCGTCCGGGTCCAGCAGGCCCCGCTCCTGGGCGCATTTGGCGCAGAGGCAGAATTTGGTGGATTTCCCGTTGATGATCTGTGTCAGGAACACCGTTGCCGGTGCAGAGCATATCTCACATTTTTTCACAACCCGCATTATAATGGCGACCCCCACGGCGGACTAGTAGTCTGCGTGTCATGGATTGTCATGAAAACGGGCCTTGTTATTGTATGGAGGAAGAATTCTTTCTGCGCTGTTTTAGAAGCCCGCACCGTGATGAATACAAGTAGGCTGCGCAGAAGAAGGTTCCCAGCACCAGAATGATGGTTGCGCCCAGGTGCCAGCCCAGCGGGAAGGACAGGTAAAAGGCCAGCAAAGAGCCCAGTCCACCGATGATTCCGCCCCCCCAGAAGAGGTGGGAAGGCTTGTTGGTGAGCATGTACACCGTGGCGGCGGGACCGACGAGAAGCCCCAGCGTCAGGAACGCCCCCACGGCCTGGAGGGAAGAGACGAGCACCAGGATGATGAGGGTGAAGATGCCGTAGCTGATGAGGCGGGAGGGAATGCCCAGCGTGGTGGCGATGTCCGGGTCAAAGAGGTAGATCAGGATGGGGCGGCGGAAGAGAAGCAGGATCAGGACGCTGACGGAACTGATGGCGAAGGCGATCCACAGGTCGGAGTCGGACAGGCTCATGATGGAGCCGAACAGCCAGTCGTCAATTTTCTGTTGCAGGCCCAGCCGCACTAGTACGATGAAACCCGCGGCGAAGGCCGTGGTGTGCAGGATGGACAGGGCGGTATCCTGGTTCAGCCGGGACGTGCGGGAGACGAATAGGGAACCCAGGCCCACCAGCAGGGCGGCCACCACGGCCCCCGTCAGGAGGCTCCAGCGGGTGAGGCCGAAGAGGAGCACCGCCACCGCTATGCCCGGCAGCAGGGCGCAGGAGAGCGTGCCGATCTGGAGAGCCGATTTTTTCAGGATGACCAGCCCGCTGACGAAGCCGTTGGCGAAGCCGATCATGACGCATGCCAGCAGGGAGCGCTGCGCGATGGGTTCGCGGAGGAATTGAAGAAAGTCGTCCATCATGAAACTTGGGTTTCCGGTTGAGGTTCCATTCCATACGTCTCCCGGATGCGTGAGGGAGCAAGCACTTCCCCCGGGGGGCCGAAGGCGACCAGCTCGCGATTCATCAGCAGGATGGTGTCAAAAATGTCCGCCGCCGTGTTCAGGTCGTGATGGGAGGCGATGACCAGCCGTCCTTCCGCCGCCAGGGAATCCAGCAGCCGCCCCAGGGACTGGCAGGCCGGGGCGTCCAGCCCTGTGAAGGGTTCGTCCAGCAGCAGGACGTGGGCTTCCTGCGCCAGGGCGCGCGCCAGGAATGCCCGCTGCTGCTGCCCTCCGGAAAGTTCTGAAATCTGGCGGTCCGCCAGGGATTCCATGCCCAGCGCGTGAAGGGATTTTTCTACGATGTCCCGGTCATGGCGCCCGAATTTTTTCCACAGTCCCAGGGACGGATAGCGGCCCATTTCCACCAGCGCGCGGACGGTGATGGGAAAGGACCAGTCCACGTCGGAACGCTGGGGCAGGTAGGCGATTTCTCCCGGCGTATCGTGAAGAGGGCTGCCGTTCCACAGGATTTCCCCGGAATCAGGACGGAGCAGTCCGGCCAAGGCCTTGATCAGCGTGGATTTTCCCGCGCCGTTGGGGCCCATCAGGGCCAGCGTGTGGCCGCAGGTGATGGAAAAGCTGATGCCGTCCAGGGCAAGAAGGCTCCCGTAATACACGCTGAGGTTCCGCACTTCCAGCCGGTGGCGGTCCGGGTGGCTGGCATGCGCGCCCCAGCAGATGTGGTCCTGGGCGCAGTGGGGGGCTGGACTGTTTATTTCCATGAGAAGAAGTAGCTGTCGTTCAGGGAAGGGCCGAAGGACCAGCGGGTGGCGGAGGAGGACGGCCTGCCCTCCGGTTCCAGTTCCAGCGTAACGGGGGTGTCCGGCGTGCCTTCCGGCCAGCGGGCGGAAACGGTGAGCGTCACGGAGCCGTCTTCCAGCGGAAGGCCGCATTCCACTTCTTCATGCAGGCCGGGCGTCCCGGATTGCCAGAGGACACGGCCTCCATGGGAGATGGAAAGAAATTCCGGACGGTGGGCGCACCTGACCGTGATGACCGTGGGAACGTCCGCGGCCTGCGCCGCGGGGGAGGAGAGGTCCGCTTCCTGTGCTCCGGGGGTGCCTGCCGTCATGTTATAAAGGAAGAACCCCAGCAGGATGACGACTCCCAGAGTAGGGAAAAACTGGCGCAGGGGTGTGCTGGTCATGGCCTGGGGGACGGGGAAAGGGCTTCCTTGATGATGCCGACGTTTTGCTTGAACATGGACTCGAACGTATGGCCGTCCGGAGCCAGCCCGTCGGTATTGATCGGCTTGGCAACGGGGATGTTCAGGGATTTGGCGATCTCCGTGAGGCTCTTGGGGTTGGAGGAATATTCCGGGAACAGGGCCTTTACCCCGGCTGCGCGCAGCTTCTTCAGCGTGGAGGCCAGCTGGGCGGAATTGCCTTCGTCTTCACGGCTCACCCCCTGGATGCTGATGCTGCGGAAGCCGAATTCCTTGCAGAAATGGTTCATGGCCGCGTGCCCCGTCACCAGGATGCGGTCCGCTTCCGGAATGTCCGCAAGCTCCTTCCTGGCCCAGGAGGAAAGCTGGTCCATTTTTCTGTTCCACCGGGCCAGTCCGGCCTTGTAATCCTGCTCATGGGCCGGGTCCATCCGCGTGAGCGCGGCGGCCAGGGCGCGGGCGGCGCGTTTCATATTGGCCGGGGTGTGCCACCAGTGGGGATCGTTGGGGCCGTGGGCGCAGCAGTCCCCGTCGTGCCCATGGTCATGGTCTGCGGTGTCCGCCGCCACGGGAACGTCCGGAATGGAGGCCCCCAGGTCCAGAATTTGCGCCCTGCCGCCCAGCGCGTCTTTCAACTTGGGAAGGTACGGCTCCAGATTCTTGCCGGAGGCCAGAACCAGGCGCGCCTGCCCTGCGGCGGCGATATCCTGCGGAGCGGGTTCAAAGCTGTGCAGGTTGCCGTTGGGGCGCAGCAGGTCCGCCACCTGCACGTGGCTGCCGCCGATGGCGCGGGCCATATCCCCCAGAATTGGGTGCAGGGTCGCGATTTTCAGGGCGGGGGCGTCCTGGGCCTGAAGAGTGCAGAACAGGCCCAGAAGACACAGAAAAGGAATCAGAATGCGCCGGAGCATGTTCCGCATTATGAACCGCCCTTCAAGTGATGCAATGGTCAAATTTGTCTTCCAAAGTGAGATGACGCTAACTTTTCGGGGCCTCTCCCTGGCTCTTCTTTTTGTTCCTCAGCTTCATGGTGAACTTCTGGTACAGGAAGGAGGAGATGAGCACGATGGCGGCCAGCCCCACCAGGGCTCCCACGCGGTACAGTTGCCCGAGGCTGGAAATGTCATAACAGACGACTTTCAGCAGGGTGATGCCCAGCAGGGCGAGTCCCGCCATGCGCACCCTGGAAGACCTGATGTCAAACCCCGTGGCGATCAGGCCCAGGGCAAAGAGGCTCCAGGCAATGGAAATGGTGAGGTCCTGCGCCACGCTGCTCCCGAACTGGATCATCAGCGGACGGTCTCCCGGCGCGGCGAAGCCGCAGGATATTTCCGTATTCATCCAGATGAAAAGCAGGATGGCCCCGAAAATATTCAGGGCCGCGACAAGAACGCGGAGGCCGGAGCTGCGGCCCCCCGGCAGGCGTGGCGTCACTTTCTTCTGGACCCACCAGGCTCCGGCCATGCAGCAGAAAACCATGGTGGCGAACATCGTGCGCAGGGCCTGCATTCCGGCAGGGTCAAGTTGCACGAAGGCTTGCGACAGGCCGTTGCGGACGAACAGGAAGGCCAGCAGGAAAAATCCCGTCCAGGCCAGTCTGGGCAGGGGAAATTTGCCGCACAGCAGCAGAAGGGCCAGCCCTTCCAGGGACCAGGCTACGGTCAGGGGGGCGCCCGTCCATTGGAGGCCGATGGCCAGCGTCAGCATGCCGATGGCTGCTCCATAATAAAAGCAGAGGATGGCGGAACGCTTCAAAAGCGTTTCCTCCGGTAGCCGCCGCAGGGCCAGGGCCGCCAGCAGCGGAGGCGCCGCACAGGCAAGCGCGACGGTGGAATCCCATAAATGGGTGGCCTCCGGATGGTGGGCCGTTCCGAAGAGCCACCAGGAAAGGTAGAAGAGGGGGAATGCCAGGGCGGAGGCGCTCCAGGCCAGCAAGCCGCTGCGGAACCGCCGGACCAGCAGCAGGGGCAGCAGGAAGATCGCCAGGAAAATCACCGCGGAACCGGCAGGGTGGATGTCCTGATAGGACGCCGCAATCGTGTACCCGGCCGCCGCGGCCATCAGGGCCTGCCCTCTCCGGTGCCATGCCGCCATTCCGCAGAACGTGGCCGCCGTCAGGAAAACGTAAAAGGGGGAAGGTGAAAGCGGGTGCATGACCAGCAGCCACGCGAGAGCCGCCGTGGCGAAGCAGGAAATCCTGACGCCGGGCTGAAGCTCCGCCAGGTAGGCCCCTCCGGAAGGCGTGCGTGCGGACAGCACCGCATAAGACGCCGGAATCATGAACAGGCAGAAAAGGCCCTGGAGCTGGGAGGATATCCAGAGGGCAGATTGCGAGGCTTCTTCCGCGGAAGACTGGTAAAAATAGAAAATGGTGAAAAGCCCCATGGGAAGAAAGCAGGACCAATACGTGCTTTTGGCGCGGGCCAGCGGGAGCAGGGCGATCATGGGGAGCATGCCCGCCAGCAGGAGAAGCAGGTGGGAGGAAGGGGAAAGGAACCGGAAGCTGCACTCCGCCTGAAGGCGGAATGCCGTCAGGCAGGTGACCGCAATGGCGCAGAAGGCCAGCAGGAAGGGACCTCCCTTCCGGTCCGGTTCAGCCTGCCGTGTGCCGGCATAAAGGCCGTAGCCCCCGTACAGGAGCAGGGTGCAGATGGACAGGATGACGACGGCGAGAATATGGGAGGGGCCGCCGTATTCGTCAAACCAGCCCATCAGCAGGATGGTATAGGCAGCCAGTCCGGTTCCTCCGGCTCCTGTCCACCTGGTTGCGGCTACGACGGCGAGCAACCCGGCGTTCAGGATGGTCATGTACAGGAACAGGGAGGCCGTATGGTCCTGGCCGGTGGACAGGATGACCGGGGTCAGAAAACCGCCGATGATGCCCAGGAAGGCGATTATGCGGAACCGCAGGCGCACCGCCAGGATGAAGGCCGCCGCCGTGGTGGCCGCCAGCAGAACGGTCGCGATGGCCGTCGTGAAGAAGGGAAGCTCGTAAAACATGCGTCCGGCGCAGGTAGCCAGGTACAGGACCAGGATGCCCGTGGAGGTCAGCGTGCCGGAAAGGATGGGGTACTTCTTCCTCAGCCGCGACAGGCCGGCGCCCAGCAGGCCGGCGGCAGCCAGATACGTGAGGGTTACCCTCCATTCCGGAGAGATCAGATCATTGTCAATGCTGTACTTGACGAAGAACCCGGTTCCCAGAAACAGCACAAATCCTCCTATCCAGGAGAGCAGCTTGGCGCCGATGAAGTATTCCCAGGAAAAGGACGCGGGGCGCGACGGTGCGGGCCTGGCGTTCCGGACCGGCTGCAGGCTGTGCCGGGAGGGAAGGGCGCAGGCGGGTTCCCGTACCGGGGCGGCGGCAGGAAGCGTACGGATGGGCTGCACCGGACTTTCCACAGGGGGCGGAAGGCTCTTTCTGGTTTCCGCGGGGGGCCTCTGGGGGGAGGAACGGGAATTCAGACGTTCCTTTAATTCGGAGACTTCCGTTTCCAGAGTGCGGACTTTTTGTTCCAGAGAAACGACCTGGCAGGCCTTCACAAAGGTGAAGACCATTCCGGAAAGCAGGCCGAGGACCAGCAGAAGAATGAAAAATTCCATGGGGAGGGAAGGGGTAGGGAAAATGTATTCTACACCGGAAGAATGGGACTGCAAGACGCAAAAAGGTACATGGCCGCCTGTCCTGAAAGAGCCGCACGGAACCGTTGGCTGAGAGCCGTCCCGGCGGTGGATTTCATGCGGGGGGCGGAATGGGCCAAGGCGGCACAGGAAGCGTTCGCGGGGAAGAGACCGGAAGGCGCGCCGCCTGGAAGCCTCCTTCCGCGCCTTTCCCGGGTTGACGTATTGAGGAATGGGTGCGGACGGTTTTTTCTTGAGGTGGAAAGTGTTTTCTGATTCCATTATCGCGCATCATCATGAATGGTTTTCAACTTCTTCAATGTGGTTTGAGCGTGGCTGCCCTGCTGGGCGGCTCCGCCCTTGCGGCGTCACCTGCCGTGTACCCGGTTCCCCAGCAGTCCAAGCTCTCCTCCCAGACGGTTGCTTTCTCCGGAAAGCCTTCCGTGGTGATTCGCTCCGCCAAGACGGCGGCCAGCAAGCTGCTGAACGGCGTTCCGGAAAAATCCGGGGCCTACAAGCTGGTCGTCTCCCCGCAGGGCAAAGTGGCCATAGGCGCCCATGACGAGCGGGGCGCGTTTTACGCCATGCAGACGCTGCGGCAGCTCGGCACGAAGGCCGGCGGCGAAGGCGTGACCTTGCCCGTAGGGGAAATCACGGACTGGCCGGACATCGAATTCCGCGGAACGGTGGAAGGCTTCTACGGCACTCCATGGAGCCATGAGGCCCGTTTGAGCCAACTGCGCTTTTACGGCCAGAACAAGATGAACACATACATCTACGGGCCGAAGGACGATCCCTACCACTCCTCCCCCCACTGGCGGGACCCCTATCCCGCGGACCAGGCCGCCCAGATCAAGGAACTGGTGAAGGTGGCGAAGGAAAACCACGTGGACTTTGTCTGGGCCATCCACCCCGGCAAGGACATCAAGTGGACGGAAGAGGACATGAACAACGTCATCAAAAAATTTGAGATGATGTACAAGCTGGGCGTCCGGTCCTTTGCCGTGTTCTTTGACGACATCTTCGGCGAGGGAAAGAGGGGGGACATGCAGGCGCTCCTGCTCAACAAGATAAACAACGAATTCGTCAAGGTGAAAAAGGACGTCACCCCCCTGGTCATGTGCCCTACGGAGTACAACCGCGGCTGGGCGGACTCCAAGCCGGGAACCTACCTGGACATTCTGGGCGACCGTCTGGACCCCTCCATCCACGTCATGTGGACGGGGGACTCCGTCTGCCATGACATCACGCTGGAAGGCCAGCAGTGGGTGAACAAGAGAATCAAGCGTCCCTCCTACGTCTGGTGGAACTTCCCCGTAACGGACTACTGCCGCTCCAACCTGTGCATGGGCCGCGTGTACGGCCTTGCCACGGAACCGGGCGCGAAGGAATCCATGGGCGGCTTCGTCTCCAACCCCATGGACAAGCCGGAGGCCTCCAAGGTCTCCCTCTTCGGCCTTGCGGACTACACCTGGAATATCAACGGCTTCAAATCGGAGGAATCCTGGAAGGAAGGCGTCAAGCGCCTGTTCCCGCAGGCGGCGGAAGCCATGCAGGTCTTTGTGAACCACAACTCCGACCAGGGGCCCAACGGCCACGGTTACCGCCGTGAGGAATCCGTGGAAATAGAACCCGTGGTCAAGCGCGTGCTGGAAGCCGCCCGGGAAGGCAAGGTGGCCAAAGCGGATACGGCCCTGCTCAAGAAGGAATTCGCCCGCATGGCCGCCGCCGCGCCCGTCATCCGGGCCAAGGCGGACAACCCCCGCTTGATGAAGGAAATCGGCGCGTGGGTGGATGCCTTTGAACAACTGGGCCGCGCCGGCCAGCATGCCGTGGCGGCGCTGGAGGAAAACAACACCAGGGACGCCGTGACCCAGCTGGTGCAGGCCACGCAGGCCCTGGCGGCCATGGACGGCATTTCCCGCCGCCACAACCAGGAAGGCCAGTTGTACCGCTCCGTGGTGAAAACCGGTTCCCGGGTGATGACCCCCGCCGTCAATGAACTGGCGGACACCGTTTCCAAAAAAGTTTTCCCCGCTATTGCGGGCACTCCGGCCCTTTCCCCCAAGCCCCTGGTCAAGGGGGGCAATATGGACAAGGCGGAACTCTTTTGTGACGGAGACCGCGGCTCCTTCTGGCATTCCGGCGCTTACGGCGAGCCGGGAGACTGGTATGGCGTGGACTACGGCATGCCGATTCCCGTACGGAGCGTGGAAGTGCTGATGGGCCGCAATGACAAGGACGGCGACTATGTAGCCAGGGGGCAGCTGGAAGGCTCCCGGGACCTGAAAACCTGGAAGCCGCTGGGACCGGAAACCTCCGGCATGCAGGTGGTATGGAAGGCGCCCAAGCCCGTCTCACTCCGTGCCGTGCGCTACCGCGTCATTGAACCGAAGAAAACGGACAACGGCCGCGCCGTCTGGACCGCCGTGCGTGAAATAGCCGTCAACACGCCTCCTTCAGCCATGGCCGCCTCCAACGTGGCGGGGCTGGAAGGCGTCTCCGTGCAGAAATCCGACAAAATCGTGCGCATCAACCGCGTGATGGAAACGCACAAAATGAAGCCCGGCGAATTCATCTCCCTGCAATTGGAAGGCCCCACGGACGCCACCTGGCTGGAAGTCAACCTGGAACGGGATGACGTCAACTCCTGGGCAGAAGTGGAGCTGGACGTGGAAGGCTCCGCCAAGCCCGTGGTGCAGAAGCTGGACAAGCAGGGTAAAAACTTCATTGCCAGGGCGAACCAGCTCCCCAAGGGAATCAAGGGCATGAAACTGGTCAACAAAAGCGGCAAGGAACAGGACATCGTTCTGAACATGTTCAAATTTGACGTTCCCCCGTCGGACCCCGGCACCAGCCTGGTCTCCCTGAGCGACAGGAACCTGAAAACGGTCTACCGTGCTGACAAGCCCCTGGACGTGATCGTCCCCAATCTGGACAACCCCAAGGCTGCCAAGGTAGTCGTGGTAGGGTCCGCCGCCTTCGCCATCCAGGTGCGCCGCGGCGAGGGATCCTGGACGCCGGTGGGCAAGCGGAACGCCGGACCCGGAGCTTCCGAGTTTGCCATTCCGGCCGGGACCACTGCCGTGCGCCTGACCTACAAGGCCCCCCAGCCGGACGCGATCATCAATGAGGTGATCTTTTCCTCCCGGAAATAGTTGTTTCAGGGCTGATGCCTGATGCTGCGGCTCCGTTCGGATTTTCCCCGGACGGAGCTTTTCTCTTTGAAAAGATGGAAATGCAGCGTGAAGGCCGTTTCCATGCATTATGGGGGAAGGAGGAACCCGCATTCCGGCGGGAACGGCGGCCATTCTCCCGGAAACAGGTTAGGCACCTTCTTCTTCCCGCTTTGGCAGCTTGTTGTGGAAACAACCTTGACCCTGTTGGATGCGGGGCTAAAATACTGCCATGACACCGGGCTTTCATTGGACTCTCCGCCCTTCCGTGAAGGAGGATGATCCGGTCTTGAAAGCGTTTCCCGCGGAACTGCCTCTGCTGGTCAAGCAACTTCTGCTGCAGCGCGGATTCACCGGGGGGACGGAAACGGAGCTCTTTCTGGACCCCAGGCTCTCCCACCTGAGCGACCCTTTCCTGATGGGGGAAATGAGGGCCGCCGTGGAACGCATCTTCCAGGCCGTGGACGAAGGGGAAACCGTGTGCATTTACGGGGACTACGATGTGGACGGAGTCACCTCCGTGGCGCTTCTCCGAGCCATTCTGATGTCCTATGACCTGGACCCCCAGTACTTCATACCCGTCCGTTCCCGGGAAGGCTACGGACTCAGCGAGGCGGGCATAGAGCGCTGTCTCTCCGAATGTGCGGAAAGACCCAGCCTGCTTATTACGGTGGACTGCGGCACCTCCTCCGTAAAGGAAGTGGAGATGCTCAACAGCCTGGGAATAGACGTCATCATTCTGGACCACCATGAAGCGGGGCCGCTGGGCCGGCCGGACGCCGTAGCGGTGGTCAATGCCAAAATTGAGGAAAACAGCCCGTACACCTACCTGTGCAGCGCGGGCGTGGTCTTCAAGCTGGCGCACGCCCTCCTGAAGGAGCGGAAGCTGAAAACCTTTGACCTGAAACTTTATCTGGACCTGGTGGCCGTGGCTACCGTGGCGGACATCGTCCCCCTGGTGGATGAAAACAGGATACTGGTGCGCCACGGCCTGGGAAGGCTGGCGCACAGCCGCCATACGGGCCTGAAAACCCTGACGGAAATAGCGGGCATCCGCCCTTCAGACTCCGCCAACCACGCGGGCTTCCTGAACGCCGCGCACGTGGGATTCAGGATAGGCCCCCGCATCAATGCCGCGGGGCGCATGGACTCCCCCATGGATGCGCTGGAACTTTTGCTGACCATGGACAACAGGCGCGCCGTGCAGCTTGCCCAGATGCTGGACTCCCACAACCGCAAGCGGCAGGAGGAAGAGGAAGCCATCCGTACGGATGCGGTGGAAATGCTTCACAACTCCTTTGATCCGGAGCGGGACAACGTCATCGTGCTGGGTTCCCGCGCGTGGCATCCCGGCGTGGTGGGCATCGTGGCCTCCCAGCTCATGAGGCGGTACCACAAGCCCACCTTCGTCATCGCCTTTGATGAAAGCGGCGTGGGGAAGGGATCCGGCCGCTCCATTCCCGGCGTATCCCTGGTGCAGGCCATCCACCACTGTGCGGATACGCTGGTTTCCGGCGGCGGCCATGACATGGCGGCGGGCCTGGTGATTGAGGAAGCCCGCATGGACGACTTCCGCCGGGCCTTCAACCGGTACGTCTCGGAAACCACGACGGAGGAACAGCGCAGCCCCGTGCTCAACATAGACATGGAAGTCTCCTTCCAGGCGCTGACGCTGGACCTGCTGGACAGCTATGAAAAGCTGGAACCCTTCGGCAACTCCAATCCCCAGCCCCTCTTCATGAGTTCCGATGTCTTCCCCACGGAGCCGCCCAAGCGCGTGGGAACCAACCACCTGAAACTCTTCATGCGGCAGGGAATGGTGGAACGTGACGCCATCTTCTTCAACGGGGCGGAGCGTGAACTCCCCAATCCACCCTGGGACATCGCCTTTACGATTGACCGGAACGTGTACCGGGGCCGCGCCTCCCTGTCCATCTCCATTCAGGAAATACGTTCCCACCGGGAAATGTAGCTTCTCCTCAAGGGGGACGTGCACGGTTTTTTCTGCGGAAAAAGTCATGCATCCCGCCGTTCTTGACAAAACCGTGTCAAAAATGCATCGTCTGCCTTGTTCCCCCATTCAGGGCGGAGTTATGGTAAAAATAAGCAAGATGAACACCCTGTTCCTTCAAGGTCGTCTATTGCTGCTTCTCGGACGGTAGTCCGTGAAGATATCTTGATATGCGCCGGTGAGCCGTTCCGGCGCGAAGGAAGTAAACGGCTGGTCTTGATTTGCGCCAAAGGAATGATTCCATAACAGGAACGTTTTCCGTGCGCAGTTTCCGAAGGAACGAACCCTTAACATTTTTACTGTAATGAAAGAACACATACATATTTTTGATACGACGCTGAGAGACGGAGAACAGTGCCCCGGCGCGGCGATGACCGTGGAGCAGAAAATACAGGTTGCCATGCAGCTGGAAGCTCTGGGAGTGGACGTAATTGAGGCGGGCTTCCCCGTCATCTCGGACGGCGACTTCCACGCTGTCCGCACCGTGGCGGAACGCACGGAAAAAAGCCGCGTCTGCGGGCTGGCACGCTGTGTGGAGAAGGACATTATTGCCGCCCATGAGGCATTGAAGGCTGCCGGAGACCGGGAGCGCATCCATCTGGTGGTGGCTACGTCCCCCATCCACCGGAAATACAAGCTGGAAAAAAGCCGCGGGCAAATCAGGGAGATGGCCGTCAAGGCCGTCGCCATGGCTTCCGGATTATGCGGGGAAGTGCAGTTTTCCGCGGAGGACGCCTCCCGAACGGAGCCGGAATTCCTGGCGGAAATGGTGGAAGCCGTGATTGATGCGGGCGCCGCCGTCGTCAACATTCCGGATACGGTGGGTTACACGATGCCGGAGGAATACTACCGCCTGATTTCCTACCTGAAATCCAATGTTCCCAACGTGAGCCGCGCCAGGTTGTCCGTCCACTGCCATGACGACATGGGAATGGCCGTAGCCAATTCACTGGCTGCCATCCGTGCCGGGGCGCAGCAGGTGGAGGGCACCATCAACGGCATCGGTGAACGGGCTGGAAACACCGCTCTGGAGGAAGTCGTCATGGCGCTGCATTCTCGCCCGGATTTCTTTTCCGGCGCGGGGACCGGAATCCGGACGAAGGAACTGGTGAGGACCAGCCGCATGGTGGCCGCCATGAGCGGGTTGCCCGTCTCGCGCTCCAAGGCTGTGGTTGGGGCGAACGCCTTTGCCCACGGTTCCGGCATTCATCAGGACGGCGTTCTGAAAAACCGGAGCACTTATGAAATCATGGATCCGGAGGAAATTGGCTGGGGAGCTACGGAACTGCCCCTGACCAAGCATTCCGGGAGGCATGCCGTGAAAATGCGCCTGGATGCGCTGGGCTTCTCCGTTCCGGATACAGACATGCCGCGCCTGTTTGAACTGTTCAAGCAGCGTGGGGATCAGTGCAAGTTCGTGTATGACGACGACCTGGCCGCCATGGTGAACACCATTCATGCGTAAATCTCCGCCGTCCGGAAATTCTCCTCAGGATTTCCGGGCGGCGTTTTACAGGAAGAGGGAATTCCATGTAAAAACACGAGTTCTATTATATGAGGCACGGAGAGATGGCAAGGTTGGTTGTTCCATCAATAACAGGTGGACTGAATTTGGTATTTTATGGTCGGTGAACCTGCTTTTTTCAAGAGGAAATATACTATGAGATTGTACGGCTCCCTGATGGATTTAAAAAGCTTGCATGGAATATATGAGGATGTTGAGTCTGTCTTCGTTCAGATTGACTAGCTTACATGGGACTGTATAATGCCCATCAATTTGAGAAACAGGGAATGAAAGTAAAAATCGGGTTTATGCAGGGCGCTGAGGAATGGCAGATTGATGGTTTTCTATGCCGTTTCAGGAAGATAGATCCATCTATTCTTGAATTGGAAATAGACAGGGACAACGCAGATTTTCTTATTGCCTTCCCTTGGTTGTATACCTCTTCCAAAGAGACATATCTTCAATTTTTACAGGATTCCATAGGAAAAATTACGATCATGGATGTATATGGAGAAGCCCTCGCTCCAGATTTGAATTTGTTCGATTATCACATAGGGTTTGATTCCGCCGATCATGGGGGGCGCGTTCTGGAGATGCCTTTTTTATCCTCCTACCGTGTCCAGGCGGATCAGCTGCCATTGGAAAATGTGGCTGATGTCCTGAACCGGAAAAGCGGATTCTGCAATTATATCTACTCCCATGGAGAAGGGCATCCCTACCGCATCCAGTTGTTTTCCCGGCTTTCTGAATACAAGAAGATCAATTCCATAGGAAAGCATTTGAACAATACACCCTGTTCCGTTCCCAGGGAGTCCGATGACTGGCTCAAGGGAAGTATTCTGTTGAAAAACCCCTATAAGTTTTCCTTTGCGTGTGAAAATGCCTGGTACCGGGGTTATTCAACAGAAAAAATAATCACGAGCTTTCTGGCCCGCTCCATCCCTATTTACTGGGGAAATCCATTAATTGAGGAGGACTATAATCCCAGGGCATTTATTAATTGCCACCGGTATTCATCTCTGGACGAAGTTGTAGCGGAAATCAAAAGAATTGATGAAGATGATGAATCATGGCTCGCCATGATGGCTGAACCCAAACGGCTCCCCTGGCAGATTGAACGGGCTCAGGAAAAGGAGGCCAGACTGAAGGCAGCTCTAATTGAGATATTTACTTCTCCCGTGGAACAGGTGAGGAGAAGGGGAAACGGATTTTGCGTCAATAACTACAGGGATTTTTTCATCCGCAATTTGAGTGGCAGGAAGAAAACCCCCAGGGAAAAATTAGAGGCAGGTTTGAAAAAGTGGAACAAAAAACTGTTTCACCGCTCCTAGCCCGGAATGCTTTATGTGAGCATTGGTGCATTCAGCCATCACATGGTGCATCAGTTATTTTGGAACCATTATAAACTGAAAAAGCCGTGCGTGGCGGAAAGCATGACAAAATCTGAATGCCATAAGAACCGTTTGCGGTGGAAAATCTTGCAAAATAGAGGCATAGGTAAGGCCACTCAAGAAAAAATGGTAGGCCCGGTAGGGTTCGAACCTACGACCAAGGGATTATGAGTCCCCTGCTCTAACCGCTGAGCTACGAGCCCGTTGAAGAACAACGTGGAGAAACGATAGCAGAATTTGACGGGAAGAGCAAAGTTTTTATGCAGGCATCACGTTTTGGATTTGCACGCGTCCGGGAAAGGCGTCCGGGAGGTTAGACTTGCAATTTTGTCCAGCTCCGGCCCTTGACGATTTTATAGAGGATGGTGGACTGGACGGCCATTTCAAAGGCGAAGAGCAGCCAGATGCCCCACAGGGTCATGGTTTCCGGAGCCAGCTTGAACCAGACCCATGTGCAGACGACGCGGAAGAAGCCCATGATGCCGTAGGAGATGAACATGACCCTCCGCGTGTCGCCCGCGCCGCGCAGGGACATTTTCATCACGATGCAGGCGGCGAAGAAGGGCTCCACCAGCAGCATGGTGCGCAGCACGGGAATGCCGGTGTCAATGAGCGTCATGTTGCCATTGGAGAATATCTCCATGAAGAGGGAGGGGAAGGCGCAGAAGAGCACGCCCAGCCCCGTCATGAAGATGATGGCGTACCGCATGCATTTCCAGATGGTGATGCGGGCCATGAGCGCGTTCCGGGCTCCCAGGTACTGCCCCACCAGGGTGGAGGCCGCCATGCCGATGGCGAATCCGGGCAGGAAGCTTAACGATTCAATGCGGACGGCGATGTTGTGGACGCCCAGCACGCCCTTGATGGGCAGTTCGCTGATGATGGAGAGGCAGAACATCTGGATGCCCCACATGCCGAAGACTTCCACGGCCTGCGGCAGCCCGATTTTCAGGATGCGCTTCTGCATGCCCATGTCCGGCCGCAGATGGGAGAAGCTGAGGTACAGCGGCGGAGCATAGTGTTCCCCGCGTTCCTTGACGAGTTCTTCCAGGGATTCGTTTTCTCTTCCCGCGAATATTTTTTTCCTGCGCCGCAGCATGATGAAGAGGAGCGCGCACATGCTGATGCCGTAGCCGCAGACCGTTCCCGCCGCAATGCCTCCGATGCGCCAGCCGCCCAGCGGGGCGTCCGCAAAGACGAAGGTGACGCTGAAAATGACGTTGAGGATGCCCACGCCCATCATGATCCAGAAGGGCAGCCGCGTGTCTCCGGAGCCGCGCAGGGCGGCATTGATGGCAAAGACCACGCCGCTGAAGGGGGCCGCGAAGGCGGCCACATAGACGTATTGCAGGGCGTAGGCCCTGGCGGCTTCATTCATGGTCAGCACGTGCGTGACCAGGAAGCCGCTGCATGCGAAGAGCAGCCCGCAGGAGATGATGCCGGCCAGCAGTCCCAGCATGGCGGCCTGGTGCAGCCCGTGCTGCGCCTGGGGGTAATCCCTGGCTCCGGTCATGCGGGAGACGATGGCCGTGGCCCCCATCATGATGGACCCCTGGATGACGAAGCCGAACCACATGAGGAAGACGACGGCCCCCATGCCGTCGGAGATGTTGATGGTGTCCTGCGCGTTCAGCCCGATTTTGGTAGCAATGAAGAGGTCGGAGGAGGTGACGAAGAAGCTCAGAAGCTGTTCCAGGAAGGGCCAGAAGGCAATGACGGCGATCTGGCGGGGCAGGGACAGTCCGGCAAGTTTACCCCCCAGGCGGGCGCGCGACGCCCTGCCGCGGATAATGCCCTCTCTCGCGTCACCCGCACTCATCGCTGGGCGGTGTAGATGCTGGCGATTCCCCCGTTCAGGGGTTCTGCCGTGATGTTGCTGTAGCCGCAGTCCCGGAGCAGGTCCTGCATGGCCTGGCCGCTGGGAAAGGCTTCAATGCTTTCCGCCAGGTAGTCGTAGGCTTCCCGGTGGCCGGTCATCCAGCCTGCAATGACGGGGAGGATGCGGTGCAGGTAAAAACGGTAGGGGCTTTTCAGCAGGTTTTCAGGCAGGGAGAAATCCAGAATGAGCAAATGGCCCCCCGGCCGCAGCATGCGGCCCATTTCCCGCAGGGCGTCCGGATAGCTGGCCATGTTCCGCAGGCCGAAGGCGACGGTGACTGCATCATAGGAGGCGGAGGAAAAGGGCAGGTTCATGGCGTCCGCACAGACCAGGTTGTCCAGTCCGCGTCTGGCCGCTACGTCCAGCATGGGCTGGCAGAAGTCGGAACCGGTCAGCCGGATTTCCGGCATGGCGTTCAGGATGGCTAGGGCCAGATCCCCGGTTCCCGTCGCCAGGTCCAGGAGGCGTTCCGGCTTCCATTCGGAGACGAGCTGCACGACGCGCTGCCGCCAGAGCAGGTCCACGCCCATGCTCAGTACATGGTTGGTGGCCACATAGCGCGGCGCAATGGCGGAAAAAGCGGCTTTGACGAATTCTGGATTGCGCATGCGGATGGATAGTAAAAAAGAGCACCATAAGTGCTCTTTTTCATGAAGGAAAGGGGATGGGGTGTCGGACGGGGCTCGAACCCGCAACAACCAGAATCACAATCTGGGGCTCTACCATTGAACTACCGACACCATTTAATGTTGTGGTGCGGCAGACATTACCCGTCCTCTTCCGTTTTGGCAAGAAGAAAATAAGTTTGATGAGTTTTTTAGACGGAATATTTTCTCAAAAATAAAATAAGGGACGGGTAAAGCAATTATTTGTTTCCCATTTGGAAAGTTACGGGGTGTTTGCGTGGTCTTCTATTGAATCCTCCTGGATTTGATGTAGACTTTTTTATTGTGGGAATTGATGTAATACACACCGCCTTTCGGGCCAACCCGGTAGGTTCTGTTTTCCCGTGCCTGGAGGGCGCGGGGGGAGGTGTGTTTTCCGGGCACCATTCCGGCACACAGGGGCGTGTATTCCGGAAGGAGCGGCTTGCGGCTGCATTGGGGCAGAGAGAGGAGAAGAGGAAGGATGGCCGCCGGGAGGAAAAGAGAGTGCTTCATCAGAGCGTTATTATCTTTTCCAGAAGGTTGTTTTGTCAAGTTGGAGAGTCGTGCTGAACGGTTTTTTATGAGAAGAATATGATTTTTTCTGCATTATTTGAAAACGAATGTTTGAATTTATTTTATTTCCAATTATTGTTGCCACAGTCACAGATGCCTTTGAGTCGTTAACCAGCCAGTTGTCCCTATCCAAGCCATGAATTTCTTTCCTCACATTCCCATGTTGTCCACTGTGTTCAGCAGTATCGGCTGCTATTTACTGCCTTTTGGCGTCGTTTTGCTGTGGCTTCTGTATGAATCAAGAAAAGTAAAGGCCATCCTCCTTGCCGGGCTGGTGATTCTGAGCATGGTGTGCATGTTTTTTCATGAGGCATGTGCTCCCAGCAGGGAATATCCGTGGGACTGCATGGTGGAGCACATATTTACAGGAACGCTTCTCCCGTTCCTCTGTCTGCTGGGATATATTCTGTACGTGTTTCTTTGCGCCTGCATCCCGGTGTACAGGAAGGTGTGGAAGGGCATCGGCTTTTTTGCCCTTGGAGTAATGAGCCTGGCTTTTGAGTACGTGAATGTTTCCTTTCCGGTGATGCTGCTGGCGGGTTATTTGTTCCGTTTCTTCCTCTTCCGGAAGTTCCGGAACCACATCCCCTTTGTCAGGAAGTGCCACGGAGTGCTTGCGATAGGAGTGGTGCCCGGAATTTGCCTGATCAGCGTTGTCAGCGCCATTTTGTTTCCCCCGCCGGAGAGTTTTATTTGTGAGAAGATCAATGAGGAAATGGCGCGTGACATGGCCCTGTGGAATTACCAGAGCAACCTGGTTCTGCTGTCCAGCCGTTTTCTGAATGTGGAACGCAAGAAGGACTGCATTACCGTAAAGTATTATTGCGAGACGAATATGGGCCCTGCCGTGTACAAGGCATTCTGCAACAATTACGGCGGTTATGTAAAGGCAGAGTGTTCCCTGCTGAACAGGCATGCTCCCTGATGACGGAGGACAACGGCGTTTTTCCGCGAGGAGCCGGTCAGAGTTCTATGTCTCCGGTAAAGACGAGGTCCGCCGGTCCGGTCAGCGTCACGCTGGTAAAGCGGTCTCCCGTGCGCTGGAAGCCTACTTTGAGCGTGTCCCCTCCCGCTACGTCCACTTGAATGGGTGAAGGGGCATCCGTCAATACGGCGTGCAGCAGCGCGCTGGCGGTCATGCCCGTTCCGCAGGCAAGCGTTTCATCCTCCACGCCGCGTTCATAAGTACGTATGGCGATGTGCCCCGGAGACAGGATCCTGGCGAAGTTGGCGTTGGTGCCTTTTGGAGAGAATGCGCTATGGTAACGCAGGTAGGCGCCCAGACGGGGAACGTCCAGGCCGTCCAGCTTGTCCAGAAACGCTACGGCGTGCGGAACGCCTGTATTCAGGAAGTGGACGTCCGCCCCCACCGCCGGGTCCGCATTCAGCACAAAGAGCTGCAGGGAGTGGGGATCCGTCAGGTTCACGGTGACATTCCCGTCCTTTTCAAAGGTGGCGGTCACGATGCCGGCCATCGTTTCAAAGGGGAGGGGAGCGGATTTGTCGTGATGAAGCAGGGCCGCGGCGAAGTTGCCGAAGCAGCGGGCTCCGTTGCCGCACATTTCCGCTTCTCCGCCGTCGGCATTGTAATAGCGCATGCGCACGGTTCCCCCTTTGCCCCGGGACGGTTCCACGGCAATCAGGCCGTCCGCCCCGATGCCGAAGCGGCGGTCGCACAGGGCTTCAATGGTCTCCTTGTCCAGCACGGAGGAAAGTTCCAGGTCACGGTTGTCCACCATGACAAAGTCATTTCCGGCGCCCGTCATCTTGTAGAAATGAAGCAGCATAATAGTAAGTTGTGTTGTGCCGGAATTTTAATGCGGCCGTCCGGATTTGGCAAGGCGGCTTACATGAATGACATGGCGTCCACGTCGATCACGGCGGTCAGGTCGTCCCCCAGCCCGGCTTCCTGCACCAGCTTCCGCAGGGTGCGGGAGAGGATGCGGGCGGACGGCCCCTTGACCGTGATCTGGAATCTGAACTGGCCGTGTGCGCGGGGAATGGGCGCCGGCATGGGGTCCGTCATCGTGGCTGGAGGGGGCAGCATGCCGCGGAGGCGCGCCGCGAGCGTGCGCGTGGCGAATTCCGCCATGTTTTCATGCTGGGAGCGTATGGTCAGCACGGCGATGTGGGTGAAAGGCGGCAGGTCGAAGGAGCGGCGCATTTCCAGCTCCTGCGCCGCAAAGCCGTCCGTATCGTGATGGCGGGCGTACTGCAGGGAAGGGGACTGGGGGGTAAAGGTCTGGATGATGACCTCCCCGGAAAGGTCGCCGCGGCCGGCGCGGCCCGCCACCTGCGTCAGAAGCTGGAAGGTGCGCTCTCCCGCGCGGGGATCCGGGATATGGAGACCCAGGTCCGCGTTCAGCACGCCCACCAGCGTCACGTTGGGAAAGTCCAGCCCCTTGGCAATCATCTGGGTGCCAAGGAGAATATCTATCTTATGGGCGCGGAACTGGTTCAGAATGGTTCTGACGGCGTTTTTGCGCCGGGCCACGTCCGCATCCACGCGCGTGATGCGCGCCGCAGGAAAGGTGCGCCGCAGGATTTCCTCCACCTTCTGGGTACCGTACCCCTGGAGCATGATATTGGCGGACCTGCACTCCGGACAGGTGCGGGGCGGCAGGGCCTTGAACCCGCACAGGTGGCACATGAGGCGGTCCTCCGTACGGTGGTAGGTCAGGGGCAGGGAGCAGTGCAGGCACGTCACCACGTGGCCGCAGTCCGGACACTGGATGGAGCGTGCGAATCCGCGCCTGTTGAGCAGAAGGATGACCTGTTCCCCCTTGTCCAGCCGCCGGTCGATGGACATTCTGAGCCGCTCGGAGATGACGTTGGGGCCGGATTTGTTTCTGCCCTCCGTCTTCATGTCCAGAATGCGGATGAGGGGGAGCTGCTGGCCGTCCGCCCTTTCCGTCAGCTTCACCAGGGAATATTTTCCGGTCAGGGCGTTATGGATGCTTTCCAGGGAAGGGGTGGCGGAGCCCAGGACCACGGCGCAGTCTTCCAGATGGGCGCGCAGCACGGCCAGGTCCCGCCCGTGGTAGCGGGGGGAGCTTTCCTGCTTGTAGGACGCGTCATGCTCCTCATCCACAATCACCAGCCCCAGGTTCTGAAGAGGGGCGAAGACGGCGGAACGGGGGCCGATGACGATGCGTGCTTTTCCGGAACGGATGGCGTGCCATTCGTCAAAGCGTTCTCCGTCCGATAGGAGGCTGTGCAGCACCGCCACGGAAGAGGGCAGTTCCGCAAAACGGGATTTGAAGCGCTGGACGGTCTGGGGCGTCAGGGAGATTTCCGGTACCATGATCAGGGCGGATTTTCCGGATTTCACCATTTGGGAGACGGCCTGAAGGTAAACCTCCGTTTTGCCGGAGCCGGTGACTCCTTGCAGGAGCACCGGTTTTTTGTGCTCCGCCGTGCACATGGCCGTGATTTCTTCCAGCGCCTTCTGCTGCTGGTCGTTCAGCTTCATGGGCTGGCTGGGGACGAACTGCTCTCCGGTGCTGGGGTCGCGGTGCACGGATTCCTCCTTCAGGGAGATGAAGCCCTTGGCCGCCAGGCTGCGGGCGATGTTCAGAGCCCCCGTGCCGAATGCGGCCAGAGGCGCTTCCATCTGTTCCGCAGATGAAAAATAATCCAGCATTTGGGCCTGCCGGGGCGCTTTGCGGTACAGGGCATCCAGCTCCTCACGGGACGGACGTTTTTCCAGATGCACCATTTTCCGCATTTTTTCCGCCGTGTTTTCCTGACGGACGGTTTCCGGGAGCAGGCAGCGGATCATTTGGTCCAGCGCTACGGAATAATAGTCCGCCGCCCAGGAAGCCAGATTCATCATGACCGGAGAAATCAAGGGTTCCGGGTCGATCAGTTTCAGAATGGGCTTGAGCCTGTCCTTCCAGGCAGGGTCCGGCTCGGACAGCGTAAGAACAGTGCCGGTGGCCGTCCTGTTGCGCAGGGGAACCTGCACGCGGCAGCCCGGCCTGACGTCCCCCGCTTCCGGCGGAATGCCGTAGTCCAGCACCAGATCGCTTTGTCCGTCAACCAGAATGCGCGCCGCCTGCATGGAGTGAAAGGGGGGAAGGAATAATTGTTAATGATAACCGAAGGGGAAGCGGGCTACGCCGCTCATGTCTTTCAGCACTTCAATGTAATTATAGCCGTAGCCGTCCATAATCTGCGTCACGGCTGCCGCCTGGTCATGTCCGATTTCCAGGGCTACGAAGCCGTTTTCATTCAGGTAGTCCCGGGCGCGGGCCAGAAAGCGTTCAATGATTTCCCAGCCTTCCGGGCCTCCGAACAGGGCCGTATGGGGATCTTTCATGACTTCCGGGGCAAGCTCCTCTCCATCCGCAATGTAGGGCAGGTTGGCCACGATGACGTCAAAGCGCATTTCCCGTCCGGCATCCTTCTCTTCCTCCTCAGGCACGGAAGCGGAAGAATCCGCTCCTTCCTGGCGCAGGACCGGTTTTTCCAGGGGGATGTTTTCAAACAGGTCCGTCTGGACGGTGGAGACCCTGGCTCCCAGCCGCATGGCGTTTTCCAGCGCCAGGTCCAGAGCCTGCGGGGAAATGTCCGCCAGAACGACTTCCTTCGCGCGCTCCTTGAGTTCCAGAGCCAGCGTGACGCCGATGATGCCGGAACCGGTACCCATGTCCAGCACGCGTACCGGACGGTCCGGGATTTTCTTTAACACCATTTCCACCAGTTCTTCCGTTTCCGGGCGGGGAATCAGGGCGCGCGCGTCCGTCAGGAAATCCCTCCGGAAAAATTCCGTGAACCCCAGCAGGTGCTGCAGCGGTTCTCCCGCCGCCCTTCGTTTCAGCAACTCGCGGAGGGGAGCCAGTTCCGCTTCTTCAACAGGCCTGTCAAACCGGGAGTAAAGAGCCGTGCGGTTGCAGTGCAGAACATGGGCCATCAGGTGCTGCATGGTGGCGCGCGCCTCGTCACAGCCCTGGCGCGCCAGGTAGTCCGTGCCGGACTGAAGAACTTCCAGTAGGGTTTTCATGAAAGGAAAAGGGGGTTAGGACATGCCGGCTTCCGCCAGGCGTTCCTGCATTTCCGCATGCTGGAGAGCCATGATCAGGTCTTCCATCTGCCCCATCAGGATGCCGTCCAGATTGTGGGACGTATAGCCGATGCGGTGGTCCGTCAGGCGGTTTTGCGGGAAATTGTACGTCCGGATTTTTTCTTCACGGCCGCCGGAGCCAATGAGGTTGCGGCGTGCGGCGGAATATTTTTCCGCCTCTTCCCGCTTCTTGGCTTCAAAGAGCTTGGCGCGCAGAATCTTCATGCCTTTTTCACGGTTCTTCATCTGGCTGCGCTCTTCCTCGCAGCGGACATAGACGCCCGTAGGGATGTGCCAGATCTGCACGGCGGATTCCGTCTTGTTCACGTGCTGGCCGCCGGCGCCGCCGGAACGGCACACTTCAATGCGGAGGTCCTCCGGGCGGATTTCTATGTCCACTTCCTCCGCTTCCGGCATGACGGCCACGGTGGCGGTAGAGGTGTGGATGCGTCCCTGCGTTTCCGTGGCGGGCACGCGCTGCACGCGGTGCACGCCCCCTTCATACTTCAGGAAGCGGAACACTTCTTCCCCGGCAATGCGGCAGACGACTTCCTTGAAGCCGCCCACGTCCGACGGGCTGCTTTCCAGATGCTCAAAGCGCCAGCCGCGTTCTTCCGCAAAACGCTGGTACATCCGCAGCAGGTCTCCGGCAAACAGGGATGCTTCATCCCCGCCCGTTCCGGCGCGGATTTCAATAATGGCGTCCCGGTCTTCCGTCGTGTCGCGGGGAAGCAGGCTGTACTGCACGTCGCTGCGCAGTTTTTCCAGCGCGGCTTCCAGTTCGGGAATCTCCATGGCGGCCAGTTCCGCCAGCTCCGGGTCATCCGTCTTCGCCAGCTCCTGATTGTCCGCCAATTGCTGTTCCGTGGCATTCAGGGAATCCCACGTTTCCATCAGTTCCTTCAGGCGGCGGTGCTCCCTCATGGTTTCCGAGGCCCGCTTCTGGTCATTGAAAAAATCCGGTTCGGCAATGACCGTTTCCAATTCTTCCAGGCGCTGGCGGCGTTTTTCAATGAGAGGTGTGTAATCCATGGCGTTTGCGTGTAAGAAATTCTAAAAGATAACAGGGCTTTCTGAAAGCCAAATCCGGGGGATGTAAGACATGTTCCGGAATTTGAAAAGGAGGGGGATACCGCTTCCTGCTGTCCTGTCCGCGCTTTCCTGATTCCGGAGGAACCGGACCAAAAGAAAACCGCAGCCATTACGTCTTTCCAATATGCCTTCCCTGGTAAGGAGGGGCGGAAGCATCGTAACTGCTGCGGCGGTAAAGCTGGCATCGCGTACGGGACTCGAACCCGTGTTGCCCGCGTGAAAGGCGGGAGTCCTAGACCGCTAGACGAACGCGACTTTTAGGTTTGCAGGGACTGCGCGGCGAAGTAAATACTACCGGAGGCCGAAAGGCAAGAATTATTTGAATCTGAGTTTAAAAAAATCGTTATCTGCCTTCCGGAATGTGGGAATCGTCATAATCGTCCAGCCTGTGCTGCCAGAGGTAGTACCGCGTTTGCTGGACAAGCACGCCGGAAAGGGCCAGCAGTGAAATGAGGTTGGGAAGGGCCATCAGGCCGTTGGCGCAATCCGCAAACACCCATACCAGGTCTATCTTGGAAACGCAGCCGGTAAAGACCGCCGCCACCCAGATGACGCGGTAAGGCGTGATCAGCCGGATGCCCCCCAGGTACTCCAGGGCTTTTTCCCCAAAGTAGGACCAGCCCAGGATGGTGGAGACTACAAAAGTGACCAAACTGACCGTCAGGAGGGGGGAGCCCACATAAGGAATTTTACTGAATGCCAGCGTAGTGAGCCGGGGGCCGTCACTGGACGAAATATCCGGGTGGGCGAGGATGCTGGTAGTCAGCACAATGCCCGTGAGTGCGCAGATGACCACGGTATCCCAGAACGGTCCGCTGGAAGAGATGAGCGCCTGCCGTACGGGGTTGCGGTTCTGTGCGGCGGCGGAGGCGATGGCGGCGGAGCCCAGCCCGGCTTCATTGGAAAAAAGGCCGCGGGCTACGCCGGTCCTCATGGCCGTCATGACGGCCGCTCCCACCACGCCCCCTGCGGCGGCTTCCCCCGTGAAGGCGCAGTCCAGAATGTACCGGATGGCCGGAAGGACGTAGTCCGCCTGAACGGCCAGAATATACAGGCACCCCAGAATGTAGATGACGGCCATGAACGGCACGAAGAAGGCGCATACCCTGGCAATGCTCCGGATGCCCCCCAGCATGACCATGGCCGTGAGGACAGTCAGCACGATGGCCGTTCCCCATGAGGGAATGGAGAATGCGTGATGGAGCTGTTCCGCCGCGGCGTTCCCCTGCGTCAGGTTGCCGATGCCGAAGGCGGCAATGGCCGTGAAGACGGCGAAGGCCACGCCCATCCATTTGCATTTCATGCCGCGTTCCAGTACGAACATGGGACCGCCGCTCATGTTGCCGTCCTTGTTTTCCACCCGGTACTTGATGGCAAGCAGACCTTCCGAATACCGCGTGGCCATGCCCAGTACGCCTGTGAGCCAGCACCAGAAGATGGCTCCGGGCCCCCCTGCGGCAATCGCCACGCCTACGCCGATGATGTTCCCCGCGCCGATGTTGGCGGCCAGGGCCACCATCAGGGAGCTGAACGGGGAGATGTCCCCTTTGTCCGTATGGTCCTTCACAAAGTACAGTTTAAGAGCCTTCAGCAGGTAGCGCTGAGGAAAGCGCAGGATGATGGTGAGGTACAGGTGAGTGCCAAGCAGCATGATGAGCAGTGGCCATCCCCACAGGAAACTGCTGAAGGCGGACAGCCAGGTTGTGAGCGCGTCCCCGGTCTGGAAAAAGGCGTTTTGCAGGGCTTCAAGCATACCGGAAAGACTCTAAGGAAAAATGCTGTGGTGGCAAGTCCTTAAAACACGGGAAGGGCACGGAAAAACAACTTCTGCGGTTCCGGCGCAGGAAAGCCTTTTACAAGGGCGCGTTGGCTTAATCTTCCATGGAGAACGGCCGGGGCTGGCCCGGAAGCCAACTTCCATGTGATCAATGTGGAGGAGTGCCTCAAGCCCCTCCGGCTCTCCTCATGCTGTTTAATGAAGAATGAAGGAAGGGATGATAGTTGCTTGTCTCCGGGGTCTGCGGTCTTTATCATAAGGACTATGACGGGAGCGGCAGATGACGTTGCCCCATTGCCCGGCATGCGGGTGTCACGCTGCATTCCGGCCATCATCTTGAACCAAGGGGAAAAATGATTGTTTTTACGGAAGAAAAGAAGTTTACCAGGGAAAAAGTGCAGGAGCTGTTCCTGTCCGTTGGATGGATTTCCGGCCAGTATCCGGCCCGGCTGTACAAGGCCCTGATGAATTCGTCCACGGTATTTACCGCGTGGGATGGCGACCGGCTGGTCGGGCTGGTGCGGTTGCTGGACGACGGCGAGCTGGTAGCCTACATGCACTATGTCCTGGTGCATCCCGACTATCACGGCAGGGGAATTGCGGGAAAAATGATGGAAATGGTCAAGGAGAAGTACAAGGACTACCTGTACATTGAAATCATGCCGGAGGAGAGCAGGAACGCCGCCTTTTATGAAAAGCATGGCTTCCATGCCATGGAAGACGGCGTATCCATGCAGCGGTGCAATTTTTCAAACAGGACTTAACGCCCGCGGCTGGACAGTCAATTTCCGGCAAGCGCGGAAGGCGGCGCGTTATTTCGTGTGGCCGGGATACAGTAAACCCGCGGGTATCCTTTCGGATCTTGGCTCCGCGGGTTTACCTTCTCATCCCGGATTAGCTCCGGAAAAGGTTCAGATTCAATTCCTTGATAATGGATTGAAGAGCTGCTTGGCCCTTGACGGTGTTTCCGGCGGGGTCCAGGGGCGGGGAGAAGGCCGCCATGGCCATCTTGCCGGGGACCACGGCCACCAGGCCGCCGCCCACGCCGGACTTGGCCGGAACGCCTGCCTTGTACATCCAGTCCCCTGTGGAATCATAGAGGCCGGACATGCACATTTCCGCGAGGATGGGAGAAACGTTCTCATCCTTCACCACCCGCTTTTTGCTGACGGGGTTGACGCCCCCGTTGGCATAGCAGGCGCCCATCAGCGCCAGCTGGGAGGTGGTGATGTTCAGAGAGCACATGCGGGTGTACAGGTCCACGATCATGGGCGGCGTATTGTAAAAATAGCCGTAGCTGTCCAACAGCCACGCGATGCCGCGGTTGTGCTGGTTGGTGGCGCTTTCCGACTTGTAAATCTCCTGGTTCACGGTCAGGGCCGTATTGGCGAAGTTGTTGAAATTATGGATCATGTTCGCCCATATTTCATCGGAGTCCGAACCGTTGACCAGGCTGACTGTCGCCATGGCCCCTGCGTTGACCAGGGGGTTGAGGGGCTTGCCGCCGTGCAGCTCAATCGCCATCACGGAGTTGAAGGGCTCCCCGGTGGGGTCTGCCCCGATCTTCGTGCGCAGCTCCTTCATTCCGATCAGATCCATGACGTAGGCCAGGTTGAAGGCCTTGGAGATGGATTCAATGGCAAAGGGCGTGTCCGCGGAGCCTGCGGTCAGGATATCTCCGTTGACAGTGACTACGGCAATCGCCAGCAAGTCTGAGGGGACTTGCGCCAGAGCGGGGATGTAGGAGGCGTTTTTGCCTCCCTGGACCGTTTTGGCGTAGGCGTACGCGTTGTCCACAGCCGTCTGGATTTGTTCATTGGAAGGGACGTTACTCATGGGATATGGTATGGATTGGGGTTACTGTAGAATGGGTTCCATTGGTTTTTTCCCATCCGAAGGGTTCGAAGGCGTCTTCAGGATCCACAGGCCGCTTCCAGGAGGGCTTGGCCATGACATGGATGATGAAAGGAATGCCGGCGAAGATGAAGGTGCCTATCACCAGAAGCATAATGTACATCGTATTGCTGCCGACGGTAATTTGGTTCGGCGGAATGAAGCTCACCAGGAAGGCCGCCAGGCTGGCCAGGAAGCCGAGGCCGCCTACAATCCACATGCCGAGGGTCTTGCCTCCGGGAATGCGGAAAGTGCGGGGCGTATTCGGTTCCCGGTAGCGCAGATAAATGCCGGAGGCGAACATCAGCATGTACATGATGAGGTACAGGATGATGGTAAGCTGGGAAATAATCTGGTAGGCGGACTGCACGGAAGGCATGATCACGAACATGATGGAAAGCAGGGTGACGATGCAGCCCTGAATGAGCAGGATGCCCATCTGGACGTTGTTCTTGTTCCGCTTCTGCATGACGGGCGGCAGGTTGCCAGCCAAGCCTACCTGGTACAAGCCTTTGGAAGGACCTCCCACCCACGCTGTTACCTGGGCCAGAACGCCTACGGCCAGCGCAAGCGCCAGAATCCAGTTCATCCAGCCGAGGCCGAAGAAGCTGAAGTAACTGTCATAAGAAATCAGCAGGCTCTGCACCAGGTTGATCTGGGAGTTCGGAATGATGAAGCCGATGGCCAGCGTGCCCAGAACGAAAATGAGTACCGTAATGATGGCGGAAATCAGAATGGCCAGCGGATAGTTGCGGCCGGGATCATTCACGTCCTTCACATGCACGGCGGACATTTCCATCCCTGCATAGAACAAGAAGATGCTGGCGGCCAGAACGAGGTTGTTGAAATTGCTCATATCCGGTATCAGCTTGTCCCAGCTCATGTCCAGCAGAATCGGGTTGCCTCCGGCCCAATAGCTCAGGCCCAGCAGAATCAGGATGGCGCCCGGAATGATGGTTCCGATGATGGTGCCCCATTTGGTGACGCCTGCGGAAGTTTTCATGCCGCGCAGGTTGAGCAGGGTAGCCGCCCAGTACACGCACAGCACCACGATGAGCACATACCACTTGTTGGCGGCAAGAGCTTCATCCCATCGCTGTCCGGGTCCCATGAAAGCCAGGGAGACGGCGGCGAAGGTTAGCACGGTCGGAAACCAGATGGTGCTTTCAATCCATTGCAGCCAGATAGCCAGGAACCCCCATTTTTTGCCGAAGGCTTCGCCTACCCAACGGTAAACGCCGCCTTTCTGCGGCCATCCGGTGGTGAGTTCCGCGGCTACCAGGGAGACGGGCACCAGGAAAAAGACCGCTGCAAAAATATAGTAAAAAACGGAACTGAGTCCGTACGTGCTTTCCGCCGGCATGCCGCGCAAGCTGACAATGGCGGAAACGTTAATCATGGCGAGCGTAAATACCCCCATGCGAAGGACGGATTTTACCGCCGGAGCGTTATTGGTTGTAGCGGGACCTGTTGGAGAGGTCCCTGATTGAGTCGTATTATTCATTGGTTTATTCCGGGTTGAGAATTGGGACGGCGTATAGAAGTGCCGACACCGACCTTATCTGAACGACCAGAAAAAGAGCTCTTTCGTTGAAGAGATGGTGCAGATAGGGGTGCCGGAGTCTGTCTTAACAGCGGTTACCGCTTTCCGGATGGAATGGGAAAGGCCGTCCGCTTTCATGCTGGCGCTTTTTTGAGCGGCAAAGCAGGAGCATACGGGCAGAACGCCCGGAATGGCTCTCCGGCTGCGGGGTATTATCTGCCAGGAATGAAAATGAACGCTGCTAATGCCACTTAAGGGGATTCCATTGTCTCAACCCAGTTTTCTGTTTCCCGGGGGACGGCTCCGTGTAGAAAAACGGGTAAGAACGGAAAATGGATGGGTATGGTCCAATTTTTCCTTTCTGGCGGAATTCCGGAGGGGGGCTTCGGCTTGTAATGATCATCGCCCCTTTGACGGGGTTCCACTCGTAGGAATAAACCTTGACGGGAGCTCCCTGCGGGACGGCTTCTCCGCGAACATTCCTGGAAACCTGGGAGACTCCGTATTGGGAGATGGTGAGGTTGTTGGAGGAACGGCTGAAACTCAGCATGCCGTCCCTGGAACTGGTGATGCTGTTGATATTCCCCTGGCTGTTTGGAAATGGATACGCTGGACCTGCGGGCCGCGGAATTGATGGGCGAGCAGCGCAACGCCCTCTCCCGCATGCACGACGAGGTGATTCTGGGCATGACGGAGGACACGGACAACACCTATCGCATCCGCACCCAGGAGGAAGGCATTTGCGGCGGAAGTTTTGGAATCAATTATACGGGGGATGACGGTTCCACGGTGGAGGCCATCGACACGTCGGAAAACTCCTTCCAGGTGATCCCGGTGGATTTTGTCGCCAAAGGCACCAGGACAGTTGCAGGTATGATCTCGACAAGATTGCCGAACTTAAGTGCCGTTACCAGATCATCAACGCCTGGCGCGCCGGAAAGGGGGACGACATTGTGGTGGCTATTTCCCCCAAGCAGCACATGGATATGGTGCTCATGGAACAAACACAAAACAGGAACTACGGCTTTTCCTCCCTGACTAATGGGGAAGTCAACGAGTTTTTGAAGGTGAAATTTTTGGTGACCAACATGCTGCCCATTGATGAGCAGGGTAACCGGCTCTGTTGCGCGTGGCTGCGCTCGCGCGTCAAGTTCGGGGTGTGGCGGGACGCGCAGTTCCGCGTGGAGGCCCGTTCCGAATACGTGGACGTGCGCGAACAGATCACCGTGAAAGCTGGCCCTGGGTGCCACGCGCCTGGACAACAAGACCGTCTTCCTGATGCCCTGCAAAGAGGCATAGGTATAAATGTGCGATAGCATAACGTGTCCGGATGTTTGTCTGTAAAGTAAAGATCATCAATTATTCAGACAATACAAAAAATCCATTATTTTACAAAATATCCAACGTTATGCTATCACACCCCATGAATTGCCGAGGGAGATAACCCACTGCACTTTTTTTTCTGTTTATTTCTCCCGGAAAGGTCCCTGGCAGCCGCCAGCCTTCCGGGCATTTTCCAGGGCGGCTGCACTATCATATCAACATCAACAAATTAAATTAAAATCATGAAAACAAATAATTCCATGAACATTCAGAACGGAGTTTCCTCCGTTCCCGTCTACCAGAGGTGGTATTCCAGCCCCAAAATGGTTCAAGCAGCCCGTGGAAGAGCCATGGTTCTGAATGAGGAACCCGAACCTGAACCCAAACCCTGGCATGTTATCTGGGATTTCTCCTCTTCCGGCAGCTACTATAAGGGAGGGCCGTCCGACAGCGGTGATCATATGGAGACCGTTGATTTCTCTTTTACGGTACCCTCCGCCCCCGTTCCCGAGCCAACAACGGAGAATCCTGTCCCCGAATCCCCGGAACCGCTGGAAGCGACGTGCAACATGACCCTTACCGTGGATGACTGGGGCAAGATGTCCGTAGGGGAACAAACCATCGACATGACTTCTGGAGGAGAAGGCCCGCAGGGAGGACATGCCAAATGGACCCAGGAAAGCGGTGAGTTCACCTTGAAATCCGGTGAATACACCTTGCATGTGGAACAGAGCAACATCGACTACGATCCCAAGGAAAAAAACCTTTCCATCTGCGATTACGATCTTAAAGCCTATATAGACAAGGAAGGCCCCGCTACCGCAGGCGGTAAGAAAAAGCCAACCTGTGATTGTTGCAATTTTGATGGTCAAGGAGGGGGCTGCCCTCCGCCCCCGGCAGGAAGATCAAGGAGCCTGGCTTCCGTTTTTGGGAACACTTCCTCCGGAGGTGAAAACGCACAGGCAATCAGCGACGCTTCCCTGATGTACTGGGGGGCTGACTTCGGCCATTTCCGCGGGCTGGGCGGCATTTCCACCGGCTCCATTGAGTTGCTGGCGACCGATTCCACCGATGGGCTGAACCATCCCCATGCCCTCTGCTACGACTCCATGCTGGCAAGCTTCCTGGATATTCCGGAAGTCGGCATTGTGGCTGGAGGCACGTTTGATATTGTCACGGGAGCCGGGCGTGTTTGCGTTCAATGTGAAGTGGACAGGGAAACGCTGACGATCGTCGGCGAGTTTACGTCTTCCGGGAACCGTGCCTTCTTCACAACGGTGGACGGTGTTTTGTGCGTCCAGTGGATGAAGACGGACAAGAGCGTTGCCGTGTATAACGCCAGAACCGGAGCCCTTGTTTCCTACACGACCAGGTGGGGCAATATTTACACAGCCGAGCAGATTGGCGCCTATCTGCGCGTCAACAGGGACAGTGCAGGAGACCTCCTCCAGGTATGGAACCTCTGGGACGGCCTGCTCAACATTGAAGCCGTCACGGCTGACGGCTATACGATTGCCCTTTACACTCCTTCCCAGATTACCGGGCAGGATGAACAGGGGCTTTACACTGTTATGGGACAACCGTTCAAGAAGTTCGTGATGGCCGGAGATGCCGCCACGGGCCGTTTCTCCGTCACCGAACAGACGCCGGGAAGGCTGGATTTCAAAACGGAATGGTGGCTTAATGGCAAAGCTTGGAACATGGCGCAGGGAACGGATGCTGAAGCCATCGTGACCCGCCGGACGCGGACGGAACTGGAGAAAGATACCTGGCAGCTCGTTACGGCGGTTTCCAGGGGAGAAGACGGAGCTGCCGCCTCCCATGTCTGCGAAGTGTACCAGACGACGGCTTATGGCGACCTGCTTCTTACCAAAGTGGATGGCTATGGCAGCGATCTTGCACAGACGACCATCTATGAATACGACTACTACGGCAGGAAGAAGAAGGAAACGCGCCCGGATGGAGGCGTATGGGAATGGTCCTACGACATGCTGGGACGCCTGACGCTGGAAAGGCAGCCCTGGTGCGGCGGCAAATCCCAGGACACGACATACCGGTATGTGACCGGGGATGGAGACAGCGAAGTAAGCAGCGATGTTGCCGAAGAACGCCGCCTCATGCGCGACGGTTCCAATAACCCCATTGAATTGTGGAAGAAAACCTACACGTACAGCCAAGCCGATCATGTCAGGCGCGTGGAAATCCGCACGACCGCTCTTGAGACGGAGACCGTCCAGCTCGAAGTGCAGGAAACGTGGCTGGGGAGCGCTCCCAACAGCTACGCGCAGGGCCGCACCAAGATGACCCAGGCCGTCAATGGCGTGCAGACCCATTATGAATATGCCGCCACGACGCAGCATGGAGCCGCTTATACGGAAACGCAGGAAACCCGCGTCAACGGAGAAGTGGTTCCGGGATTGAGCGTCAGAAAAGTCTCCTTCATTACCCCTCAGGGCAATACGGTGAGGGAAGAAAGCCATGTACTGCTTTCCGACAATACCTGGACGCTTACGGACAGCGCGGACTATGAATTTGACACAATGAACCGCTGGACGAAGCGCACCCGTGGCAACGGGCGCGTCTCCGAACAGGAATCCATCTGCGACGGACGCATCCTTTGGGAAAAGGATGAAGACGGCGTGCGGACAGACTACGGTTACGACAGTGCGAGGCTGCTGGTTGAGACGATCCGTTCCGCTACAGCGACAACTCCGGAAACCATCGTCAGTTACACGAAGGATGCCCTGGACCGGGCCACTGCGACTCGGACCGACACTGGAGCCATGAGCGTCGCCACGGAAACGGCCTACGACCTGCTGGGACGCATCACCAGCGAGACAGACTCTCTGGGACGGATAACCACTCACAGCTACAGCGCGAATGGCCTGACGGAAACCGTCACGACTCCCATGGGAGGAACGCTCATCACCCAGCGCCATGCGGATGGAACGATCCTGCGCCAGCACGGGACGGGCCAGCAGGACCTCAAGTTTGAAACCGATATGGCAAGCGACGGCCTCCGCGTGACAACGACCGTTCTCAACGGGACGGCGCGCGTTGTCCGGGGACGCGTCATTACGGACGGCTTCGGCCAGCAAATCCGTGTGGCAACGGTGCATACGAGGAATGGAAGCAATTACCGCCATCTGACTTACAACGCCAAAGGCCAGCTTGTCCGCGACCAGCTTGAAACACTGGCTCCCACCCTGTATGAATATGATTCCTTTGGCAACAAGACGAAGGAAACCGTCGCTCTTTCCGATGAACCGACCACGCTCAATTCACGGGTTATGGAATATACCTACACCCGTGAACAACGGGAAGAGGGCGTCTACGGACTTGTCACGACGACGGAATACGCAGCGGAAGGCACGCCCATTGTCCGGAAGGAAGCTACGCTGGTTTCTTCATTGAACCCCGTGCTGGAAAGCAAGGTGGTTACGACGGACGCCAGGGGGCATGACAGCGCCGATTGGACGGAATACGGGGAACCTGCCGCCAGGGTGCGGAAAGTGACCCAGCCCGGAGTATCGGATGCAGCCGTGATTCATACCGTGGACGGTTTTACCACCACTGTGACCGATTATGCAGGAATTTCCACCAGCCAGAGCCACTCCTATACGGCCCAAGGCATGACGATGGCCTATACGGACAGCCGCGGCAATACCACGACGGAAGTGTACGATACAGCCCTGCGCCTCCTTTCCGTGACGGATGCCGCGGAAAACAGCACGTCCTATGCCTACGGGCAGCCGCTGGACCAGCCTACCTGCATCACCGACGCCATGGGCAAGACGGCTTGTTATGCCTATGACGCCAGGGGACGCAAGGAGGCCGAATGGGGAACGGCGATTCAGCCAGCCGTGTTCTCTTACAACGATGCGGACCAGATCACCGGCCTGACGACGTTCCGCGGTTCCTCGGAAGCTATCACGACTGATCCGCGAGAACGAACGGATGGAGACATGACGGCCTGGACTTACAACGCCGCTACGGGGTTGCCCACCCGCAAGACTTATGCGGATGAAACCCACGAGGACACAAGCTACGATACGCTCAACCGTGTTTCCACCTTTACGAACGGAAGAGGAAACGTCATGACGCGTAGCTATGACGTCCTGACCGGGCTGCTGACAGGCGAGACTTATGGCGACGGCACTCCCTCCATCACGGCGGCCTATAACCATCTGGGCCAGCTCACCGGCATTACCGATGCCAGCGGGACGCGCATCTTCACCTACAACCAGTACGGGGAAGTGGAAGGGGAAAGCACGCTGGGACTTGTAGAAAGTTCCCTAGCGGCAGTGAAGGACGCCTACGGGCGAGCTTCAGGCTACAGCCTGCAATACGGAGGCAGTACTGTTCTGCAAACGGGCTGGGGGTATGATTCCGCAGGAAGGCCTTCCACGGTTTCCCTCAACGCGGTGGCGACTCCGTTTACCTATGGCTACAATGCCGCCAACGGATTGCTGGAGACGCTGAACTATCCCAATACGCTGAAGAGATGGTACACGCTGGAAGAGAAGCGGGACCTGGTGGTCAAGATGGACTACCTGCGCCCAGGAAGTCAGAACTACCCGGCCAAGGTGGATTACACGTATGACGCACTGGGACGCCCGGCGACGAAGAAGGATTATTTCAATACTCCTACTCCGGATCTTGTTCATACCTACACTTACAATGACCGCAGTGAAGTGATTTCCGATTCGTTGGGCAGCGGCAGAAGCTATAGCTACCATTATGACAACATGGGCAACCGGACCACATCCCTGGAACATGGCAACATGGTCATCTATGTAACCAATCCGCTCAACCAATACACGTCCGTCCGTCCTCACGTCATCATCAACTCCATTCCCGATGCGGCACCTGCCTCCCTGCCGGGAGAATTTTTCCCGGAATATGATGCAGACGGCAACGAGACCCTGGTAAAAACCGCAACCGGAATTTGGACGGTAGCTTACAACGCTCAGAATCAGGCTACAGCCTTCACCAAGGACACTAAACGCATTGAATGCGTGTACGACTACCTGAACCGACGTGTAGAGAAGACCGTCTACGACGGGAACACGTTGGTGTCCAGGAAGCGTTTCATCTACGTGGGCTATTTGCAGGTAGCGGAACTGGACGCCACCAATGAGACGGAGACGGCCTCTCCCATCCTGCGCAAGACCTATCTGTGGGACCCGATGGAGTCCGTAGCGACTCGCATCCTTGCCATGAGTGTCTTTGACGAAGCCGGTGTTTATCAGGAAGACCTGTACTACACGCACGACTTGCTCAAGAACACGACGGCCTTGTTCGGCATCCAGGGAGGAAGGCGCGCCTTGTATGAATACAGCCCCTATGGAGACATCATCAAGATGGAAGGAAACGCGGCGGAGATCAATCCGTTCCGATTCTCCAGCGAATATCTGGATGACGACCTTGGGCTGGTTTACTACAATTACCGCTACTACAACGTACTTGATGGACGCTGGATCAACCGCGATCCGATGGCGGAAAATGCCGGGTTCAATCTCTACTGCTTTGTAAGTAATAAGTTGTCGATAGATTATCTTGGATTAATTGAGCTTGATAATGTCTTGAAGCAACTTAAAGAAAGACTGGAGAAGAAGGCTCGGGCAGAAGCCCAGCAGAGATGTATTGCATTTTGTAAAAAGCATGCTCCCAAAGGAACTCCGGATGAAGTTTGTACCCAAATCGGCAAAGATCTGGAAAAGAAACTGGAAGAAATTGCCATGATGATCGCCAAAAAGGCGGAAGATAGTTTGGGGAAGACTACTTCAAAAACTGGAGGAACAGATAAGGGAAAAGGTGGCGGTGATGGCTCTGGAGACCAAGGGACTAAAATTAGTTTCACTGGCACTTTTACACACCCTATCGGAAATTCTGGATGGGGGGGATCTGCAACTGGTACCGTGAACATAGGTTCAAACGGGATTACGACAGGAGGAAATGTCAGCCCAGTCCAAGGAGCCATCCCAAGCGTTGGGTTCGGGGCAAGTGCCAGTGGTTCTTTTGGCAGTAGAGGTGGTTCATGGAGGGTTGGTGGAAATGTTAACATTCCAACTAATGGAGGACATGTAGGATATACGTTTTTTGGAGGGATAAGTATTACTTTCTAAAAAATGCTTGATATTTTGGTGTTATGATATATGTATATCGTAATGTCAAATTATCCTGATGCTATTCCATTTCTTAATCTCCCTTCTCTGTTGAAGCGAAGGGAGATTAAATTTTATATATATAACATATTTGCATGTCTTTTTTTGACTTCGGTTGCATATCCTTCCCAGGAAGCGGCTCTTCCTTCTGCCATGTCTCAGACATCTTCTTGTTCTAGTATTGCGCAGATAGATTCAATAAAAAAGTCGGCTCAACAGGGAGATGCTAAAGCCCAGTGTAATCTTGGAATCATGTATTCACAAGGACAGGGGATTGCAAAAGATGATAGGGAAGCATTCAAGTGGCTTTCAAAAGCTGCGGAGCAACAATATGCTCCGGCTCAACTTGAGCTTGGCGTGTTGTATTCTCAAGGTCGAGGGATTAAAGAAGACTTGAGAAAAGCATTTGAATTGTTTTTTTCTGCGGCCCAGCAACAATGTGCTCCGGCTCAGTACAATCTGGGCGCTTTTTATGAAAAAGGAACAGGAGTGGAGCAAAATTGGAAAGAAGCCGTGAAATGGTATACTGCTGCGGCCCTGCAGCAGTTTGCTCCAGCGCAACACAATCTTGGAGTATTGTATGCGCAAGGTCAGGGCGTTGAACAGGATTGGCGGGAAGCTTTCAAGTTGTTTTCTGCTGCGGCTAGGCAACAATATGCTCCGTCCCAAAATAATCTGGGTACTTTGTATGTCCAGGGAAAAGGAGTTGAAAAAGATTTAAAAGAAGCGGTCAAATGGTTTTCCCTTGCGGCTCAACAGGGATTCGCTGATGCCCAAAATAACTTGGGAATGTTGTATTTTCAAGGAAATGGTATTCCCCAAAACGCTCAGGAGGCTGTGAAATGGTTTTCTGCCGCGGCTCAACAAGGGCATGTGGATGCTCAATATAACCTGGCATGGATGTACCAGGAAGGCTCCGGAGTAGAACAGAATGATCAGGAGGCATTCAGATGGTATGGAAGAGCGGCCAGATCAGGGAATGCTAACGCGCAATTTCGATTGGGTGTGCTTTATCAACTAGGAAGGGGAACGGAAGAAAATGAGGCAGAAGCCCGGAAGTGGTTGGAAAAAGCGGCCCAGCAAGGGCATGAGCAAGCCCGGGATTTGCTTAAACTACTTGATAACCCTTTGTAGAGATAATTTTACATAAGCGTCGAATTAGAATATCAATGAGAGATCGGTATCATTTTCATGGTGGATTTTCTTGGAATAAATCAGTAGGATTAGGGACTGTTTCCCTGTCTCTCCATGAATATGCCTCTTCATTGCTTGCTGCTCCAGACGCCGGGAGAACTCCTGGAAGGTGAAAAAGACTTCCTCCGGCTGGGGTATGCCGTGGAAGCCTTTCCTTTCATGCAGGACGCCTCCTGCCTGGATGATGCGGAACCGGAAGAACTTCCGCTGCATGCCTATGCCCCCGGCTGGCGCCATGGCGACCTGCCGGAGGTCCGATCCCGCCGTGCTTCTCTGGTCCGGATGCTTGCCGATCCCCGCTGGCAGAAGGAGGATCATGCCCGACAATGAACCGGCACAAGTCCGCAGGAACATTCGCCAGACGCAGAACAGTAACTGCCGTTGCGCGCAGACTGTGGAAACTCAGAGGTGCAAGTCTCCGCCTGTTTCCTTTCGCTGCTGGAGGATTCTTTTCAATGTATCCGAATTTCTTCAGCAGAGCGTTGAATTCGATGGAAAGTTTGCTCGACGTATGATCCGCCTGCGCGTGACGCATTGCCGCTACCGGAAATACGTAATCGCTCGCACGGTTGGCAAGTCGTCTGTCCAGCACTTCCTTCAAAGGCAAGATGATGGGGTTGTTCATGTGTCTCTTGGTTTTTTGGGTCGTCATCGAAATGATTCCACCCTCCATGTCAATTTGCTTCCATTGGAGGGTAGCGATGTCGCCCAAACGCTGGCCTCCCGTATAAAGGCAGACGCGTATCATGTCGGGCCATTCTCCCGGCAGGATTTCGGTCAATCGTTGAGCTTCCTCGACTGTGAAAGCGCGCCTTTCGGTAGCATCGGCACGGTTGATCTTGCTGGGACGCACCCCCTTGAAAGGATTGTACGGAAAAAGCCGTTCGTTGACTGCCTGTTGAAAGGCCGCATTCAAACCGTATAGGTAAATGCTTACCGTCTTGGAACTCAGCAATTCCAAATATTTTTCCATGAACCTTTGCGCCTGGGCCTCCGTCACCGTGTCCAGGGGCATTTCCTGTTTGGGTCCCAGAAAGTCGAGAAAACACCGGATAGCCTTCCCGTAACGAAGATTGGCGCGTCGGTTGGGACGGTTCGCCAGCCATTGATGCAGATGATCCTTGACGCTGGGCATGTATTTTTTGTTTCGCAGGACGGACTTGGCCTTGTTCCCGGCGAGTGAAACGATAACATCGGCATTTAGAAGTGCCCCTTTTGCTTCCTTCTCCAGCTCTTCTGCAATGATGCGCGCCTGAAGTTCAGCTTCTTTCATGGCGGCGTTCTTCAATTTGCCTGGAGTAACCAAGGGAGTGATCTTGATGCCGGTGGTACGAACCTTGAGTTTGCCTCCAACTCGGAAACAGGCGTACCAAGTGTCTTTTCTTTTGATAATTCCAGCCATAATGTTGTGGTGTTAGCGGTTTTGAATCTGCTATGCACCGAAAAGTCGATGTATAGCATAGTGCATAACAAAACCATGTAATAGGACTGAATATCACACAATCTGCTACCAAGGGAGGCCTTGTAAAATGAGGGGTTTGCAATAACCCCGAAGGCAAAAAATGGAGCGGATGATGGGATTCGAACCCACGACATCAACCTTGGCAAGGTTGCGCTCTACCCCTGAGCTACATCCGCTTTGGATGACCGGAGCCTTGCGGCATCCGTGTGGCAGAAAATATATAGGGTTATCCGGATTTGGCAAGATTTTTTTAGAGAAAAATTCATGTTCACCGGAATAGGGCCATGCTGCCGTACCTTTTAAAGAGGACTGATGCTTCTGTGGAAGGAGCGGGGAGGACGGGAAGGTGCCATGCTGCTTTTTCCGGTTGTTCCGGTTTGACTTCGGGGAAGGCGGCGTTTTGTTGCTCGTTCAGTTCCGAGGCCGTTTTGGCTCCATGTTTCAGCAACAGTTTTTCCTTGGCGGCGTCATGGCGGTTCCTGGCGTGGTCCAGCATGGAAATCGTCCCCTATGTACGGCATTGACGTTGGCTCCCTGTTCCAGATAAAATTAACCTGCTCCGTATTGCCGCGGCAGATGGTGTTCTTGAGCGCCGTATCTTCGTTAACCGATCGTTTGCAGCGTGGTTCCGTAGGTTTCAGCAGTTGCTGGGCCTGGGGCATCCGGATGACGGTAAAGGCGTACGGGGTGAATTCATCCGGCTCCGGGGCCAGGCGGTTTTCCGCCACGGCGCGGACGAGCCGCTTGACGTTTTCCGCCAGCAGGTCTTCCGAGTCCAGGCCGGTCTGCGCTTTCAACCGGGCGAAGGCCAGCAGGTTGTCCCTTTTGTCCCGCCATCAGGGGACGCAATCCTCCAAGGGATGACTGTGGTCGGCATCTCGGTGTGGTCTTAACCGGAAGAGCATGTATTTATCCCTTATAACGGCAGAATGGCGTCGGTGTCCGAAATGAAGCGGTTTTTGCGGAAAGAATGTGTAAAATCTTGAAGAACTCCCTGTTTCCATAAAAAACGGGGCTGTTTCGGAAGGCGCGTTTTCCGTGCCCTGGAACAGTCCCGTGAAGAGAGGGAGTCAATGGGAAATTAGTAGCTTCTGGCCCAGAGGACGCGGCGTTCCGTCATGCGGCCGGTGAGGATGCAGGGAGCGGGTTCCCCGCGGCCCAGTTCGCCGAGCGGGATGCAGCGGATGGAGATGCGCAGGCGCTTGGCGAGTTCCTCTTCCTCTTCCGGGGAGCCGTCCCACGGCACCTGGAGCCAATCGGCGTCTCCTTCTCCGGAGAAGTTTTCTTCCAGTTCCCGAAGGGTGGAGGCGGGGCGGATGTGGGCGTCCCGGAAGGCGATGGCCCGCTGAAGCAGAGTATCCTGGATGTTCTGGAGAATGTCCGTGACGGTCTCAACCAGTTCCTTTTCCGGAACAAAGGATTTTTCATTGACGGGCAGGTCGCGCCGCTGGAGGCAGACGGAGCCTTTTTCCAGGTCCCGGGGGCCGATTTCCAGGCGCACGGGCACTCCCTTCTTCACCCATTCCCATTTCTTGGCGCCGCCGCCCAGGTCGCGCCTGTCCACCAGTACGCGGAGCGGCTGGCCATGGAAATTCTTGGCGCGGAGGGTGCGTGCCAGTTCCTCGCAGTGGTCCAGAATGGCCTGGCGGCTTTCTTCCTTGGGCGTAACGGGGATGATGACGACCTGCTGGGGAGCCACGCGGGGCGGGCAGACCAGGCCGTCGTCGTCGGAGTGCATCATGATGAGCGCACCGATCATGCGGGTGGAGACGCCCCAGGAGCTGGTCCAGGCGAACTGCTGGGTATTGTCCCTCCCGGCAAAGCAGATGTTCTGGGACTTGGAGAAGTTCTGCCCCAGGAAGTGGGAGGTTCCGGCCTGGATGGCCTTGCGGTCCTGCACCATGGCTTCCACCGTGTAGGTCTGTTCCGCGCCGGGGAAGCGTTCCGCCTCCGTTTTTTCCCCGGGGATGGTGGGAATGGCGAGCACATCCCGCTGGAAGTCCTCGTAAACCTTGTGCATGGTGAGGGTTTCCTCAATGGCCTCCTCCCGGGTTTCATGGGCCGTGTGGCCTTCCTGCCACAGGAATTCGGCCGTGCGCAGGAAGATGCGGGGCCTCATTTCCCAGCGCATCACGTTGCACCACTGGTTCACCTTGAGGGGCAGGTCGCGGTAGCTGGACGTCCAGCGGGCGAAGGCCGCGCCGATGACGGTTTCCGAGGTGGGGCGGATGACGAAGGGCTCCGTGAGCTCCCCGGTGGGAATCATGCGGGTCTTTCCGGTGGCTTCATCCTTCTGCGCTTCCAGCCTGTGGTGGGTGACCACGGCGCATTCCGTGGCGAAGCCTTCAGCGTGTTCCGCTTCCTTTTCCAGATAGGAAATCGGAATCAGGAGGGGGAAGTAGGCGTTCGTATGGCCGGTGTCCTTGAAGCGCTGGTCCAGGTCCTTCTGGATGAGTTCCCAGATGGCGTAGCCCCACGGCTTGATGACCATGCAGCCGCGCACCTCGGAATTCTCCGCCATGTCGGCGGCCTTGATGACTTGCTGGTACCACTCGGGAAAGTCCTGGGCGCGGGTGGGGGTGATTGCAGTTTGTTGAGACATATTGGATGGTATGTTGAATGGAGCGGGCGCGGCCCGCAAAGGAAGCTCGGAATATTAAAAGGGGGCGTTTCTGTATTCCCGGTAATTGCTGTAGGCGAAGAGGGCCATGAATATGGGAATGAAGTAGCCGTGGAAGAGCTGGAAGCTGAGCAGCCCGATAATGATGGACGTGATGAATCCGGTCATGAACACTTTTTTGGGGGAGCGGATGAATTGGGCGATCAGCTGGCCGCCGTCCAGGGGGTAGATGGGCAGCAGGTTCAGGATCGTCCACCATTCCCCGATCATGATGAGGCAGGAGAGGATGTAAAGCTGGGGGGAGATGGCCGCCGCCGTGAAGGGGCTGATGGCCAGGTCCCAGAAGGTCAGGTTGTGCGCGGTCATGACCGGGGCGACGATGTTCCAGGTAATCCACAGGCTGATGATGCCCAGCAGCAGGGTCATCATGGGGCCCGCCAGAATCATGAGGGCCCTTCCTCCGCGGGTCAGCTGCATGCCGTGGCTGCTCGTCAGGCCGCCGAAGAGTTCCAGAACGATCGTCTGCTGGCCCCCGCCCAGCCTGCGGCCCACCAGCGCGTGCCCCATTTCATGGGACAGGATGGCGACGAAGCCGGCAATGACGAACAGGGCCGGATAAATGAGGCCTTCCACACTGTTGATGCTGAGAGCGCCGCCGAAGATGGCCAGCACCACCCAGAAGCTGGGGCGGATGTAAACAGGTATCCCGAACAGGGTGAAATGAATCATGCGCGAGAGGGTAAGGGCAGATTCCCCTTTTGCCAAGCCCGGAGAATGTGCATGCACCGTTTTGGCGTTGGTGCGGTGCAGGGGATTGTGTTAAAAGGCCTTCATGAGGCTGTTTCCCATCATCCTGTGCTGCGCCGTGCAGGCCGTACGGGGGTATGACGGACCCCCGCCCCTGACGGAGGTGGACGGCCGTTCCCCCATCCGCATGGGTGGGGAATTGCTGGGCGGCTACCGTTCGGACTACATCCACCGCGGGGAAAAGATGGGGCCCAATTCCGTGGAAGGCCAGATTTCCGGCGGGGCCTCCCTGTCGGATTCCTGGGCGGTCAGCGGGGAACTCTTCGCCATCCGCAACTGGCAGGGGCGCAATTTCAGCCAGACCACCCTGCACGGGGAACTTCAGTATTACCTGGCGGACGAGTGTACAGCCGGACTGTTTGTCAACGGGCAGTGGTATGATTCCTGCCCCCTGAAAACCGGGACGGAGCCCGGCCTGTCCCTCAAGTGGAACCCCATGCCGTCCTGGTCCTTCAGCGGCTCTTTCCTGTATGATTCCGGGCAGGAGGGGATGTACTCCCAGTGGGGCGTTACCTGGCAGCCCCTGCTGTGTGAATCCGTCGCCATGGTGAATACGGTTTCCCTGGGGTTTTCCCATGATTACCTGGGGAGAAACGGCTTGAAGGAACTGATGGTGCGCACGGGCGCGCGGTGGGCCGTTTCCGGCAGTCTGCGGTTGGAGCCTTTCCTGGGGTGGTATTGCGGCTACGGGCGGGACGATTTCAAAAAAGTGGTGCTGGGCCTTTGGTGCTCTTACGTTTTTTAACGGGCGGATTTCTCCGGTTTTCCGGCATTTTCCAGTTGCCAAACGGGGAGGCTTGGTCATAATGACCCGCGTATTATGAAGCCTACACTTCTTGTTTTAGCAGCTGGTATGGGTAGCCGTTACGGCGGTCTCAAGCAACTTGACCCGATGGGTCCCAATGGTGAAGTCGTTCTCGACTATTCTGTTTATGATGCCATCCGGGCCGGTTTTGGAAAAGTGGTATTCATTATCCGCCGTGACTTTGAAGATATTTTCAAGGAAAAGGTCGGCAGCCGCTTTGCCGGCAAGATTGAGGTGGATTACGCCTTCCAGTCCCTGGACGACCTGCCTGAAGGCTTTTCCGTGCCGGAAGGACGTGAAAAGCCCTGGGGCACCGCCCACGCCCTGCGCGCCGCCCGCCACGTGGTAAAGGAACCCTTTGCCGTGGTGAACGCGGATGACTTTTACGGGGCGGATGCCTTTGTGCAGGCCGCCAAGTTCTTGACCTCCACCACGGATGAACCCGGGAAGGCCCATTACGGCATGATCGGCTATCCGCTGAAGAACACCCTCTCCGACAACGGGGACGTGAACCGCGGCATCTGCTCCATCAAGGAAGGCCTGCTGGACGGCGTGGAGGAATTCGTGAAAATCCAGGCTGATGAAGACGGCGTGGTGCGCGGCAACAACCTGAAGGGCGAACGCCTGCCCGTGGACCCCGGCGAACTGGTTTCCATGAACTTCTGGCTCTTCTCCCCCTCCTTTATTGAGCTGACGGAAGACCGTTTCATTGACTTCCTGAAGGAACACGGCCAGGAACCCAAGAGCGAATGCTTCATTCCCACCGTGGTGGACGCCCTGATTCATGAAGACCGCGCGGACTGCGCCGTTCTTCCCACCTCCTCCACCTGGTTCGGCATGACCTATCCCGGGGACAAGCCCATGGTTGTGGAAGGCATCAACAAACTCATCAAGCAGGGCGTATACCCTGAAAAGCTCAACTAAGCCTCTTTTCCCATGCACGATCTCAAGGCTGTATCATCCCTGTTCGATCTCCGGGGCGACTTCGTCCACGGTTACTCCTACGGCAGCGGCCACATCAACGACACCTACTGCATCTGGGTGGACCAGGCGGGGCAGCGCCTCCGCTACATCCTCCAGCGCGTGAACCATAACGTGTTCAAGCAGCCCATCCCCCTGATGGAAAACGTGAAGCGCGTGACGGACCACGCCCTGAAGCGCCTGAAGGAGGAGCAGTGCCCGGAAGCCTACCGCCGCACCCTCACGCTGGTTCCCTCCGTGGACGGCAAGCCGTACGCCCTGGACGCGGACGGCAACTGCTGGCGCGTGTACCCGTTCATTGAACGCGCACGCACTTATGACCAGATTGAAACCACCAGGCAGTGCCAGGAAGCGGCGCGCGCCTTCGGCGAGTTCCAGAAGCTCACGGCGGACCTTCCCGGTGAACCCCTGTTTGAAACCATCCCCGATTTCCACAACACCACTTCCCGCCTGGCGGCTCTGAAAGAAGCCATCCAGTCCGACCCCCTGGGCCGCGTGAAGGAAGTGCAGAAGGAAATAGACTGGTACCTTTCCCGTGAGGCTGACTGCCATCTGGTGGTGGACTACCTGAAATCCGGCGAACTGCCCCTGCGCTGCACGCACAACGACACCAAGCTGAACAACGTGATGCTGGACGACGTGACCGGGGAAGGCATATGCGTGATCGACCTGGACACTACGATGCCCGGCTCCGCCATTTACGACTTCGGGGACATGATCCGCACGGCCACGTCTCCCGCCGCGGAAGATGAAAAGGACATCTCCAAGGTCACGATGCGCATGTTCATGTTTGAGGCCCTGGTTCAAGGTTACCTGAGCTCCGCCAAGAGCTTCCTGACGCCCCTGGAAAAGAGCCTTCTGCCGTTCTCCGGCAAGCTGCTCACGATGGAATGCGGCATCCGCTTCCTGACGGACTACCTGTCCGGAGACGTGTACTTCAAGATTCACCGCCCGGAACATAACCTGGACCGCTGCCGCACGCAGATGGCCCTGGTGGAATCCATCGAGGCGCAGATGGATGAAATGAAGGCCGTTGTGGACCGCTACTAACCAATACCTACCAACATCGGAAAAACACATGAAGATTCTCGTAACCGGCGGCGCCGGATTCATCGGTTCCCACATTGTGGAACACTATCAGGACAAGGCGGAGGAAATCCGCGTGCTGGACAACCTGCGCACGGGCTACCTCAAGAACCTGGACGGGCTCAAGCACACCTTCATTGAAGGCTCCATCTGCGACCGCGAACTGGTTCGCCAGGCGGTGCAGGGCGTGGACTACATTTTCCACATGGCCGCGCTCGTCTCCGTGCCGGAATCCATGAGCAAGATCAGCGAGTGCATTGACATCAACGTCAACGGCCTCCTGAACGTGCTGGAGGAAGCTTCCGCCGCCGGGGTTAAGAAAATCGTGCTGGCGTCTTCCGCCGCCATCTACGGGGACAACCCCACCGTGCCCAAGCTGGAAACCATGTACCCGGAACCCAAGAGCCCCTATGCCATCACCAAGCTGGACGGGGAATACTACCTCAACATGTTCCGGGCGGAAGGCAAGGTCAACACGGCCGCCGTGCGCTTCTTCAACGTCTTCGGCCCCCGGCAGGACCCCAAGGGGGCCTATGCCGCCGCGGTGCCCATTTTCATTGAAAAAGCCGTCAAGGGAGAAGACATCACCGTGTACGGCGACGGCACCCAGACGCGCGACTTCATTTACGTGAAGGACATCGTGGGGGCCCTCACCTTCGTGGCGGAGCATCCGGAAGTCACCGGCGTGTTCAATGCCGGGTACGGCGGCCAGATCACCATTGAAGAACTGGCGCAGAACATCATCAAGGCCGCGGGTTCCTCCTCCAAGGTGCTCCATGCTCCGGAACGCGCCGGCGACGTGAAGCATTCCCGCGCCTGTGCGGACAAGCTCCGCAACGCCGGGTGGCAGCCCAAGCACACCCTGCCGGAAGGCCTGGCGACAACGCTGGAATACTTCAAGGGAATTCTGGGCAAGTAACTCTCCGGAATTTCCGGTTCATCATCATTCAGGGACTGTCTCCGCTCCTGCGGCGGAGACAGTCTTTTTTCATGCCGGAATGGCTCATGTATGACAAATTTCGCCGATGCTATCATCTGAATCATTCAAAAAGACATTTTGCCATAATGGGAATGGCAGAAGCATAGCATTCCGATAGGAATGAAAATTCATTCATCATCAAGCAGGTTTCCCGGAATGAGGCAATACTTTGCAGCTACAATAAGATGATTGGCGGAAGTTGATATTTCGTATTTGTTAGAGAAAAAGATTTCTTACAGGAAGGGCGGTCGCCGGGATTGAATATCATTGACAGGAGGAAGGGTTAATAATAGAGACCAAAAACGATATGCATCCCTTCAGAAGTACTTCTGCCAATCATCTAGCTGCGTTTAATGATCCCTATCTTGAACTGGTCATGGCCCGCCGGAAGGAGGAAGCCCGCTGGGGATGGATACCTTTTGCCGCATTCGTCTCCTTTTTATTCGTGTACCGTATCTTCGGCTTGTTCATGCCGAGCAATGATGCGGACGGCTCGGAACCCTGGCTTTTCGTGCTGGCGCTGGCAGGCTGGGGGCTTCTGGCGCTCATCCACATGATTGTGCTTCCCATCTGGATGCTGATCGCCTCCCTCCGTTACTGGGAGGTGAACCGCAGGATGCTGGCGGTGACGGGGCTTCTGTTCAGTATTCTTGCCCCTGTCTGCATGGTTCTGATGCTGTCCTGCTGGTCCGTGTCCGGTTAAAGCGGGGCTTGACCGTTCCACTGGACGCCGCGGGGAAGGGGCATTCTGCGGCGTGAGTCCGGTTGCCGCGGGCTCCCCTGGCTGATGGCCGTTTGGCGGGGCGGGTAATTTCTTCTCCTCTCTTTTTCCTCCTCTTTCTGCGGGGAGGGGACGGCGTTCCCTCCGTGAAACTTGCCGGATTCCGGGGATTGGCCTTTTCTCCGGTCTTCCCAGCGGGTAAAATACCTCCAATGGATCTGTTCAGTTTACAGGAAGCGGACGCGAGAGAAGGCTTCGAGCCTGGAGCGGATATGTCCGCCATGCCCCTGGCCGCGCGCATGCGTCCGCGCACTCTGGATGAAGTGGCGGGACAGAGGCACCTGCTGGCGCCGGGAAAGCTGCTCAGGCGCGCGATTGAAACGGACAGGTTCACCTCCCTGATTTTTTACGGTCCTCCCGGCTGCGGGAAGACCACCCTGGCCGCCGTCATCGCCCGGACGACGAACGCCCATTTCATGATGCTCAACGGGGTGGAATCCAACGTGGCGGACATCCGGGAGAAAATCGCCCAGGCGCAGATGAGGATGAGCATGCACGGGCGGAAAACCGTCCTCTTCGTGGATGAGCTGCACCGATTCAACAAGGCGCAGCAGGACGTCCTGCTCCCCCATCTGGAAAAGGGAACGGTCAGGTTCATCGGCGCGACGACGGAGAACCCCTACTTTGCGATCAACTCCCCCCTGCTGTCCCGCTCCCAGGTTTTCCCGCTGGAACCCGTGCCGGAGGAAGAGCTGGCCGCCCTGCTGAAGCGTGCCCTGGCGGACGCGGAGCGCGGGCTGGGAGCCTCCCGCGTGGACATGGAGGAGGAAGCCCTGAACCACCTGGCCGCCAAGGCGGACGGAGACGCCCGGAAGGCCATCACGGCTCTGGAAGTGGCCGTTCTGTCCACCCCTGCCGGGGAAGACGGCGTTATCCATGTGAACCTCTCCGTAGCGGAGGAATCCATCCAGCGCAAGGCCATCAAGTACGACCGCCTGGGAGATTCCCATTACGACACGATTTCCGCCTTCATCAAGTCCATGCGCGGCTCTGATCCTGACGCCGCCCTGTACTGGCTGGGGATGATGCTGGAAGCCGGGGAGGACATCCGCTTCATCGGGAGAAGGCTGGTCATCGCCGCGTCGGAAGACGTGGGGCTGGCAGACTCCAACGCCCTGCGCGTGGCGCTGGACGCGGCGCGCGCGGCGGAAATGATCGGCATGCCGGAGGCGCGCATCCCGCTGGCGCACGCCACCGTTTACCTGGCTACGGCCCCCAAGAGCAATTCCGCCTACATGGGCATCAATGCCGCCATGGATGACGTGCGCAACGGAAAAACGCTGGCCGTGCCGGAGCACCTCCGGACGCCCACGCGCAAGAAGCTGGCCGCCGCCGGCGGTGCGGACGCCGCCAGGCTGGAATACCTGTATTCCCATGATTACCCGGAACATTACGTCCCCCAGGCCTACCTGCCGGAAGGCCGCGTTTACTACACCCCCACCGGAAACGGGCTGGAACTGCGCATCAAGGAGCGCATGGAATACCGCCGCAAGCTGGCGGAAAAGATCCTCCACAAGACAAAAGACTAGAAAAACTACCCTTAAATATCTGTCTCGTAACAGTGTTTAGAATATATTTTATACCGCCGTATTTTCAATATATGGATGAAATTAAGTGTAAAATATAGTGATTTTGACGAAGAATTAAAAAAGAAGGTTAGTTTTACCTTCATACATGTAAGTGTCTGTTAGATGCAATAGATTCAAATTTTCTTTGAGTATCTAACAAAAGGTGCCTGCAAAAAAAGACTTTTTGGTTCTCTCCTGCGGATAACATTATTTTTTACTAGTCGTCACCAAAAATTTCATCGAAAGTAGCAACATTGCCATCTTCATCTGTTGCCCAACTAATATCTTTTTGGTTTTCTATTAGTTCGACGGCATATTCTACGTCATCAATCTCCTCTTCAATTATATACTCCATTATTTCTTCAAGGCTTACTTCACTCTTCACGAACCTCTTAGCCTCGCCAAGCACCTCTTCTGCTTGAGCTTTTGAAAAACCTCTTTTAGATATCAAGTTATCAATCCATAGGTTATTATCCATAACAACTATAGATTACTAGATAAATTATTAAAAAGCAAGCCATCATTTGGATGGCTTGCTGTGTTAAAATATTAGAAAATACTGCAAACGGTCCTTAAAGAGATCACTCCTTGGTCACGATGATGTCGCAGTCCGCGTCAAACCAGCCCTGGCCCTGGCAGTCGAAGACCAGGTCCGGCTTTTCGGAACCGGAGAGGCGCAGAGTGAATTCCCGGCCGTTTTTGTCCTGCTGGTCCTTGGGCAGTTCGCTGACCACACGGCTGCCCCTCATGAAGCGGGGATTGCGGATGTTGCAGCCGCCGCTGTTCATCTTGAAGGTGATCTTGTAGTTGCCGGGGCCGTTGAGCATGCTGCCGATGTTGACGCGGGTGGGCGTAAATTCCGGGCGCAGGTCATAGCCCGTGAAGCGCGGCTCCTTGAGGGTGACGGGTTCCGTCAGGAAGCGGTAGTAGTTCTGCGCGCCTGTTCCCATCAGAGTCTTGGGGGAGATTTTGGCGATGTCCGCCAGGGTTTTCAGCGCCTGGTCCTTTTTCCCCTCGCTGCGGTAGAGCCAGAATCTGGCCGCCATGACCTGCTGTTTTTGCAGGGGCGTCAGGCCGGGGATTTTGAGCTGCTTGTCCACATAGGCATGGGCGGCCTTGTAGTCCTTCTGGCCGCCGTTTTTGCCGGAGTCTTCCACCATCCGCTGCACCTTTTCAATATAGGGCAGGTGCTTGAAGGTGTATTTGAAGTGCATGCCCCTGGTGTCTTCCGGGTCCGCCTTCTTGATTTTTTCCAGAATGTCCTTCCTGGCGGAGGCCGCGTACGGGGGAAGCTGCTGGAGGCCTTCCCCGTAGAGAAGGGCCGCGTTCGCGCCGGAAGAGGCGTCCGCCTTTTCCCACAGGGCATTGGCCTTTTCCTGCTGCTTCACGGCTTCCAGCGCCTGCTTCATGACAGCGGGCAGCGTTTCCTTGGAAACGCCTTCGGACAGGAAGACCATGCCGCCGGCGGGGGAAACCACCTGGATGGCCGGGATGTTCCAGATTTCACCGGGAGGCTTGGGCAGCTTCTTTTCCTCTTCCGTCATTTCCTCCCGTTCATCCTGGATGCACCAGAGGACGGGTTCCGGGGAGTCCTTGGCCAGGTGCTCCACGGCGCGGGTGACTTCGCGCGATTTGGGGGACCAGTCCGTGCCGGCCCACACGACGATCATGTATTTGTTGACGGTTTTGGCCTCGTCCTTCACGGCGCTGTAGGCCGGGAGGGCCGCCTGGACGGGCGCGGACAGGAGGAGGGCTGCGGCCAGCAGGCCGGGAACGATGTTGAGATGATGAAACATGGCGTTAATGGAAAAGGGTGCAGGGGTTATTTTTCGTAAACGAGGATGTGGCGCAGGTGCATGAATTCCGGCTGGGCGTTCTTGGCTTCCACCTTGATCCACTTGGCCTTGGTGCCTTCCGGAGCGGTGATGACCCATTCCTTGGGCATGTTTTCCGTGGCGGCCAGGGGGAACCAGGTGGCTCCGTCCGTGGAGGTGGAGACTTCCATCTTCTTCATCCGGTCTTCATTGCCGTTGCGCTTGGTGACCACCAGCCCGGCCAGGTTCACGCCATTTTTCAGTTCCACAATGACGTTGGGGTTCGCTTCCTTGTCCGTATGCTGGGAGCCGCCGCAGGGGCGCAGCAGGTTGATGTGGTCCCACGGGCTGTCCCACTGGCAGGTGGTGGAGCACCTGACCATGCCGTCCGCGGGCACCAGCTTCCAACCCTGGGGGATGGCGGCATTGACCGTGTTGGCAGACGTATCGGCGTCAGAGAAGGAGGCGGCCGCCTTGCTCAGGGTCTGGAAGGCCGGAATGGAGCGGGCCATTTCCGTGGCATAGATGGCTTTGCCGTAGGCTTCCTTCAGCTTCTTGGGATCGGGAGCTTTTCCGGAGGCTCCGGCTTCCCCCGTCTGCTGGGCTACCTTGGCGAAGGCGTTGGAGAAGACGTCCGCCTGGCCGTTTTCCACAAAGGTTTTCACGGCCCATTCCAGCGCCTGGCCGAAGTTGGTGCCGTCCCCCGTTTTCAGGTGCGTGGAGAGGACCGTTTCCAGATAGGCCGCCTTTTCCTGCGGATTGGTCAGGAAGGCGGACTGGGAGTCCAGCACGGGCTGGAATTTGACCGCCCAGGAGGTGGGAGTGGTGGCGATGGTTTCATGCAGGTCCCGGAACCAGGCGATCCGGTCTTCGGACGGGATGTCCATCAGGAACTTGTTCTGCACGTCCTTCAGGATGTCGAACGCGGCAAAGCCGTTCCCCTTGTAGTGGGAGAGGGCGTCCTTGGCGTACACGTACCAGTCGATGGGCTGCATGCCTTCCTTTTCCATCAGCAGGCGCTGAAGCTCCGTGCGGAAGAACGGGTGCAGCGGGGTTTGCTTGAGCGCTTCCCCCCAGGCCTGGATGGCCTTGTCCTTGTTGCCGGCGGCTTCGTCCAGGCGGGCCTGCGCGGCCCACAGGTAGGCCTGGTCCGCCTTGGCGTTGTCCGCAAAGACGTTTTCCATCAGCAGGTAGGAGGTGGGGGCCTGGCTGCCGAAGATGTGGTTGTGCATGCCTCCGTCCGGTCCGCCGAAGCCGCCTTTCCATTCCCCGCGCTTCACGCGCACCGCATAGGCGCAGTGGCCGGGCTGCCCCACCGGGTAGGCCGGGATGCCGTGGGCCTGGGCCGCCATGGTGCCGAAGTAGGAGAGGCCGCCGCAGACGCCGCCGATGACTTGAGTGTTTTCCGCGGAGGTGTTGACGTCGCGCCACGGCACGTAGAAGAGGGGCCCCTGGATGGTGTCTCCGAAGAAGTTGTTGCCCGTGTAGGGGGCGGCCCAGCAGGCGTCCGTATAGCGCCGCCAGGGGAGGTTGACGTGCTCATTGCTCCATTCGTAGGATTTGTCGTCCCACGTATGGCCCACGACGAAGCGCATTTCCCACGGGCGCAGCTTGATGAAGCCGGGATGCAGCTTGTTTTCCTGATGCAGTTTCTTGAATATCTGGTAACGGCGCACCGGGTTGCTGTTGGCGGAGTTGGTTTTCAGCTTTCCCGCCATGGGGCCTGTGGAAAAGACGGAGGCAAGTCCGGTGGCGAGGGATTGGTAGTCCCGGAAGTCCGCGTTTTTACCGTCCGCCTTCCAGATGTCGGAAAGGATTTGAAGCCCTTCCGGGGAGTTTTCCGGAATCAGGCCCGCGCCCAGGTAGAGTTCCACCCACGCCGGGTCCTGTAAAAAGGCCTTGATGAAGGCCGCGTCCTGCGGGCTTTTGGAGAAAACGGCCTTCACGTTGTCCGGTCCCGTGACGCGCAGGAGTTCGTGAATGTTCAGCAGGTGGCGGTATTGCTTGTCCTGAAGCAGTTTTTGCCCGGATTTGGTTTGTTCCCCAGCCTTCAGGAGGGAGGAGCGGAGTTCCGTTTGCAGCCCGGCAAAGTCGCCCGCGGCTATTTTCTGCGCCAGGGGGGCAGGAAGCTGGCCGGCGGCGGACGGCGCTTCCGTTTCAGGTTCCGTCAGATCCTGCGCCATGCAGACGGGTGCGGCGAGCAGGGCGGTGCAGAGAAGAAGGTGTGAAATATTCATGTGGAAAAGCTTGTTTAAGGATAGCGGAAAAAAGGGGCCGGAGCCAGTTTGTTTTCCGACTTACTACGGCGCCGGAACAGTATTTTTATCATGCGCTGCGGAGCATTTTTCAGCACAAATGGTCGCAGAGCATTTTGACGCCCAGGCCGATGAGGATGAGCCCGGCCCCCGCTTCCAGGTGGAACGTGGGGAAGCGGTGCAGCCGCCGGGTCAGGAAGAAGCCTGCCGCCGTGCACAGGAAGGTGGTGAAGCCGATGGCGGCGGCGGGAAGAAGAACGGCGTGGAGGGTGGGGGTGGTGCCGCACTGGGCGGAGGAGAGATAGATGCTGACGCCCGCCACCAGCGCGTCTATGCTGGTGGCAATTCCCACGGCCAGAAGAGTGGGCAGCGTCAGGCTGGTGACGTGGGGCATCTGCTCTTCTTCGTTGCGGTGGTTCCAGCCCTCGCGGATGACGTTGACCCCCAGGAAGGTGAAGACGACAAAGCCCAGCCAGTGGTCCCAGGCCGCAATGTACTGGTGCACGGTTCCCGTGAGCAGGAAGCCAAGCACGGGCATCAGGAATTGTCCCGCCCCGGTGGAGAGGGAAAGCTTGATTCCGTTGCTCAAACGTTTTTGCTTAATGAGCAAGCCGTAGGAGAACGCCACGACGAAGGCGTCTACGGAGAGGGCAAAAGCCAGGAATAACAAGTCGGCAAGCGGCATGCTCATTGCGGAGAGGCACTCTAGGACATCCCCGGGAAAAAGCAATTTTTTTGTTCCACGCGGTTTTTTCCGGGTTCCGGGTGCATGGGAGAGAGAAGAATCGGCACATTCCCCATGAGGGACTGCCCAAATGCATGGAAGTCTGTTGTAGAGAGACTTTCCCGTTTTTCGTCAGGAGATTCGCCTATGCAATATTACTCTTTTCAAATGCAAAAACTGCTGAATAACAGCCTTTGCGTGATCGGGGGATCAGTTAATTTGGCGTTGGCGGTTTCTTTTACGCCCAGGTGCAGTAATTCAACGGAATAGCGATTGTCATGAAGAAGATAATGAGAATGGGAAAATTCGTGGTGTTCTCTGTTTTTAGAATTTCCCCTTGATAGATAAAAATTTTGTTTATTCATTAATTTACTCAAAGTCAATATTTTAGATTACTTGCATATTTTCTTGCTTAAGAAAATGAATGAGACGGTAAAAAGTAATGCGGCAATAGATGAAAATATAATAGAAAATGTGCTATGGAACCATTCATCAAAACACAGTTCTCTAAGTCCGGAACATACACATAATACGTTGAAGATAGCTACACTAACGAGAATAAATTTCATTTTCAAAGGGTATTAAGCGAAGTAATTTAATCCTGAGTAGTGAAATTCTCAAGCATAAAGGCCTGAAAATGTTTCTGCAGGAGCCGTAAATTTCCCCCAATGATATTCCCGGCGCTACGGCTCCATAAACTGAATGCTGGAAGAGGGACATTTCTTCCGTCCGTCATGCGGTGAAGAAGAAAGGAGAGGATTACTTGCAGTATTTTTTCATGTAGGGCAGCACGGCGTTTGCCCAGATGGCATAACCCTTTTCCGTAAAGTGCAGGTTGTCCCTGCTGATGCCGGGCAGGAGCTTGCCTGCGGGGTCCAGAAAGCGCTTGTTGATATTGGCGTAGGTGGTGCGGGGCAGTTTGCACTGGGCCAGGACGGCATTGATTTTGTCATTGTGCTGGCGCAGCTTGTCCTGCGGCCCCGTGCCGCGGGGGAAAATGCCCAGCAGGAGCACATGGGTGTCCGGGAACCTGACCAGCAGGTGCTCCACGGCGCCCAGAATGCCCATGGCCGTTTTTTCCGGAGCTTCCCCAGCCTTGAAATGGCCGGTGTTATTGGTGCCGATCATGACGATGCAGAGTTTGGGTTCCGTCTGGGCCGGTATGCCGGAATCCGTGATTCGGTAAATCAGGTTGGTGGTCTGGTCTCCGGAAATGCCGAAGTTGCAGGGATGGTAGGGTTTGAATTCCTTTTCCCATACTTGCTTTCCTTCTCTTTTCCAATAGTCCGTGATGGAGTCTCCCAGGAAAAGGACGCCGCAGGGATTGTTTTTCACCTGCTCTACCTGTTGTTCATACTGCTGCCTCCACCATTGGGGTTGTTCCCGCGGCAACGGGAGCAGGGGGGACGGCAGGTCGGCCGCCGTCGCCATGGAGAGGGAGGCCAGGAGGGAGAACGCAATTGCACGCAAGGTTTTCATTTACTTTCATAGTATACGCATGTTTTTTTTAAAACGTTACATAAAAGTTGTTGTTTTTTTCCGCTTCTGCTGTGCGCTGGCAGCTCTTGCGCCGGGGCGTTCCCCCTTGCCAGATTCCGGGGGGTGGTGTAGCTTGTGACGGTATGAGTGAGGTATCCCTGCAGCATGGAATGGCGCGCCAGATGGCCGCCTCCCAGTCCATGCAGGCCGGGATGCAGATTCTCCAGGCCTCCGCTCTGGAATTGAAGCAGCTTCTCCGCCACGCGCTGGAGACCAATCCCATGCTTGAGGAATTGCCGGACGCTTCTCCGGAAGCCCTGGAGGACGGTCCGGACGGAGACGCCTGGAATGAGCGGGAGGACGGCTGGAACGAGTTTACGCCGGAAGGCCGCCCATCCGCGGAGGCCGCCGCACGCCGCGATTTCATGTATGAGTCCGTGGTGGCTCCGGAATCCCTGAAAACCCATTTGACGGACCAGGCGCAGCATTCCGCGCTGACCGGGCGCGCCCGGGACGCCCTGTTCCTGCTGATTGACGCCCTGGACGACCGCGGCTTCCTGACGGAGTCCCCGCAGGAGCTGGAAGAACGGGAGTGCTTCAGCATGAGGGATATGGAGGAAGCCCTGGACGTGCTGAGGGGGATGGACCCTCCCGGCGTGGGAGCGGCGGATTTGAGGGATTCCCTGTTGATTCAGCTTGAACAGCGCGGCTTGAAGCGTTCGCTCGCCTTCCGCCTGGTCAAGCGCTGCTGGCGGGAGCTGGCGGCGCACAAGTATGAGGAGGCCGCGCGCCTGCTGGACGTGGAGCCGGAAGCCGTGGCGGAGGCTCTGGAAGTGATCCGCAGCCTGACGCCGGACCCCGGCTGCGCCTATGCTCCCGGCGGCAATCCCCATCTGCTGCCTGACGTCATCGTGGAGGAAGGGCCTTCCGGGGGTCTGGATGTAGTCCTCACTTCCGAGTACCTGCCGCGCCTGTCCATGAATGAACGGTACATGGAGCTGATGGCGGAGAGCTCCGGCAGCCGGGAGCTCCGGCAGTATCTCCGCAAGGCATTCCGGGAAGGGCAGGAACTGCTGCGCGCCCTGGACATGAGGCAGGAGACCGTGCTGCGCCTGGCCCGCGCCATCGTGCGGCGGCAGGAGGATTTTTTCAGGTTCGGGCCGTCCCGGCTGAAGGCCATGGGCATGGAGGAGGTGGCGGAGGAAATGGGGGTGCACGTGTCCACGGTTTCCCGTGCGTGCCGGGACAAGTACCTGCTGTGCAAGTGGGGGATGAAGGAGCTAAGGGCCTTTTTCAGCGCGGGCGTTCCGGCGGAGGGGGGCGCTTCCCTGGGCGGAGCGGGCGCGGAGGCCGTGGCGTCCGGCGCCGTTCAGGAGCTGATGCGGCGGTTGATTGCGGAGGAAGATTCTTCCAAGCCCCTCAGTGACGCCAGGCTGGCCGCCGCGCTTCAGGAGCAGGGGGTGAACATCGCCCGCCGCACGGTGGCGAAGTACCGGGAGCAGATGAAGATTCTGCCCGCCTCCCTGCGCCGGGGGATATGACAGTCCACTATATTTTTTAATGGTTTATTGATAGTTTATTATCAATAATTTATGTATTGTTCTGCGGGAATGCTTTCCCTGTTTTTATTTCCGGAGGAAGAGGCGGTTGACTGCTGCGGCTTTGGTGCTATAGTCCCCGCTTTATCGTGATGCGTACATTTACCTGGCCTATTGCCCTGCTGCTGGCGGGGCTTCTTTTTCAGACGGTGGCGTTTGCCGTTCTGAATACGGTGGTTCCGCTGTGGATGGAACAGTCTGACGCCGCCACCTGGGAGGCCGGGCTGGTGGGGGCTTTTTTCTTTCTGGGGAACCTGGCGGGCACGCTGATGGCCGGCGGGGTGATCCGCAAGGCCGGCTTCAAGGGGAGCTACCAGTACGCGTGCGTTTTATGCGCGGCGTCCACCCTGCTGCTGCTTGTGTTTCCAGGCGCGCTGGCCTGGAGCGGCCTCCGGCTGCTGACGGGGATAAGCTGCGCCCTGGTCTGGGTGGTGGTGGAGAGCGCCCTGCTGAGGGCCGGAACACTGAAAACCCGCGGCATTCTTCTGGCCTCCTACCTGGTGGTTTATTATCTGGGAACGGTGCTGGGCCAGCTCCTCCTGGGCTGGTTTCCCAGCGACATGTCCCTGGTGGTGACGGAGGTATGCGTTCTGTCCGCAGTGGGCATGATTCCCCTGCTGTTTGCCCGCCTGGAGTCTGATTCCGCGGGCGCCCTGTCTTCCACCCATGTGGAGGTTCGGACGCTGCTCAAACGCCGCAGCGTGTTTCTGGGCGTGGTGGGGTGCGTGATTTCCGGCGTAGTGCTGGGTACCATTTACTGCCTGATGCCCCTGTTCCTGAAACACCAGGGCATGAACCACTCCTCCGTGGGGTACTGGATGGCCCTGCTGATTGCCGCGGCTATTCTGGGCCAGTGGCCCATGGGACGGCTGGCGGACAAATACGGGCGCGCCTTCGTCATGAAATGCCAGTCCCTGCTGGTGGTGGCCGCATGCGCGGGGCTGGTGCTGAAAGGCGGCCTGATGGCCCCCTCCCTGATCGCGCTGGGGCTGGCGGGTTTCTCCCTGTACCCCGTCGCCATGGCCTGGGGGTGTGAAGAGGCCTCACGGGATGAGCTGGTGACCATGAACCAGCTTCTGCTGCTGAGCTACTCCATTGGCACGCTGGCCGGGCCTTCCCTGACCTCCTTCCTGATGCAGCGGTATTCCGACAACTGGATGCCGATGGTCATTGCGCTGGTGGCGCTCTCCTTCATGCCCGTGCTGATGCTGGGCGGCGGCCACGGAAGAAGAAAGCTGTCCCGGTAAAAGAAGAGGGGGAGAAAGAGGCGTCAGGGTTTTTTCTGGTCCGCCGCGGCGTTTTTCTCCGGTTTGGGCACGTCATTGTCCGCCACCTGGTGAATCATGTCCGTCAGGGCGTGCACATAGTCCTCCGTATGGGAATCCGTAATGGCGTACTTGCACAGGCATGAGACCGTGGGGATGCCCAGCGCCGCGTAATGGCGGTCATTGCCCGCAATGGCGGAGGGCTCCCGGTGGAAGGTGGGGGGAGCCTGCTCCCAGGATTTGGTGAAGGGAGTGGCGCACTGGCCCGCGAATTCCTTGCCGCGGAGCGTGGTCATGAACAGCACGGCTTCCTGCGGGGATTCCGGTTCCGGCTGTTTCTGCTCCGCAGCGGCGGCCAGTTCCTGCGGTTCCAGGTTGATCATGCCCAGGATGTTGGCCGCGCCGATGCTGCCGCTCAGGGTTTTGGCGTGGACGGAGGCTCCTGAGGAGGCGGATGCGGGTTCCGCTCCGTTCGCATACGCGACGAAGTAAATGTTGTGGTTGGTGGGAATGTCCTTGAGGCCCCTGGCCGTTTCCAGCAGCAGGGCCGCTCCGCTTCCGTTGTTGAGCCGTTCGCTGGAATCGTAATTGGCTCCCACTACGATGCTCTGGTTGTTGGAATACAGTCCGGGCTTGTAAACCAGGACGTTGTAGATGGCGGTCCCCTTTTTCGCATCCCCTCCGGAAACGGGCTGCAAGGTGACGGCATAACCCATGTCCGAGAAGCTTCCGGCGATGTATTTGGCGGCGGCTTCCATGGATTTGGGCTGCCGGGCGTTTCTGGGCCCGATGTCTTTTTGCAGGACTTCCGTATGCTTTTCCATGCGCGCGCCCAGGCTCCGCGGGGTATCCGGGCCGCCGGAGGAGGAAGCGGGAAGGAGGGTGCAGGAGGAGAGGCCGGAGGCCAGCAGCAGGAATCCGGCGGTCAGGGCGGCGTGTTTGTGAATGCGGGTCATCTCTTACAGGGTTTCAACGTAATGCAGTTCACGGGCAATCTGGGCGGCCAGGGGAATTTTCAGATGGTCCGGCAGGACGCTCCACGTATAGGTTTCCACCTCCAGGTGGGGGTTCAGGCCCGGATGGCTGCGGAGGAAGGCGTGCGTTTTCAGGATGAAATCCTCCGTGCCCCGCAGGGGCGGTTCCGGGGAGGCGTACAGGGGAATGTGGTAATGAATGCGCCATTGGGAATCCCGCGTTTCCTCCGCGTAATCCCGCCCGTAGGCCAGGGCGTTCGGCAGGTCCGGGAAAAGCATGGTTCTGCCCCGGTGGAGGATGCTGGTCTGGTGGAAATAAACGCCGTCGTCAAACTGGCGGAGGCGTTCCAGGTCTTCCTCCCCGCGTATGCGGCATTCCAGGGCGTTGGAGAACTGCACCTTGCAGAGGGAGATGTTGTTTTCCTCCCAGGCGGAGAGGGTGTCTGCCGGTTCCTCCCGCAGGATGGCGAAGTGGCAGGTGTCATACGTCAGCCCCAGGTGGCGTTCAATGAGTTCGGGGCGGCGGGAGTGGTTGCGCAGGCCGTTGAAAAAGCGGATGGCGCCCTCCGTATCGTGGAAATGGCCGAATGGCTCCGGCTCCAGCCCAAGCTGCATCAGGCGTCCGGTCTGCCTGCTCAGCACGTCCAGGAATCCGCTCATGGCGTCCAGACGGGAGAACATGCGCTCCTCCTCCGCATGGAACCAGCTGTGGGAGGCGGGGAGCGTGCTGACGGTCAGCCTGTCTGCGTTTTCATCCCCGATGCGGGCCAGGATGCGGAACAGGTTGCAGGTGTATTCAAAACGTTCCGGCGTGGTCCAGTCCGGCTGGAAAACGTGTTCCTTCACCCGCTGGCCGTGAAAGTTCCCGTAGGGAAAGCCGTTGAGGGTTTCCACGCGCGCGTTGTGTTCGTCCAGCCATGCTTTCAGGGCTTCCACGGCGTGCGGCGTTTCCAGCAGTTCCGCTGCCGCCCTGGCGGACAGGCGCAGGCCGATGCCCAGGGGGCGGTCCTTCAGGGGGGAATTCAGTGCGGCCAGTTCCTGCCGGATGCGGGGAACGTGGGTCTGGAGGGCTTCCCGGGTTTCCGCCCAGGATTCGGCGGGATGGATGTTGGTGCAGTAGGAAAGCATGGCGGGGCAGTATGTGCTGTTTTGGGGAACGGCGTTCCACTCCGGGGGAAAATGGTGGAAAATGCGTGCGCATGGGACGTTCCTCAAGCCTACATACGGTTCCGCAGTGAGGAAAAATTTCATGGAATTGCGGCTTTTGGCGTCATCCGGAAGCGTCCTTTCCGGCGGAAAGAATGGCTTTGAAAAGGCTCCGGATATATGGTAGTATCTTTCCGTTATGCGTCCGTTCTTCTTTCTCCTTCTTGGTGTTCTGTTCCACGGGGACGTCCTGCGCGCGGCGGAGGAATCAACGGCATGGAAATCCTCCCTGGTCCGGTTCAGCCGTCCGGCGGAATGGAAGGAGACGCGGCCCCAGAAGGGAACCGGGGACAACTCCTGGGCGAAGGACGCCACGCCGATCGGCAACGGAAGAATAGGAGCGCTCATTTACGGAGGCGTGGAAAAGGACCGCCTGGAGCTGACGGAAATCAGCATGTGGTCCGGAGGTTTTTGCAGTGCGGAAGCCAAGGACAAGGGGCCGGATTCCGTCAAATTCGGATCCTACCAGCCGTTCGGCACGCTGGAAATCACGTATCCGGCAGCAGAGAACGTGCAGGATTATAAAAGGACGCTGGATGTGGCGGAGGCGCTGGCTTCCGTGTCCTACAACTCCGGGGGAGTCCGTTACCGGAGGGAGTATTTCGCCAGCGTTCCGCACCAGGTGGTTTCCATGACGGTGCAGGGGGACAGGCCCCGTTCCGTGGAAGCCTCCTTCCGCCTGGCGACCTTGCATCCTCAGGACAGGATTACGGCCACGGCCGGAGGGGGCAGGGGAATGATTCTGATGCAGGGTTCCCTGAAGAACGGATTGACCTATGAGGCGCGCATTGCCGTTCTTCCCAGGGGTGGAAGTGTCACGGCTAACGGCGGCTCCATCACCGTCCGGCGGGCGGATTCCTGCCGCGTGCTGGTTTCCCTGGCTACGGATTACGTGCTGGACGCTTCCCGGAACTGGAAGGGGGAGCCGCCCCGCAAGAGGAATGACGCCGTTCTGGCCCGTGCGCTCAAGGCGGCTCCGGAGCAGTTGAAAGCCGCCCACCGGGGCGCCTACGGCAAGCTTTACCACCGCGTTTCCCTGGACCTGGGAGAGACGGAGGACGCCACGGCGGAACTCCCCGTCAACGAGAGGCTGAAGAGGTACAGGCAGGCGGTGGACGCCGGAAGGGACGCCCGTGATCCCGATCTGGAGGAACTGGTGTTCAACTTCGGCCGCTACGTCATCCTTTCCTCCTCCCAGCCGGGGAATCTGCCCGCCAACCTCCAGGGCCTGTGGAATTACAGCCTGATTCCGCCGTGGGATTCCGACTACCACAATAATATCAACATCCAGATGTGCTACTGGGGAGTGCTCCCCTCCAACCTGGCGGAATGTTATGACCCGCTGGTGGATTACATCCGGGAAATGGCGCCCGCCGCGCGTAAAATCACCCGGGAGGAGAAAGAGTTCAGGACGGCTGGCGGCAAGCCCGCTCCGGGCTGGACGTCCAGGACGGCCCAGAACATTTACGGGGGCCAGGGATTTAAATGGAACAAGCCCGCTTCCGCGTGGTATGCCCTGCATCTGTGGGAACGCTACCTGTTCACGATGGACAGGGAGTATCTGAAAACGACGGCTTACCCGATGATGAAGGAAATCTGCCGTTTCTGGGAAAGCCAGCTCAAGCCCCTGCACGCGGGAGGAAGCAACTTCCGGACGGAGGACAGGAAGGTGACGCCGGAAATAATCTCCCGGGAGTTGAAGGACGTGAAGGAAGGAACGCTGGTGGCTCCGATGGGCTGGTCCCCGGAACACGGCCCCAGGGAGGACGGCTGCGCGCATGACCAGCAGATCGTGTGGGAATTGTTCCATGATACCGTACAGGCCGCGGAAACCCTGGGCGTGGACATTGCCTGGAGGAAAGAACTGGCCGCCAAGAGGGATCTTCTGGCCGGTCCCAGGGTGGGGGAGGACGGCCTGCTGCTGGAATGGATGATCGCCCGCAAGCCGGGCGGCTCCTGGGACCCGCGCCACCGGCACACCTCCCACTTGTTTGCCGTTTATCCCGGCAGCCGGATCAGCCCGGAAAAGACGCCGGAATGGGCGGAAGCCGCCCGCAAATCCCTGCTGGCGCGCGGAACCACGGGGGATTCCCGCCGTTCCTGGACCTGGGCGTGGCGCGCCAGCCTCTGGGCGCGTTTTCTGGACGGGGAAAAGGCTTATGAGATGATTCGGGGCATGATGCGCCACAGCATGATGGACAGCCTGTTCACCACGCATCCGCCCATGCAGGTGGACGGAACCATGGGCATCGTGGCCGGCTTTGCGGAGATGCTGCTCCAGTCCCGCACCGGCCGCCTGCATCTCCTGCCGGCGCTGCCGGAAGCCTGGAAAAACGGGAGCGTGCGTGGGCTGAAAGCCCGCGGCAACATTACCGTGGACATGGACTGGAAGGACGGCAGGGTAACGCAGTTCCGCCTTTCCTCCCCGGTGGCCCAATCCGTCAAGGTGGCCGCCAATGGCACGGAAAAGACGTATGAACTGACGCCGGAGACGCCCGTCAAAGGCAGTTGAGGAATCTTCAGAACGGTTCAGGACCGATGTCTCTCACGCCGTTACAGCTGTTTTTCAGCAGGTACAGCCTTGTTTCTGTTGTAAGGTGCCCCATTTGCCAAGGGAGTAATGCGCCCGCTGATGCCTGGATGAACAAAAGGGCTTGTGCCTGTAACGGGAAGTCGGGGCATGGAATGAGTTTTTGACATTTCCACAGGCGGATATTAAAATTAGTAGAATGGAAGATGCGCCTTTGAATACGGATTTTATCAATTTAACGGCGGACAATCTGGCCAGTGAACATTTATGCTGCATTATCCGCAGCCGGGCCCCCCATCCGGGCGTTGAAGCAAAGCGGCAATGGCTTTCCGGCCGGATCAGGGAAGGCCACGTCTTTAGAAAGTTAAATGCCAAGGGAGTGGTTTTCATTGAGTATGCCCCTCTGGAGACGGCCTGGGTTCCCATCCTTGGGGACAACTACTATTATATATATTGCTTGTGGGTTTCCGGCAGCTACAAGGGGAAAGGGTATGGAAAATTGCTGATGGAATATTGTCTGGCTGATGCCAGGGAAAAGGGCAAATCCGGCGTTTGCATGCTCGGAGCTGAAAAACAGAAAGCGTGGCTTGCCGATCAATCCTTTGCGAAGAAGTTCGGCTTTGAGGCGGTGGATGCTGCCAGTCATGGCTATGAACTGCTTGCTCTTTCCTTTGACGGAACAACGCCGAGGTTTGCGCCGAATGCCAAAAAGGGGAGAATTGAGAGCCGGGAGCTGACAATTTATTATGATATGCAATGCCCCTTTGTGTATCAAAACATTGAGATCATAAAACGGTACTGTGGAGAGAACGATGTTCCGGTATCTCTCATCAGGGTGGATACGCTGCAAAAGGCAAAGGAATTGCCCTGCGTCTTCAATAACTGGGGCGTGTTTTACAAGGGGAATTTTGAAACGGTGAATTTGTTGTTGGACGTCGCCAATCTAAAGAGAATCCTCAAGAAATGAGTTGAGCCGGTGCTTTCATAAATTATTCAGGCTGTGCGGTTGCACCTTCCGGGTGCAAGGCATTCTTCCTTTCCTGCCTTTTTCACTAACAGCAGGCAGGGAACCAATGCTTATTGCGGGTTTTCATGCTCCGTCTTTATGAACGTGAGCGCCCGTTCCATCAAGGAACAGGGGGGCTGCCAATGGAACAGCCTGCCTCCTTTTACCCCTGCAACCGCTGTTCACGCCAATAAAAAACAGGCACGCCTTGCAGCGGCCTGTTTTCTGAACGGGGAATCCGCTCCGGCCTGGAAGCCCGCTGTAAAGGCGGAAAAGCTCCAGGCCGGATGGGGAATGAGTTTTTTACTGAACGATGCCCAGCGGGGCGGTCGTCTTCCAGTCTCCGCGGGTGAAGTCCGGGAACACCTGGGGCATGCCGCCCTGGGCCACGGAGTATTCGGAAAGCTCGGAGACGGAGGACCAGAAGGCGCCTTCGTATACGTTCTGGTCCATCGGTTCGCCCTTGCGGAGGCATTCGATGATGCGGTAAAGCATCACGAAGTCCATGCCGCCGTGGCCGCCCATCTTCAGGGCCAGCGGGCCGACTTTCTTCCAGAGCGGGTGATCGTACTTTTCAAAAATGGGGGCCAGTTTTTCGTTGCCTTCAATCCATTCGTGATAGTTGCCGTTGCCCAGCTTTTCACCGGCCACGCGGGTCGGGAAGCCGGCCAGCGTGCCCAGGGTGCCCTGAATGAGGTTCAGGCGGGAGTAGGGGCGCGGGCTGGTTTCATCCCATTCCACCAGGATGGTGCGGCCCATGGTGGTCTTGATGATGGAGGTGTTCATGTCGCCGCAGGCGAAGTCCAGCTTGTTCCACTTGTGGTCCGCCGGGAAATTCTTCTTGGCATAGGCGGCGCGGCCCAGGGCCGGGCTGGAGAAGGAAACGAGCCTGCCGAAGCAGTCGTCCTTGCGGGCCAGGTTCATGTACTGGGCGATGGGGCCGAGGCCGTGCGTGGGGTAGACGTTGCCATTGCGCTTGGCGTAGTGGTAGGTTCTCCAGGAGCCGGTGCCGCGGTCCACCTGCTTCATCTGGCCGCGCAGTTCGTGGATGTAGGCGGCTTCCCCGTACAGCAGGTCGCCGATGACGCCCTGGCGCACCATGTTCAGGTACATGAGTTCTTCACGTCCGTAGTTGACGTTTTCCATCATCATGCAGTGCTTCCGGGTTTCCTCGGAGGTATTGACGATTTCCCAGAGTTCCTTGATGGAGACGGCCATGGGGACTTCCACAAAGGCGTGGGCGCCCATTTTCATCACGTCGCAGGTGACGCGGCAGTGCCATTCCCAGCTGGGGCAGACGATGACGGCGTCCGGCTTGACTTCCTTCATCATGCGCTTGTAGTCTTCCGGGCCGTTCGTGAAAATGGGAGGGCGCTTGCCCGTCTTCTTTTCCACCAGCGCCGCGTTGCGTTCCGCCCAGTCCTTGTACAGGTCGCAGATGCCGACGACTTCCGCGCCTTCAATGACGGCCATCTGGCCCACGTGCATGGAGCCGCGTTCACCTACGCCGACGAAGGCCACGCGCACCTTGTCCAGCTTGGGGGCCCTGAAGCCGCCCATGTAGATGGCGCCGGGCTTGCGCGGGGGCCACGTGGTCATGGGACCGATGTTGTTCGGGTCCGGAACGATGATCTTTTTGGGAGCCAGGGGAGCTACTTCCTGGGCGTTGGCGAAGGAACCGGCAGCCAGGGCGCCAGTAGCCAGACCCAGGGTCTGAAGGAAACGACGGCGTGATGATGAATTATCCATGGATGGTAATTATATGGAAGGATTTGAGTCCTTAGTTTGCCATACATACCCGGACTTGAGAATCTTTCTTTCACGGATGGTGCAAAAAATGCATTCTCCTGCGGGAGAGAGGTGCTCCGCGCCGGAGGCGTCAAAAGAGGGGAAGGCAGGCTCCTTCCGGGAGGCGGGCATGAAAAAGGCCCCATTCCTGCCGCAGTGCGGGAAGGACGGGGCCTGTCAGGTGCATCACCCGGTTGTGCCGATGTTGCATGCCGTTGCTTGGGAGTGAAGGGGGGTGAGCGTATCGCTGCACCGCGGTCCGAAGGATCGGCCCTGCATCGGAGGACATCCGGAGAGTGTTGCGTGGTGTCGCCGGCGCTGGCTGTTGTTTCCTTTCCTGGCGACGGGGAAGATCATTCCGTTTCCTGCGGCTTCTGTTCAGGGAACCTTGACGGGGTCCGCATGCCGTGGAATCGGGATCATCTTCCCGGTCGTTTTGAAGTGGTCCGGTTACTGAGCCGTGCCGGCGGCGGGAAGTTTTGACGCGGCAAGCCTGGCATAAGCTTCATTCAGCGCCTTGCCCAGCCTGGGGCGGAAAACGGTGGTGGTCGGCAGCTGCGTGCCTTCCATGTCACAGGAGCGGAGGATGTCGGGAATGGACGGGGCCAATGCACGTTTCATGATATTCATGCAGTCTTCCAGGTCCACTCCGTATTTTTCCTCCATCAGGTTTTCAATACGGTCCGCCATCTGCTCCATCCTCTCAATCTGTTTTTTAGTCAGAATCGGCTGAATGGTCGCGTTCGGGTCGGGGACGTAGCTGGTCAGCATTTCAATGGCCCGTTTCAGGTCGTCCGGCAATTCCGTTGCATTGCCGCTGTTGAGAACCTGAGCCAGAACCTGGTAGCTGCTGGTAGCGTTTTCGTCATAATCATGAATGCCTGAGGCCAGCGCCACGCCTGCGATGCTCTGCACGTAGCGGGCTACTTCCGGGGAATAGTTGCCTTCCACAAACGTGGAGGGAACGTCATCCGCGTAAGCCTGCATGGCGGCCTGGCAGGCGAGGGAACCGACGGTACCCACGCACAGTGTCTTGATGATGGACGAGATGATTTTCATGATTGAAACTCCGGTTGAAGCTTCCCGACTGGAACGGTCCGGTGAACCGTTTGTAGCAAGTGAGACTGTGCAGCCCCTGATTTCGTTCAAAAGTTTTTTTGAATGATTAAAATCATGCGCCCGCACGGCTTCCCTGCCTTCCGGCGGAATTCCGCCTTCCGTAACTTTTCCGCGGCCCCCTGCGGGAGGCGGAACGGTTTTCCTGCATGGAGTTTTTCCTTTCCCTGTGCGTGCCGGGAACCGTCTGCAATTCAGACGGTATGGTGGCGCTGGAGGAATGGACGGGAAGGAGGCGCCCCAGCAGCTTGTGCACGTCCCTGGCTTTTTTGATTTCATCCGGGGAACAGAGGGCGATGGCTTGCCCGGCGGCTCCGGCGCGTGCCGTGCGGCCGATGCGGTGCACATAGACTTCCGGTTCTTCCGGCAGATCGTAGTTGATGACGAGCTGCACGTCTTTCACGTCAATGCCGCGGGCGGCGATGTCCGTGGCGACGAGAATGGGCGTTTCCCCGGAACGGAATTCCCGGAGCATGCGTTCACGCGTGCCCTGGCTCTTGTCGCCGTGGATGGCGGAGGCCGGGTGGTCCTTTCCGGTCAGGAAGGAGGCCAGGCGGTTCGCGCCGTGCTTGGTCCGGGTGAAGATGAGCGTGCGGCCCGGCTGTTCCTGCTGTTCCAGCAGATCCAGGGTAAGGGGCCTTTTTTCCGCCTGGGAGCCAACCATGCAGAGGGACTGTTCCACCCTGTCCGCCGTGGCGGCCGGGGGGGTGACCATCACCGTTTCCGGTTCCTGAAGCAGGGACTGGGCCAGTTGCAGAATGTTGTCCGGCATGGTGGCGGAGAACATCTGGGTATGGCGTTTCTTCGGGATTTTGGCGACGATCTTTTTCAGGGCCGGAGCGAAGCCCATGTCCAGCATGTGGTCCGCTTCGTCCAGAATCAGGGTTTCCACACCGCCCAGGTTGACGGTCTGGCGTTCCAGATGGTCAATCAGCCTGCCGGGCGTGGCTACCAGAATATCCAGGCCGCCGGCCAGCTTCTTGAACTGGGGGGCGTACCCCACGCCGCCGAAGATGACGGCGGTGGACAGGTTCAGCCCTTTGGCATAGGCGCAGATGTTGTCATGAATCTGCGCGGCCAGTTCCCGGGTGGGGCTCAGGATGAGCGCCCTTACCTGGCGGGCAAGCGGCTTTCTGGGATGTTCTGAAAATTGTTGAATGAGGGGCAGGGCGAACGCGGCCGTTTTGCCGGTTCCGGTCTGCGCCAGTCCCATCAGGTCCTTGTTCTGCAGCAGCAGGGGGATGCAGGCTGCCTGGATGGGGGTGGGGGTCTTGTACTCCAGTTTCTCCAGCTGGCGGAGAATGGGAGCCGACAAGCCAAGCTCCCTGAATGTGGTTGATACCATGTTTATTGATGTGTCTGTGAATGCGCCTCGGCTGCAATGAACTGACGGAATCACGACAATAGCGGAACAAAAAGAAGCCCGCAGGAGCGATACTGAAAGGATCAATACGGAGACGCCCGTATTCCGCCAACCGCAAATGACTATCAAAAATCAACAACCAAGCACCATTTGGCGGGAACAGCACGATATAAGCACGGCGCAGAATATCCGTCAAGAGAAATAAAAACGTCTATTGCGTCAGGATTCCGTTTTCCGGTGTTTTCCTGAGAAGTCTGGCGGGACGCCTCCTGAGGAGAGTCAGATTCGCGTTGCGGAACCTCGGCAGTGTGCGGCCCCTGTGCCCATTTTCCTTTGAAAGTGTGTTGCATAGTTATGGAAACTATAGCAGAGGAGAACTGGCGAAATAGCCTGGGCAATGGAGCCTATGCAAGATGTTTGCTCTCCTGGTTTCGACCCTCTCTGCACCTTCTCGGAAGGCTGGGAAACTGACGGAGCCTCCAAGCAAATTCTCACAAGAGCCTGGCAAAAGGAATGGACTGCCCTCCGGTAAGAACCGTGCGTAAAACGGAATTACTATTCGTTGATGAAAACAAAATACCATCAAAATACTTTGTTGACTGTGAAATACCTTTTTGATGTAAATAAACAGTTTTGATGATAATATAAAGTCAACGAAATCATTTGTTGACTTTGAATCCTACTTTCATTATCAACAAAGTTGTGATGAAGACACCTTATCTTCCGGAATATCTGCCTGTTCTAAAAAGAATTGATGCAAACGCATTTGCCGATATCCTGGGAAAAGCCAACGGAGCTGTAGCTCGTTATGATGGAATAGTAAGGACGTTGGTCAATCCTGACATTCTCCTGTCACCCTTCATGACTCAAGAAGCAGTTCTGTCTTCCAAAATCGAAGGCACGCAGGCAACCATTGACGAAGTGTACGAACAAGACGCTGGCATATCATTCAGCGAAAGCAAAAGGGAGGACATTGACGAAATTAAAAATTATCGGTCAGCCTTGAAATTTGCATCCCGCAGTCTCGGAGAAAGGCCGTTGAGCCTTGGCTTGGTCAAGGAAATCCATAGAATTCTGCTGGAAGGCGTGCGCGGCAACACAAAGTCCCCCGGCCTTTTCCGAGAGGTACAAAACTGGATAGGTTCCCACGGCTGCCCGATCGAACAGGCCTCCTACATTCCTCCCGATCCGGTGCACGTGGAAGCCTTGATGGAAAACTGGTTGGACTACATGGTGAATGATTGGAGCATTGAGGAGAAAGCTCAGCTGGACCCTCTTGTTCGGGCAGCCGTGATGCACGTTCAGTTTGAGATGATTCATCCATTTCTGGACGGCAACGGCCGAATCGGACGGCTCATGATTCCTCTTTTTCTTTATGCCAAGAACATTTTGCACCGTCCCATGTTTTACATGTCCGCCTATCTGGAAGCTCACCGGGACGAATATTACAGATGCTTGAATGCCGTCCATGAAGAAAATAAATGGAACGAATGGCTTTCCTTTTTCCTGCGGGCGATGGTGGAGCAGGCCACGGCAAACATCAACCGCGCCGTAGAGATCAACAAACTTCATAACGAACTAGAAGATGCTTTCAGGAACATCACCCATTCCGAATACTCTCATCTGCTTCTGGATTGCATTTTCGAGACCCCCATCTTTACGAGGCCTCAAATTATTAAAAAAATGAAGGAGAAGGAAAACACCTGCCAAGACATGACTGTTCGCAATCTCCTGAATCAGATCATCGAAGCCGGGTTGGTGCGGAAGGTGAGAGAAGGAAGCGGCAGAAAGCCTGCCGTATTTGAGCTGGGAAAACTTCTGCAAATCGCCTCTGGCTAGCTCGTGAGATAAAACAAGCAAGTTACGGCACTAACCCTTATCATGAAATAATCTGCCTGAATGGAGTTCAGAAAATAATGAAAAGGCTGCCTTTCATGGGCTGCCTTTTTTATCGCTGTTTTCCATTTTTCTGTCGGCATATGGGATGGTGATGAAAGGGCGCCGGGGTACCCGGGGGAGAAGATTCCCCTGTTCGGTTTCAAGCTGTGGATGTACATTCCTCTTTCCGGCATGCGGAGGGAAGAACAGCCGGGAACCTGGCGGGGAACCCTTAGTGCTGGAAGAATTTGCGCGCGCCCACGCAGTAAACGGCCCCGGAATACACGGTCAGGATGATGGAGCCCCACAGAGTGAACTGGTACAGGAAATTGGAAGCTCCGGATCCGTGCCACAGGCAGAGCGCCGCAAGCTGGTCCAGGAAGGAGGGCAGGTATTCCGGCGTGTGCGTCCAGGTCAGGGCCAGCAGGGAGGCGATGCAGAAAGCCAGCTGGAAGGCGGTTTTCCATTTGCCGGACGTGCCCGCGGGAATGATGACGCCGTGGTCCTGGGCAATCTGGCGCAGGCCCGTGACCAGGAATTCCCGGCTGATGATGAGAATGGTGACCCAGACGGGGCATAGCCCCACGCCCGTCAGGTAAATGAAGGCGGCGGAAACGGCAATCTTGTCCGCCAGGGGGTCAATGAGCTTGCCGAAGGTGGTGACCTGGTTCAGGCGGCGGGCCAGGTAGCCGTCCAGCCAGTCCGTGCAGGCCGCCAGGATGAAGGTGACCAGTGCGGCCAGGTATCCCCAGGAATACTGGTCCGCGATGCTGACTGCTGCCGTGAAGACGACTACCAGGGCAATCCGTGTCAGGGTAATAGCGTTAGGCAGGTTCAGCATACGCGGTTTATTAGGGAGCAGATGACGGTCCGTAGCAAGCTTTTTTGCAGGATTCAGGAATTAAATTCCCGGAATGCGGCACACGGAAAAAATCAGACGGACCATGGAAGGGAGAAGGGGTGGACGGAGGGGGCACATTGGGCGTTTTTGCCTTGAGCTCCGGCGGGATGGAACAGGCGGAAGCCTGCGGCATGATGCAGGGAACGGGTTTCTGTAGCGTCGATGGGAAACAGAGTAGGGTAGGGATGGCGGCCTATTCCCCGACCAGCTTGTTGAAGTCTTCCTCGGAGATGACGGGAACGCCCAGCTTGAGGGCCTTGTCCCGTTTGGAGCCGCCGCCGCTGCCTGCCAGGAGGTAGGAGGTGGATTTGGAAATGGCTCCGGTGGCTTTCCCCCCGTGGGCGGCAATGAGCTGTTCAAAGTAGTCCCGCGGTTGGCTGAGCGTTCCGGTGATGACGAAGGTCTTGCCGGACAGGGCCCCCGCCGGGATTTCCAGAAGGTTGGCCCGGTAGGACTGGGACTGGGGATTGATGCCCAGGCCGCGCAGAACGTCCATCGTATGGTTCCCCGCTGCGGAGGTGAAAAAGCTCTGGAGGGATTTGGCCGCCGCCACGCCGATTTCGGAGCCATAGCTGAACTTGGCCGTGTTCTTGCGCAGGTAGCCCGTTTCCAGATAGGGGGCGGTCAGGCGGTCGATTTCATCCGTCAGTTCCTGATGGCGCTCCTGCACCGCCTCTGCGGAAAGCGCGCCTTCCTTCACCGCCTTTCTGTTTTCACGGGTGTTGGGGTTGGTTTTGGCGGCTTGTTCCATCAGCTCGTCCAGGCGCACGATGTCCCGGAGGTAGGAGGAGTCCGCCACATGCTCCAGGTCCGGGTGCGTGTCCGCCAGCGCCTTGGCGACTACTTCCCCTACCAGGGGAATGCCGAAGGCGATGAGCCAGCGTTCCAGCGGAAGCTCGCGCGCGTTTTGCAGGGCGTCCAGCGCTTTCTGGGCGTTCTTTTCCCCATAGCGGCGCGGTTCCTCCGGCGTGCCCAGGTTCAGGTTGGCGAGCTGTTCCAGCTTCAGGGAGAAGAGGTCCAGCGCGGAGGCAGCCAGGCCGGAGCTTCTCAAAGCTTCCGCCACGGAAGAGCCGATGCTTTCCACGTCCAGCGCGGAGCGGGAGCAGAAGTGGGTGATGCCCGACACGGCCTGCGCAGGACAGGTGAAGTTGGTGCAGCGCCAGGCCACTTTTCCCTCCTCCTTCATGATGGGGTTGCCGCACGCGGGGCACAGGCCCCCCGTGGCTTCCAGAATGCTGTAGGGCCTGGCATCCGCCGGACGTTTGGAAAGGTTCACTTTCAGAACGGCGGGGATGATTTCCCCCGCCTTTTCCACCAGCACGGTATCTCCGATGCGGACGTCCTTCCGGTCGATTTCATCCTGGTTGTGAAGGGTGGCTCGCGCCACCGTGGAGCCGGACAGCAGCACGGGCTTGAGTTCCGCCACGGGCGTCAGCACCCCGGTGCGGCCCACCTGCACGATGATGTTCAGCAGGGCGGTTTCCTTCTGTTCCGGGGGGAATTTGTACGCCGCCGCCCAGCGGGGGGCGCGCGCCGTGGCTCCCAGGGCCTCCCGGGTGGCCATGGAGCTGATTTTAATGACGGCGCCGTCCGTGCCGTAGGGGAGCGTGTGGCGGAGCCTGTCAATGTCCCGCACGGCCTGACGGGTGGATTCCAGGCTGTCCGTATAATACACCGGATCATTGCAGGGAATGCCGCAGTGGCGGAGCATGTCCCAGAAATCCTTTACATTCGTGAGTTCCGGCCCTTCATACGCGCCAAGCCCGTGGGCCAGGAAGGCCAGGGGACGGGCGGCCACCTGCCGGGGGTCCAGCTGCTTGAGGGTTCCGGCGGTGGCGTTGCGCGGGTTGGCGAAGGCGGGGAGACCTTCCGCGTCCCGTTCCTCATTTAGTTTGGCAAAGGCTTCATTGGGCATGAAGACCTCTCCGCGCACCTCCAGCACGGGAGGGGCCCCAGCGGGAAGGGTGAGGGGGACGCTGCGGATGGTGCGGACGTTGGCCGTCACGTCATCCCCCACGTCTCCGTCCCCGCGCGTGGCCGCATAAGCGAGCCGCCCGTCGCGGTACATGATGGAGAGGGCTACCCCGTCAATCTTGGGTTCCACGGAGACGGGCACCGTTTCCGTTTTCAGCGCCTTGACCAGCTTGTTGTAGAATTCCACCAGTTCCTCGTCCGGAACAGGGGCGTCGCGCTGCTCGAAAATGTCGTCAATGGACAGCATGGGCACTGCGTGCCTGATCTGGTTGAAGCCCTGGAGCGGCGCCCCCCCCACACGGCGCGTGGGTGAATCCGGCTCCGCCAGTTCGGGATGGGCCTTTTCCAGTTTTTCAAGCTTCAGGAACAGGGCGTCATATTCCGCATCGGAGATCTCCGGTTCCGCCTGTTCGTAATACAGCCGGTTGTGGCGGCGCAGTTCGGAACGCAGGTAGTCCACGCGGTTGCGCACGTCTTCCTTCGTCTTGCCGGGCTGGACGGGGGCGGCGCTTTCCTGCGGTTCTCCGGCTTGGGATCCCGCTTCATCCTTTGCCTGCTGTGACGGCTGCTTGCCGGCCGCCAGGGAAAAAAGGTCTTCCTCCATAAGGAAAATGAGTGGAAAAGAGGGCTATTTGCTCAGTTTGATGACGGAACAGGGCGTTTTGGAGTGTTCGTGCGCCTTGAACAGAACCGTTCCGTTGACGACGGGCAGGGCGGTGTTGTCTCCCAGCAGCACCGCTTTGGAGTAGCCTGCGGGGAGGGAGACGGAGGTTCCTTCCTCGTCCTCGTATCCGGTGGAATCCAGCGGCTGCATGCGGGCGTATTCCGCGCCTTCCGTCAGTTCCTTCATGGTCCCTTCGCTGGGAGGCTGGGCCGGTCCCTTGTCCGGCGGCGGAACCAGGAAGACGAAGATGTCCCCCTGCCGGTTGATGGAGGCGGGCTGGTCCAGTTCCGTGAAGGCCCGCGTGCCGTACACGGCCTCCCCGTTGATCTTGAGCCACTGGCCCACGCCGCGCATGGTGGCGGCCACTTTTTCCGGAACGGTTCCGTCCGCCATCGGGTTCACGTTCAGCAGGAGGTTGCCTCCCTTGGTGACGCATTCCACCAGTTTTTCAATGACGGTTTCCGGAGACTTGATGTTGGTGTCATACCGGTTGTAGCCCCATTTGTCGCTCACCGTCATGCAGGATTCCCAGTCCACGCCGGGATAGCCGCGCCGGGGGATGAAGCGTTCCGGGGTGATGTAGTCCCCGCAGCGCAGGTCCAGCGTGCCGGCCTGGTCCCGGTTCAGGCCGGAATAGGCGTACAGGCGGTTGTTCATGATGACGCCGGGATTGATGGAGCGCACCATGTCCATCAGTTCCGGCGCTTTCCAGCCCCTGGCCCCTTCCATGGCTCCCTGGGAATAATCCCACCACATGATGTCAATGGGAGCGTAACGGGTCATCAGCTCCCGGACCTGGGCGTGCAGGTACTTCTGGTAGGCGGCGTGGTCCCGCGGGATGTTTTTCCTTTTAAGCATTTCCGCCTGTCCCGCGGGATAGCAGAGGTCCGGGCAGATGGTGTTGTCATAGGACGGGTGGTGCCAGTCGATGACGGAGTGGTAAAGGCCTACCTTCAAGCCGCGCTTGCGGCAGGAGTCCACGTATTCGCGGATAATGTCCCGGTTCACGGCGCTTTTGGAGTCGTAATCCGTCTGGGCGCTGTCAAACAGGCCGAAGCCTTCATGATGCTTGCTGGTGAGCACCACGTATTGGCACCCTGCGTCCCGGGCAAGCCGGGCCCATTCTTCCGTCAGCCCTTCCTTGGGCTTGAACAGGGGCAGGGCTTCCGCAGCGTAGGAATCCGTGTCCACTTCCACGTTTTTCTGAATCCATTCGGAACCGCCGGGCTTGCCTTTCCATTCCCCGGCCAGCCCGGAATACAGGCCGTAGTGGATGAACATGCCGAATTTGGCGTCCCTCCACCATTCCATGCGACGGTTGCGCTCTTCCGCCGTTTCCTTCACAGCGGCGTGGTTGGCGTCCGCGGGGAGGGGAAGTCCGGGGGCGGCTGCCGAGAATTCCGAGGGAACCGTGGCGGGGGCGTTTTGTTCCGTCCTGCCGCTGCGCAGCCGGGCCGCGAACTGTTCATCCAGGGCCAGCGTGGGCTGCCCGTTCTCCGTAACGATTTTAGTGGCGGACTGCTGGGCCAGAGAGGGAAGTGCCAGGGTGAGGGCCAGGGCGGCAATCGTAGCGATTTTCATGGTTTTTCAGGGTGGTATGAAGCGGGGGGAGAAAGATTAAGCCGGTCAAATGACGTCCGTATCCGCGTAACTGCCCAGGATTTTCAGCATGGAGCAGTGCTGTTCCAGCTCCGGGAGGGTTTCCCGTAGGGGGGATTCCTGAATGTGGCCTACGGCGTCTATGTAAAAGACGTACTCCCAGTTGATGACCTTGGAGGGGCGGGATTCAATGCGGATCAGGTTGTTGTTGTGCCGCTGGAAGCAGTTGATGACTTCCGCCAGGGTGCCGGGCTTGTGCTGGATGCGGATGAGCAGGGATGTGCGGTCCCTGCCGCTGGGCTGCGTTTCCTGGCGGCCGATGACGGCAAAACGGGTGGTGTTGCAGGCCTGGTCCTGCGCGTCTTCTTCCAGAATGTTCAGGCCGAACAGTTCCGCGGCCAGCGGGCAGCCCAGGGACGCCGCGCCCATGGAGGCGTTCTCCTTGGCAAGGATGCTGGCCTTCGTGGTGGAGGAGGTTTCCACGAGCTCCGCGTTCGGGAAGTGCCGCAGAATCCAGTTCCGCGTCTGGCCGAGAACCTGCGGATGGGAATACAGGATGCGGATGTGTTCCCGCGGGATGTCCGCCATCAGGCTGTTGCGGATGTTCAGATTGATCTGGGCGCAGATTTTGAGGGGAGAGGTGACGAAGAGGTCCATCACGGCGGTCACGGAGCCTTCCGAGGAGTTTTCCACGGGCACCACGCCGTACTGGGCCTTCCCGCGGTCCACCATGTCAAACACGTCCTTGAAGCTCTGGCACGGGATAAGTTCGCAGCTTTTACCGAACTGCTTGAGGGCCGCCTGGTGGCTCCATGTGCCCTTGGGGCCCAGGTAGGCAATGGTAAGCCCCCCTTCCAGGAAGAAGGAGCAGGAGATGATTTCACGGTAAATGGCCTGGAGGGAGGCCTCCGGCAGCACGCCCGCGTTCAGGCGGTTCAGCTTGCTGAGCAGGGCCGTTTCGCGTTCGGGAACGAAGATGGGGGAATTCCCCTCCTTTTTAATGCGGCCGACTTCATGCACCCATTCGGCGCGGTTCTTAAGCAGCTCCACAATCCGGGCGTCCACCTCGTCAATGGCCAGACGCGCCTTCGTCAGGGCGATGGTCTGTTCATCCGTGTTTCCGCTTTTCTGCTGCCGGGGGGGATTGGCCGGGGAGGCGGAATCCCCGTGTTGAGTGTTCTCCATGTCTCTGTGAAAGCTGTGTGTTTAAAGCCGCGTCAGGGTAGCGGTTCCGCGGGGGCAAATCAAGATTAAAGGGGGGGCTTCTCCATGGCGGATTTTTCTTGCATGCACGGAAGATGCAGGGTAGGTTTGCCTCTCTTTAATATGATGAAAAAAACATTGTTGCCGACTGCCGTGGCATGTTTCCTGGGCGCCGTTTCCCAGATAGCCTGCGCCAGCGGACAGGCCGTGAACGTTTATGTCTCCCAGGTCTCCCTGTCCTTCCCTGATCCTGCCGGCGTGGATGACATGTTTAACAGAAATAAGGATGCCGTGGAGGTGGTGCTGGGTTTCGTTGCTCCCAAGGGCTGTAAATTCGTTAAGGGCGGTGAGGACTCACAGCTTGAAGTTACGGATGGCCGCGGCGCCAGGACAAAAGCCAAATTCGACAATTTTTTTACCCGTATTGCGGATTCCGGAGCCTTTGCCAAACATTCCCTGAGGCTGAAACAGAAACCTGTGTTTCCCCTGAAGCTGGACGGAGTGGTCAACATGAAGGTTTCCAAAGGAAGCAGGACTTTTCCGGGCCAGGAGTTTGACGCGCGGAAGGGCGCCAAATTCAAGGTGGAGGGCATGGAAATCACCGTGAAGGATGCAAAGGACCACGGCAAGGCTTCCGGTGAGGTGGAACTGGAATTCAGTGATACGCTCCATGTGGAGGAAATAACGCTGACTGACGCGGAGGGCGGCAAACTGGAGATACCCGGCGTGTCCAAAAGTTCGTTCAGCTTCGGTTCCGTTCCTTCCCGCACTTATACGTACCAGGTAAAGAACATGCCCGCTAAAATGAAAGCTACGGTGGTGGCCAGCAAGGGCGTCAAGGCCATGGATGTTCCCGTGAAGGTGACCGTGGATTTGAATGCTCCGCCCAAAAAGGGGGCATAAGGGAATATTTTTATGTTGGACTGTTTTTTACAAGGGCCGGGAGGCCCTTGTTCCCGGTTGGCTGTTTGTTGATGGGACGCGGGGGCGGTTGTTGAGCCTTTGCCGGGAGAATGGGGGCCGCCAAAAAATCGGCGGTTTAGCTCTTGTGCGTTTTCTGTCCAGCCGCCAAGTTAGGTTCCGGCCTTCTTCCTGAAGAACCGTGGTGCGGCGCGCCGCTGAATTCTTTCTTTTCCCGCTCCCGGCAGGTGAAAAACAAATGCAAATTCCTGTTCCTTCGTTCAGCTTTTTTCCCGGCCTTCTGAAGCCGGCATTACCTGCCTGTTTTCCTCCTCTTCAGAATACGCTCCGGCGAATAATCTTGCTTGACCGTTATTTTTTTATTGATAATGATGGGTCTATGAAAAAATCCATCAAACTGTGCTCTGTTGCTCTCATGCTCGCCGGATGCGGTGTGGCCGGAATGTTTTCCGCCAGCGCGGATACTCCGGCTCCCAAGGCCGGGGAGGCTGCCGTTTCCGCCGTGGGGAAGGCTCTGGAAAAAGCCGATTTTTTAACCAAGGACAGGCCGAACCCAAAAGCCAAATATTATCTTTTCCTGTATTCCGCCAGTTGGTGCGGCCCCTGCTGCCGGGAAATGCCCCACGTGGTGCGGACCTACCGGAAGATCCGCCAGACCGATGATGTGGAACTGGTGCTGTTTTCCTGTGACAAGACGGAGGAGGCCGCCAAGGCATGGGCCAAGGAGGAACGGATGAAATTCCCCATCGTCAAGCCGAAGAAAGGGAACGGTATTCCCGGTTACAAGCCGGGAGGCTCCATTCCACGGCTGGGAATTGTGGATGGCACGGGCAAGATCATCATCACAGGGCATCCCGCCACGCTTCTGAAAGACTGGCGCAAGTTCTGCAAGCCGGAGGAAGGCAAAAAATAGGGGCTTCCTTTGCCTTTTGGCGCTCCCTCCGCCGTTTCCGAAATACGGAAAACAGGGCCGCTTCAGCTCTGCTCCCCGTTTTTCCTCACCGGGCGCGGCTCCGGAACGGCTCCGTAAAGCCCGTTGGGAAAGAGCTGGAGCCACGGCGTATATTCCGGCGGGATGGGCGCTTCAAACTCCATGCGCTTTCCCGTGCGCGGGTGGTCGAAGCCCAGCCGCCACGCGTGGAGCATGAGCCTGCCGGGTTTCGCCTTCTGCCGGGCGGGTTTGGCGTAAATGGGGTCCCCGATGAGCGGATGGCCCAGATGGAGCATGTGCACGCGTATCTGGTGGGTTCTGCCCGTGTGGAGCGTGCACAGGACCAGGGAGGAATCCGTGGCCGGGTCTGCGCACAGCAGGTCGTAGTCCGTAATGGCGGCTTTCCCGGTGCCCGGATTGACCACCGCCATTTTCAGGCGGTTCACGGGATGGCGCCCAATGTGGGTGAAAACCGTGCCGGAGCTTTGGGAGGGAATGCCCTGGACAACGGCCAGGTACCGTTTTTCCGTGCTGCGGGCCGCGAACTGCGCCGTCAGGGACTGGTGTGCTCCGTCGTTCTTGGCAATGACCAGGCAGCCTGACGTATCCTTGTCCAGGCGGTGGACGATGCCGGGGCGTTCCACGCCGCCGATGCCGGAGAGGTCCCCGCAATGGTGGAGCAGGGCGTTCACGATGGTGCCGTCCGGGTTGCCGGCGGCAGGATGCACGACCATGCCGCTTTCCTTGTTGATGACCACCACGTCTTCATCCTCATACAGGATGTCCAGGGGAATGTCCTGCGGCCGTGCTTCCGCCGGTTCCGGCTCCGGAATGCGGACGGTGATGGAATCACCGCGGGAAACTGGGTTTTTAGGCTTGGCGGGAGTGCCGTTGACCAATACGTCCCCGCTTTTGATCAGGCTCTGGATTCTGGAACGGGAAAGCTCCGGAAGGTGGGCGGCAAGGTATTGGTCCAGGCGGATTTTCCCGTCGGCATCGTCCGTGGTCAGATTCATGATCCGTGGCGTTTGGTCAATGGCTGTAGGCGGAGGGCGGCAGGTCGATGAAGGCATAGTCCAGACCGTAAACGTCCTTGAGCAGATGCCCCAGGGCTTTTACGCCGAACGTCTCCGTGAAGTAGTGGCCGCCGAAGACCAGATTGACGCCCAGTTCATGGGCCATGGGGATGTTCCAGTGGGAACCCTCCCCGGTCACGTAGGTACGGCAGCCGAGGGCTGCGGCCTGGACAAGGTCGTCCCCGGCTCCTCCGGAGCAGACGAAGACGTCGCCAGCCGGGGCAGCCGGGGAGTCCGCCCAGAAAGTTTGAATGGACGCTCCGAGGACGGTTTCCAGCCGCTGCGCCAGCTCCCGGCACGTGCCGGGGAATTCCCCGTGCGTACCCAGGGAAACGCCGTGGTAGTCCAGTCCTTCATTGGAACATGGCCGGATTCCGCAGGCCTTCGCCAGCAGGGCGTTATTTCCGTACACGGGGTGGACGTCCAGAGGAAGGTGGGCGGCGTAAATCGCCAGGTTCCCGTCCATGGCGGCTTTCAGCTTCCGGTATGCAATGCCGGTAATGGGCTGCATGGTCTGCCAGAAAATGCCGTGATGAAGGAGGAGCAGGTCCGCCCCCGTCTCCAATGCCGCATGGATAGCCTTCTCCGAGCCGTCCACGGCGGCGGCTACCCTGGAAACGGCTCCTCCGTTTTCCAGTTGAAGGCCGTTCAGGGCGCGGGATGCGTCCGGAATGGAATCCACGGAAAGGATTCCGTCCAGAAAAGCGGTAACGGTTTGCAGATCAATACTCATGCGGGAGGAATGGTCAGTTGTCTTCCGAGAGGCTGGCGCCGAGCAGGCGCACGGCGTCCATGTTCAGGATAAAGTAGTTGGGGGATGTATTCACCCTGCCGTAATAAAACCTGCTGTATCCGGCCTCTCCTGCCGGAGCGATTTCCAGCGTGATGACTTTTTCCTCCGTCTCCGGTTCCGGGGCGAAGGTGATGTCGCTGGGGCCGGCCTGGGACTGCACGGGGGCCGCCTCCTTGTAAACCTGGAGGATGAGTTTCAGGCGGAAAACGGGGTTCTTCAGGGCCTCGTGCGCCGTGGCGTCCGTATAGGGCAGCCAGGTGCTCACCTCCATCTTTTCCAGCTCGTCCAGATAGCGGTTGGCGCGGTTCGGATTGATGTTCAGGGTTTCATCCTTCCCATCCTTGGCAGCGGTCCAGGAATCGTCCAGACGGTCGAATTTCAGGATCAGGGGACCGCCGGAGCCGATGCGTTCCAGATGCATTTCCTTGAGGTCGAACCTGCTGAAAGAGAAAAGCATCTTTTTCTTCCAGGCCAGGGCGTCCGTCAGCAGGTCCTTCATGTAGGCGCTGTCCAGCATGACGACGGTGGGCTTGCCGGCCTGGCGGGCGTACCAGGAACCGTCCGTTCCCTTGGAGAAAAACACCGTCACGGGGGGGCGCGGTTCTTCACCGGGCTTGGGCAGCAGGGACATGGTGAGCGTCATCCTGGGATTGTCCAGCCCGTACACGGAAAGGTCCGTAGCCTTGTCAGAGGCGAAGCCGGCCACCTTCCCCAGCTTGACGGTTTTCAGCAGGGAAACGAGATGCTCCGGATTGGCCTCCTGGTAGCGGGAGCCTTCCGCCGTGTACAGCCAGGTGGGCTTGATGCCCTTTTTCTCATCACCCTGAATAAAGCGGGCGATGGTGGGGTAATCCTGAAAACTCTTGCGGATGGAAAGCCCGGTGATCTTGTAATCCCCGATGTCCGTCAACTGCTTGGAGCGCAGAAGGCCCAGGTCCAGCGGAATGTTGCGCACGCCGGGCACCTCCTTGTTGGTCTCCGTCGTCTGCGCCAGTTCAAAGACGGCCTTGCGGTCAGAAACGGTGGCCTTCACCAGTTCGGACAGGCTTCCGTTGTCGGAAGGGGGGTAAATGCGGAGCGTAACGGGCTGTTCCTCCGTTTGCAGGGATTTGCCGTCCTCCGTGGGGCGGCCTGTGAAATTCCTGATGGAGACGGAGGTGATCTGGTCGTCCGTCATGTCCGGCACGCTGGTTTCCTCCGGATTATACACGCGCACGGCGGTCAGCTTCTGGAGCGTGCCCAGCAGCACGTCCATCATGGCCGGGTCCGTATCCAGGGAAAGGGGGTACGTGATTTTCCAGGGGCTGCCGGGAGTCTTGCGCTCCAGGGCGATGCGCTGGCCTCGGTTGTTGATTTCAATGGAGGCGGGCATGGCCGGATGCAGGAGCAGGGGGCGGTGGTCCCGGAGCTGGCGGATGCCGGACTTGAACAGGGGCAGGATATTGCCGGTGCCCACCAGGATGCGGGTGTCCCGCCCGTAGAAATCCGTCTGCATGTAGGTGGTATCGTCCGTGGTCTTGTTCTCCGGATCGTCCACCAGCCAGGGAGCGAGGGACCCCAGCGTGTAGCGGGCCACGGTGGAGGAGCGCTTGCCGTCGTCGCTCATCTCCTTCAGGGTGATGGTGACGGGCGTCGTCTTCACGCCGAACTCCTTCAGGGAGGCGGAATCAATCTTGTGCAGGGGCAGCGCGTCCACGATGCTGGTGGAATATGTGTACTGGAGGATGGCCGCCGCCGCGCGCGGGTCCATGCGGTCGTCCCACGGCTTCTCGCACCACCAGACGCCGTTGGGCTTGCGGCGGAACTCCGCAACGTCCCCCATGCAATTGATGCGCATCCAGGAAACCTCGTTCATCTCCTCCCGGGTATAGGGGAAAAGCCGTTCTCCGGAACTGAAGGCGGTGCGCCCGATGATGCGGGACAGGTTGCCGTCAATGGTCAGGAGCACCGCCGCGCCGATGGCGGCGAGGGTGACGAGGATAAGAAGGATGAAGCGGAATGTGCGCATGTGCTTCCGGTGATGGGCGTGGTGGAGTTAATGGCGGCGCGTGTTCCAGATAATCAGGGCAATCAGAAGCGCCAGCAGGGGAAGGCCGATGTTTGTCAGGAGTTCCAGAATGCCCAGGGCGTTGCGGTCCAGGTTCAGCTTCACGGTCAGGTCATGGCGGGAGCCGAGGCCGCGCAGTTCTTCACGGTCCGTCATCCAGCCAACCAGCGTGCGCATGAAGTCCCGCTGTTCCGGCTTGATTTGCCTGGGCTGGAGCAGGTCCGTATTCCCCAGCAGCACCAGGCGTCCGGTGGTCTTGTTCTGGTTTACGTCCCCGGCGTTCCCGCGGATGAGGGCCGCGCCGATCATCAGGGGCCCCGGGTTGTCTTCCCGCGCGTCAAACTGGGCCGGGAACTGGTTGTACTTGGTTTCCCCGTAATAATCCTCCGTAGTCACCAGCAGGGGGTATGGCGTGATGCGCTTCTGCTCCATGGCCGCGTTGTCGGAATCCAGGATGAGGGAAATGCTCTCCCCTTCCAGCCCGGTGCTGGAATTCCAGAATTCGCGCGTGCAGTTCAGGGAGGGCGCGAAAATGGCGTTAATCTCGAAAACGGAGCGGTTGCCCCTGTTGCGGAGCATCACGCGGTCATTCTGTGGGCGCAGGCCCTGTTCACGGAGGAACCGATAAAGCTGTTTGGGCGTATCCTGCTGGGGTTCTAGCATGACCAGGATGGCGGCGTTCGGGCGCGCCCAGTACCGCTGGAGCACTTCCGCCTCCTGCGGGGACAGGTCGTACTTGGAGCCGATGATCATGAACCCCGCAGCGTCTTCCGGAATCTCCTTCAAGCCGCTCATGCGGATGGGAACGAGCTGAAGGTTGACGGAACGGCAGATTTTCCCCAGCGTGGTGAAAATGCTTTCCTCCTGGCTGTTGCTCAGCGCCTCGTTGAAATTGCTCTTGTCCGCCGCAATATACATCTTGCGGGGTTCTCCATTGGCCGCCCCGTAAATGCCGGCGGTCATCATGTCTTCAATCTGGAGGGCCACCGCCTTCATGCTCTTGCCGTCCGGGCTGGGGGCGTACACCACGAAGGCGTCTCCGGGCAGGATGCGCACGTGGGCGGCGTCCACCTGGGTGCCTTCAAACGTCTTGAGCGCTTTTTCCGTGTCTTCCCGGGCATCGATGATGACCAGGTTCTTCTTGAATTCAATCCCGTAAATGTTCGCAATCTCCCGGGCCTTGTTCGGCTGGCGGAGGGGGTCCACGTACTCCACCTTCACCTTCCCGTTGGAATAACGTTCGTACTCCTCAAGCAGGGAGCGCATGCGGGTGTAATTCTGCGTGGTGCGCAGGAAGGCGAACGTGATCTTGACGGGCGTCTTGCGGTTCTGGATTTCCGGAGATTTCAGCATGTTGATGCTCTGCTGGGAAATCTCATAACGCTGGTCTTCCGTCAGGTCCCGGCGGTAATATTCGTGGCAGCCCACGTAATTCAGGCATACGACGATGAGGAACAGCAGGAAAAGCTTGATCCAGGTCATCCAGGGGCGTCTGACCTTGCGGGCGGGAGGGAGGGGGGATTCCGTGGCCGCGGCGGGGTTGTCTGGTGCTTCGCTCATAGATAAAAATGAAAAGGGGTGAAAGGGAAAAGGCGGGGTAGATCAGTGCTTCCAGCGGCGGTGGTCAATGATGCGGATGGTGACGGCCAGCGTCAAGACCGTCATGGTCAGGTAAAAGACGACAGGGCGCGTATCAACCAGCCCGGCGGAAAAGCGGTCCAGATGTTCCGAGCAGGACATGTAGTGGAAAATCCCCGCTGCGGGGAATTCTCCCCATACCACGGGAATAAGCCCCATGAAGAAAATCAGCACCAGCAGGCCGATGGTGATGATGCCGGAAATGATCTGGCTGCCCGTCAGGGACGAGGCGAAAATGCCGATGGCCGTGAACCAGGCGCCGACCAGCAGCAGGATGGCGTACGCCCCGGCCCAGTCCGCCAGGCGGTAGGGGAGGACCATGCCCGCATCATACCCGTAAATCCACTGCACGATCAGGTTGGACCAGTCCGCCAGAAGGGGGTACAGCAGCATGGGCAGCCACAGGATGATGTAAAAGGCGTATGCGGAGAAATATTTGCCCAGGACTACCTGCCATGTCTTGATGGGCGTGGTCAGCAGGGATTCCAGCGTTCCTGTCTTCTCTTCCTCCGCCAGGGAACGCATGGTAAGCAGCGGGAAAATGAACAGGAAATAAAACCAGAACATGGGGGAATGCAGGATGAAGAACAAAATGCCTTCCTTCTGCGGGGCCAGCTGGAACGCCTTCAGCGTGCCGGACAGGGAAACGCTCTGCAGGGCCATGACGAAGGCCAGGATGACCCATCCGTACGGGGTCATCACGTAGCTTCTGAGTTCTTTTCTGAAAATGGTAAGTACCGGAGACATGGGGAGAAAAGGAAAATGCGGGGTGGTGGATAGAGAGGGAGAAGAAACGGGCGGTTAATCTTTACGGGTCATTTCCACGAACACCTCTTCCAGGGTGGGGGTGTGGCGGTAAATATGGCGCAGGGGGCAGCCCTGTTCCGCAAGGAGGCGCGCGGCCTTCTCACGGGTATCCGTTCCGGCCTCCGCGCGTACGGTCAGCGTATGCCAGCCATCGGCGTCCGTGCCTTCATGGATGACCTTCTTCACGTGTTCCAGGCTTTCCAGCTTCTGCGTAATCAGCTCCAGATCCCCGCGGAACTCCAGCGTAATCTTGCCGGCGGCGCGGAGGTTGGCCGTCAGGTTAGAGGGGGTATCCGCTGCCTTGATGGTCCCCTGGTCAATGATGATGACCTTGTTGCAGATCATCTCCACCTCACTCAGAATATGGGTGGAAAGAATAATGGTGTGGTTGGCCGCCAGCCCCTTGATCAGCTCGCGTATCTGGCGTATCTGGTTAGGGTCCAGGCCGTTGGTGGGTTCGTCCAGAATCAGCAGGTCCGGTTCACCCAGCAGGGCGTCCGCCAGGCCCACGCGCTGTCGGTAGCCTTTGGAAAGGGTGCGGATCATCTTGCGGCGCACGGGGTCCAGGCCGCATTGCTCCACGACCTTGGAGACGGCGGGCCATATCTGCTTGGAAGAAATGCCTTTAAGCCTGGCGCGGAACTTCAGGTACTCCGTCACGCGCTGGTCGTCGTAAAGAGGCACGTGCTCCGGCAGGTAGCCCAGGTGCTTGCGCGCCTCCAGAGGATTTTTAACGATGTCGAATCCCGCAATCGTGGCGGTCCCGGAAGTGGGGGGCAGGTAGCCGGTCAGCATGCGTAAAGTCGTGGTCTTGCCTGCGCCGTTCGGCCCCAGGAACCCTACGATTTCCCCCTTTTCAATCTGGAAGGAGGCATTCTTTACCGCTTGAAAGCGGCCAAACTCTTTGGAAAGCTGGTCGGCGTGGATCATGGAATCAATGGGAACAGGGTGATTCTAATCCAAACCGCTCCCGTCTCAAGCTTATTCTCCCCTGTGCCGCGGAGACGCCGCCGCCGCTTGAAAAGCACCACATGCTGAAAAGGAACAGCGGCTGTTCCAACATTACTGGGGAAGGGCTGCCGGGAAGGAAAATCAATCCTTCAAATCCTCCTCCAGCCGCAGGACGATATCCCGCACGCGCACGTCCTCCTCCATGCGGGAGGCAACCAGCTTGTTGGCATGGATCACGGTGCCGTGGTCCCGGCCTCCGAAGGCCTGGCCGATATCCTTCAGGGAGCATTCCGTCAGGCGGCGGCTCAGGTACATGGCAATCTGCCGGGGAAAGGCGATGCTGTTGGGGCGGCGCTTGCCGGTCAGGTCGCTCACCTTGAGCTCGTAAAAATCCGCCACGCGCTTCTGGATGGAATCCACGGTCAGGATGCGGCTGGTTTCTTCCCGCAGGATATCGCGCAAAAGCTGCTCGATCTTGGCGATGTCCGGCATGTCCCCGGACAGGGAGGTAAAGGTGGCTACGCGGAGCAGGGCCCCTTCCAGGCGGCGCACGCTCTTCTGGATGCGGCTGGCGAGGAACTCCAGAATCTCGTCAGACACGTTCATGCCGGCCCGGTCGCGCTTGCTGCGCAGGATTTCCAGCCGGGCGTCATCATCCGGAAGATTCAACTCCACCGTAAGGCCGGACTCCAGGCGTGCCGCCAGACGGGAATCCAGGTTGGAAATATCGCATGCGGCGGCATCGGCGCAAATCACGATCGTTTTGTGGGCGTGGAATAGCTCGTCAAACGTATGCAGGAACTCTTCCACCGTCTTCTCCTTGCCGGAAATAAACTGCACGTCGTCCACCAGCAGGACGTCCGCCTTGCGGTACTTGCGGCGCAGCTTGGCGAAGCTCTGCCCGTTCTGGGTGCGGGACGCGTCAATAAACTCATTGGCGAACTGTTCGCCCGTGACGTACACCACATTCGCGGAGGAATCCTGGTGAAGCACCTCATGGCCGATGGCCTGGAGCAGGTGCGTTTTCCCCACGCCGGACTTCCCGTACAGGAAAAGGGGATTGAACAGGGCCCGTTCCGACTGGGCGATGGACAGCCCTGCCTGATAGGCAAAGCGGCTGTCTTCATAAACCACGAACGAATCGAACGTGTACAAATCATTCAGGCATGCCCGGGTTCCCTGGCTGCGCTGTTTTTTGGCCGGAGCGGCAGGGGAATCCTGCACCTGGGGCGTTTTGGAGCGGGAGGAAGCCTTTTGTGGTTGGCCTTCGGCGGCCGGCAGGGATGCCACCTCGTCCGCGCAGATGAACTTCACCTGGCGCTCCGTGCCCAGGGCCAGCATGGCGGCCTGCTTCAGCTCCGGCGTATAGCTGTTCTCCACCCAGAGGGCGGCCATGGGATCGTCACACACCAGCGTCAGCGTCTTTCCGGAATCCTCCAGGAGGGAAAACTTGGGAAACCACAATCCATACACCTCCGGAGACATGATTGTTTGCAGGGCTCCCGTGATCCTGGACCAGGTGGCTGACAATTCTGATGGTGGCGTCATTGTTGTGAAAATAAAAGATGTTGCTGGTTATAAATGGCTGTGAGGCCTTCCGTCTCGCTACGAGGCCGCCCGCGGATGGAACCGGAATGGGTTCATCCGCAGCCGTGACAGCTCGTGGCGTCCATCGGGATGGAGAAGGCGAACTCATCCGCTTTCAGCTCGACACCCCGGTCGACGGAAGCGCCAAAGTACTGATTTGCGCCTGAGGAAAAAATATCTTTTTGAAGCAGCGTGAGTCATCGTTCCGCGGCTCTACGTTCCACGGGGGTTCCACACCAAAAAATATTTTAGTCTTGCTTCCTTCAATAATTTAGTCCTCCTGAGTATATTCTTTGAATGACACTATAATTATTTTATTATCAGTGAATTACTACTTTGTTATTGGGGTGTGTGACGAAAAGGAAACAATTACGCCGCCGTAAATCAAGCACTTACAGGCACCGGACCAGAAGGTCCCGGAGAGGTTCCGAAAGGGGGCAGCCGGGATGGTTGACAAGAGGCGCCGGGAAACCTAACGTGGCTGCATCATGGAACAGATGGAACAAACCGGGGAAACATATTATTCCCTCTGCCGGGGAAAATTTTTGGAGCTCTTGAAAGAAGGAAGGTGGGAATACGTGCGCCGGGTCAATGCCAATGGAGCCGTCATGATCGTGGCCGTGACGGAGGACGGCGAACTGCTGCTGGTGGAGGAATACCGGGTTCCCCTGCATGCCCTCACCATCGGACTGCCTGCGGGCATCTCCGGAGATGAAGGGGAGGAAAGCACATTGCAATCCGCCCGGCGTGAACTGGAAGAAGAAACGGGATACCGGGCGGATGCCTGGACGTACCTGTTCACGGGGCCTTCCTCCCCCGGATTGACCACGGAAATGGTATCCTTCTACCTGGCGGAAGGGCTACACCAAATATCGGAAGGCGGCGGGGTGGCTCATGAAAACATCACCGTGCACCGCATTCCTCTTCCGCTGGTGCATGGCTGGCTGATGGACCAGACAGGGCAGGGAAAAGTGGTAGACCCGAAAATCTTCATGGGCCTCTATTTCCTGTCCCGCTCTGTAAATGGCGTGGGACTGGAGGAATAAGGACGCTCTGCGCCGCAAGTGTCCGGACGCAGGAAACGGCCTGGGCGGCAGGCTGTGTGAAACGGTTGGAGGAAAAGAACGATTCATCGTCAATGATTTTTCTGGATGGAGAAGCGGGCTGTCGTGATAAAATGCTCCTGACCCATAAAAAAATCTGGACATTCTTTCCAATCCGGGCTAAATATCTCCCCGCTTTCCAGCACCAACCACTTAACGGCAGGGTAGCTCAGTGGTAGAGCAGAGGACTCATAAGCCTTTGGTCGGGTGTTCAAATCACCTCCCTGCTACCATTTTTTATAACCGCAAGTGCTTGATTATCAGCACTTGCGGTTTTTTTTGGTGAAAATGCAAGACAGAATGCAAGACACTGAAATCATTTTTGGAAGCAATGGACAGGTGAAATTACTTAATTCGAGCAGGCTGATGAGGCGGTTGTATTGGCGGGATCAATACCAGAGTCCGAGAGAGCCATTCTTGAAAATGCGTATCCCAATCATCGCTCTCCTGGAAAAGCATATTTTACCTTGAAGTGGGTGGATGAGTATGTGCAGCCTATTTTGTCCGAATACGTTTCATTCACTGCGGGCAATAGCCACCACGGTTCTGCATGCGGCAGGGGCGGATCATGCTCTTGCCCGCGAGATTGTGGGGCATGATTCCGGGATGTCTCACCAGCTGCATATCCGACCTTCGGACGATCAACGCAAGGAGGCGATGGAGAAGTTTTCCGAGATGATTGTTCCTTGGCATGCAGTGAAGACCCCATTGAGATGGAGAAGCGTGATCTTGTCGCTCTTTGTCCCAAGTGTATCCGTGCCTTGATGAAGATCAGTTAAATGTACTGAAAGAAACTCTAAATAAGATAGACATTTTAACTTACAATGCGTGATGATACAATACACACAATAGGCGAAGGGGCGCGGGTGGAAGGAGGAGTTGTGGTAAGAAGTACGGCGAGAAATCAAGCCTGACATACAAATTTATGAAAATGCATACCTGTGTTTGTTGTTCTCAATTCGGAATGGTGCATATCTTTGACTCCCCCATGTCTTCCCCTCATAGAGAATACTAAAAACGATCGAATTGAACTAACACTAATTAAACTTGAAATCTATTCGAAATAATCAATTATATTTTTTTCCAAATCGGAAATTATAATCTGCAATAAATCACCAGTTTCAGTATACGGCTTATATAGTATTTTGTTTTGTATATCTTTTTTGAATTTCTGCAAATTATCCCAGTCATTTTTTATTATTTCAAGATCATCTAAATCAACAGAAACGGAAGGAGCTTTTGAATAGAAATAAGCCATACCCAGAGGCTTGTCGGCCATCGAATTATTCAAACTTGTTAATAACTCCTCCGCTGTACCTGAAACGGAACGTTCTTGGTTTGTCGCAATATCAATTGTTGGAGTTCCCAGTTTATATTTGAATATTGCGACAACAAAATCAACGTTGCAAATTATTTGACGATTTATAATATCTTGAGAATACCCTGATTGAGATGCTAAATCTTCCCAACCATGTACGATTAAACGTTTACAACAATATGATTCATGATGTCCACGTCTAAATTGAATTTCTAATTTTTCCAATAAATTCTTCCGTTCTAACCAAGCATCACTAGGTGAAGCTATCACAACATTTATCTCTCCAGATTTTTTAGATTTCCTTTTCTTTATACTTTGATGTTGTGGAATTACGAGGTCCAATATATCTTGATTCCACTTTGAAGAATCAGAAAGAAAATTCATTAGAATTTTTAAATCCTCCAAAATATTAATTTGTTCAGGCGAAGATAAATTATTAGAAATTCGTTCTAGACAAGTTGGGCAAATCCTGGCTTGCCTCATTCCATCATCAATTCCTGTCTTATTTTGCAAAAAATCATATATGCAACCTGTTGTGATTTTATGTCTAAAAGCTGTATCATCAATATATAATGCCAAATAATCAACAATAAAATATAATAAGCCATTGTTCTTCGATAAGTCCGTTAAATAAATCCATCCCCAAAAAGAAAAAATGGACAATTTTTTATGTTCATGGAAAAAATAATTATCTATATATTGTTTTTCTGTAAAACAAAAAATTTTATCAAATTCATGAATTTTTTTATTAATTTTATTTAAAATGGATATAAAGGAATCCGGTTTTGATATTATATCAGAATCTATGTTTATATCGCCGCCATTAACAAATTTAAGATGCGTAGTTTTATTATTAAGAAAGTCGCAAATTCTGTTTTTATTGATTTCAAAATCAACATCAAAAAGAAGTAGTATTTTCATAGTTTTCCTTAGTTAAAAATACAATAATAGACAAGTCAATGATAATCATCACTTACTAGCACTTTGTTATTATCGACTGAATGAATGCGGTGGTAGAGGAACCGATTTTCGAGAGACAGGTTAATATGCTGCGGGGGCTGGTAGGGGAGAGGAGGAGCTTTTTTGAGGGACGAGGGATGATTTGCGAGGAACGATGTTGAAATTTTGTGAGGATTGCCTGATAAAACATCATCTGCAGATTATGTTGACGACATGAGCGAGTGGAAGGTTATTCCGAGTGATCAATTTGTACGCGATATGAAGTGGATGGGTAAACGTTATCCTCGGGAGACCGCGCAAATGATTCGCAACCTGGACGAATACCGGGCTCATCTGGAAGATTACGGCAATCCCATGCGAATGGTGGAGTATTCCTACGTTCACCGGGAATACGTCGGGTTGCCACGCCATCGCACAGCAACCGCTCGCATCCGCTGCTCAAACTTGCCTACATGTTTTTACTGTTATGTTCAAGCTTACGAGTTGCATCTGATTTGTGCCGGAGACAAACAAAGACAGTCCAAGGATAATAAATACTGCAAGGATTATGTCTCACAATTTTAATTCAACCTCTTCTGTAACCATGGAAAATAAAGAATACGTTCCGATCGATCTGTCAAAGAACAAGCGTTATGCAACGGTCGAAGATGACCTGAGAGACTGTGTATCGCCCGAGATCATGGAGGAAGCCAAACGGATCGCTGCCGCTTCCACCGTTTCCTCGGCTCTTGCCCATATGCGCGTCAAGGCAGGAATTTCGCAGAATATGATGGCTGCGGCACTCGATTGTTCCCAGCCGCGCATTTCCGCGATTGAAAGCGCGACCAATGACAAGATGAGCATGGCCGCCGTTCTGAAGTATGTGGAGGTGACGGGCTTCCCCTTCAAGGTTCAGTTGGAAGACGGTAGGGTTATTGCCGTGTCTTCCGTACCGAAGGGAAGGAAATCTCGCAAGAGCGTGTTGCGAAAACCTGTAAAGCCTAGGACAAAAGTCCATCCCAGTGCCATCCCTCTCCTGCGCTACCAGCCCTCCTCACTGTCCTCGGCAAATATTATATAACCCACCCCACAAAGACAAATCCACTGTGTTCGCAATTGGAAAAATAGCATTCGCCTTTCCACGAAAAAACGTTCCGTTTTTGGGCTATTGCAAGAAAACCTGTTCCTCAAACTGTCATTTTTTTCTGGAAGTTCCTGGTTTCCTCTTCTTCGGAACGGTTGACACCTTGAAAGGCAATCCCGTCACCTCCACGTATTTCAGGAGGGCAGGCATATGGATCTTTTCGTTGTTTGCCATTTCGATGGACGAAAATACACCGAGAAGAATATCCAAGAGCCGCAGCCATCATCTTCCGAGAAATACCCGCCTTGGTCCGCATGGCCATCAGGGCATAGGCACAAGACATGCGAGCATTGCGCCACTTGATCTCCCCGATTTCCCCCCGGTATATGTGTCGCATATATTTGATAATTGTTATTTAAGTTAAAACTAACTAGTTGTCTGCGCTAATTATTCAATGAAAATCTATAAGAGAGGCGTAAGATTTTTTATATGAGACTAGTTATAAAAACTTTCATAAAAATCTCAATGAATAATGACTCGTGAGTTGCAATGAACGTCAACCTGGAAAGTTGAAGGAATACCTAGATGGCCTGCCCTGTATTCGCTCCTATTTGGGGAATGGTCTTCATGGGGGCAAACGGTAAAGAAGAACCGTCAGAAAATAAGAGATTTCCTCAATTCCAGTCAATAGACGCGAGAATGGCGAAGCTACTGAAGTTGAATAAACAGGTAAAGCGCGTTTTTATTTAAGTCTCAGTCCAAAAACCCCGGATTTGCGGCCGCTGAGTTCCAGGGCGCGCAGGCGTTCCGGAGGGAGGCAGTCACGGGAGAATTCCGCGTAGTGCATGCGGTCCCGGAAGTAGTGGACGGCGCTTTGAGAGAGGGCGAAGATAAATTCCATGCCCATTTCCTCCGCTTTTCTTTTGGCGAATTCACACAGGGCGCGGCCATAGCCGCGGCCTTCATGGCGGTGCTTGATGTACAGGCAGCCCAGTTCCGCGCTGCGGTGCTTCGGGTAGGGATAGACGGCAACGCAGCCCACGATGCTGTCGTCCAGAGTCAGCACGTAGTAGTCATCCATTCTGGCGGCGATGTCCTCATAGTTCCGGTTGACCAGCTTGGAGTCCACTACGGAGCGGGCGATCATGGAGAGGAGCTCCGGAATGTCCTCCTCCTTCAAGGGGCGTATTTCCCGGTAGGAGTCCGTGTGGACCATGGTGCCTACGCCTTCTTCCGAGAAGAGTTCCTCCACCAGTACGCCTCGCATTTTGCCGTCCAGCAGGTGTACCCGGGGGATTCCCGTCCGGCAGGCCTCAGCCGCCTGGTCCAGTAGTTCCCGGTGGGTTACTTCTCCTTCCAGGCCCGCCACTTCCGATTCCAGAATGGCGGCAATGGGGCGTCCGTCACGGGAGGGAACCTTATGGTCGTTGAGCAGGGCGATGTATTTGGAGGCTCCCAGGCTGAATGCCATACGGACGGATTCCGGGTCAAAGGAGCCGGAACGGCCGGAGGCCACCACGGGGATCTGATGCCTCCCCAGGATTTCCCGGACTCTTTCCCGGACAAGCTGACCGCCTTTCAACGGCGCTTCCACCAGGGCGGAGCGCATTTCACAAACGCGCGTGTGTTCGTACAGCGCGGAGGCGTCCGTTCCTTCCACTATCAGCACGGGCCTGACGCCTATTTCCTGAAGAGCGTCCAGGTCCAGCAATGCGTCCACCAGCTCTTCGGAATCCACCAGGGGGCGTTCCACATGCACGGCAAAGATTTTGTCCCTGAAGTACGGGACGTACTCCAGCACGGAACGGACGTTGGTGGATTTGTTGGGAGGGAGCGTGGTCAAGGGCGGCCCGGAAGCTTGAAGACGGAGGGAACGGCTGTACCCGTTTCCTCCGTCCTGTAAGTGATGCGTAATGTTTTAGAACGTGCGGGTATCGGCGGAATCCCGGTTGTCCATGGTTTCCGCGAAGTCCTGGGAGTCAAGAGTGACGGCGATTTCTTCTTCCTCACCGGCGGCAGGCGTTTCCGCCGGCGCCTGGGCGGCTCCCTCCTTGCGGAGCACGACGCTGACCTTGCGCCTGGGCATGACCAGCTTGGGTTCCGCCACAGCGGGCTGGTAACCTTCACCGATGGTGGTGGCGTCGGAAATGACGGCTGGAGCTTCTTCCTGTTCCGGCTGTTGTGCGGACTGGTGTTCCCGTGCACGGGAGACTTGTTCCCGCAGGGCGGAGAGCAGGTCGCTGGGCATGCCGTCAAAACCTATTTCCGGCAGGTTGGCGCCGTCTTCCTGATTTTCATCGGAAGAATCAAACTGGGGCAGACTGGCCAGGAAGTCTTCAAACGCATCCAGGTTGGTGGTGCTCTTGAAGAGGTTGCCGATAGCTTCACCCTTGATGCTTTCCATCAGGGTAACGAACAGGTCGTAGGCTTCAGACTTGTATTCCACCAGGGGATCCTTCTGGCCCTGGGCGCGGAGGCGAACGCCTTCCCGCAGAGAGTCCATGTTGTACAGGTGCTCCTGCCACATTTTGTCAATAGCCCCCAGGATGATCTGGCGTTCCATGTGGTCCAGGTATTCCGGACGTTCGCGGGAAGCCTTGTCTTCATAAGTGGCCTTGACCTTGTCAATGAGGAAGGCGATGGTGTCATCCATCTGGCGTTCTTCCAGCTTGGCGGCGTCCGCCGTCAGTCCCAGCGGGAAGGAGGAGTTCATCCAGGCGAGCAGTTCGTCCGGATGGGTCAGGCCTTCCGAGTCCGGATCCAGGAATTCATGGGCGCGGGTGGCGATTACTTCTTCCAGGATGTCGTAAATCATTTCCCGCGGGTTTTCCGTAGAAAGCACTTCATTCCGGTAGCCGTAAACGATTTCACGCTGCTTGTTCATGACGTCGTCATAGTCCAGCACGTGCTTGCGCCACATGTAGTTGCGCTGTTCCACGCGTTTTTGGGCGGATTCCACGGATTTGTTCAGGAAGCTGTGTTCCAGGGCTTCGCCGTCAGCCACACCCAGGCGTTCCATCATCTTCGTCATGCGTTCCGCCGCGCCGAAGTTGCGCATCAGGTCGTCTTCAAAGGAGATGAAGAACTGGGAGGCGCCGGGGTCTCCCTGGCGGGAGCAGCGGCCGCGCAGCTGGCGGTCAATGCGGCGGGATTCATGGCGTTCCGTGCCCAGGACGAAGAGGCCGCCGAGGTCGGCCACGCCTTCGCCAAGCTTGATGTCCGTACCGCGGCCCGCCATGTTGGTGGAGACGGTGACGGCTCCGCGCTTGCCGGCCAGCGCCACGATTTCCGCTTCGCGCTGGTGGTTTTTGGCATTCAGCACTTCATGGGGGATTTTGGCCCTTTTGAGCATGCGGGAGAGCGTTTCAGAGGCGTCCACGCTGGCCGTGCCGATCAGGATGGGCTGGCCTTTGTCATGGAGTTCCTGAATTTTGTTAATCACCGCGTTGAATTTTTCACGGCGGGATTTGAAGATGAGGTCGTTCTGGTCCTTGCGGATGCAGGGGCGGTTGGTCGGGATGGGGAGGACGTCCAGCTTGTAAATGTCATGGAATTCCGCGGCTTCCGTTTCCGCCGTGCCGGTCATGCCCGCCAGTTTTTTGTACAGGCGGAAGTAGTTCTGGATAGTGATGGTCGCGTAGGTCTGGTTTTCACGCTCCACTTCCACGCCTTCCTTGGCTTCCACGGCCTGGTGCAGTCCGTCGCTCCAGCGGCGCCCCGGCATTTCGCGGCCCGTGTTCTGGTCAATGATGATGACCTTGCCTTCCTTGACGACGTATTCCACGTCTTTTTCGTAAATGCAGTAGGCTTTCAGCAACTGGGAGGTGGTGTGCAGGCGTGCTCCCGTTTCATCAAGCTGCTTGGTCAGTTCATTCTTGCGGCGCAGCTTGTCCTTTTCCGTCATGCGGGGGTCTTCATCCATTTCCGCAAAGGCGGTTCCCAGGTCCGGCAGCACGAAGTCCTCCGGGTGGCCGGGGGAGATGACTTCACGGCCTTTTTCCATCAGGTCGGCGTCGTGGGTCTTTTCATCCACGGTGAAGAACATTTCCTCCTTCAGCTTGTAGAGTTCCTTTTTGCGCGTATCCTGGTAAAGGGTCAGTTCATATTTTTCCACGATGCGGCGCAGCTCGGGATCCTGCATGGCGCGCAGGAAGGCGCGGTGGCGGGGCTGGCCTGTCTTCACCTTGAACAGGCAGCGGCCCACTTCTTCCGTGCGGCCTTCTTCCTGGGCTTTCAGGGCCTGCGACATGAGCTCGTTGCAAAGGTCCGTCTGCGCTTTCACCACGCGTTCAATGGCGGGGCGCAGGGTATCGTACTGCTGTTCCCGGGTGACGACCGCGGGACCGGAAATGATGAGAGGCGTACGGGCTTCGTCGATAAGGATGGAGTCCACTTCGTCCACAATGGAGAAGTAGTGCCCGCGCTGCACCTGCTCGGATTTGGAGGTCGCCATGCCGTTGTCGCGCAGGTAGTCGAAGCCGAATTCGGCGTTGGTGCCGTAAGTGATGTCGCAGGCGTATTGCTCCCGGCGAAGCTGGGAGGGCATCATGCTCTGGATGCAGCCGACCGTCAGCCCCAGGAACTGGAAGAGCATCCCCATCCATTCGGAGTCGCGGCGCGCCAGGTAGTCGTTCACGGTCACCACGTGCACGCCCATGCCGGTCAGCGCGTTCAGGTATACGGGAAGGGTGGCGACAAGCGTTTTGCCTTCCCCCGTGGCCATTTCCGCAATGTAGCCGCGGTGCAGGGCGATGCCGCCCAGCAGCTGCACGTCAAAGTGGACCATGTCCCACAGTTGTCTTTGTCCGCAGATATCGCGTTCTTCCCCGCAGAGCAGCCGGGCGCCGTGTTTGACGGCGGCAAAGGCTTCCGGCAGGATCTGGTTCAGGTAGCGTTCGCGCAGCTTGTCAAACTGGGGGGTGATGTTATTCCAGGCGGCCTTCCCCTCTTCAATGGAGGCGGGAGTGGCTTCCACCGTGGGGAGGGCGGCAAATTCGTCTTTCAGGGATTCAAAGCGTGCGTTCAGCTTGGCGGCTATTTCCTCCAGCTCTTCCCTGGGAGCGGCTTCCACAATGCGCACGGGGGGAAGCTCCATGGGGAGGAAGCGGTGAAGATAGCCCTGCCATTCCTTCGTTTTTTCAAGCAGGAAATCCTGACCCTTGCCGTTCCATGATTCTTCAATGGAGACGATTTGTTCCACAATAGGGCGCAGACGGCGCACTTCACGCTGGTTTTTGGTACCGACAATCTTGGTTAGAATCCACTTAATCATCTTTGTCTTGTTGAAAATTGACGAGGTAGAGTCGCTTTCAGCGGTCTAAGAATCGAAAAATACTAGCGGCTGCCGGAAGAATTGCAAGCACGGCCCTCCATTTGCTTTGATGATGACGTAATAGGTTGGATTTGGGCGGCATCATTCTGTCTTCCTTCCGTTTTTCCTTGCCTCTCCCTTTTCCCTGTAGGAGTGTATAGGGGAAAGGAGAGAATGAGCATGTACGGAGTATTCCATTCCGCCGGGCTGGCCCTTTTTCTGCCGGCTGTTTGCATGATGGCCGGCTGCCAGGAAAACGGCGCCGTAAAACAGCAGGAAGTGAATTTGCTGTCCGAGGGGATTGATGAGGACGGCAACCTTTTCATGCATTTTGAACTTGATTCCCATTACCACGGGGATTTGTATGCGGAAGTTTCCATGAAGGGGAATGAAATGCGCATTGCTCTGTATACTCATTCCACTCCCGGAGCTTCCCGGAAGGTGCCTTATGCGGACGGTTACAGGCTTGTTGTCCCATGGCCCGAGGGAACGGATTCCGTGGATATTACCCTGTGCGGAATAAATTTGGGAGGGTGGGAGAAACATAAATAGTAATGGAGGGAGGTTCCGTTCAGAGACGTTTTTGTTATCTGAATGTTAACGGAAATTCCTGTGTGGAGGCGCTTGTTTGTGGTATGAAGGCGGAATGAAGCCTCTTTTGGGGATGGGATGTGCGGTGCTGGCCGTTTGCGCCGTCGGCTTTTCAGCGTACCGCATCCTGATGGAGAGGATGCCCGATGAAATTCGGGGAACGCGCCTGGTGATGGAACATGACGCTTCTTACCTGCCGAAGGCGGGCATGGTGCGGCTGGAAAATGCCGGATTTTCCAGCATGGTTCACGGGTTGGAGAACGGGGGGAAGTTTTTCTCACTGGCGGAGTGCATCGTGGAGGCGCGGCAAAAGGATATTCTGGATGATATGCTGGATAGGGTAGATCCGCAGCGTTCTTTGCGTTTCCATGTGATTTGCAACGCTTCCGGCGCGATGAAGGAAACATGGCTGGACGATGGAGGGAACGGGGAAAACGCCGTCCTCATCAACCGATGCATGGCCGTTCTGGGAGCCTATTGGCTCTTGCGCCGTTATTGTGATGATGAACAGCTGTTTTTCAAATGGATGAGGCTTTCGTTGAGGAACAGGAAAACTGCGTTTCTGGATGATTCCGTGGAATACCTGTTTCCCTGGCTCAGGCCGGACCGGGAACAATATGTTCATGGAAAGTGGATTTCGGATATCGAATCCGTCACCTATTATTGTTATCCTTTGGAAGAAAGGGGAAAGAGTTCTCTTCCTTCCCCATTCATGTACGCGGTTACGAGCCGGAAAAGGTTTTCTTCCGTCTCCTTGGAGATTCGATGCTCCGCGTTGAAAGGAGCATTGATAGACGTGGAGATCAAACAGGACAGCCAGATGATTCGTGCCGGAAGGGCCGTGCTCATCCGGATTGATGGGAACGATCATGGCCGGTCTTATTCATGGAACAGGCGCCCCGGAAAAATGTTGCCCGTGCGGCTGCCTTCCATGGAGATTCCGGAAGGCGGTCCTCCGGCCATGATACTTCCGGTTCCGGAAGACTTCCGTTCCTGTCCGGAGGAGGAAATTTTGCCTGCATTAATTGAAGAATGCCCGTGCATGAGCATGTAAGCCGGCGCTTGAGCACTAGGCATGAAACGGGAGGCGCATGCCATTGCATTCCGGCTGCGTCATACATGGAAAGAGGCAGACGATCAGTTGGGAAAGAGGATAAACGTAAACTTTTTTTTGGCCGGTTTTGTTGTGGAACCGTGTGATGGCCCATGGTTCATGACAGGTACTTCTCTTGGAATGATTCCAAATTGATGATATAATTACCCTATGAGTCATTGTGAGGATGGGCGCATCCGCATCCGCGGCGCCCGTGAGCATAATTTGCAGAATGTGGATGTGGACATTCCCCTGGGGCGGCTGACAGTGGTGACGGGACCTTCCGGATCGGGGAAAACGAGTCTGGCCATGCACACGCTGTATGCGGAAGGGCAGAGGCGTTATATGGAAACCTTTTCCCCGTACGTGCGCCAGTTCATGGACCGTATGGACAAGCCGGACGTGGATGCCGTGGAGAACATTCTTCCGGCCATCGCCCTGCATCAGCGCAACTCCGTCAGGACGTCCCGCTCCACGGTGGGAACCATGACAGGGCTGAACGATTACTGGAAATTCGTTTTCGCCCGTCTGGCCGTGGGGATATATCCGGAAACCGGACGGGAAATCAAGCCGGAAACACCCGGCTCCATTGATGAAAAGCTGCATGAGGAATTTCCTTCCGGAACGGAGGTGATGGTTTGCCTGGAAGTGGCGCGGCCCGAATCCGTGGACCTGCCCACGCTGAAAAGGAACCTGGTGGCGCAGGGGTATTTGCGCGCCTTTGCGCATGGAGAGGCCCTCCGGCTGGAGGACGAGGAATGGACCCTGGAAGACGGGGCTCCTTTGCTGGTGATTCAAGACCGCGTGAGGCTGGCGGAAGACCAGCGGGAGCGCAGGCTGGAAGCGCTGGAAACGGCCATGCGCCTGGGTGGCGGCGTGGCCCATGTGATTCCCCGCGTGGACGGCATCTGGCTGCCCGCCATGAAATTCCGCGGGGACTGGCATCCGCTGATGGAGCCGCGGCCCGGATTGTTTTCCTTCAATTCCCCCCTGGGGGCATGCCCGGAGTGCCGCGGCTATGGCCGCGTGATCACCATTGACTACAACCGGTGCATCAAGCCGGAGCTCAGCGTCAATGACGGGGCCATCCATATTTTTGAAGGGGAAAGCAAGGTGTTTTCCGAATGCAAGAAGGACCTGATGCGCGGCTGGCGCAAAAATGCCCGCAAAGTTCGTCTGGATGTACCGTGGAAGGATTTGAAACAGTGGGAACGGGACTGGCTGCTGTACGGGGACGGAGAGGATCCGGATGAAATGTATGAACAAGGCCTGTGGTACGGCATTGCGGGCTTTTTCAGGTACCTGGAAAGCCGCACGCATAAAATGCATGTGCGGGTGTACCTGAGCCGTTTCCGCACCTATCAGGAATGCCCCTCCTGCCATGGCTTGCGCCTGAGGCCGGAAGCCCTGCAATTCAAGGTGGGCGGCAGAAGCATGCCGGAACTCTCCGGGATGCCCATGGACGAACTCCTGGCCTGGGTGGATCAATACGTCACGCCGCGCGCGGATGAAGACCCCGGCTTGAAGCATGCCGTGGCGGAACTCAGAAGCCGCCTGGAATATCTGAATGAAGTGGGTCTCGGCTACTTGACGTCCGACCGTCCCACGCGCTCCCTTTCCGGCGGGGAGATTGAACGCGTGAGCTTGACGACCTGCCTGGGCGCTTCCCTGACGGATACTCTGTTTGTGCTGGATGAACCCACCGTAGGGCTCCACCCCCGCGACACTTCCCGTTTGATTTCCGCCATGAACCGGCTTAAAAAGCGCGGGAATACGCTGGTGGTAGTGGAGCATGAGGAAACGGTGATGCGTGCCGCGGACAGCCTGGTGGACATGGGGCCCGGCTCTGGCCGGGAGGGGGGAAAACTGGTTTATTCCGGAGAACCTGCCCGGATTGGGGAAGTTGCGGACTCCCTGACGGGGGCGTTCCTTTCCGGCAGGCGGCGCATCGCGGTGCCTAAAAAGAGGCGCAAGCCGCGTCAATTTCTGACCGTATCCGGCGCCACGCGCCACAACCTGCACAAGCTGGACGTGAAAGTGCCTCTGGGCGTCTTCACCTGCCTGACCGGCGTCAGCGGGTCTGGAAAAAGCACCCTGGCGCACGACGTGCTGTACCTGAACGCTCTGGTGGAAAAAGGGGCCGTATGCGAGGATGAACCCGCCCATGTCAAATCCATCAAGGGCTGGGAACAACTGGATGAAGTGGTGATGGTGGACCAGAGCCCCATCGTCCGGACCCCGCGCTCCACTCCTGCCGTTTATGCCGGGGTCTTTGAAGAAATACGTTCCCTCTTCTCGGAGACGGAAACGGCCCGTGCGCGCGGCATGAAGCCCGGTTTCTTCTCCTTCAACAGCGGCGACGGCCGCTGTCCGCGCTGCATGGGCATGGGGAGTGAAAAGGTGGAAATGCAATTTCTTTCAGATATCTTCGTGCAGTGCCCGCTGTGCCACGGCTCCCGGTACGGAAGTGAAGTGCTGAGCGTGTACCGCGACGGCAGGAACATTGCGGACGTGCTCGGCATGACGGTGGCGGCCGCGCTGGAATACTTCAGAGCGGAAAAAGGGGCCAAGGCCTCCCGCATTGCTTCCAAGCTGGGCGTGCTTCAGCGCGTAGGGCTGGGGCACCTGACCCTGGGGCAGCCGCTGAACACTCTCTCCGGCGGGGAAAACCAGCGGTTGAAGCTGGCTAAAATCCTGCTGGACCAGATTGGATCCGGCGCGAACAGCCCCAAGATGCTGATTCTGGACGAGCCGGGAACGGGACTTCACTTTGCCGATATTGAAATTCTGCTGGCCGTGTTCCGGGAACTGGTGGAGCAGGGGCACACCCTGCTGGTCATCGAGCACAACCCGGAATTCATCAAATCCGCGGACTACGTGATCGACCTGGGGCCGGAAGGCGGCGCAGGCGGCGGCCATGTGGTAGCCACGGGAACGCCGGAGGAAATTGTAGCCTCCGGGAAGGGATATACGGGCAAATACCTCCGGGATGTGCTGGAAGGGCGCCCTTCCGTTTACGATCCGGCGGACGCCGCTATGCCGGAATCCGCTGACGTGGACATACCGGAAGGCGTGATGGCCCTGCGGGGAGCGCGCCACCATAACCTGAAAAACGTGGACCTGGACGTGCCGCGCGGAGAAATGACCGTGCTGACCGGGCTCTCCGGCTCCGGGAAAAGCTCCCTGGCCTTCGACATCTTTTTTGCGGAAGGGCAGCGGCGTTTCATGGACGTCATGTCCCCGTACGCCCGGCAATTCACGGAACAACTGGAAAGCCCTGACATTGACCGCTTGACCGGATTGCCCCCCACGGTGGCCATTGAACAGAACATGTCCCGCGGCGGCACCAAATCCACTGTGGGCACCGTGACGGAAATCTGGCAATTCATGCGTCTGCTATATGCCAAGCTGGGGCAGGCCTACTGCCCGCAGTGCGGCGTGCCGGTGGGCAAAAGATCGGAATCCGAAGTGGTGGAGCTGGTGGTGCGGCAGCTGAAAAAACACGGCAGTCTGGCCTTGCTGGCTCCCCTCGTCAGGGGACGCAAGGGGCATTACGCGGACCTGGCCCGCTGGGCGGAAGGAAAGGGATATGAGGAAATGTGGGTGGATGGCAAATTGGTTCCGTTGAGCGGATTCCAGCCGCTGGACCGTTATTCCAGCCATGACCTGGACCTGGTCGTTTCACGTCCGGAGGCCTCCTGGACCCCGGAAAAACTTGCCGGAGCGGTGCATGCCGCGCTGGAAATGGGGGAAGGTTTCCTGCAAGTGCTTCCGCCCGGTTCCAGCCGGCCGGAGTTGATGGGGACCAAGCTTGCGTGCGCCTCCTGCGGGCAATCTTTCCCGGAACTGGAACCGTACACGTTCTCCTTCAACTCTCCACGCGGGTGGTGCCCTGTGTGCCGCGGGCATGGCATCGTGGGCAAGGGAAAGATGAAGGAAGACCAGGCGCAATCTCTGCTGGAAGCCGAACTGAAATATGACAAGGAACTGGCGCGGCAGGCGGACGATGACAAAGGGGTGAAAATCTGCCCCGCCTGCCAGGGAGTGCGTTTGAATGAATTTGCGCGCGCCGTGCGGCTTCAGGGAGTGACTCCCGGTGAAATCGCCTCCCTGCCTGCCGTAGCCGCCGCGGAACTGGTCAAAGGATGGAAATTTGAACGGGAGGAAGCTCTCATTGCCCGTGACGTGGTGGCGGAAATCACGCAGCGCCTCAACTTCCTCCAGCGGGTGGGGCTGGGCTACCTCTCCCTGGACCGCAGCGCCACGACGCTTTCCGGCGGGGAAACCCAGCGCATCCGCCTGGCATCCCAGCTGGGCTCCCACCTGCGCGGCGTGCTTTACGTGCTGGATGAACCCACCATCGGCCTGCATCCGCGGGACAACGAACTGCTGCTGGGTACACTGGATGAACTCAAGCGCCGGGGCAATACCCTGCTGGTCGTGGAACATGATGAAGACACCATGAAGCGTGCGGACCACATTGTGGACATGGGGCCGGGAGCCGGCATCCATGGCGGCAGGATTATGGCTCAGGGCACCTTTGAGGAACTGGCAGCCATGCCGGACTCCGTCACGGGCGCGGCCCTGCATCATAAGCCGCGCCATCCCTACCGCGGGAAAAGGCGCAGGGTTCCGGCCAGAAAAGATGAAACCGCGTGGCTGCGGGTGGAGGGCTGCCGCCTGCACAACCTGAAGGACGTGAATGCGGCCATTCCCAAGGGGCGGCTGACGGTGCTCACCGGCGTATCCGGCGCGGGGAAAACCTCCCTGATGACGGGAACCATCCGGCTGGCGGCGCGCCAGGCCATCGGCGACAAGCTCACTCGGGACCAGAAAAAGCTGTGGAAAACCTCCTCCGGGTTTGACACGCTGCGCATGGTGTACGGCGTGGACCAAAGCCCCATCGGCAAGACGCCCCGTTCTACGCCCGCCACCTATGTGGGCTTTTTGGACGACATCCGGACCCTGTTCGCGCAAACGGCGGACGCCCGCAGACTGGGCTTCGACCGCGGCCGCTTTTCCTTCAACACGGGGCAGGGTAACTGTGAATCCTGCAAGGGCACGGGCATGCAAAAGCTGGAAATGGACTTTCTGCCCCCCTGCTACGTGCCGTGTGAAACCTGCCGGGGCAAGCGCTACAACGCCGCCACCCTGACCGTGAGGTACAAGGGGAAAACCATTGCGGACGTGCTCCAGATGGACTTTGCGGAAGCGGCGGAATTCTTTGAAAGCCAGCCCCGCATCTCAGACCCGCTCAAACTGCTGGCGGAAACCGGCCTGGGCTACCTGACCTTGGGGCAGGCTTCCAATACGCTCTCCGGCGGGGAAGCCCAGCGGCTCAAGCTGGTGACGGAGCTCATCAAGGGGCGGCGCGTCAGCCGGAACGCCCTGATGAAGGGCAAGGAACTGCCTGGCGACCTGTACCTCATTGAAGAACCTTCCATCGGCCTGCATCCGCGAGACGTGCGGCTGCTCATCGATGTGCTGCACCGTCTGGCGGACCAGGGAAACACGGTCATCGTCATCGAACACAACACGGAAATCATGGCGGAGGCGGACTACATCATCGACATGGGCCCCGGCCCCGGTGAAGCCGGAGGAACCATCGTGGCGGAAGGAACCCCGGAGCAGATAGCCAAAAAGAACTCCCCCACGGCGGAATACATCCGCCGGGAGCTGGAACCGGACAGCGTGTAACCCGTTAAAACAAAAACCTTGTCTTTCAGGACCGTTCCGGAATTACTGGAACGGTCCTTTTATATGGAGAAAAGGACCGGATGGAGGCTGACGGCGGGCGTTGGCCTGGTCACAGGGCGCCGAAATGCTTTTAAAGGAAAAATCAGCTATTCTGAAAATGGCGGAACGGAATTACTGCTGGAAATGTCTTAAAGGAAGTGCAAGGCTGTGTTCCGCATAAGCCCTTTTATTCCTGCGGCAGTGGTTGGCAAATACCGGAGAGGCAGGCGGGAACGGATGTAAAGGCATGAAAGCCATTCTTTAGAAAATCTTTGCACTGCGGTGAAACAATAAGCAATGAATATGGTGGAAAAAATAGTATTTGAACCGTTGGCAGACTCCCACCGGGAGGCCGTCATCCGTATCTTCAACCATTACGTGATGAACGGAACGGCTGCTTTCTCGGATGCGGAACTGCCGGAATCCTTTTATCCCCATATTCTGGAACGCGTGAAAGGTTATCCGGCGTATGCCGTGGTGGACTGCCGGACCGGGGAAGTAGTGGGCTTCTGCTTCCTGAGTGCGTATAAGCCTGTACCCACATTCCGGGAAACGGCCACCGTCACTTACTTCATTGCTCCCTCCCATCTTGGCCGGGGCATTGGCCGGATGTGCCTGGGCCGTCTGGAAGAGGATGCCGTGAAGCAGGGCATCCGCCACATCATTGCGGAAATATCCTCTGAAAACGAACAAAGCATGTCCTTTCACGCTAGCCAGGGCTTTATCCATGCCGGGCGCCTGAAAAACATCGGCTTTAAACTGGGCCGCACCTTTGACATTGTTTACATGCAGAAGGAAATCAAGTGATCAGCGCCGGTAATGCAGCGTGCAATAAGATGATGGGAATTTCCGAAAATCCTCTTCCTCACGCTATTCTGATGAGTCCTCTCTGAAAAGACAGGATGGCAGCGCCCTTCTCGTAGGCATCGTAAAGATTTCTCTAGTTTTGTAGGCGTCTTACCGCCCCAGATGACCGCAGGCTAACTTCCTTCCAGAGTGCTGCTGCTGTGAAAGACTGCGAGAAATTCGTTAACCAGTGCATTCACAGAGCGCAAGGGAAACAGATTTGCCGGAAATAGGAGCCGGCTCGTTCGCTGCTGTCAAACCGAACACTATCCGTGTTACAATGTACTGGCATTTCCTGCGTCTGAAAACGACAATCGCCAAGCTTGGCTGTTAAACTGGTACGGCATTTGGGAAATAGTCCAAAACAAAAACAGGAATATTTTTCAAATGATCATAAATTCGTTAAAGTCTTCCAATATGTTTTCATATACATGTAGATTAGTTCAAATGAGTACCTAATGTCCATCAACCAATCCGGAACAGGGTGTAAGTGTTTTAACCTTTTTTTCAGTAATTGATGTTGCTGAACCGGGACTAACGCTACTCTCAATCCGGTACTGGCTCTTCTTGAATCAGCATGATATCTTTCACGAGGTATCTCTTTCTCATTATCAGGTATGAAAGAAAACACTCCTCCCCCGAGGGAGGTGACTGATAAACCAGTATCGGTTGATAAATTGCCGGTATCCGTTTTCCAGTTGACGGGATTGCGGCCATGCAAACGATGAGAATGATAAAAATCCGCACATAACTCCCATACATTGCCCAACATGTCATGAAACCCCCATGCATTGGGTTCTTTTTGTCCCACAGGATAGGCCCCTGTATTGGCATCGTGAAAATCCATCCATGCTACTTTCTCAAGATTATCGGGAAGAACGATTTCCTTGCCGCAGGAATAGGCTAATTCCCACTGTGCCTCCGTAGGCAGGGAAAAGCAATATCCTTCCGGAAGAATCCCCTGTTGTCGTGCAATCTCGGTTAATCGATCACAAAAATCCAGGCATTCATCATAGGATACCTGGCACATGGGGTACCGTGCGCCCGTTGTGATGGTCCATCTGTCTTCCAATTCCGGAATCGGGATCCATCCCATCATCTTTTCCCATTCCTCCTGTGTGATTTCGTACTTCCCCAGCCAGTAGGGATAAGTAATTTCCGTACGATGGCCAGATTTTGTAATTGGGTAACTTCCTTTTGGAATGAAAATCAAGGTGAGCTTGTGTTCCGAATGGGGAATATCCATTTTTAACACATCTCCGGCCTGGGCAGATTGAACATTGGCTGTCGCAGGGGGTACTATGTCCAGGCATGTAATATCATTGCCAGGATAAAGGACAAAGATGAGCAAAGCCAATAATGCTATAATAGAGAAACTGATTTTCTTATTATTTTTTATCCATTTTATTATAAATTTCATTCCGAAGAGACAGGATAATTTTAATTATTTTTTAATTTAGCCTCCAGTAATTGCTTGGCTGTTTTTCTGTCAGTATTTTTCAAATTCTGGTTAGCTCCTTGTTTAATCAGAAAATTGTAGGCACTTATTTGTCCTGTACGAGCAGCATAATGTAAGGCAGTTTCTTTGTAGGGAAAGGTCATAGAGGGTAGCTTCATTTCATTTGAAGCAACATTAATATCAGCCCCTAATTCGAGTAATTTCTTCATGGTATCAATATCCCCGATAGCTGCCGCTAACATAAGGGCTGCTTCGCTTCCATTCCATTTTTTATCATACGGATTAAGATTTGGTTGTGGAGTCATGTTTGACGACAAATCCCAGTATGATTGTAATGAATTTCTAATCATATCTTTTCCTACAATGTAGGCAGGAGTATTGTAATGTAGATAATAAGGTGGAATATAGGGATTTCTTGTTTCTTCTTTTTTGGGGGTTATGGATGTACAAGATCCTAATAAGTTTAATGCTAAAAAAATCGAAAGGAATATAATATTAGTTTTCATGTTAAATAATTTATGATATACTTGTAGTTTTTAAAGTTCATGTGGATGATTTTTATGAAAAAAACAAGAATCATGCATAGATTTTTTGTTATATTTAAAATAGGTAAATAATATTTTATGATTTGTAAACAGCTTTTACAGAATGATATTTCTTTAATTTTCATTTAACACAACAAGCAAATTTGGATAACTCTTCTGCCTTCAATAAAGAATCATTGGGATTAAAAATATGTATCGGAATCATATAACTTGGATGCACTTTATAAATATCAGGCGTGGCTCTTCCCTCAAGATATTGGGAACCTAATATCATACATCCTATACTCCATCCTAGAATTTTCAATTCATCATCAAGAAAAAAGTAACCAACTGCATCATAATTACCCATTCCCTCTGCTTGAGACCATGTTGAGAAGAGGGGGATGTCGTATATATATTTTACTTTTTCTTTATCTTTTTCACTAAAAAACCAATTAATTTTATCAAATTTAACCTTATTCATTAGGTATGGCATTCCTTTCTTTAAGTCATCGCGGATTTCATCAATATTTTTCATTTTAGAAAGATATTGATTCATGGATGTGCTTTTCTTACGAAAAATGCTTAACAAGCTATGTAAATCTTTTGGTTTCTTATCAACTGTTTTTTCAAAAACTTCTGGGGTTATGTCGGATGGATTTACGCTATATTTGATATAAAGACAGGTATAAACCAACGGAAGAGGAAAAAATATGAATAATGTAATTATAAATATACTAACTCCAACCAGAAATTTTACTATTCCCAATTTATTGTTCATTTTTTTTATTTTCATAGAAAACTAGCATAATTAAATTATGAGAAATGCGTAATTTATTCATCATTTAAATAATCCGCTGGCTATATTCCAAAAATTCGAATTATTAGAAGGGATATAAACAGCGCCATGGTTGTCGCCAAAGTCATTCGTAAAATCATGAGTTATTACATTTGCTGGCACATTTTCGGGATGATCTGGGCCATTCTCTCCCAGAGCCACATTGAATTCAGAAAGTGGATAAACGAATTCTAAAATATCATCTTCTTTGCTGATTGCTAAATGAATAGAATCAGCATTAGCAGGAGCTTTTTCAAATTCTTCTCCTGGTTCCAGAGACTCATTGTCAACTGCAGGATTGGCCAAGAAAACATTGCCTATATTGCCGATATCTTCCCCATGAGCCAATGCTTCAAGAGCTACTCCAGCTCCTAAGCTATGAGTTCCGATATGTACTTTTATGTTAGGACATTTGGCTTTTAAATCTCTAAGAAAATGAGAAAATGCACCTGATCCTGTAAATCTAGAACCTTTTACCGCGTCTTTAAAGTTTGAAGCACCAGGATTCCCGTTCCACGCAAACCCATAAACATCGCATTTTCCTTCCGAACTCTTATAAGCTTTTTCAACCACTTCAAATCTTGTCATCGCTTCTGCTAGAGTAGTATTATAACCATGGATCCATACTAACACACATCCGCATTTTGGACAATGACCTATTGTTCCTTCATAGGCATCTGACAAATTTGAAGGAAAAACCAGTCCATCATGATATATGTATTTTACAGATTCAGTAGCATTAATTAATATATATAGACCAAGTTAATCAAGTTGTTTAAAAATTCTATTTTTGATAAATCCATATAAGTTTCGTCCTCCGTATTCCCGAATAAGATCCCTGTTAATCCACCTGCCATCTGTAGGATTCAGGTAGCGGTAATTGTAGTAGATCAGGCCAAGCTCGTCGTCCATGAACTCGCAGGAAAACCTGAACTTGTTTTCCTGAGCCCTGTCGCCCTGCGCCGTGATTAGGGCTCCAAGGGAGGCATATTCATAGCGCGCCCTTCGCGTCTGCTTACAGTCGAAGATGGAAGTGACGTTTTTGAGCATATCATGCATGAAGTAAAGATGCTCGTTGACACTTGTTCCATCCTCCTTCCAGTTGGTCATCATCAGGATGCGCGTAGCAGTCGATTCTGTAGGATCCCACAGATAGGTCTTCACAAGTCTGTAAGAAGGACGCATCAAATCCAGTTCAGCTATTTGCAAATAGCCCTGGTATAGATACCATGCATGGCTGACAGTTGAACCATTAACTGCTACTTTTTTCTCAAAGCGGCGTCCCTGGTAATCGTAGGAGCAAGTAATCACGGTTCTTCCGTCTTCTTGAGTAAAATAACACAGGGCGGTCATTGGCATCATAGCTCACTTTCCAAATGCCTGTCGAGGTCTTGATCCTGGTCTGATTACCGTCTGCATCGTAAGTGGGAATGAATGGTTCCGTATTTCTGGTAATGTCCGTGTACTGGTTGAGCCGGTTGGCATTGTAGGATACTTCTTCCTCCAGTTCCCGTGCAGTCTTGCGGTTGCCGATGTTGTCGTACCGGTAGCTGTAGCTGCCTCTCTCCCTGAGTTGATCTCCAGTCAATTCACTGCGGCTATTGTAGGTAAAATCTCTTAGCGTGGCAGGAGTGGTTCCATCCCAGGAGTCCCGGCGTTGAACTGGACGCGTCAGGGCATCATACTGGTATTCATGGCCGGCGGCCATGCCTCCATTTCCCTGCTTCTCATAGCCAATGGAAGCCACGAGGTTGAGCTTGGGATGGTAGATAGATGTTGCTGCGAACCATGCCGTTGGGGTAGGTGAGCCGGTTGAGGAAGCCGCTGGTTTCATCGTATTCCCAAGTGAAGGAAGAGGCCAAACCATCCAGATTCATCCCAATCATGCCACCTTTCCGATCGTAGTCAAGATGGGAGTGCTGCACCGTGCGGGTTCCGGTCATGAGGCGGTAGCCGGTGGAACGTCCGAACGTGTCGAAGTCTTCCTGAAGGCTGCTTTCTACCGTTCCAAAGGAAGTGTCCCGAACCATTCTGCCGTAACTGTCATGGGAAAGTTCCCGGAGGCCGGAGGCGTCCCGGATAAAAGTCATCTGCCCGAGATGATTGCAGGAGAACTCCCATCCCGGAGTATCGTCGCTGTGGGAGACGGAGACAAGTTCTCCTGTCAATGGAGCATAGGCGTACGTCGTGACAATGCCTCTGGCCTTGGTGACGGTTTCCGGACGGTTGAACTGGTCGTAGGTTCTGAGAACGCAGGAGCCGTCGGCATAGGTTTTCTTCAGTTCCATTCCCGTGGCCTCGTCGTAGAGCCAGGTGGTAGTGTCCCCGTCGGCGCGGCCGGAAGGATCAGTGATGATGTCCCCTTCGTCCACCCTGAAAGTAGTCAGTGAGACCATACGATCGGCTTCATCGTAGGCGAAACTGGCCGGCTGGAGGGACGTGCCGTATTCGGCTATCTTTCTTCCCTGGATGTCGTAGGAATAGCAAGTAGTACCTCCCATGGAATCGGTGATGGAAGCCACAGCATCGCAGCAGGGCAGGTAGCTGGTGGTGGTTACGTTGCCGGCTGCATCCGTGGATTTGACTGGTCGTCCGTCTAAGTCAGTTTCAATCGTTGTGGCATTGCCCCGGGCATCCGTCTGATGCAGAATCATGCCTGTAGAGGTATAGGAGCGTTCCTGCGAGGAATGAATGCCCGCATGGTTCGTCTGGCTCACTGTAAAACCATCAATGACCAGGGCCACCTTGGATTCCTCCGGCTTTTCCAGGTTAATCACGCCGGATTCTATCATTTCATTGTACAAGTCGTTCCCTGCACGGGTGCGTTCCCCCCCCCCCCGCGCCGCCGAAGGCGCCGATTTTGCGAAAGGGCAGATGAGGTCGATTACTTTGATGCCCGTTTCCAGCACTTCCGTGCTGGTGGATTGCTCGTCCAGCGGCGGAGCGCTGCGGTGAATGCTTTTCATGCCGGAGCAGGAGAGCGCGCCGCGTTCGTCCACGGCTTCACCCAGCACATTGAAGATGCTATAATCATGAAAATAAGAGAAAGAGTGCAAGCTATAATATTTACTCAAATTTTGATTTTCTTCATCATATAATAAAATACTTATAAAAAATATAATATATTTAAAATAAATAATAAAATTAATATAAGCAATGATGTTCGGTTATACCATGCGTCTGAACCCGGCTCCGTGGAGAGTTCCAGATCCTTGGTGGGGATGGAAAGGGAGATGGAGGAGTGGGCGTGAAGGTGGAGAAAACAGGTGGCGGGAGCCATGACCTTGAGGTATCCGGACTATTCGTGCCGGGTGTTGTTGGAAGCAGTTCGTTTGGGGATAAGGACGGGAGCGGAGAGTCCGTTGACCAGGAAGTTGCCCTGGGGCTGTCCGTTGGGGTACATGGGAATGAAGGGATAGACGGTGTCCATGGCGCCGATATTGAAAGTGTTGTTCATGGTAATGAAATGATGTTTGTTCAATGGTTGCGACTACCATGAATCAAAAACCAGCAACGTAAACACGTCGGGAACGTTATGATATTTGGTGAGTTTTTGAGGCGGATGGCAACGTGGGAAAAGGGAGGGGATTCTTCTCCGGTGGCACGTATTTCTTTGCCATATTTTCAAAATTTACCCATTGCCAGCTTAAAAGGCAGCGTGCTAGCGTCCATCAATGAATTCGTTCAACATCTAACTCCATTATTTCATGAGCACCACATTGAAAAAGATCTATGTCAACGGGTTCCCCAGTCTCTACGGGGGCGCGGGAACCGAACTCCACCACCAGATTCTGGTCTGGCTCCACATGGGTATTGACGTGCATATCATCCCCACCAACGGCGGATTTGAAAATGAAGCCCTTTATTTGGAAATGATCCGTCTGGGCGTCCATATCCACGCTCCCAATGACTGGACAGTCCTGCAGGAAGGGGATGCCATCATCGGATTTTGCAACGGAGAATTTCTGGAAAACATGCCCGCCATTCGCCAGCGCACCAAACGCACCATCTTTGTCAACTGCATGACCTGGCTTTTCAACAAGGAAAAGGAACTCATGAAGCAGGGGCTCATTGCCATGTTCCTTTACCAGAACGAGGAAGTCAGGCAGAAGAACATGCCCCTGCTCAAGCGCTGCAACGACGACCCTACCATTGCTTTCATGACGTTCAAGCCTTACTTCCACAACGAATCCTTCCCTTTCATTGAGGAGAGGACGCAGGAATACTTCGGCTGCGGGCGCATCTCGCGCCAGGACGCGGACAAATTTGCGGCCAATACGCTCCATATTTATGAATATTTCGTGGCGCCTGTCTTCAAGCGTGGCCTTTTTCTGGGGTTTGACCAGAGGAGCCGGGAGAAAATCGGAGAGCCTTACAGTTGGATACGCACGGCCCGCGACCAGAGGGAGGTGAGCCAGCAGGACTTTTACAAGCACTGCCAAATCGTGCTCCAGCCGACGGACACGACGGAGAACTGGCCGCGTGTCGGTTTTGAATCCATGGCAAGCGGAAGCGTGCTTGTGGTGGACAACCGTGGAGGCTGGAGGCAGATGGTGGAGCATGGCAAGACCGGATGGCTGTGCGACCATGAAAGGGATTTTATCTACTACGCCAGCAAGATGGCCTACGAGCCCAACCTGAGGTCCGACATGGCCCACGCGGCGCGGGAGCGTGGACTGGAGCTTGGAGGGCTGGAAGCGTCTGTAGCCAGCTGGGAGGAAGTCTTTGACGCGGTGGAAAAACTGCCGGCTTAGAAATGGGAGGAAAAACCATGAAAAAGAAAACAAATATTGTCGTAGGCATTTGTTCATGCCATGGAACGGGAGATAAACGGAAAGCGGTAAGGTCTACCTGGCTGGCCCATCCCGCGCAGAACGTTGAATGCATGTTCTTTGTAGGAGGAAACCGGGTTCCGGAGGGGGAAGAAGAAGATACGGTGGGGCTTGATGCGCCCGATGGCTACAATGAGCTCCCCGCAAAAGTGAAATCCTTCTTTCGTTACGCGCTGGAGAATTACGAATTTGAATGGCTCTTTAAATGTGATGACGATACGTATTTGGAATTGAGCCGGTTGACCTCCTTGATAGATGAAGATTATGATCTGATTGGGGATGCGATGGTTGCGCTTCGCAATTCACCGAGCGGAGGGGCGGGCTACCTGCTGAAGCGCAGCATGGTGGAAAAGCTGGTGAATGCGCCGGGTTTTGCGGAATGCGGGGCAGAGGATGTGATCGTAGGTGAACTGGCAGGCAGGCTCGGAGGCCGCTTGAAATCCACGAAACGGCTTTACATGTCCAATGTTTATTACCCGGAACGGGATAATGACATGGTAACGGCCCACTGGTGTTCTCCCGACATCATGCAGGCCCTGTATTCGTTTAATTACAAAATTCCCTCCGCTGTGTGCGATGTTGTTCATCTTCATTGGAAAGGGGAAATGCTGTTTTATTCCAACGGGGCGTTCAGGAGGCGGGATACTTCCTGCTATGGCTGGTGGAGCATTGGCTCCAAGGGTGAACTGAAGCTGAAATGGCAGATGTGGCCTATGGAGCAGCTCCTTTTGGAGGGAGAACGGTTTATCGGGTCTGAAACGGAGATATTCCAGCGGTCGGACATGCCGTCCCTGGCCCGGTTATGGGCTGAACGCCGTCTTTCTTTCGGCAACGTGGAAATCATGGACCAATCTCCTCTGCTGTATATCCATTTGGGGTGCGGCACCCGGAGGTTGAATGGCTGGTTGAATCTGGACGCTCCCAATTATGATATTACCAGGCCACTCCCGTGGAAGGACGATTCCGTAGACGCTTTTTATCTGGAGCATGTCATTGGAACAGTAACGTCTGCAGAGGCCTGCCGATTTTTCACGGAAGCCTTCCGTGCTCTAAAACCCGGAGGAATCTTACGATTAAGTTTCCGGGACGTGCGCCTGATGCGCGGGGTGATGACGCCTGCGTTCAGGCAATACATGAAGAAACAGGGGAAAGGAAATCACACTCCGGAGAATGATTTGTGTGCATTTATGGAAGTCTACAAGCAACAATCCCTGTGGTCTGCCGATTTCCTGAGTTATGTTTTGGAAGAGCTGGGGTTCCAGGTTTCCCAGCATGCTCCGGGTAATTCCCGCCATTTGCACCTTCAGTGTCTTGAAAGGCGATCCGACAGGGATGAACATCCTTTTGACCTGCTGGGCACGGTTTGCCTGGATGCCCGGAAACCGCAGAAGACTGTTACCGGTAAATTTTTATCCTTGCGTCCCGCTTCTGTTCCGGCATCTCCCGGTTACGTCACGACGCAGTTTATGCCCGGCTCGCGTACGTGCAATCATCTGTTCCAGATAGCTGCTGCCTATGCGCATGCTCTCCGGCTGGGTGTGGGATGCCGTATTCCCTGGAGATACAGTTCCGAGACCTGGGAGCTGATGACTTATCTGGGTGAGGCCTGTTCGCTGTGCCCGGACGGCGGATATAACGATCCCGTGACATACAGGGAGCCCGGATTTTCCTACCATCCCATTCCTGAAACGGTTCGCTACGGCGCCTTGAGAGGGTATTTCCAGAGTGAGCGGTATTTCAAGGATGTTGCGGAAGAAATCCGTTCCCTGTTTGCTCCTCTTATTGCTCCCGTCCAGGAGGGCGTGGCCGGCGTTCATATAAGGATGGGGGACTATCTTGACCGTACAGACATGTACCATACGCCGGATGTTCCCTTTCTTAATGAAGCTTTACGGAGGCTTTCCGGCAACATCAGTAAGCTGGTCGTCTTTTCCGATTCTCCGGAATTGGCCCGGAAATTGATGGAGGGCGTTCCGGAAGCAACGCGTTTTGAAATAGTCATGGATGAGCATGAGACGCTGGACGCCCTCCGGGAATTGACGTCCATGCAGGAACTCGTCCTTTCCTGTTCCTCCTTTTCCTGGTGGGGGGCATGGCTTGGAGACCAGCAGAGGGTTTTTATTCAAAAACAGTGGTTTACCGGAAAGATTGAGGACGAGCAGGACATTTTCTGCCCGCAATGGATTAAACTTTAACAGGTACATTTTATGAAATGTGTTTTGATTGTGTCTCCTGGGGAAAAGTCGGAGGGAGCTTCGGAATTGCACCGGATGGGTTACGAGCTGGAGCTCTATCCCTCTACCGCGGATCTTTCCCCCCTCAGGGATGCGCGGGAAGAGGAAAGTGCATCCTACCTGGGACGGTCCCCGGCGTCTGCGGAACGTTCGCACGTCCGTTCTCTGAGGGCATCTTTCATACGTCTTCTGGAGGACAGAAATTATGCTGGGAGTGACCTGATTATTTTCGGAGAAAGCGATGCCGTGCCGATGGTGGCTTCTTCCCGCTTGGAAACGGCTCTCAGGAAGGAAATGAAGGAGCATCCGGAGACGGATATTTTCCGGCTGTTCCATCATGCAGTATGGTCTCCGCAAGGGGCTCCGGGGGAATCTGATGAAATCTTGTTTGAAGATTTCAAAACGGGAAAGACGGATGCCAATACCTCCTACGTATGGGGAACGCATGCTCTCGTCATCCCTGCTGCCCGACGCCCCAGGGTGGCCCGGGTTTTTGCCGATTACCGGTTGCCGACTGATATTGCCCTGGAGGCTGCCAACAGCCATGGAGACCTCAAGATCCGTGTGGCCCGCCACAATCTGTTTTACCAGCACGAACGGACTAAGCAGAGACCCGATTGCAAAATTGCTGTTTGTCTCTCATCCTATAAGCGTCTGACGGATTTGCAGAGGCAGATTTGGTGCATGATGGATCAGAGCTATCCGAATCTTCATGTGTTCGCAGCTGTCAAGGGGATACCGGAAGGCACGTACCGCAGAACAGTGCTCCCTCTCTTTGAACATTTTATTCACGAAGGCCGTTTGACGATGCGGCTTTTCCCCAACAAGAACCAGCTATCCAATTTCTTGGACACGATAAGGGATTTGAACGTTTCCGATTACGATCTTTTCGCCAAAATTGACGACGATGATTTGTACGGAAGGGATTATTTCAAGTCAGTCAATAAATTCCATCTGCATCTTCCGCCGGAATTCAGCAGCTTTTATTGCGGGCCGGGCGAATATCTAAGCGTGCGTGGAGGGTATCCCTTCTCCGGAAACGGATTTTTCGGCTGCTTTGGCCCCACCTTGGTATTGAGCCGGGATGTGCTGGAAAAATTAATAATTTGTGAGACCAATCCTCACATGATATCCCAGATCTCGCCCAGGCTCCGTCATGCCGGGTATGGATTTACGGAAGACAACTTCATGCACATGATGATGCTGGATACCGGAAGCAGCAACCGCACCCGGTATGTACAGGAAATGGCCCTGCCAATGCATCTGGCGATTCAGACCGGCAATGCTTCCGTGATGCGCGGAGGGCTGGTTCCGGGAGATTTCCGGGGCAGAAACTGGAACATTTCTACGAATCAGGTTAATGAGGAGCGTCTCATGGAAGTGCATCATCCGCAATGGCATGATATTGTCCGTGTCTTTGGGAACAGGGCGCGCCGTTTTGAACGGGACGACGAAGCGGACGTCCTCTCCGTCACTGATGAGAAAATAACTCTCAAGTGGGATTGCTGGGGCGTGGAGGCGTTTAAAAAGATGGAGGATGGAACCTTCTATTTGTCGAGCGGCGGCAGACAGGAGGAACCTTTTTCTCCCCGGAAAAAAGTGGCTGTCCTGTTTATAGCCACAGGGCGTTATATGACGTTCTGGGAGGAGTTTTATGCGGCCTCCAAACAATATTTCCTGACAGGGCATGATGTGCATTATTTTCTGTTCACGGATCATCCGGAAGTGGAAACCGGCGATGACGTGACTCTTGTCCGCAAGCCGTTTTATCCGTGGCCCATGGAAACCTTGAGAAGGTTTGAGACTTTTTTAACCGTTCGGGAGGAATTGCAGCAATATGACTACATTTATTTCATGAATGGAACTTTGCTTCCCGTAGGGCCTGTCGGTCAGGAAATTTTCCCGATGAACCGGCAGGGTCTCATGGTGACGCTTCATCCGGGGTACTACCAACGCCCCCGTTCCACTTACCCCTACGAAAAAAATGGAATGTCCCGGGCGCGGGTGCTCCATTCCGAAGGAGAATATTATGTCGCCGGAGGCTTTAACGGGGGAAGGGCTGAAGACTATCTCCGCATGTGCCGGGAGTTGGCGGATGCCGTCAGGCGGGATCTTGAGGACGGTGTCATTGCCGTTTGGCACGATGAAAGCCACCTCAATAAATATGTGATTGGCCGGCATCCCCTTGTTTTATCTCCTGAATATTTATTCCCTGAAACATTGGACTTTAATCAAAAAAATCTCATGGCGATCAAACCGAAAGTAAAAATGATCGTAAAGGATAAATCTCTTCAAAAACACGGGGGTCACGCATGGTTGAGGCAACAGATATAAATTCCCGGCAGGTCAAACGTGCCGCTTTTGCGGACTTCTGGCCGGGATTTGATCCACATGATAATATTCTGTCCGCGGTTTTGACGGAAAGACTGGGCATGACCGTTGTGGATGACCAGGATCAGGCGGATTTTTTAATCTACTCCGTTTTTGGAGAAAAACATCAGAACTTTAAGGGGATTCGAGTTTTTTATACGGGGGAATCCGTCAAACCGCGTTGGGATGAGTGCGATTATGCCATTTCATTCATGAAGGGAGATATTCCTTATCCCGAATGTCATTTGAGGATGCCCTGCTGGATGAACAATGGCCCTGTCAGAAGAACGGGAAAAATAGAACAATACTCCAAAGACAGAAAATCCCTTCTGTCCAGGCATACCCGATTTTGCAGCTTTGTGTATTCCAATGGGAATGCTCCGGAAAGAATTCATTTCCTGCGCCTGCTTTCCCGGTACAAGCATGTAGATTGCGGCGGGATGGTCATGAACAACATGGGCTCCTGCGTTCGGGATAAAATAGCTTTCTGCTCCTCCTGCAAATTCACGATTGCCTTTGAAAACTATCCGGCTGCTGGTTACGTGACTGAAAAACTGTTTGATTCTCTTGCCGCTCTTTCCCTTCCCATTTATTGGGGAGCCCCCGATGCAGGGATGGAGGCCAATCCATCCCGGTTCGTCAATGCCGCGGACTTTTCCACCCCGGAGGCCCTGGCTGAATATGTGATTCGTCTTGATCAGGATGAAGACCTTTACCTCAGTTATATGGACGGTCCCGTTTTTGTACCGGGCCAGCCGGACATCGGAGAATATATGAACCGTCTGGCAGAATTCTTTTCCATGATTTCATGCAGCGGGAATATATGCCGGACTGGCAGGCCGCGTACGGAGGCTTGCCGTCTGCATCACGGCTATCCCGTCATGTCCCGTCATGATGACGGAAAACAATGGACGGGAAAGGCGGAACTTCTGCTGCCCCAATCGCTGGCGGCAACTCCGTTTCCCGTGTTCTGTCCGGAAGGGAAGGACACGGCTTCCCAATTCATCCGCAAGCTGGCCATTATTCCGGCTAAAAAACATTCGGAGCGCTGTCCGGATAAAAACAGGCGCTTGTTGAATGGAAGGCCCCTGTTCCTGTATTCCGTTTCCTATGCCCTCCAGGAAGGATTTGTTCCGGTTGTCAGTACGGACAGTGAAGAAGTTCTGGAACGCTGCCGTCGGGAAGGCATCCGGTGCTTCCGGGAGACGGTGGACGACCGCCGAATGGAAAATTGCGTACGCCAGGTATTGACCCGTTTCTCCTGTGACATATTCGCCGTACTTCAGCCGACTTCTCCCTTCCGTCGTCGGGGCCTGTTGCGCCAAATGGCGGAAGACATGGAAAAAGGGAAAATTCAATCCGCCTACACGGCCCGCAAAACCAAAATGATTGGTCACATGGAGGGACATTTCCATCTGGCGCATCGGGAACAGGACGCCAAGAAATTTTTCTATTTTTTTGACGGAAATATTAATGTTGTTACCCGGAAAAAATTTCTGGAATCGGGTACGATGTTTGATGACGGCTCCTGCCCTTACCCGAATGATTTTCCCTGTTGTCTGCAAATTGATACGGAAGAAGAGTGGAAAGCCTTGTCACGGTTAGGTGAATTTAAAGACTGGCAATGTTTTCTGGCTTCAGAAGGGCATAAAAAACGCATTTGCATCGTCTCAAATAAACGTGATTTGAAACGCAACTATTCCTCTTTTGTCGACTCTTGCGACAAAGTAATGAGAATCAGCAAAATGGATAACTTGAATTCCGGTCTGGCGGGAAAAAGGACGGATATTGTTCTTGTTTCCTGCTTCGCCGGATACCTGGCTTTTTCCCCTGAGGAAAGGCATATGGAAATTTTACGCGGAGTCCCGGAAATTTACTTCAACAATGAAGAATTGGGCTATTCCAATGAATTTGCTTGTAGGGAAGGGCTGGAAAACTGGAAATTCATGCCGGGGGAAGTTCACCGCAGCACGGGCAATTTTACCACGTTGAGCAAGGCGCTTTGTCTGGCGGACTATTTATTCCCTGAAGCCCAGCTTTACTATTTGGGAGATACGGATATGAACCTGAGGGCTGCGGGTTCTTCAAAGCATCATGCGCCAACGGAAAATGCCTACATGCAGTCCCTCATTGACAGCGGAAGAGTCATTCCCATTCTGGAAGATGCCGCCGGTGAATTTCATTACTCCGCCCCGGCGCCGCCGGTTTCTTCCCAGGGGAATGTTCCCGCACCGGACTTGCTTCCCGTGGACACCATTCTCATCAGCCATCCTCAGTGGACAGACCAATTTCAGATGAATGAAAAACGGGGACGCCGGCTTCACCGCAATGACCACGCAACCATACTTCAACATGATGAAAACAAACTCGTTCTTAAATGGGATAACTGGGGGACTGAAGAATTTCTGAGGATGGAAGAGGGTAAATATCAGTACCTTGACTATCATTATTCTTCTACCATCAATGAAGTGAACAAATACGCGCGGGAATTGCTCATCAACCCGTATGACGGCTATAACTCCGTGTTCCGGCATTCCAGCCGTCCTTTTATCGGCATGAGGTATCATCAATGGGAGGGGTTGCTGCTGCTGGAACGCATGTATCGTGATGTTGAAAAAGGAATACGAAAGATGCCCCGGCTTCAATCCGTCCTGCTGATGGGGATTTGCAAGGATGCGTTTGCAGCCCTTATTCTGGCGCAGCGATTGAAAAAGGATTTCCCGCATCTTCATATTGGCGTGTGGGGATGCCCATGGCCGGTGGATTTAAGTGGACAGTCTCCTGTATACCGGGGAATAAAAGTTTCCCCATCTCATGAACAGATAAGGAAAAAAAGACCGTTTAAAAATCTTTTGGAGCGTTATGGAGATCCACTCAAACTGCTTCAGCAGCCGGAATCCTCCGGACTTTGTTTGTTTGCCTTTTACAGTACCAGTCAACATTGGACTCTTGATGAAGAAGCGACGAACAGATTGGCTCCTTACCTTCTGAAAACATATGCCTATCAGGCTGGCAGCAAGGAACATCATACTGTTGTTCACGGAAAAATCGTACATCTGGTAAAGGAAAAGCCGGCATTGGTTCAATCCTGGATTGAAGAAATGTTCCGGATGATGGAAACGGAAAGCGGGAACCATGGGGAGGTGAGAAATCTGCGTATATCCGCCTAGGCGTTTCGCAAAATCCCTCAATAATTAAAAATCCCTAATCAAAAAAATGGAATGCCAATCACAAAAAACAAAATTGGCCGAAAACATGAAACGGATAGGTTTTCTCCGTGTTCTCAATGAAGAAAACGCAGTTATCCCATGTTCGTTGAGCGTAGCTCCCGTTCTGGACCACGTTGTGGTGCTCTGGGCGGATATGGATGACCGCAGCATTGATCTGGTCAAGGAATGGGAACATCACCTTTGCCACGCTTGTCAATGCCGGGTCAGCTTTCTTCATTATCCGCATCATGTCGTTCCTCCTCATTCCGTGGATGACTTGAGGAGCCTTCCCCGGGAAAACAGAATTGACACCTACTTGAATTTCGGCATGGAATTCATTCGCCGTCTTTATGAAGGGCAGCTGTTTTGCGTTTCTAAAATAGACGCTGACCAAATTTATTTTACCCGGGAACTGGAAGCGGCCTTTCAAATGATATCCGGTCCGGAGGATTGCGTCTCCATCCGGGGGGCACAATACCCTGGTTCATCAGCAAAGATTGATGATTTATGGTCCTCGGCCGGTAAATGGCGGTGGCGACTCCCTCATCTGCGGCATGAACAACTTGCCCCGCTTTGGAATTGCGGCGCTTTACGAAGTGGATATAACCGCTCATCCGCAGGTGACCCCTTATCCTGATGCCTGCTGGATGCACTTCATGAAAGCGGCTAAATACAAAAATGTCATCCGGGAATTTCATGACGATGAAGTCATCCCTCTTTCTCAAAATCCGGCTCTGCAGGAGTGCTTTCTCTCTCGTATTCTGCCGTTATTGCAGGAGGCAAAAAGCCCGTATGCGCATCTCCGCCTGGACTAGTTCCGTTTGATGCCGGTTGGACAGGAAATCGCATGTTTTCTCGGAAAAACTCTTATCTCACGCCACTCGGATGGACTCTCCCGTTTGCGTAGCTTTTACCGACTTTGAATCCGGGTTCAAACCGCAAAACCACATTCTGGGCCTGATCTTGAAAGAACGTTTGGGCGCTGTTTTTGTGGATGACCTGGCCCGTGCCGACTTGCTGATTTATTCAATCTTTGGAAATGCCGCACGTTCCTTTAAAGGTCCTCGTCTGTTTTATACGGAAGAACCTGTTTTGCCGCGCTGGAAGGAAGGATGCTATTCCCTGACAAGCCTGAGAGATGGAACGCTTTCCGGGGACCGTCATTTTCGTTTTCCTGCGTGGTTAAACGCCGACTATATCCGCAGGACGGGTCACATTGAACAATACTCCTCCGTTCCAGGGGATATTCTCAATCGGCATGAAAAATTCTGTAATTTCGTCTATTCCGGGGGAGAATTCCGGGAGGCCGTCCGTTTTTTGGAAACTCTTTCCCAATACAAATACGTAGACAGTTCCGGCCAGCTTCTGAACAACACGGGCATGATCGTTAAAGACAAAGTCGAATTCTGCTCCCGGTACAAATTCACCATAGCGTTTGAAAACTATGCTTCCCCCGGTTACATAACGCAAAAACTGACGGATGCTTTTGCTGCCGGAAGCCTGCCCGTCTACTGGGGAGCACCGGATGCCTGCCGCGAATTCAACCCCGGGCGGTTCATCAATGCTCGTGATTTTCGCAATCATGCGGAACTGGTCCGGTATGTGGAGCACCTGGACAGGAATGTTGACGAATACCTCTCCTACTTCAAGGGCCCCTTGTTTGACGAGGGACAGATCGGCGTGGATGGCCTGCTGGATGAAGCTGCCTTGTTTTTCAAGAAAATTTTCAGGGAGGGAAAAGCCGGGCGGCAGCCTGCCTCCATGGAGGGAAAGGACGAACCGTTGCTTCACGGGGGAGTTTTTATGCCGCGGTATGACGATGGGAAACCATGGACGGTTTCGGAAACAGTTTCTCCTTCTCAAAAACGGCCACTTGGACGGCCATTCAATATGGCGGCATGCATTGCATCATACAAGCGGGTGGAAGACCTCCTTCGCCAGATTCTCTGCATGATGAACCAGAGCTATCCACATCTGCATGTATTTGCAGCAGTTAAGGGAGTTTCGGCTGAAACGGCCCGCAGGATTCTGCTTCCCCATGTGCAGCCGTTCATCGATGCCGGAAGAGTGACGCTGCGCCTCTGCCCTAACAGAAACCAGCTTACCAACTTTATGGATACCGTCCGTGGCCTGGATATTTCATCCTATGACCTTTTTGCCAAGATTGACGATGATGACTTCTATGACCCGGACTACTTCCGGCATGTTGCCGATTTTCATGCCCTGTTGCCCGATGGTTATTCAAGCTGCCACCGTGGGGAGGGCCTGTGGCTGAAACGGCATGAAGGATACCCTTATCTGGAAAAATCCTTCCTGCTGGCCCTGGGGCCGGCTCAAGTCATGTCGCGGCGGGTCATGGAGGATCTGCTGGCTTGGGAAACCGACCGCGCGGCTATGAAGGAAGCCATGTACCGTTGTTTAAGGCAAACGGGATTCTATCAATTTGGCTTTGCGGAAGATCAGCTATTCCAGACCGTCATGCTGGAACACGGGTGTGCTGACATAGCTCCCTATCTGAAAAAGCGGGGAATTCACAGCCATCTGATTATGCAAAAAAGCAATGCTTCCATCATGCGGGGAGGTACTGTTTCCGAGGAATTCCGGAAAATGCAGAACGGTGCTTCTACAGATGCCGGAAATGATGAACACCTCGTGGACATCATCCATTCTGACTGGAAAGGATGCATGAAAATCAGCAATGGACGGGCCATGCGCCTGGACGGCCCTCGGGATGAAGCCGACGTGCTGTCTCTGACCGGAGTGGAAATCACATTGAAATGGGATAAATGGGGCGTGGAAACCTTTACGAAAATGGAAGAAGGCGCCTACCGTTTACGGAAGAAGGAAGAAGCCGCCTTCCTTCAATCTCCTCCCCATGCCTCCTCCCTTATTCATTTGCGCCAGCAGGATTGGACGGATGGCTTGTGCATCACGGGAAACAGGGGAAAGCGTTTAAATTGCAACGATGGAGGCGAAATCCTTGAATACTCGGACAAAAAACTCGTCATAGGCTGGGATTACTGGGGAAAGGAAACCTTTCTTCGCAGAGAAGACGGTAATTACTGGTTCTCTTCCTATTCATTCATGGCGCCGGACTCTTCTATTGCGGATGAATATGTCATTGCTCTCTGCGGCGCCCCGGAAAAACCGTGGCTGCATTCAACGGGGCGTCCCGTCGTTCGTATCCGTTATTCTTCCTGGAACCTGGAAGACCATTTGGACAACATGAAACGGGATATCCTTGAATTTCTCGCCGCCACCCCGCATGCGAAGCGCATTCTCCTGGCAGGGAGGGCGGAAGAAGCCGTTGCCTGCCTTCTTCTCGCTTCATGCATTAAAAAACGCTATCCTTCCGTCCGGACGGGAATTCTTGGAATGCCGTGGAACGTCGGCCGGGAAAGCCGGCATACAGAGGAAAACTGTCCTCAAGAAAAACGTCTCCGGGTCAATCCGTCGTTGCTGCTTAAGGAAAACCGGGCGCAAGGAATCGATACTTGTGCGTACGCTTTCCATGTAAGCAACAGTAACCCGGAACAAGTGGAAAACAATCTCCGGAATCTCCTTGATTCTCTCCAGATCATTTACAATTTCTCGCCCCCCTGCGGTTGGGGGGAAAAAGATGAATGCAAGAGTGCAAAAAACTTCATTCAGCAATATCCGGAAATATTCAAGCGCATGGCGGATTGCTGTTTTGACGACTTGAAAGGAAAATCCGCCCCACCGGAATATATCGATCTGAACGCATGGATCATGGAAGATAGATAAAAATTAGAGTTATTTACTTGTTACTAAGTATATAGGTCCCTTTTGAAAAGATATACAGGAGATTCATGCCACAGCACAGAACACTACAGCCTGGAAACGAAAAACCTTGAGAAACCAAGGGTTTTACTCATCTTAAAATCTGAAAACTGGCGGAGAGAGTGGGATTCGAACCCACGGTGGGTTGCCCCACGGCGGTTTTCAAGACCGCTGCATTAAACCGCTCTGCCATCTCTCCATGCAACAAGCGCGGGCATAAGCTACCGTGAGGAGGGCGGTTCTGTAAAGTCCTATTCACGTCTGCCCGCAGGTTTGCGGAGATGGCATGAGTGCCTGTGCTTCATGAAATTTTGTGCTGCCGGTGGAGATGCTTTCTCCCTGACCAGCAGGGGAATGCGGAGCCCGGTAGTGCATTTTACGCCGGGAATCAAGGGGAATTTGGGTTGGGTATTACTCTCAGGGGCTGTATAATGCCGGGCATGAAAGGCTCCCGCATTCTTGTCCTGACCGGGCCCGGCAAGGGAAAGACGACTTCCGCCTTCGGCATGGCCCTGCGCGCGTTGGGGCATGGTGGGAAAGTGGCCGTAATTCAGTTTATCAAGCACGACGGTTCCTATGGGGAGGTGGTGGCTCTCCGGCAGTTTCCGAATGCGGAGGTGGTGTGTTCCGGGGCCGGATTTACGGGCCGCGCCAGGGATGAAGAGTCCCGTGAACGCCACGCTTCCGCCGCTCGGGACGGGTGGAGGGTGGCCCGGGAGAAGCTGGCGGATGAGTCCGTGGGAACCGTGATTCTGGACGAGATTTTTTACCCCCTGAATTACGGCTTCATTTCCGTTGCGGAAGTCGTGGATGCTTTGAAAAAAATTACCCCCGGAAAGGTCGTTGTCCTGACAGGCCGGGATGCTCCGGAGGAAATGATCGCCGTGGCCGATACCGTGAGCCGGATTGAATGCGTCAGGCATGCCTTTCAGCAGGGAATCAAGGCTCAGAGGAATGTTGAGTTTTAAGATATTCTCTTCTGAAAACTCTCAGGTAAACCTGTTCTCCGCCGTCGGCCATTCCTCTCTTCATTCCTGCGTCGCCCTGAATTCCGGTGGAAGTTGTTCCATGAGTTTCTGGGCGCATTCCCGGGGCGTCGCTTCCGATGTGTCTATGGAGAAGTCATGCGGGAAATTCTGGTGAATGCATCCGTATTGGCGCTCCGCATGGGCCGGGTCCGGAGTCCGGTCGGTACGGTTCCGCTCGCGTTCCAGCAGGATGTCCTCCCGGCAGTCCACTTTGATGAGGGCGCGGGGAATGCCGCTCAGGCGGTTCAGGAGGTCTTGAACCCAGGCGCGGGATTCGCCGATGACGTGGTCCACGATGACCAGGGCGCCTTTCCGCGCGGCCTCTGCAATGGCGGCGTGGAAGGACTCGATGAAGGGGAGCCCGGTTTCCCGGACGGCGTCCAGGGCGTTTTCATGCCTTCCCCGGCTCATGGCCAGATAATCGTCCATGGAAAAAATCATGGAGTCCTCCTCCATGAGGCGGTGCAGGGTCCGGGCCAGCGTGCTTTTCCCCGCGCTGGAGGCTCCGTTGAGCAGGATGACGCGCCCCAGCCCCGGCTGAGGCTCCTGCGGGTGGTCCGGGGTTTCCGTTCCCCAGTACAGGTGGATGTAGCCGGCCTTCACGTTCCCATCCGCCACTCCTTCCCGGCTCTTGTTTCCATTCTTGTCCGTCACTGTGTAAAGGGGCGGGTAGGGCCGGTTCAGTTCAATTCGGGACCAATGGAATTCATGGCCGCGGATGCGGGTGAAAGGCAGCCCGAACGGGGCTCCCGTTTCCATCACGGCTTCCCGGTATCCCAGGGAACGGAGCTTTTCCCCCATCCGGGCCGTTCCGTCAATGACTCCGCACATGTTCCTGCTTGTCCCGTCCGGAAGCGCCAGTTCCTTGCAAAGGTACATGTATCCCCCGCATTCGGCAAAGATTTCTCCGCCGTTCTTGGCAAATTCCAGGATGGCGTTCCGCATGGCCTCATTGCTTTCCAGACGGCCCGCGAAGGTTTCCGGATAGCCGCCCCCCAGGTAGAGGGCCTGGGTTCCTTCCGGAAGGGCGGTGTCTTCCAGCGGAGAAAAGCAGGTGATGTCCCAGCCCGTTTGCTTCAGCCGTTCCAGGTTGTCCCCGTAGTAAAAACAGAAGGCATTATCCCGGGCTACGGCCAGAATCCCGCGGGGAGGGGCGGGCGGCAGGGGAACTTTCAGCGGTTCCGGACGTCTGCGTTCCGTGATGTTCATCAGCAGTTCCCAGTTGACGCGCTTTTCTGCCTCTGCCGCCAGCCGGAGGAACCAGGATTGCTGCCGGGCTTCCTCTTCCGCGGGAACCAGGCCCAGCTGCCGTTCCGGGAGCGTCCATTCCGCGTTTTTGGGGAACGCCGCCACCAGCGGCGGCATCCTGTGGTGGTCCAGCGCCCGGCGCAGAAGGTCCGCGTGCGCGGCGCTTCCCACGCCGTTGGCAATAACTCCCGCTATGTTCAGGCCGGGATGGTGCTGGGAGAAGCCGCGGACGACGGCGGCAATGGACCCCGCCATGCCGCGCGCCTGAACCACCAGCAGGACGGGCAGGCCGAGCGTGAGGGCGCAGTCCGCCGTGCTTCCTTCCAGGCTTTCAGGCGTTCTGGCGTCAAAGAGGCCCATGACTCCCTCGCAGATGGCGATGTCCGCGCAGGAGGCGTGCCGTGCCCATTGGGAACGGACTCCGTTTTTCCCCATCATCCACGTATCCAGATTGAAGGAAGGCAATCCCGTCGCCTGCCGGTGGAAGGAGGGGTCAATGTAGTCCGGGCCGCACTTGAAGGCCTGCACGCGTAATCCCCGGGCGGAGAGCGCCGCCATCAGGGCGAGGGATACCGTGGTTTTGCCTCCCCCGGACTGGGTGGAGGCGATGCAGAAGGCGTGAAAAGGCTTATTCATGGGAAACAGGCAAATTCTGCGGATGCTGTCTTTCCGGATCAGGTCAGGATATTCCGTACTTGTCGGCGTAGCCTCTCCGTTCAAAAAGGACGTCTCCGTCCCTGATGGTCCGGGGGCCTCCCAGAAGCACCAGCGTGGACATGTCCACGTCCTCCAGCGGGAATTCGTCCAGCGTCCCCACCCATTTCCGTTGGGCCGGGCGCCCCGCGTGCTTCACGTAGGCGCAGAGGGTTTTCCCCCCGCGTTGGTTCCGGAAGATGCGCAGGGCCTCCTCCAGCAGATGGCGGCGTTTGCGTCCGGCGGGGTTGTAAAGGACCACGGGCAGCGCCGTTCCGGCGCTTTGCTCCAGGTTGGCACGGATTTCCTCCGCAGGGACCAGCAGGTCGGACAGGCTGAGCAGGCAGAAGCCGTTCTGGAGGGGCGCCCCCAGCGCGGAGGCGGAAATGCTGGCCGCCGTAATTCCCGGGAGCACTTCAATGCGGACCGGGGAAAAGCGTTCGTTTTCCTTCCTCATTTCGTAGAGCAGCCCGGCCATGGCCAGGATGCCCGGGTCACCGGAGCAGACCATGCAGACATTTTCCCCGTTCAGAGCCGCTTCCAGCGCGGCCGTGCACCGCGGCACTTCCCCCATCATCCCGGTCTGGATCATCTTTTTTCCGTGGATGCGTTCCCGGATGAAATCCAGGTATTTGGTGTAGCCGGCTATGCAGGTGCATTGCTCCATGGCTGCCGCCGCTTCCGGCGTAAGCTGGCCCGGAGACCCGGACCCCAGCCCGATGACGATGACATTTCCGGCTCCTTGACGGGCCTTGTTCCGGCTGCCGTGAGGGCACGTTGCCAGGGCCAGCGTGACGTTCCCGCCGCAAACGGTTTTAGGAGTGCTGATTTTACCCCCGGAGGCCAGAATGGCGGAAGCCTCGGAAACGGAATGAGTCCCCGTTTTTTCAAAGACGGCGTCTGACGGCGTGGGAATTTCCACCGCGTCCAGCTCGGCTGGCTCAAAGACATGGAAAGGCACATTCCATGTTGCGGCCAGGGCCAGGATGGCCGGTTCCTGCTCCTTGAGCGTGCAGGAGGCAAGGGCTTTGATACGGGACCGGGAGATTCCCTGCCGGGCAAGAAAGCCTTCCGCGTATTGCTGCAGCAGCCCGGGTTCCGTTCCTTTTTTGCAGCCTATTCCAAGCACGAAGGAGGATGACTGAATAAGCAGGGCGGCAGCTCCCCCCGCAGATTCCGGGGGCTCTTCATCCCAATAGACGGCGGGAACGTACGGTTTTTCCGCGGCTTCCGCTCCATCCGCCCGCGCCGGAATGACCTGGGGACAGTCCCGCCAGTACCGTTCGTGGATTTCCTGCGGACCGTGAAAAGATACGGTGTCTCCGGCAAGCAGGGCCGCATTCAGGGTTTTGATGGCGTCCGGGTTGAGAACGCAGGCCTTTTCCCTGGCTGCCGCTTCGTCAAAGGCGGTGATTCCCCGCGTGTCCGTGGCGGTGGTGATGACGGCCTCCCCGCCGCTGATGCGGGCCAGCCTGCGCGCCAGGCGGTTGCCGCCGCCCAGGTGGCCGGAAAGCAGGGGAATGAGGTGGGAGCCGGACTCCGAACAGCAAACTACCGCCGGGTCCGTGGCCTTGTCCCGGAGCAGGGGAGCCGTTTTCCTGACGGCAATTCCCGTGGCCCCGATGAAAACGTGCGCGTCAAACAGGTTCCACTGCCGGGCAAGCAACGGGTCGAAGTCCTCCGGGGGAACCCGCTTGACACCTTCCGTTTCCCCGGCCCTGCCTACGGAATGGATAACGGTTTTCCCCAGGGACTGGGAAATCTCCTGCGCCTTGCGGACTCCTTTTTCCGTGAAAGCGTAAAACGCGCAGCTTCCGTCGAACCGTTCGTCTTCCTTCTCATTCCGGTAGCCGTGGCTGAATTGGCCGTGATAGAGCAGGGACTGCCCGCAGTCGTGCGCGCCGATGGCGTCACCCACCAGGATGAGGGCCTGCCTGCCGATGCCCGCCCGCGCCGTTTCCGCCGCAATGGTGGACAGCGTGCCGCGGATGATTTTTTCATCCGGCCAGGTGGCGCGGTACACCACCGCCGCCGCCGTATCGGGGGATTTCCCGGCGGAGACCAGCCGTGCGGCCAGTTCGTCCAGCTTGCCCGCGCTGAGGAAGAACGCCAGCGTGGCGCCCGTCTTGGCAAAGGCCTCGCAGGCCTCCCCGGAGGGCATGGGCGTTCTTCCCGGGGTGCGCGTCAGCACCAGGCTCTGGGCGAGTCCCGGATAGGTCAGTTCCGTGCGCAGGGCCGCCGCCGCCGCAAAAACGCTGCTGACTCCCGGCACCACGATGGATTCAATGCCCTTCTTGTCAAGCAGGTCGAATTGCTCCGCGACGGCTCCGTACATGGAGGGGTCCCCCGTGTGGAGGCGCACCACTTTTTTCCCTTCCAGCACGCCCCGGGCCATCACTTCCACCTGTTCCTTCAGGTTCATTCTGGCGCTGTCATGAAGTTCCGCCTCCGGGCGGCAGCGCTTGAGGTGCGCCGGGTTGACCAGGGACCCGGCATACACGACTACGTCGGCCTCCTTCAGGAGGGCGGCGCCTCGTTCGGTAATCAGGTCTTCGGCTCCGGGGCCGGCTCCTATGAAATGGATGGGAAAACGGGCGGTATTCATGCGCGGGAATAGGTGAAAAGGGTGATGCGGTTGCCGTGCCGCAGATGGTGGTAGGTTCCGGCAATGGGAGATTCGGAGGCGATGTCCAGGGAGAACATCCCCGTGCGTGCGGCGGCGTTCCAGCCGTAAAGCAGGTGCTCGCTTTCCGTGGTTACGGCGGAGGCTACCAGAAGGCCGCCGGGGTTCAGGGCGTCAAAACAGGCCTGCATGATGGATTCCAGCCCGGCGCCCCCTCCTCCCGTGAAAATGCGGTCGGGCTTGGGCAACGCGTCCAGGGCCTCCGGCGCTTCTCCCTGCATGCAGGTGTAATTCACGCAGCCCAGGCGCCGGCAATTCCGGCGCATCAGTTCCAGGCGGCCAGCCTGCCGTTCCAGCCCGTACACGGAAAGTCCGGGGCGCAGGGCGGCGGCTTCCAGGCCGATGGAGCCGCTCCCGGCTCCCACGTCCCACAGCACCCCCCAGGCCGGAAGGCGCAGCTTGGACAGGATGACCGCCCTCACTTCCTCCGCCGTAATCAGGTTGTTCTCCTTTTCATAAAAATCCGCGGGCAGTCCCAGAGGCAGGACGGGCGCGGCTCCGGGGCGGTTGTCCGGCAGCAGCAGGAGCATGGAAGTAGGGGAGCATTCCTCCCTGGCCAGCTCCGCCAGGGTTCCTTGCAGAATGCGCTCGTCAGCCATTCCCAGGCATTGGGCCGCCACGGCGGAACGCCCCGCCGCTGACGGATGGAACTCCATGGCCGCCGCGGCCAGGCGGCAGGCGGTGAAGGGATGGCCTCCGTAGATGACGGCGAGCGGCTGGGCCAGAATTTCCCCCCACGGAATATATTCCGTGCTGTGCGCGCTGAAGCAGCGTGCGCGGTCCCACGCCATGCCCAGGCGGTGGAACAGGGCCTGGAAGGACGTGGGGGCGGGGATGAATTCCAGCCGGTCTCCGTCACAAGCCAGGGATTGGAGCGTGCCGCCCATGCCGTGGAACAGGGCGTCTCCGGAGGCCAGCACCACTACGTTGTTGCCGTGCCGTGCTTCTTCCAGGGCTTCCCGCGCCTGTTCCCGCGCGTTTTTGCCGATGGGGATGCGCCGGGCGTCGGAAGGGGGACAGGCTTCCAGCAGGGCGGAGGAGGCGTAAATGCTCTGTGCCTCTGCCAGTTTGCCAAGCAGGGCCGGGGACGGTTGAAGCGGGCCTGTGCCGCAGGAAAAAACAGTCAGGGGTGGCATGGAGGTATGTCGAGAAGGAGGTTGCCGGAAAAGCCGGAAATCAGGAAACGGACGGGAAGGCCGGGCACGTGGCGCTGGAACTGGCGCTGCGCTTCCGCGGCGAGGTCGCGGTAAATGGAAAGGTGGGCCTCTTCCGGCGTCAGGGAGAGCGCCTGGCGGACGGAAGAACAGGCCAGGATGCCCCGGCGCGCTTCCCCGGAAAGCGGCGCATGGCGTTCCGCCGTGCGGAGAAAGAGCGGCATGTCCTGGGCCACCTTGTGGGCGTGGGTGTTGGCAAATCCGGCGGCGTACTTGCAGAGCTTGCCCGGCATGCAGGCCACTACGGCTTCCGTCATGCCCTGTTCACCTGCGCTCTGGAGGCTTTCCGCAATGAAATCCCCAATGCAGATGAAGGAAATGGAGGGGTATTCCGGCAGGAGGGTCTTCGCCAGCGCGGCGGTGCGGCCCCCGGTGCAGAACACGGCCTTCCTGAAGCCGGAAAGCCGGGTAGAGCGCACGCAGATGCGGATGGTGGCGATGTAGGCTTCATGGCTGTACGGGCGAACGATGCCGCTGGTGCCCAGAATGGAGATGCCCCCCACCACGCCAAGCAGGGGATTGAGCGTTTTCCCGGCGAGCTTTTCCCCGTCCCGCACGGAAATTTCCGCCAGCCAGCACCCTTCCCGCATGCCGGCGCGTGCCAGATTGTCCGTAATCATGCGCCGCGGTCCGTGGTTGATGGCCCATTTGTGCTGCTCGCAGTCCAGGCCCGGCAGCGTGCACAGGCCTATGCCTCCGCCGGAGCGCAGGATGAGGAGGGCCCGGCCAATGGGCAGGAGATAATCTTCCCGGGCGGCCTGCTCCGGCACGGCTGCGCTTACGCGCGCTTCCAGCACGGCTCCATGGGTGCAGTCCGGGTCGTCCCCTCCGTCCTTGACGATGCGGGCGAACCCCGGCGCGCAGTCTGCCAGCGGAAGCGTTCTCGTCTCCCCGTCCGGGAAAAGCAGGGGAAGCGGTCCGTTGATTTCTTCCCCGTTCAGCGTTTTCCATGCGGCCGTGATGGCGGCGGCGGCATTGGCTCCTGTGGAAAATCCTTTCCGGAGCGGCTGGCGGAGGGGGGCGGACATGGATGGGGGACGGCTTTTTGGAATGCGGAAAACTTAGGAGGCGGGCAGGTTTTCCAGAATGGCGTGCAGGGTGGTCACGGCCAGGGCGCTCCCGCCGCGCCGCCCGTCCAGGACAATCTGCGGGACGGGGCACGTCCCGGTCAGCAGCTTGGATTCCACGACGTTGACGAAGCCCACCGGCATGCCTACGATCAGGGCGGGCCTGATGCCTTCCTCCAGCGCGTACCGGGCGATGCGGGCCAGGGAAAGGGGAGCGTTCCCGATGAGGACGATGGCTCCGTCCAGGATGGGGCGCGCTTTTTCCGCGGCGCAGATGGCGCGCGTCCTGCCTGTGGATTTGGCCTGTTCCGCAATGTCGGCATCGGAAATATGGCAGTGGATGTCCTCCCGTGCGTAGCCGGGATGGGCGCGCCTCAGCCGTTCCACGGAAAGTCCGGCGCGGATCATGTTGGAATCGCAAAAGATGGGGCAGTGCCTGCGGAGCGCCTCCAGGGCGGAGGGAATGGGATCATGGCGGAACGCCAGCCCCTCGCCGATGGAAAGGTCCGCCGTGGTGTGGATGAGCCGCCGCATGACCTTCCATTCGGCAGGCGGCAGCTCTTCCCAGCCGTGGAACTCTCGTTCAATGGCGGCAAAGCTTTCCGCCTCAATGGCGGCGGGGGGCATGTCCCAGCGGATGTTAAATTCAGAGGTCATGAGAAGTCAGTGGGTATAGTGGATGAAAAGTCCCGTCAGGGCAATAAGAAGGATGGCCCCGATCATGCGGGAAAGCTGCATGACCACCACGATGGTCAGGGCATCCCGCGTGGGGAAGATGCCCATGGCGGAGGGAAGGTTGCGCCGCAGGGCGCGGATGGGGTTGCCGATGGCGCTGGCTACCAGCATGGCCAGCAGAATCTGGGAGGAGGTGACCATGCCGTGGCTGCGGAGGTTGGCGGCCACCCCTGCGGCCTGGACCAGGCCGCCCATCTGCGCGGCGACGATGCTCATGAGCTCCGCGGGAAAAATGCGGTTCACCCAGTCTGGCACATGTTCCTCCCACCAGGAAAACAGGCCGTTTTTCATCAGCCATTCCACGCCGATCATCAGGGGGACCGTCAGGCAGAGCATCCGGAAAACAAGCGCCAGCACCCGCAGGCACGTCTGGCGCAGGGATGTGCGCCATTCCGGGGAGGCGTGCTCCGCGGCGGCCACGGCGCCGGCATTCCCGGAATCCGGCACGGCGGCGGGGCTCTTCCTGCGGTGGAGGAACAGCACGGCCGCTATGAACAGGAAGCCGAAGCCCATCTGCCACCCGAAGTAGCAGATGGCGGGCAGCCCCACCGCGCCGATGACCGGATACGCCACCCGCAGGGAGTGGGAGACGTAGGAAAGGTAGCTGTTCACCATGCCGCCCGCAATCAGGTTGGAATGAGTAATTTTGCCTTTTGCGTGGCTGCTCACCAGCATGCCGTTGGCGGCGGCATTGGAATAAAGCGCCGTGGGGATGGACAGGCTGATGATTTCCGGCAGGTGGGCCCAGCGGGCCAGTCCGCCGAACAGCTTGCCCAGGGCAAGATGCCAGCGGAAGATTTCAGCAATGCCGCCGATGAAGGCCGCCACGGCCACCAGGCCGATCAGGCTGCCAATCTGGGGAAGGCGCGCCAGAATTTTTCCCGCGCCTGTCTCCGGAACCTGGGTGTTCCGGGAATGATGGCTCTTTTTGGGCGGCGGGGCAGGGCTGGAAGCGGCGGCTTCCGTCTTTTCCCCTCCCGCCTGCGTTTCCCGGGTGGATTCCCCGGCAGGCTTCATGGCTGTGCGGGCTTTTCCCGATCCCCCGGCGCCCATGCCGGCGGGCATGTGGACCACCATGACTCCGGAGGCTGCCAGGGCCAGCGCCAGCCAGAGCCAGCGGAGGGGCCGGCGCCAGGGATAGGTGCGGGAGTGCCTGGTGCGGTTCATGCCTTCTTGACGAACATCAGGGAAAGGTATTCTTCCGGCCTTGCGTCAATGACGTCGATGTCGTCCGTAATAAACTCGTCGGGCATGCCGAGCCTTTCCCCGTAAATGACGCGGATGTCCTTTTCCCGCCGGATGCGCTCCATCAGGCGCGCGCGGCTGCGGTAGGTCTTCATGAGAACGGTGGTGGTTCCGGGCGGGAACTCCAGGGAATCCGCCATCTCCGGCTTGAAGGCGGGAATGACCCGGAGCCGTTCCCCGTTTTCCACCAGTATTTGGCGGCTGCGGGCCGCCAGGGTGCAGAAGGAGGTGACGCCCGGCACCACTTCCGCGTGCAGGCCGGGATTCCGGCTGAGCAGGAGGCTCAGAATATAGCCGAAGGTGCTGTAGGTCATGGCGTCTCCCAGCGTGGCAAAGGCGCAGTCCAGGCCGCGGGAAAGAACTCCCTCAATAATGGCCGTATTCTTTTCAATCTGCTCCTGCCTGGTTCTCGCGTCGCGGGACATGCTGAAAACCAGCTTGCGGAACTCCGCCTTCACGCCGCCCACGGAACGCACCACCGCTTCGGAAATGCTGAAATCGCTGTTGGGTCCGGTCACCGTAAACACCACGTCCACGGAGCGGAAGACGTTGACGGCCTTGAGCGTGAGGTATTCCGGATTTCCGGGGCCGATGCCCACCCCGTAGAACTTTCCAGGGCTGGCCATGTCAATGCGCTTGTTTGGGGGTCATGAGGTCGTCCTCCGTGGTCCGGGCATGGCGGGAGAAAACGGCGCGGATGCCCGGGTTTTCCCCCAGCCCACGCAGGTGGGTCTTGACGGTGAAGCCCTCCTTCCTGAGCATGGAAGCCCAGGAATCCTCCTCATCCCCGCCCAGGTCGTTCTTGGCGTGGTCTCCGGCCACCAGCATGAAGGGGGCCAGCCAGACGGTCTTGGCGCCGGACTTTTTAAGCTGTTCCAGAATGGGGGCCACCCCCCGCGTTCCTTCCACGGTGGCGAAAAACGCCAGGCTGTCGCGGTCGTTCAGCTCGCGGGCGAAGTCGGAAAGCACCATGTCGCAGCGTCCTTCCTGCTGGCCGTGCCCCATGAGCAGGATGGCTTCATCCTTCTTCCGTTCCGCGGGGAAATGCTCCAGAAGGGCCGTGATGGCCTCGTTCCTGTCCCGTTCGCTTTCCAGCAGGGGGCGGCCGATGAACACGTGGTCAAAGCTGTCCGGATGGCGCGCCAGGAAACTGACGATCTGCCTCTCCATCCGGGAAAACTCCTCGCCGGGGGCGATGTGAAGGGACTGGACGCGCAATGTGCGTATGCCTTTGCGGGCCATCTGTTCCAGATTTTCCTCCACGGAGGGAACGGGGGTTCCGCGTCCGGCAAGCTTCCTGCGGATAATGCTTGAAGTATAGCTCCACTTCAGGCGGTCCGGGGCATAATGGGCCAGCATGTCCTTCTCCAGCTCCTTGTAGGAGACGGTAGCGTCCTGGTGGCTGGTCCCGAAGGCCACGAGAAGAAGCCCTTCCTGCCGTGACGGCGCCGCCTGTTCCGCCGGGGCGGGGGACGCTTCCGCCCTGCATGGGGCGGCGGAAAGCACAGGCAGGGAAAACAGGGTGAGTCCTGCAAGAAAAACGGAGGAAAGGGGCAGGAATGCCCCCGGTACGTAAGAGGATGCTTCAATCATGCGTTGATAAGGTATGGTGAACCGGAGCAAGGATATTCGGACTCCGGGTCTCCAACCTCCCCCTCGCCTTCACCCTCCGGAATGGGAGGACTGGCTGACCGGAACGCTGGCGGAAAAGCGTTCCTTGAGGGTTTGTAACCCGATACCGCAGCGCGACTGTTTCCGGTTCTCACGGAATTCCCCGTTGCTTCGGCGTGTTTAATGGCGTTTTTAGCCGTCACTGTCAATGTTTATTAGAACGCCGCCGAATTTCCGGAGACTGGGAAAAAATGTGCGTGGACGGGTAAAAACCGCCTTTTGGCCGTTCCTGCGCCTGCTCTTGGAAAAAATGCAGGTTCCGGATGCGGAAGCGGTGGAAGACGGGGCATTCCGGGGTGCAGAAATCCCGGCGGAAAAGAGAGGGAGGAAGCGCCCCATTCCGTACCGTGCCGGGGCTTTCCAATCCGGTAGGCCGCAGGCCGGAGTTTGCTGCTTGCAGAAGGCGGGGCAGGTATGAGAACATGGAGCATGGCTTCTTCCCCGGATGTTGTAGAATATATCTGTTTCCAGCTCCGGCATGCCGGGGACATTTCCTTCAAAAAAATGTTTGGGGAATACGGCCTGTACTGTGACCGGAAATATTTCGGCCTGGTATGTGACAACCAATTATTTGTCAAAATCACGGAGCCGGGCCTGAAGCTGCTTCCGCAGCAGGAGCAGGGCAGTCCCTATCCCGGCGCCAGGCCGCATTTCCTGATGACGGAACTGGATGATGACCGGGCTCTCTCCTCCTTTGTCCGGGCAACCTGTTCCGTTCTCTCCGCTCCGGATGTCTTATCCGGGAAGAAGAAAAAAGCTTCCGGAGAAAAAAGAAACAGGCGTCCGTAAACGCCTGTTTGTTCCGGATGAAATGCCGTTCGGCTGAAAGGCTTATTTATCTTCCGGAGCCTCTGGCACAGCCAGGGAAGAAAGGCTCTTTTTCAGATTGCCCGCAACGGTCTGCGTGGCTTCATTATCGGACTCCGCGAATTTGTCCACGGCCTGCGTCAGGGATTTGAGGTCGGATTCAGAAACCTTTCTCCCTTTCGCCTTGCGCTGTTCCAGGGCGGAAATCTTCTTGTTGAGGTCGGCCAGCTTCGGCAGGTCCTTGTTCGCCTTCAGAGTCGCCAGCGGTTCGTCGAACTCCTTGACGGAGGGGACCGCCGTCTTGAGGCGCGTGATGGCCGTCACCGCTTCCAGCGGGTTGGACTGGATCTGGGCCTGCACCATGTCCTTGGCGTCTCCCAGCCATTCGTCAAAAGCGGCGCAGACGGCCTGGGCCTCCTCGTCGTCCGTTTTCTTCCGCAGGGGCGTGATCTTGGACTCGATGTTGCTGCCGTTGGAAACGACCGTCTTGGCCAGGGATTTGTACTTGTCCAGCTCCACGCCTTCCAGGATGGGAAGGCCGCGTTCCACCTTCATCACCTCCTTTTTCACCAGGTCGTAAAGCTGGGTGGGATGCCCCTTGGCCACCACCTTTCCGTTGGCCCCGATCAGCACCGCATGCGGCAGGCCGCCCGGGCAGGAGGCCGCCGGAATATCCAGCCCCTGATAGACGGGGAAGGTAATCTTCTTTTCCTCCAGGAACTGCTTCACCCTGGGGGTCAGCCCCTGGCGGTGACTGCCAACCACGGTGAAACCCTTGGATTGGAATTTGTCCTGTAATTCCTGCAAATGCGGCATGCTGGCGATGCAGGGAGGGCAGTTGATGCCCCAGTATTCAAAAAACACCACCTTCCCCTTCAGGTCGGAAGCCTTGATTCTCGGCCCGTGGAGGTGGCTGCCTTCGTCAAAGGATGGGTAGGTGACTTTGGCGCCGTTCCCGTTGTCCGCCGCGTGGAGGAAAGCCGGGGCCGTCATGGCGGCAATGGAGCCGGACAGAATGAGGGCAGTAAAGGTTTTCATAGGATGAATGATGCAGAATCCCGCATTGAGTGTCAAGAAGGAAGCTCGCGCCCCGCGCTGCCTTCTCCGGTTGTTTCCTCGGCTGTCCCGCCTGTTCTGTTTCGACGGGCTGCGCACTTCCGGTCCGGGGAAGCCCGGCGGCCCGTTCCCATGGGAAAAACGCTTCAGGCAATATCCAGCCCCATGATGTAATCCGTCATGTAATAACCGTGGCCGATGTGGAAATCCCCGCGTTCCAGTTCCCGCATCCCCATGCGCCGGTAAAACTCCACCGCCCGGGTATTATAGCGGTTCACGTTCAGGCGCATCAGGCACGGTTCCGGGTGGATGCTCCTGATGTAGCTGACGGCCTGGCGGAACAGGTAGCTGCCGATGTGCAGCCCCTGGAAGCCGGGCAGAACATAAATTTTCTGCAAGTGGAAGACGCCGGGGCCTTCCGGCTGGACGGACAGGTAGCCGCAGTCCTCCCCCTGATGGGAGGCGATGAAATACACGTGCCCTTCCTCCATCTGCTTCTCCAGATTGGCGGGGGAATACATCCAGTCCATCATGAAATCCATCTGCTCCTGGGAAAGGAGGTCCCGGTAAGTGGCCGGAAAAGCCTGGAGGGCCAGTTCATGAATCAGCATGATGTCGTCCTTGGCGGCTTGGCGGAGTGTTGGCATGGCGGGAATATTACACGGAAAAGCCCCGGATGAAAAGGGCCTCTTCCACGTTCCCGGCGGAATTTTCCGTCCATGGCCCACTTTCCCCTCCCTATTCCGCCGGGGACGCCGTATGCTGGATGACACAGGCTTTTTTGACGGAAACCGGGGGGAAATCCTGTCTGTATTGTGAACCCTGCATGCATGCCAAATCATGAGAGAACCCATTCCCATACAACAATGGCTCCCCGCGGGGCCGCTGAGGGACATGGGTGAAAAATACGTGAGCGGCCTTCCGGACGTGGCGCAGAACCCCATCGGCCCGGAATCCCTCATGCACCAGTCCGACCACTCCTGGACGGAATACCTGGTGGCCTACTCCCTGCTGTATCCGTGGGTGGTGATCGCGCTGGGCCTCCTGGGCGGGCTGGCCCTGGGGGCCTACTACCTTTTTTGCCGCCGCCGGGAATACGACCACCGCATTTTCTGCTCCAAATGCGGCACCATGATGTACCCGTGCGGCCTGCACTGCCCCAAGTGCGGCACGTCCAATCCCAAACCCCGCGCCCTGAACTGGATTGGTTATTCCAGGCTGCGCACCGTGATTCCGTCCACCGGATGGAAAAGGCATGAGGAAGTCCTCCGCAGCTACCGGCGGTGCTTCTACTGCGGCCAGCCGCTCCATGAGCCTACGCTGAACCAGCGCTGCCCCGCCTGCGGAAAGGCGGTGCTCCAGGGGGAACAATCCGTGGACCAGTATGATGCGTATGTTGGGCGCCGCAGGGGCTGGACCTTTGCGGCCGTGGTCGTGCTGGGCATCATTCCCATCCTGGGGCCGCTGCTGGCCTCCTCCCTGTACAAGAGGACGCTCATCAACCCGTATTCCCTGTACATGACCGTATTCAGGGAAAGCTTCCTGATGGTGGTGCTCTTCCTGTGCCGCCATCTGTTCCGCCTGCTGCCGTTCATCGGAATCATCGGCATGCCCGTCCTCTGCGTGACGGAATACCACCTGTACCGGCGCATGTTCCTGTGGAAGACGGAGAAATATGACTTCGGCGAGAAGTAGGGGGGGGCCTCCGGGCGGGAGCTTCTTCCCGGGGCGGCCTTTCCGGTGCATCCACGGGAAATGATGGGCTGCGGGATTGACTTGGAATCCGGGCCACGTACCTTTCCTCCATGCAGATGCGTTATGTCCTCTTGCCCTTCCTGGGAGCCCTTTGCCTGGCCCTGGCCGCCTGTTCCGTCACATACGGCAACAAATCCGTGGCGTCCCCGGAAGTATACGGCAGGCTGGCGCCGGGAAAATCCTCCAAGGCGGACGTTTACGACGCTCTGGGCCAGCCCTCCGACGTGGTGACCATGAAAAACGGCGTCTTGTGGACCTACCGCTACCACAAGGCTAAAAACGACTTCCTGGGCAATATTCCCCTCTTTGGCGTCGGCCTGATTGCCGGAGGGAAAAACGGGGACGTTTATACGGTGCTGGCCCTGTTTGACCGGCGGGGCGTGCTGGCCTCCCGTTCGGCGGCGCGGCAGAAGCTTTACACGTCCAACCTGGCTTCCCTGAAACGCTCCCTGGACGTCATGATGGAGGGCGAATCGTCACACCAGCGTGTGGAAATGGAGATGAAAAAGATAGGCCGCCCCTTTGACCCCTCTGCGGCCAAGGATGCGGACCTGCTGGAAAAGTCTCTTGATTAACGGCCTGCGGGCTTTCTCTTCCTTATTGTATCAAGTATGACAAGGAATCGTTTTTTTTCTAATGGACTAAACTTCCTGCATACAGTAAGTAGGCGGTGTTCCCCGAAGGGATACGGCAGGGATTCTTCCTGAATTCCTCCGCTCCCGGTGGAGCAAACCCTATAGAAAAATAGAATGAAAATGAAAAGAAAACTGGCATTGGTTCTGGCGAAGGCTTTCTCCGGAAAGTCCGTGCCGGAAAAGAAACGGGAAAAAGAGGTAAAGGCCTCCAGGAAACTGGAAGCATGGCTGAAGGCTTCCAGAATGCGGTCCTTCTAGAAAAGGCCTGCTGACGGAAAAGGCGGATTCGGGCGCTGGCCGCCCGGTTCGCGGGGAGGGACGGGGAGAAAAAAATTGAGTCTCCCTTTTTTTCATCGTACCATAAAACGATGAAGCGCGTGAATGGGACGATGGGGACGGCTGGGTCCTTTGGGACGGAGAGGGAAGGGAGGACAGATGGATGACGGGCGTTTACTGCCTAAGGGAGGCGGCTACAGACGGCTTCTTTCATTCCGCAACGCCCAAATCATTTACGATTTGACGGTAGCTTTCTGCGACGCTACTTGAGTCGTGATGCGCGTACTACTGACCAGATGGTGCAGGCGGCGCGTTCCGGCAAGCAGAATATTGCGGAGGGGAGCATGGCTTCCGCCACTTCCCGTGAAACGGAAATCAAGCTGACCAATGTAGCCCGGGCCAGCTTGGAAGAGCTTCTGCTGGACTATGAAGATTATTTGCGTATGCGCGGGTTGAGGCTATGGGATAAGGATTCTCCCGAATCTCTGTTGATGCGGAAGGCCTCCCTGCGGCATGACCATTCGGAATGGTTTTTAAATCTGGCTCATTCCAGAAACGATGAAGTGTTCGCGAATATGGCGGTTTGTCTGATTTATCAGGCCGCTTTTCTCTTGAAAAAACAATTGAATGTACTGGAAGAACGGTTTTTGCAGGAGGGAGGCTTAAGGGAGAGAATGACCCGGCTGCGGAAGCAGAGGAGAAAGTCGGGAAGCTCGTAAAAGCAATTGTCTCACCGGTCTCATTCGTCCCAATGGTCCTCCCGGGCAATTTCCGGGCTGGGTTGCAGGTCAAAAGATATGTCTTCATGACAGTTGCGCCTTGACTACGGCGTTGGAATGTCCGTTCATCTGGGCAGACATGACCATACCCGGAATTCTTGAAGAAAAGTTGTCCGCCGCATTGAAAGCGGTGTTGGGGGAGGAGCTTCCCGCTGATTTTTGCGCTTCGGTGACGCCCTCCGCGGATTTGCGGTTCGGGGACTACCAGAGCAACGCCGCCATGGTGCTTGCCAAGCGGTGCCGCACGAATCCCCGCGCTCTGGCCCAGCAGGTGGTGGACCGGATGGGGCAGGACGGCGTCTGTTCCCTGGAAATCGCCGGACCCGGGTTCATCAACTTCCGCATCAAGCCGGAATTTTACGCCGCGCGCCTGCTGGCCATGCTGGCGGACGACCGTCTGGGGGTGGAGAAGGTGCAGGACCCCAAAACCATCGTCATTGACTTTTCCGCGCCCAACGTCGCCAAGCCCATGCATGTGGGCCACATCCGTTCCACCATCATCGGGGACGCCCTCTCCCGCGTGGCCCGCTTTGTGGGGCACAACGTGATTACGGACAACCACATCGGGGACTGGGGCACCCAGTTCGGCATGATCCTGTGGGGCTGGAAGAACATTCTGGACGAGCAGGCCCTGGCCGCCAACCCCATTGACGAACTGCTGCGGGTGTACAAGGACGTGAACCTGATGTGCAAGGAAAAGCCGGAACTGCTGGACACCTGCAAGGCGGAGCTGGTGAAGCTCCAGGCCGGGGACGGGGAAAACCTGGCGATCTGGAAGCGCTGCGTGGAAGTCTCCAAATCCGGCCTTTCCAAAATCTACGACCAGCTTGACATCCACTTTGACTACTGGCTGGGGGAAAGCTTTTACAACGACGCCCTGGCTCCGCTGGTGGACGGCATGATCGCCGCCGGAATGGCCCGGGAGAGCGACGGCGCCATCTGCGTGTTTTCCGACGGCTCCGTGCCGCCCAATGAAGACCCCTTCCTCGTGCAGGACAAGGGGGAATGGCGCGCCAACCCCTGCATCATCCGGAAGGCGGACGGCGGCTTCCTGTACGCCACGACGGACCTCGCGACGCTGGACCACCGCATCAGGACGTGGGGGGCGGATTCCATCTGGTACGTGGTGGGCGCACCGCAGGCCCTGCATTTCCGCCAGATATTCTCCGCCCAGCGCCGCCGCGGCATGGATGGGGATTACCGCCACATCGCGTTCGGCTCCATCCTGGGAGACGACCGCAAGCCGTTCAAGACGCGTTCCGGGGACACCGTTTCCCTCCAGGACGTGCTGGATGAAGCCATTGAACGCGCCGCCCGCGTAGTGGAGGAAAAAAGCCCGGACATGCCGGAGGAGGAAAAAAAGCGCGTGGCGGAAGTCGTGGGCATAGGAGCCGTAAAATTTGCGGAGCTCTCCCAGAACCGAATGACGGATTACGTCTTCAACTGGGACAAAATGCTGGCCCTCCAGGGGGACACGGCCCCGTACCTCCAGAACTCCTATGTGCGCGTCCGTTCCATCTTCCGCAAGCTGGACGGCAGCCCGCTGGACTGGTCCGCCCCCATTCAGCTTTCAGAAGATGCGGAAATCCACCTGGCCCGCCTCCTGGCCCGCTACGGGGAAGTGGTGCCCCAGGTGCTGGACGACTGCCGCCCGAACGTGCTGGCCGCCTACCTGTTTGACCTGGCCCGCGCCTTCCACTCCTTCTATGAGGCGTGCCCGGTCCTGAAATCGGAAGGGGCGGTGCGGCACTCCCGCCTGGCCCTGTGCGAGCTGACGGCCCGCACCCTCAAGCACGGGCTGGGCCTGCTGGGCATCCAGCTTCCGGACAGAATGTAACCGTTTCTTCCTTATGAACACCTCTTTCCGCCATGTCCTGCTGGCCGCCGCCATGGCGGGATTCTGTTCCGCTGCTGGAGGCGGGGAACACGGGTACTGGATGAGCAGCCCGTCCCTGAACGGCTGGCGGGAGGCCGTCTTCCGCGCCGGCGTTCCGGCACAGCCTGCCGTGCTGCCGCCCGGCGTGGAGCCGATGATGGTGGGCTCCTCCTCTCCTGCCGCGCAAATGCTGGTGCTGGAAGGAATGACGCATCTGCTCACCTTCGGGGACATGCGTGCTTTCCGGAAATTTGACGCCGCGCTCCGGCTGGACCCGGACTGCCTCATGGCCCACTGGGGCAGGTGCATGAGCCTGATGGGCGCCGGACCCGCTTTTCAGGACCAGCGCGTCCATTCCATGAAGCGCATGAAGGAGCTGGCGCTGCGTCCGGACTGTCCGGAACAGGAACGCGCCTATGCGGACGCCCTGGCCGTGCTGCTGATGAACGGGCCCGTGAAGGCGCAGGAAGCGTGGAAAACCATCTGCTCCACCTGGAAGCGCGACCCTTACGCACCCCTCTTTTACGCCATGCTCCTGCGGGACGGCTTTGACGGGCAGGGCAACCCCGGAGAGGGGCAGAAAGAGGCCGTCCGCGTGGTGGACGCCGTCCTGAAAGAACGCCCTGGCTCCCAGGCCGCCCTGTTCATGCGCGCCCTGCTGGAGGAAGTGGCTCCCGTCATTTCCCCGGAAACGGTGGAAACCGCCCGCAAGGCCGTGGCCGCCAACCCCTTCTCCGCGTCCGCCCATCATCTGCTGGGCCATTGCCTGTTCCGCACGGGGGACTATGAAGGGGCATGCGCCGCCTTCAAGGACTCTGAAAACCTGTGCCTGGCCTGGGAAAAGGCGGAAAACGTTCCCCCCGCGCTGGATGACGCCTGGTTCCGCTCCATCCTTTACCGGGCCGTTTCCGAATTCTGCGCCGGACATTACAGGCAGGCGAACGCCGTCGCCGCCCGCGCCGCTTCCGTTCCCCTGGACAAAAAGCATCCGCTGGCCCCCGGCACCCTCCTGCAAATATGGGAGGCCAGGACACTGCCCGCGCGCCTGATGCTGGCCCGGCCTGACCTGCCCGCGCAGGCTCTTGTGCTCAAGGCTTCTCCGGGACCGCTGCCCAAGGGATTTCCGGACTTGAGCAACGGCATGGCGGCAGTGGTCACCCAATACATGGGCGCCTGTTATTCTGCCAGGCAGGGCAGGCCGGGCGCCGTGGCGTCCGCCTTTGACAAACTGTCCGGCGTTCTGCGCCTGCTCATGGACGGCGCGGACGCCGCCCGGCGGCAGATGAGCGTCTCCTACTGGGCTCGCTGCCTCCAGATGGGAAGCCTGTATTCCTCTGAAATCCGCTCCCTCATGTTCCCGGACTCCGCCAGCGTCTGGATGTCCGAGGCCATCGGGAGCCAGCGCTTCTCCTCCCTGCTGCTGCCCCCCGTGGTGCCGTACCCCGTGGAATGGAAGCTGGCCCGCGCCTATCTGAAGGCCGGGAAATACCGGGAATGCGCGGACATGTGCGAACAGGCGCTCAAACGCTTCCCGAACCATGCCGGAGTGCTGGACACGCTGAAACAAGCCCGCGCCGCCGGAAAATAATCCATCCTGCCATCCTGCCGTTTCTCATGGAACGGACTGGAGACTAGACGGGAAAGGGACTGGGATGAATAAAAACTTTGGAAAGGCGAACAACATGGATATTTACGAAAGACTGAAAAACGGAGAACCGATCAACACCAGGGAATTCAAGGAAATACTGTGGCCGGAAACGGTGAGAAGCCGCACGCTTTGCCAGAAAATCAATTCGCTCCCACCGTTTGACGGGGAAGTGCGGGCGCTCGTGAATGAACTCTTTGAGGGCAGGTTCCCCGAATCCTCCAACATCTCTCCCCCCTTCCAGATTGACCGCGGACACTGCGTCTCGGTGGGCGAGCGCGTATTCATCAATGAAGGCCTGGACGTGATGGCCGCGGGAAGCGTCACGATAGAAGATGACGTGCTGATCGGGCCGCAGGTCTCCATACTGACGTCCAATCATGATGCCGGCAACTTGTTCATCTTGAAAAATAAGCCTGTAGTGATAAAAAAAGGGGCGTGGATCTGTTCCAGGGCGGTTCTCTGTCCCGGCGTCACGGTGGGTGAAGGGGCTATCGTAGGCGCCGGCTCCGTCGTAACGAAGGATGTCGGTCCGCATACCCTGGTAGGCGGGAACCCCGCAGCATTCATTAAAAATATTTAACAGGCAAACGCCGCTCCTCCGGATTCTCCTAAAACATGGTAAACTTCATCTTTTCATGGCCGCCGCAGGGAAGGCCGGAGCTCCCATGAACTCCTGTATTCCCGGAATAAGGCCATCTTCATTTTCAATAACAAATACATCAAGCAACATGAACCATCCCTATCTGGACCCCTCCTTCCTCGTTTCCTGGTCACGGCTCACGCCGGACGCCATCAAGCCGGACGTTATGGAAGCCATCGCCCGCGCCAGGGCGAACATCCAGGCCATCTGCGACCAGCCGCTGGACTCCCTGACCTATGAAAGCACCTTCGGCGCTCTGGAAAAAGCCTCTGAGGAACTGCACCTCGGCTGGGGCCGCATCATGCATCTGGACTCCGTCAATGACGAACCTGCCCAGCGGGAAGCCATCGGGGAAATGCTGCCGGAAGTGGTCGCCTTCTCCTCCTCCGTTCCGCTGAACCCGTGCCTGTGGACGGTCCTGAAAGCAGCCGCGGCCTGTGACTGGGTGAAAAACCTCTCCCCCGTCAGGCAGCGCTTCATTCAGGAAACGCTGGCGGACTTCCGTGAAAGCGGGGCGGACCTGCCGGACGAGGTAAAGCCGGAATATGCGGAAATAGAAGCCCGGCTCTCCCTGAAGACCAAGAAATTCGCGGAAAACGTGCTGGACTCCACCAACGCCTGGGAACTCATCGTGGAAAATGAAGCGGAACTCTCCGGCCTGCCGGACTCCGCGAAGGAAGCCGCCCGGCTGGACGCCCTGGCCAACGGCCACGGCACGGAAGAAGCCCCCCGCTGGCGTTTCACGCAGAAATTTACCTCCCTCCAGCCCGTCATGCAATTTGCGGACTCGGACGGACTGCGCCGTAAAATGTGGGAAGGCTCCTGCTCCATAGGGAAGGACGGGGAATATGACAACGAGGCCCTCATTGCGGAAATCCTGGAACTGCGGGATAAAAAGGCCCATCTGCTGGGGTATGGCTGCTTTGCGGACTACGCCACCTCCCGCCGCATGGCCGGGAGCGGAGCCAACGCCTTGAATTTTATTAATGACCTCCATGACAAGGTGAAGCCCTCCTTCCTGAAAGACATGGAAGCCGTACGGCGGTACAAGGAGGAAAAAACCGGAAAACCCGTGGAAAAGCTCTCCCCGTGGGAAACCGCCTACTGGTCTGAAAAACGCCGCCGCGAGCTCTACTCCTTTGACGAGGAAGATTTGCGCCCGTACTACTCTGTGGAAAAGGTGATGGACGGCCTCTTCTCCATCTACTCCGGCCTGTACGGCATCACGGTAACGCCGCGCCCCACGGTGGCGTTCAAGCCCGGTGAATCCGGGGAAGTGCCGGAAGGCGCGGTGGAAGTATGGCACCCGGACGTCCTGTTCTATGAACTGCATGATGCGGAAAGCGGGGAACATCTCGGTTCCTTTTATGCGGACTGGCATCCGCGGGACTCCAAGCGCGCCGGAGCGTGGATGAACTACCTCAGCGTGGGGGAACCCCCGCGCGGCGGCAAGCCCCGCGTGCCCCATCTGGGCCTCATGGTCGGCAACATGACCAAGCCCGTTGGGGACAAGCCCGCGCTGCTGTCCCACCGGGAGGTGGAAACCATCTTCCATGAATTCGGCCACCTGCTGCACCAGCTCCTCTCTGATGTGGAGGTGAAATCCCTGGCTGGCACCAACGTGGCCTGGGACTTTGTGGAACTGCCCTCCCAGATCAATGAAAACTGGTGCTGGGAGCGGGAATCCGTGGACCTCTTCGCCGCGCACTATGAAACGGGTGCAACAATCCCGGACGAACTGTTCTCCAAAATGCGCGCCGCCCGCAACTACATGAGCGGCACGGACTTCATGCGCCAGCTCTGCTTCGGCAAGCTGGACCTGGAGCTTCACGTGAACTGGCCGCAGTACAAGGGCGCTCCGCTGGAGGAAACGGATGAACGCATCCTGGCGGACTACCGGGTGCCCATGACCCACCGCGGTCCCTCCGTGGCGCGCCGCCTGACCCACATCTTCGCGGACCCCACGGGTTATGCCTCCGGCTACTACTCCTACAAATGGGCGGAAGTGCTGGAAGCGGACGCCTTCAGCCGCTTCCTGAAGGAAGGGGTGCTCAACCCGCAGACCGGGCGCGACTTCCGCCGCTGCATCCTCAGCAAGGGCAACAGCAAGCCTGCCGCGGAACTCTACCGCGACTTCATGGGCCGTGATCCGGACGCGGAAGCTCTGCTTGTCAAATCCGGCGTCCTTTAAATCAATCTCTAATATAACCCTCATGCCTGAACAAAAAAGACTCTCTCTCGCCGGCATCGGGTGCGGCTCCCGCACGCGCACCTACATGAAGCTGGCCATGGAACAAAAAGACCGCTACCGCATCGCCGCCGCGGCGGACCCCGTGAAGCAGCGCACGGAAGCCGTGCGTGACTTTGCCCCGGAGGAGGAGCGGGACTCCATCCGCCTGTTCAAGGACGCCGCCTCCCTGCTGGAGGAACCGCGCCTGGCGGACGTAGCCATCATCGGCACGCAGGACGACTACCACTACGCCCCGTGCAAAAAGGCCATGGAGCTGGGCTACCACGTCCTGCTGGAAAAACCCATCGCCAAGACGCTGAAGGAAGCGCTGGAACTGCGCGACCTGGCGCGCCAGCTGAAACGCCGCGTGGCCGTGTGCCACGTGCTGCGCTACACCCAGTTCTACCGCACCCTGAAAAAAATCATCGCCAGCGGGGAAATAGGGGACGTCATCACCTTCAACGCCAATGAAGGCGTGGGGGCGTGGCACTTCGCCCACTCCTTCGTGCGCGGCCACTGGGGCAACAGCAAAACCTCCACCCCCATGATCGTGGCCAAATGCTGCCATGACATGGACATCCTCTACTGGCTCATGGGGCGGCGCAAGTGCCTCTCCGTAGCCAGCTTCGGGGAGCTCACCTTCTTCACGAAAAAAACGCTCTCCTCCCCCCGGCCGGAACGCTGCACGGACTGGACCACCCCGGTGGGGGAAGACCCCTGGGACGCCCGCAAATACGCCACGGACGACGAATGCAAGCGCTGGCTGGGCATGGTTTACGACCGCGCGCAGGAAGCCACCGCAGAGGAAATCTGCGAATGGCTTGAAACCTCCCCGTGGGGCAGGGACTACCTCCAGTGCGACAACGACCAGCCGGACCACCAGGTTTCCATCATGCGCTTTGAAGGCGGCCTGACCGGCACCTTCACGATGACGGCCTTTGAACAGGGCCGCCATATTGAAGTATACGGCACCAAAGGCAAAATCCGCGCCGGAGCCTTCTACAAGGAAAACGGCCCCGGTGAAATCACCGTCACGCCCCACTTTGGCGGAAAAACCCGCGTGGTGGAGCTGGAGGAACTGGCTGGCGGCTACCAGGGCCACGGCGGCGGTGACTGGGGGCTGGTGGAAGCCCTTTACGATGACATGCTGACGGTTCCCTCTCCGGCGGACATGACCACCTCCATTGAAGAATCCGCCCACTCCCATGTCATGGCCTTTGCCACGGAACACGCCCGGCTGACCGGCCAGGTGGTGGACGTGGCCGAATTCGAGCGCCGGGTCATGAGAGGTGAACTGGACTACTGATCCGGTAGTTCAACACTTCAATTTCCAGAAAACGGACGGGAAACCGTCCGTTTTTTATTGCTGGTTCCGGATGTGGAACCGTAGATGGCTGCAACCATCTTCCTCCATGAAAAACGGAATAATTAATGGAATTCGTGGAAATGCAGAAAAAGAATATTTGGTCAAGTCTGGAAATCATAAATATTCCGGTTTTAAATGATAAAAAATAACTTATTGGTCAGGACAGGGTTATAAAACGGACGGATTTGGAATCCGGTATGGATGTTACAGCCGTGAAAAATTGTTCTTCCTGATGCTCTGCAACATTTCCCCATCCCCCTTTTCACAGCCTTATACCGCCGGCCCTGACGGCTACCGCCGCCAACATGCAGAGACGGTCAGTAATGATCGCCGGAACAAAAAGAAAGCCTGTTATATCAGGAAATCCCTACGGCAATTTCCAGGATATTGCCAAGCCAAATTTCCTTAAAACGTTTTTCTTTCAATTTTGTAGGCTTGACTCCGGATTCCAAATCCGGCATATATCTTGTGAATTGGCTAAAACCATGAAGAAATCATTCATTCTGCTATTATTGGCAGGTGCCGTCTCCGCGGCTTCTGCGGCTTCCCTGAAAATTAATCTGGGTTCTTCCTCTGCGGGGGATCCGGATTGGATCAGTGTGGCTACCCAGGCTTCCTCCATCACGGGAGGAAAAGCCGCCTCCTACGCCTCCATTGCTTCCTTGAGCAAAAACGGGGGAAATGTTTCCCCGTCCGTGGTTCTCGGCAATCTGGGCGGTCAGGACGTCACGCTCACCATGGCGTACAAAAGCACCGCCGCCATGAATGCGGGTTACCTGGACGCGACAGGCACGTCCCCCTCCATCAACTCCCTCTTCCCGGACAGCATGGCGCAATCTTCCATTTCCGGCAAGTGCAACGGGGTGAAGGGGCAGACCGTCGGCCTGCAATTCACGTTGAGCGGCCTGGCGGCCAATACCACCTATTATCTGTACGTTCTGGGCAACAACGGTTTCTCAACCAATAAAACCAGCATGGCCCTCTCGGGCGGTGTCAGCAATGTCACAGGCAGCCTGATGGACGGCTATGAAGGAGCGGGAACGGTGACCGGTTCAACCTTCCAGGGGACGACGGATTCTTCCGGCGTGGGGATGGAATGGGCATTCACCACAAACAATTCGGGCCAGGTGACGCTCACTTATGAACGCTCCGCCGGAGCGGCCGCGGATGTGGTAAATGCAGATGTCAGCTTGAACGGATTCATGCTGGCAACCGAACCCATTCCCGAACCGGCCACGGCATCCCTGGGGTTGCTCGGACTGGCGGCGCTGCTGTTGCGGCGGCGCAAAAACTAAGGAGCATTCAGCATTATCTTTGACGAGATGTCCGGAAAGAAGGGATGGACCGCCCATGTTGTTCATCCCTCCTTTCCGGCATTTTTTATTTGCAGAAGTCTATCTGTTAGATTATTTAATAACCTTATATCTATGAAAAAGAAATCTCTCTTCGGCGTCCTTGTGGCGGTGGCTCTCTCCGCTCTGGGGAATCCGGGGCAGGGTGCGGGAACGGTGGAATCCTTTGGCGTGGACTTCGGCAATGCGGCTTCTGCGGCACAGCCGGGCTGGACGAATATGGGGGTGGTGACCACCACGCCATCCTCCACGCTGAAAAGCGTGCCCCTGCGGAGGAATAACCTGGAAGCCTCTTCCTCCCCCGTGCTGGCTGGAACGCTGTTTGGCCGCTCCGTTTATCTGGCGGTAACGGCCAAATCGGAAGCGAGCGTGGGAAACATGTGCTATAACAACGCCAATTCAACGTGGCGGGAAAAGGGGGAAACCCGCGGAGGGCAGCCGGGCGGCGTGCTGCAGGCGGAAAGCGCCTTCTCCTTTCCGAATCATGGGGAAGCCCTGAATACGAGTCTGCAATTGTTTACCAACGGCATGGCGGTCCGGGCCGGGACGGTGCGCGTCTCCCTCTCCGGACTGGCGCCGGGCAAGGAATATGCCGTTTCTTTTTTCCTGGGCAACGGAAAGCCGGCGTACCAGTCCGTTTCCCTGGTGTCCGGAGAGCATGTGGACGTGAAGGCGCTTCAGACCTCCACCGGTTCCCGCACGGAAGACACGTGGAAAGGGGGCGTCAACACGGCGGACGCGGATACCTACATGGCGGTGGAATGGACCGCGGCAGCGGATGAGGCAGGGACGCTCGTTTTTGACGTGGTGAAGGAAGGCAGCTCCGCCGGAACCGGAACCCTGAATCTGAATGCGCTGACTGTCCGCACGGATGATACCCCGGCCCCTCCCGCTCCGGAGCCGAAGCCCGTCAGTGTGACCAAGCATAAATAGTTGAAAAGGGTGGAAATTGGTTGAAGAAGGTTGAAAAGCCTTGAAATTACTAGGTTGTTGAGGGGAGACGAAAGGGTCACGGGAGCATTTACACACATAATTCCCTGAAAGGGTGAAACCTGAAATTCTGAAAGGGTCATTTGTCCCATGTGGGACACCCTCTCCACGCTCTCTGGGTCGCTCTCCGCGCGGAGTGGCGAGGCGTCCGCGGAGTCTCCGCGGCTAGTTGGCGGGTGCTGCCAGCCTGTCTCTGGCGATACGGGCATAGTCAGGGGAAAGCTCAATGCCGTGGGCCGTGTGGCCCAGTTGCCGGGCAGCGAGAAGAGTAGTGCCAGACCCGGCAAAGGGGTCCAGAAGGCAGGAATCCGCAGGAAGAACGCTCATGAGATGGGTCATAAGATTGACGGGCTTGCCTGTGAGGTGCATCTTGTCCCCTGGGCGGAGGTATTCCCGCCAGACGCCAGCCGGAAAGACGCGCGGGCGGTCCTGCTCTTTGCCAATGCTCCCGCGTGTAGCAATCAAGATGAACTCCGATTGGTTGCGGAACATACCCTGATGCGGGCGGCAAGCCTCCGTCTTGTCCCACGTGACGAGGGCACGCCAAGTCCAGCCTGCCACCTGCAAGGCATCACTGGTTGTCGGCAATTGCCGCCAGTCTGTAAAGCACATGAACCAGCCGCTGTGGCGGGTGAGCCTGAAAGCCTCCTGCATCCACATGACAGACCAGAGGAAATGGGAACGCTGGTCCCGTGTATCCGACTCGAAAGAAAGATATTTGGCGGATGAAATGTATTTGCGTGCCGGGGAAGTCTTGCGCTCCGCGGTCGTCAATCCTCCGGAAGCATAAGGGGGGTCAGTGATGATAGCATCATAGGATTGGTCCGGAAGACCGCGCATGACCGGAAGAGAATCACCGCAGATAATAGGGGAGTTGGTGAACATGCGGCGGAGTATATAAAAAAAAACAGGGCGGCCTTGTACGGCTCGCCCTGGATAATCTCCGTGCCTCTAATGAATAATGGAAGCCTCTTCTGGATTTTCTCCGTTCAGATAAGCCTCCCGACGCGCTTCCGTCCAGAAATTGGGGTCTTGGCGCGTGCGTTCCAAAAAAGAAGCCACGTCGGCATAGTAGTACATGCTCATGAATGGAGTGGGACGAAGACGTTCGATGAATCCAGCATCAGCCAGACGTGCCAGAACACGGCGGCCAACGCGGAACTCACGGGATATTTCGTAGGAGGTGCCCAACTGGACAGGCTTGCCCATGCGGAGGGCATAGGTCCTTTCGTCTATTTTATATTGCCGGACCGGAACGAACCAGCGTCCGCTTTCAGGATAGGCAATAGGAAGTTCGAGTTGTTTTGCTTTTTTCATATTAATAAATTCGGTCGAGGATTTCCGGACTGGCAGGCTCAAAGTAGTAGTGGGTGGCGTAGATTTCTTCTCCGTTTTCCGGGTCCGTGAATCCCGTAGGTGCTGCGGGCTGGGTGTCACAGTTAATCCACCATTTCTTCCGCTCCTGCTCCGGCATGGCAAGATAACGTTCCAGGGTCATTTCCGGAGCGAGCAAGTCCATGAAGGCATATTCCATGTCTTCGGGAAACGTGTCCGGGAGTTCCTGGGCGTCAAAAAGAGCATCCATTTTATCCATCTGGGATTTCGTAAGATACATCATATGCGGCTTAATTGGGATTTAATGAAGTTAAAATAGTCCGGGTCCTGCTGGCGGAATCTGACGGGGTCTTCCAGTAGGCGTTGAATTCCCATGGACAGGATTTCAGAGCCTTGGACGTTTGCCACAAAGTCCTCCCTTTTCATTTCCGAATGATAGCCCCTTACGTAAACTTTGCCAATATAAGCCCGTCCTCCCCGTTCCTTCCATTTGTCTTCCAGGGCTTTTTCCACGGATTTGTATTTAACTCCCGGTTCAAGTTTGGATAAGGATTTTGCAGGCATCCCCTCCCCGCGGTCGTACAGGAAAGCTGCGGATTTACGGAGAACGTCAGGGTTGGAAAATTCGATGGCATGGGCCAGCTCGTGAGCGACGACAGACGGGGCGTGCTGGTCGGATATTTTAATATTTCCGTCCAGTTGGAAAGCGCGGAGACTGTTGTTTTTGACGATTTGCAGGCCCAGCCCGGAAGGGAGCTTGTCTGCCGGGACAATGGATGTAACGAGGTCCAGCCCCTTGCGGATGTTGGGGGAGAGTTTGCGCGGCTTGTCTGCCTTGATGCGTAGATGTGAGTCAATGATGACGGAGGACGGGGCAATCATGCCTCGCTTGTCTTTAGGCACAAGCATGCCTTCCGTGCCTAGGAAGCGGAGGGAGTCGCGATAGGTCTTGTCCCATAGTTTTGCTTGACGCTGGGCAATGTCCTTAATCATGGCTTTGTGAAGCATGCCTCCGGGATTCCAGGATTTCGCCGCTTTGATGTAAGCTTCATCCGCGGCTCTATAAGCCATCCAGGACTCAATAGATTTGTCTTGCGCCACTTGCTGGAGCAAGCTGTCCCTGTGTTCCCGGAGAGGTCCAAGGGCGGCGTCCCTGCGGGCGCGGAAGTCTTCCTTGGCTGTTTTTTCCACGGCGGCGCGCTGGTCTGCCTGCCGCTGCTGGCGAGCGGCAATGGTTTCTCCAATGCGCTTTTTCTGGGCGTCGATTTGCTCCGGAGTTTTGGCCGGACGCACGGGCGGGATCTGTGCCGGGTCAACGGGCAGCGGCTGGTCCTTGGGGTTGAAAAACGCGGAATCACCCAGGAAGCGGACCTGATTATCAAGCTGGGCTTGAATATAGCGGCGCGCCTGGTCATCCAGGCCACGGATGGATTCGTTCAGACCTTCCAAAAAGTCTTTGGCGATTGGCTGGACCTTGTCTGTCGGCTTGATGACGCCTTCCGCCTCTGCCTCGTCGCGGTCCACGTCCTCCACACCGCAGCCGGAGTTGAAGCCCCAAGGCCCCCATGGAACTTGAAAATCCCGATTGAGGGAAACCCAGAAGGCCAGGTCATCCTTGCGGCGGATGGTGCCAATAGCGGCATCATGGTAAGGGCGCGGCGTGTGAACCGGACGGACGCGGACGAATTTTTGACAGGGGAAGATGTCCAGAATGTCCGGGTCCTGTCCCTCCTGCCATTGGGCGTAGGAGGCGGCCTGCTCCGTCTGGGTGTCAAAGATGAGTTGAAGGCGGCGGCAGCCGCGCAGGTCCCGGAGGTCGTTGTCATGAATTTCCGGGTCCAACGTCCCGTCATGAAGAACTTTGCCGAAGCCCTCCTCGATCATGATGTCCCTCATTTGGGCCACGAATTCCGCCCGGCCTTGATACACTTGGTATTCTTGGCCGAGGTCATTGACGGCCTTGTCTCCGCGGACATAGCCCGTCAGGTAATCCGTGATGGCCTTGGCGGCTTTTACGGAAGTGAGCGTGGCGGAAAATTGAGATTTGAGCCGGACAGCCACGGGCATGCGCCGCCATTCCGCCGTGGTCATGGCGGAGGCGACGGCTTCTTTCCCTTCCAAGAGGGATAGGGCTTCCCAAAAGGGCATGGCTTCCGGCTCTCTGACCATATTATTTTTCTTCCTTTCCGTAGGCGGCATAGAGAGCCTGCAGAACTTTGTCCCGCCGTTTGATGGCGACGGCCTGGTCCTCCGTCCGGAGACTTTGACGGTGCCGCATCGTTTTGCGTGTTTCCTTATTATATAGGGAGATGACCAGCCACCATATGTTCCTGTTAAGCCAGAGATGGTGGGTGGGCTTCATCTCGTTCTTCCTGCGGACGGTTACGGTCCAGTTAGACATGACGACGGTTTAGTTTGATTTTTTTGTCGAGAGTGGCGCGGAGTTTGTCAAGGGATGGCCGTGTGGTGGACATCCAGGCCAGGAAAGCTTCCGCGTGGACGATACAGTATTGCTCTTCTGGGTGCAGACGGATGCCGATTTTGTCGGGGTAAGGAGTCGGAGAAAGTACCTGGAACGGCACTCCATAAGTGGAGAGAGCCATGCTGATGAATTGCGCGGCGGTTTCCGTTTCAATGGTGGCGGGAGCGGTCATGCTAGTTGAGGGATTGGGTTGGAGTGATGGCCTGAATTTGGCGGCGCACCGCCTTGACGGCGGCGTCCGGCGTTTGTCCGGCGTCGATTTCTTCCAGCACGCGACGGACGGTGTCCAGGTTGTAGAACTGGTTGGCAAGGGCGCAAATGGGGGAGGTGTTGCGGATATCCATTTGCGGGAATAGTCCGCGCTGAATGGCAGATACTTCCTCCCCAGTGATGCTGGGGATATGGATGATGGCGATGCTGCGTCGCAGGAGCTGGGGGAATTCTTCGCGGCTGTCCGCAGACATGCGGGCCATATGGTCCGGGAGGGTCAGCAGGACCAAGCCGCACCGCGTCAGGTTGAGGACGGTTTTCAGGAAGTTGAGAGTTGCCCTGTTGAAGTGGTTGGCCTCGTCAATGATGATGAGGCGCGGGGCTGTCTGGAGGGCTTGAATGATGGAGCGTTCCGCGTCGCCCGCAGACCGCCAGGAGTTGCCGATGCCCAGCCCCGCGCCGATGGAGGCCAGGGCGTGCAGGTAACTTTTTTCCCAAGCCGGGGCCGCGTTGATGATAGCTCCGTTGAATCTGGAGGCCAGATAGGCCGCCGTCTTGGATTTGCCGGAACCTGTTTTTCCGACGATGAAAACCAACCGATGCTCGTCTTTGGTGCAGGAGGCCGCTTCTACGGCGTCCACGGCCAGGGAGATATGAGGAAGAAGAACGGTGTCCCCATCCACGACGGGCGCGGCTGGCTGGTCGTCACCGGAGGCAAGGGCCTGCTGGACGGCCACCAGGGCATTGTCGCAATTGCCGGACCAGGTGCCGGCCTTGATTTTACCCCAGGAGGATGCGGCCAGTGAGAACCCTACACGGCGGCAGAAGTCCTGGTCATTGAGGTGGAGGCTGGCTTGCCTGTCCGCCAGGCTGCCAACGTCCGGATGTGTTGATAATTCGTATTTGTTCATGATTTTTTAGAAGTTGAGGGTGGTTGCTGTGTTTGCCTGCCGGGCGCGGCGGCGCATGGCGGCGAAGTCGTCCCGCGTGGCGGGGGTGATTGGTTGGGGAACAGTGGAGCGGCTGTCCTCTGCCGCGGCGCGGGAAAGAGGGTCTGCCAGCTTGGAAGCGCGCACCTTAGCGGGAACCTGGACAGCGTCCGGCGGAGTGTCCGCGGTGACGTCGCCGTCCTGTCCTTTGACGCCCTGGGCAATAGAGGTTTGACCGTTGAGGGCGCGGAGGGTGGATTCCCGGCCCGTTTTTCCTGTAGCAGTCAAAAGGCGATATTCCGTGCGAACAATCTGGCGGATTTGAAGGGAAATGTCTTCGCCACATCCACCCATGCTGACCGGATTGGTGCAGGAGACTTCTCCCAGGACTTTGACGCTTCCCGGAGCCGTCACGACGGCGGAAAGCGGCCATTCGCCCAAGGGGTCAAAGTGGAGCATGAGTTCCTTTCCTTCTTCGGTCCAGAGCCACGGCGCGCTGAAGGTCCAGCGTTGCGGCACCCCCAGAGGGCCGGGGACGGTAGCCCGGAGCATTCCCCTGACCACTTTGCGCTTCACGATGGCCGGAGCCTGCAACCAGGAGAAATCGGCATCCACTTGGCGCATGGGATGCGCCGCAAGGTCCGCCTCCCAACGGTCGCGGGGAATCCACTTGCCGTACTCGCGGGATTCCACCGGATGTGTATTGAGGTAGTTAATGGCCCAGTCAATGGCGGCCAGGGCGTCCGTGAGCATGGGAAAAAGGGTGCGCGGGTCCTGGCGTCCGTTGCGGCAGGCGACGTATTTTTCGCTGGTTGATTTGTTTTCCGCCTGGTAGCGGCCAACCTGGCCGGGCACCACCGAGAGGACGGACCAGAGACGATTGAAGAAGTTTTCTACTAATTTACATTGGGGTCTTCCTTTCGCGTCAATGTGGCGGATGCCTAAGCCGTCCAGCAACCGCTGGACACGGTCGCTTTTCCAGACGCCTCCTTCCAATACGAAGGAATCAAAAATGCCTACGTCCCGGCAGGTGCGTATCATGGCTCCGGCCACGTCCTCCCCGCGGTAGGTTTGCTCGTATCTGATAATATAAGAGTAGGCGGGAATGAAGCTGGTGGCGTCGTCATGGCAGACCAAAAGTTGGAAGCGTCCCAGGCGCACGCCATATTTTTCAGCACACTTGTCGCCGCTTCCCCTCCAAGGCCATGGGACGCACACGCCAAAGTTAATGGTGGCGTCGTCCCAGGACGCGCGTTGTCCGGCTCGCAGCAGTCCTCCGTCCAGGTTGCGGCGGAGGAGTCCTGGGGAATAGGCTAATTCCCTTAATTTGCGTTCTCCTCCACGATGGTATCCAACCATGGGCCGGGCATGTTTCATAACATCCCGCGCCACTGCTGGAATGATGTGCTTGCTGGATTTGGCTGCGGCATCCCATCCAAGTTCCGGGTGTTGGCTGGCAAAAATGGACCACGCCAGCGTCATGCTGCCGCTTTTCCTGGTGGCGTTGGTCGCCAGGTAGAGGGCTGCCAGTTCTTTTTTCTGTTCCTCCGTCAGTTCCACTTTCCGAGGTCGCCCGGAACGGCCTGCGGAAAAGGCGTTGAAAGAATGGTCTGGAAGTATTGCCATGATAAATTGAATCAGGAATTATTTAGAAAAATGGCATTTGCCCTTGCCGAGGTTGATGGTGGCATCATCCCAAGATGCGTTTTGACTCCGCATGATGATGCGGTACGTCCCCCTGCTGATGCTACGTAGGAACCAGGCTGCTTTAATGTTCTCGTACATTCTTTGCCTGAAATAGCCGCGCAGGGGATAGCGGCAGCAATCACGCTCCCATTCCATACGGGACAATTCACGGTCACTGTAGATACTATGGCGTAGGGAACGATAGGCCGCCCTAAGACGGATTTGCCGTTCTATGATGGGTAAATCAATCATCGGATTGGTTATCGTTGCCCAGGCGTTGTGCCGGAAGTTGGTTGGGGTTGGTGTCCATTTGGACGCATGAAGCCATGGCGGACTGGATGGCGTCAGAACCGTCGGAGGTGGCGTTTTTCCACCCAGCATAATCAACCAGGTTGTTGAGGTTGACATACGCGCACACGGCCATTTGAAGGGCCTTCTCCTGGGTCTTTTTGAGGTTGCCGGAGATGGCTTTCAGGTCTCTTATTTTGGAGGTCAGACGGCCTATTTCCTCATGGATTAAGGCTGCCTGCCTGGATTGGTCTGAGGCCAGTTTTTCAATGGACCTTCCCAGCCCAACACGGTGATGTTGGAATAAAGCGGCAGTCAATCCATGTTGTTCCACCGTCATTTTCAGGTCCATCCCAAAATCATCTGTGCGGACGATGATGTCTGCTTCCACCTGGACCGTTGGAATTTGCAGGGCAAAACTGATGACAACAATCAGAAGTTCCTTTTCTGCGTCGGAGTCTGTGGCACATCTCAAGGTGCGGATGTCGGTCAGGCTGGCCTCGTCGATGCCGTATTTGGCCATCATCTTGTCCAGCAATTCGCGGGCATTGACGGCTTCCCCGCCCTCGCCACGCTGGGCGAGGGCGAGCAGCTTTTGAAGTTTGGCTATCAAATCGTCGTGATTCATAGTCGCGTAAAGTTAGAGGTACTTTTTAAGCTCTTCCGGCAGGTCACTAAGAACTTCCTTCAACAGTTGGGCAAAGACGCGTTTTGCTTCACCGTCAAAGACGTTCCAGTTTTGGAGGCCCGTTTTAAGACTGGTGATGGCTTTCGGGAGGATTCCGACGGGCTTCTTGCTTTCCTCGTCGATTTCGATATACACGGGGTCTTTACGGCGTTCGATGGCTATGTCTTGGGCAGCCTTTCCCCCGACTGCCCGCATGGCCTGAATAAGAGTCCATTTCCCGGACTCTACGTTTTCCACGGCTTGCTTATAGAGTTCTTCCTCCTGTTCCGTTTCTGCGGTTTCCGCCCCTGTTTGGAGGATGTCCAAGCGAGCAATGTCGGAGCTAGGAGCCGGAGCCCCCAGTGCCAGACGGGACAGGCTCATGCCCTTGGCAATGTCGTCCAGAGCGGCCAAATGGCCCGCGAAATCCGCATCCAGAACGGAGGGGGTAGCCTGTAGTTCGAGGATTTTGCAAGCGGTATTGTGCGCGTCCATCCAGCGATAGGCGGTGGCACGGCTCAATCCAATCCGGGACAGGGCGTCCGTCATGGGGATATTGTTCGTCGTGCGGATATGGTTGAGGTAGGCCCCAGCTTTCAGCGCATTGGCGCAAGCGGATGTTAAATCACGTCGCACGTTATTGGCGTATTCCGCCAGGCAATTCAGCATGTTTTGAGTAATGTCTTTTTTGCTCATATTTTTTAGTGTTTGTATTGTGAAATTTCTTGTGTGAGGCCACATCGTCTGGCGGCTCCACGCATTTTAATGATGGCGTCCCGTTCCCATCGGCTGATAGTGGATTCATCCACGCCGCACCAGGCGGCCAGTTGCCGCTGGGTGAGGGAACCGGATGGAGGGAAACCGAATTCACGCGCCGCCCATTTCCTTACAGCGGGACGGCGCAGCAGACGCAGCAGGCACAGGACCTTTAACTCCGGGCTTACGGCATCCCAGTCCTTGTCAGTAAGTGGCGCGGTCATGATTATTAGCGGTAAATAATACAGTCGATGACGGCCAAGGCGACAATCCAGAGGAACACACCCAGGCAGGCGACCAGGATGACGGCTCCCCAGCGGATAGCGTGTTTTTCTTCTTCTGGCGCGAAAACCAGAGGGCAGCCATATAGGGCTTTCTGTTTGTCCTCCCGGTCACGGCGGGCATATTTGCGTTGATGTTCGTTCATTTTCGTATTTGGGGTTGAAGTTGTTATTTCCCTCTCCGATATGGGAGGGCATGAATGCGACGAAGAAGGGATATGCTTTGCCTATGTCCATTGAGGACAAAGCTTATTTGCTGGTAGGTAACACCAAGGAAAGGGGCCGCAGTCCTATAAGACCACCCTTTCCTCTTCAAAATTTCCCGCGCGGCCAAAACCTCCGGGGAGAGTTGGCGATTGCTTTTAATGTGTACACGCGTTAACATACACTTTTCGTATTACATATTTCGTAAACATGCAAGAGAAAAATACAAATCTCGTAAATTTCAAGAGCCTCCGTGAACAATCTGGAATGACTCTCTCCCAGCTTTCAGAGTTGTCTGGCTATAGCATTGCATCCATAAATGGATTAGAATTAAATGACATAGGAAGTAAACGACTGAGAGATAGAATCCTGTCTATCCTGTTACAAAAAACAGAAGAAGGTGACAAAACAGAAATTCAGCATTGGCGAGATAGAGCGTTACGCGCAGAGGAAAAGCTCAATCAACTCAAATCAGCCATGCAGGGATGGCTTAAAAAAATTTAGCTCACTTGTTCACGGGTGAACAGTTGCCTTTAAAGTATAAGTACTTATTGTTAATCGTTAACGCCGAAAAAACGTGTCTCACGTGAGACACATTGAAGAATTGATACATTGCCGGGACAAGTCATCCTTTGTAAGGTGTTAGTCCTATGTGTAAACAGATTGACTTTAAGACGTTGAGAGAAAAGACAAGATTGACTTTGTCGAACCTTGCAGAGTTGTCCGGATATAGCGTTTTGCATATCGTCCGCTTGGAAAATGGCGGGGATGTATCATCCTGCATGCGGGACAAAATCCTCTCCATCTTGCTGCAAACTCAAGAAGAAGGAATGGCGTCAGAAGTTAAAATATGGAGGGATAGGGCATTGCAGGCGGAGGAAAAATTATGCCTGCTGAAAGACGCTATGGTGGGATGGATTAAGAAGATTTAGGCTTGTAGGTGTTGGGCGATTATCCTATATGGTTGGCATGCGTTACGTTATTTTGTTTTTAGCTTTGGCATTTTCCTGGACGGGGCAGGCAGAGGAAAAAGAATACACCTTTGAGCCGTTGCCTAAAGAAGAATTAGCTAAGGAAAAACCTGTAAAGATACGAATGTACTTTAATCAAAAAGTGCCTCAAGGCATGCTCATGTACATGGGGAGCGCAAGCTGGACTGCCTTTGCTGGCCGTACCATTGTCACTTGGGAGCCTGATTATGGCAGGGTTGTGCTGCTGCACAAATACAAGGGAAAACCATTAGCGGAAGGTGATTCTGTGGACATAGAAGCACGCATCATTGGTGTTTATACCTATAGAGAAAGGTCATACAAGGTTTACAAGTTTGTCAAGGAATTAACTGAAAAAGAGCTTAACAACTAAAAACTCCACAACATTTTACCATGCAGGCCGCGCCGTACAAGGTGCGGCCTTTTTTGTGCCAAAATGGCGCCCTCCTATAAATAGGGTAATTAACAAATGAAGAACCATGAATAACATTAACAAGGAAGAAGCTGCCGGAATCATCACGCGCATCCTGATGGCGTGTAGAATCCCCTCCAACTGGGCCAAGGTCCTTGCCGGGGCCATCATTGGAGCCGTCGTCGCCTGGATGTCCTTGACCCAGTCGTCTTGCGCTTCCAAGACGCAGGCCGACCCTCCGGGCCATACCGGAATCAGCATCCAGAACGGTCAATACACCCTCACCCGTGATGGCCGGACACTGACCTGGGACGATAAGACGCATGCCCTGGTTTGGACGCAGGCCGCCCCGGAAACGTCCGTCCCTCCCGTTGTCCAGCAAGTCAAGTAACCCCAACCTTTCCGGGCGGGGTCATCCCGCCCGGAACCTGTATAGAAAGGAAAAACTATCATGAAAGTATGTATCGACATCGGACATTGCCCGTCCGCGCCTGGCGCGGAAAATAGCCATTACGGAATGAGCGAGTACCGTTTTTGGAAGTCGTATGCCCAGTTGTTGGTTAACTATCTCAACGGTTACGGCCACGGGGCCGTTATCGTCAACCGGGAAACGGAAGGGGGAGGCACGGGCATGACTGCCTGCGTGCGGGCTTGTAATGAGGCCAACGCCGACGTGATTGTGGCCCTGCATGCCAATGCTTTCAACAAGACGGCCAGCGGCACGGAAACCCTGTACTGGCATGCGTCCCCCCGCGGGAAGCGTCTGGCCCAGTGCATCCAGACGCAGATGGTCAAGGCCCTGGGATTGCCGGACCGGGGCATCAAGCCCATTACCGGGACAGAGCGCGGCGGCGCACAGCTACGCGGAACCGTGGCTCCCTGCGTCATTGTAGAGCCGTTTTTCATCGACAACGATGCCGACTATGAAACGGCCCTTGAAAACGCCTCTAATCTGTGCGGAGCCATTGCCGTAGGCATTGCCAACTACTAGCCCCAACATGGAAAACAGTGAATTCCTGTGGCAGGCCGTCACCGTCGCGTCTGTTGTCGGTAACGCCTTGCAAGCGTGGGTGCGGCTAAAGTCCCAGGGGAAACCACAATCCGTCGAGATTGAAAAGCAGCCTGTATCCATCTTGAAAAGCCGTCAAGCCGCCACAATGGACAATGTGAAAGTGCTGCACAAGCGTATCAATGGCATTGATGGCCGCATTGACAGGCTGGAACAAACGCAGGCCCAGGACAAAAAAGACATCATCACGGAAATCATCAAGATACGAAACGACACCAACGAATATTTACAGGGCCTCCAACGGTCAATAGGCCGCCTGGAAGGGGGCCGCCTTACGGAGAAGTAACTGCCATTCAGGCCGCGGTGTGCAAGCCGCGGCCTGAATTGTTTTAAAATCCCACCATCATGACCGAAGCGCAGAAAGTAAGACAGCTTATCCTTGAACTGCTGAACATCAGCGGTGGCCTCTCCATGTCCACGGAAAAACTGGTTACAGAAGTGAGGCTTGCCGGATTTGACCACCGCCAGGTAGAGGCGGAACTGGAAACCCTGTCTGCCCTGGGATATGTCCTCCGCCTGCCTCCCTCTCCGTTTGGCGTCCGCTGGAAAATTCTCACCGCGGGAAAGGAGGCCCTGCTGTCATGACCACCGTCCGGACAGCCGCGGCGGCAATCAGCCGCATGCCTGCCAGGGTCCAGGATGCCGTCAGCCGATGTCTGGCCGACGGTGGAACCTGGCGTGATGTGGCATCCTTGTGTGCCGCGGAGGGATACCCCAATGTTAATGCCCAGAACGTCACCAATTACCGCAAGGGCGCACACAAGGACTGGTTAGCCCGCCAGGAACGTTTGGTTGCCGCCCGTGACCGCTATGCCTGGAAAGTGGACCTGCTCAAAAAATACACGGAAGAGGGAGGCCCTGCGGAAGCCGGACTGGCGGCTGCCATGGACATGCTGGAAGGCGCACTTGACGGCCTGGACGTGTCCGACATCCAAACCATGATTGCCGACAAGCCCGGCAAGATGCTGGATATTATCAAACTCATGATGTCCCTTCGCCGGGAAATGGCGGACATCCGCCGGGAAAACCGCGAAGCCGCCGCGGCGGAAGCGGCCAGCCAGAAAAAGGCCCAATCCGGCAATGGCCTCACGGAAGAACAAATTGCCGCCATTGAAAATGCCATGAACCTGATTTAACGCCATGAGCAAGGTCCATGTTATCAAGAAGGCGGAACGGATGCCGCGGAGCATGTCTTACCAGGCGAGTTACCTGGAAGACGAAAGCGACAATATTCTGGTGGAAAAAGGCCGCCAGGAGGGCTTTTCGGAATACACCGCCCTCAAGGCGGTGCGTGCCTGCGTCAAAAAAGGCGCATTATATGATTGGTGGATATGCTCGCGGGACAAGACTGCGGCAAAACTGTTTGTCGATGACTGCAAAAAATGGGCGGAAATCTATAATCTTGGGGCCGTTGAACTCGGAGAAGAAATCATTGAAGACGAAACGGTCTTCAGCATTACTTTTTCCACAGGCCGGACCATTTTTGCCCTGTCCAGCAACCCGGATGTATTGGCAGGCAAGCGTGGTTGTGTGGTACTGGATGAATATGCGGTTCATAAACAGCAGCAGAAACTGTTGAAGGTATCCTCCGCCGTGACGCAGTGGGGCGGCCAGCGCATCGTCATCTCGACTCACCGCGGCAAACAATCCGTCTTTAACCAGCTCATTAACGATTGTGTCAATAACGGCAATCCGATGGGATGGAGCTTCCATAAAGTCACCATTGTGGACGCGGTGAATGCAGGCATTGTCGAACGCATCAACGCCAAGACGGGCAAGTCAATGACCCATGAGGAATTCCTCAAATCCTGCCGGGCAAAATGTCTTACAGAAGCCGATTATCTGGAAGAATACATGTGCGTACCGCAGGATACGGCGGGGCAGCTTATCCCCTGGGACACGATCATTGCATGTACCAATGAACGTTATGCTTCCGCCGCGGGGAATATTGCGGAGGAAGAAGGAGAATTTGGGATTGGCGTGGACGTGGCGCGCATGTCGGACCTGCACTGTTACATTGCGCTCAAGCCCTGGCACGACCGCTTTATCGTCCGCTTGGTGTACTATCACAAAGACCATTCCTGGAAAAGCCGGGACAAAAAACTCGACGAGATGACCGGAACGGAGGGCGTGAAGCTGGTAGTCATCGACCAGACAAGTATAGGCGACAAGTATGTTATGGACGCCAAGGAACGGAAGAACGGGCACAAAGTGCGCGGCGTCATTTTCAATAATGCTACAAAGGAAGAACTAGCATCCAATCTGGCGCGGGCTATGGAAGCCGGAAAAATCATCATCCCCAACCACGACCTCCTGCGAGCTCATATTGCCGCTATTGAAAAAGGCTACACCAAGACGGGACTGGTCTGTTACAACGCGGACCGGACCGACAGCGGCCACGCCGACCTCTTCTGGGCCCTGGCTCTCGCCTATCATTCCCTGACAATGAAAGCGCAAGAAGGCACCTGGACACGTGAAACGGTGGACGGCGTCATCATGGGCCGTGGCCGGGGTAAATACCACCACAAGAGAAGAACTTTAAACCGTAAATAAACATGACCATCACCCTCAAAAAGAATATTGCCTCCGCGGCGCACCGCGGACCCTCTAGCGCGAGCTTGCCACCCGCAGCCGGGTCAATGACCGTCAAGCAGATTTTAGCGGCTAAAAACGCCCGTCAGGCATCCGACCTACAACGCATCCTCATACCCCCTGCGCGTCCGCGCTGGATGATGCCGGACCTAGCCTGGGTAACTCCGGATTACATTGCCCGCGTACTTGACGCATCCCTGAACGGAGATTGCCCTGAAGAAGAACATGCCCTGTATGACCTCATGTGCCGGACCTGGCCGCGGTTGGTGAAGAATGTAACCGAACTGAAAAATGCGGTGTGCGGCCTGCAGTGGAATGTCCAGGATGAGGAAGGACGGGAAGAGATGAAACATCTGGCCGAACGTACCAGGGACGGGATGAAAGGTAACTACCGCGAGAACGGCCAAGGTTGGCGTGGGACAGTCAACGGACTGCTTGACGGCTGGTTCTGCGGGGTCACAGTATGGGAAATTGACTGGGAAGTTCGTGGCTGTGTCCACATGCCGCAAGCGTGGCTTCCTCGCCAAACGCGGAAAGTCCATCCCCGCTGGTATGGATGGGACGTGGAAAGCGGATTGTTCGGAATGCGGTCCCCTGGGTCTGATACCCTAGGGGATTTCCTCCCGAGCAAATTCTTAGTGGCTGTCAATAACGTCTCTTTCGGCCATCCGTCCGGCGGGGCATTGTTGCGCTCTCTTGCTTGGTATTGGTGCGCGGCCAATTTTAGCGCGGACTGGCTGCTAAATTTCGCTCAAATTTTTGGGCAACCGATCCGCTGGGCTACTTATGACAAGAGTGACCCGGAGTTAAAGGATATTATGGAGTCCATGCTTGAAAACATGGGTGCCGCCGCTTGGGCTGCCGCACCTACTGGCAGCACTCTTGAACTCAAGGAGCCGTCCAACAAGGGCAGCGATAACCCGCAAAACCAGATGATTGATATGGCGGATACCGCCTGCGACCTGCTGATATTGGGGCAGACCTTGACCTCCTCGCCGGGCGAAGCCGGGAGCCGTGCCTTGGGAGAAGTCCACTACAATGTCCGGAGCGACATCATTGACGCCGCCGCGGACTGGGTCGCGGAAGTCATGAATGAACAGTTATTGACTGCCGTTTTCGATTTTAACGGACCAGCTGGAAATGAAGATTCGTCTTTGCCTTATTTCGCCCCCACTAGTAAGGAAGTCAAAGACCGCAATGCCGCCGTGGACCGTATCGGCAAAATACTCGACAAGGGGATACCCTTGTCCAAGAGCTACGTCTACGAGACAATTGAAGCTCCTATGCCCGGTGATGATGAAGAATTGTTTGAAAGCCAGGGAGACGACAAAGTATATCCCAAAGCCCTGGCGTTAACGTCCATGGTCAGCAACGGCCTCCCCGTGTCCCAGGCATGGGCCTACAGCTATATGGGCTTCCCAGCCCCCGCGGCAGGGGAAGCCGTTATCACGCCTCCCGCCTCCGGGATTGGCAATCCGGCCCTGATGGCAAAAGCCCTGGATGGCATGCCCTCCGCGGCCAGGGAATACTATCTGGGGGAACTCAACAAAGCGGCTGCCTCTCTATGACCAGGGACGACCAACTGGCAGCCTTGAACAAGTCCATCCTCCGGGACCTGCCGGACATCCTGGACGCCTGGCTGGGGGATGCCCGGCCAGGGTTGGAAAAACTGACCCGCGCCGCCTGTGACGACACCCTCACGGACGACGAATTCCGGCGCATGGTGGCCGACTACCTGGCATCCGGCAAGTTGCTCAAAAGCCTGCATCCTGCCGCCCTGGCGGAAGCCATGGAACACGCCATGGGCACGGCGGCAGTTATCGGCAAAACCTCCGTCCCCCGCGTATGAGCATTGACCTGAAATTGACTAGGGACACGGTGACGCCGGAACTGGAACGACTGGCCTCACGCCAGCCTGCCCTAAAAAAAATCATGGGGATTTCCATGAGGAACACGCTCATCAGCCATTTCCGGGCCAAGAACGCCAGGCCGAACCGGCTGGGGGGCACGCGGACCAATTTCTGGCTGGCTGTCGCTAATTCCTGCACGGCTCCCATGGTAGGAGGTAGCGGCATCATGGTCCGCATTAACCATCCCCATGTGGCTATCCACATTTACGGGGGGAACATTACCCCCAAGAAAGCCAAAATGTTGGCTATCCCGGTCACAGCAGAAGCCCACGGAAAAAGTCCCCGCGTCATTAAAGACCTACGGTCTGTCTGGTCCGGAGGCCGCCCGGTGGGGTTGGCTCTCGGACAAAAAATGTACTATGTATTCAAGCGAGGGCAACGCATCCCCAAAGACCCGCGGGCTTTGCCTCCCGACGACAAAGTACTGAAGGCAGTCAACAGTGCCGCCCGCATCTTTCTTCGCCGCCAGGGACGCCCCTGATTACCATTCAGGCCTCGGTGTCCAAGCTGACCCTCCGTCTGTGGCATAGTCAGGGCATGATGTTTTACGCCAACTTCTCCGCGTCCGGCCTGACGGATGACGATACGGACGACATTCAGTGGATGCCCCCCGGCGTCCAGACGGTTTCCCCACACACTCCGGAGGGCAAGGTCGTAACCGTGACCATCCTGGTTGACGAGGCCGCGGCAGCACGCGTGGAAGAATGCCGCGCCAGGTACCAGGCTGAATTTGACGCCGGGACGGGAGATGCACCTTATATTGATTTCCTGCATGCCGATGGCGAGGCATCCGCCTGGGTTAACCGCGTGTACTGGGGAGGGGATGACCCCAAGACGGGAGGCATCCGCCTGGTAGTCTCCTGGACCGATGAGGGGCGGGCCAAGAAGGGCAAGTCCCTCAAGCGTTTTTCTCCTTCTTTCGACCTCTCCGAGCCGGACGGCGACGGCATTTGCACCGTGACAGGTACTTCCGCCAACATGGGCGGTTTGGTCAACCGGGCCGCATTCAGAGCCATTCAATCCCTTTCTGCCTCCGCCCCTGCGGGCGGTGGTCCTGAAAACACAAAAACAGAAACGACAACCATGACCGACGAAGAAATCAAAGCTTTACAGGACGAAAACGCCACCCTGAAAAAGCAACTGGAAGAAACGCAGAAGATTGTTTCCGACATGCAGGCCAAGGCCGCGGAAGATTCCGTGGAAGCCGCCTGCGCGGAGGGGAAAATCTCGCCTGATATGAAAGCATCCTGGAAGGAAACCCTCCTGAAAAATCCGGATGCAAAAAAACTGCTGGCCTCCCTGCCTGTCAATCCTGTGTTCCAGGCGGCTTACAAGCCGGAGGACAACAAGGACGGCAATCCCCAGGGGCAAGCCCTGCTGGCCTCTTATGATGCCATTAAAGACCCTGCTGCACGAACAGCGTTTTTCGCGAAGCACCGGAAAGAATTGCTTTCTTCGAAGCACTAACAGCCCTGAAAATTCACTCACACACTATATATAATAGCTATGTCTACTACTATTGATATTAAACTGAACGATGACATCATCGTTACTGACGGCCTGGAAGCGTTCAAAGAATCCCTTGCGGCTCTCAACATGTTTTCCCGGAATTACTCCAAGGACGCGGCCAATCGCGGTGACACGTTGAAGGTGCCCTTGATTGGGTCTATTGAAGCGTCCGACAAAGAAAACGACTATGAAACCGACACGGGGACACTTGGGGCGGTATCGGTCTCGCTGGATGGCTATGCCAAAGCCACAGTTGGCTTGACGGACCGACAATTCCTGGAAAGCTCTGCTGCCGACCTGAAAATATGGGCCGGACAAATGGGGAATGCTGTGGCAGCCAAGGTCATCACGGATACGTTCGCGAAAATGACCAAAGCCAATTATCCCACGACATTAACGCCGACGGCGGGAATGTCGGTTGCCGACCTGCTCGTGCTGGCGCGGGAAAAGATGGGGACCCTGAAAGTGCCGAAGACCAACCGCACTTATTTCCCCTCTCCCTCCGCTTATACGGCCCTGTCTAAGGATTCTTCCGTTCAGGTTGCATCTGCGCTGGCTTACGGCGGCACGGAATACATTCGCGACGGGGTCATTCCCCGCCTGTTGGGTTTTGACCTTTTCGAATCTACTATTCTGCCGCCTTCGGCTGCTGCCCCTAACGGATTTGTGGTGCATCCTGCCGCCATGGCGGTTGCCACCCGTGCCGTGACTCCCAGCGAACCCAAAGCCTACCTCGAAACCAGAACGATCACGGACCCCGACACCGGAATTACCCTGTCCTATCGCCGCCATTACGCCGAGGGCAAGGGCAAGCACTTCTTGACCTTTGAATGTTTCTTCGGGTCTGCTGTCGGACTCAATGATGCTTTGATTCTGATGCCTGCTATCCCGGCTGGAGCATAAGAAAATTAACCCCGCATGAATTGCCCGGCGTGTCTGCCGATTTGCCAGCGCGCCGGGCCTATATCCTCCCATGAAAACACTCCTGACAGAATCCAACCTCCTGGCCTCCCTGACGGCCAGCCAGCTCGCCGACATCCGCAAGCAGGCCCCGGCAGGGGAAGACCCCGTGGCAGACAACATGCTCAGTGCGGCGGCCCTGGTGGATGGATATTGCCAGGGCCGCGAGGTTCCGGCCAATCTCATGACCAGATGGGCAAGGGATATCGCCGTGTTCGATCTGGTCAAGCTGCTGCACAAGACGACGGACGACCAGCGGACCGCCTATGATGCAGCACTTAAAGCCTTGCAGGAGGTTAGGGACGGCACGTTCCCTTTCCCCTCTTCCTGCGGCAAAAAATCCGGAGCCATTGCTTATGGCTCCAACCGTAAAATCATATGATTACAGACACACAATGGTTGCTCCGCGCCGTAACTGCGGAACTCGAACAAGCCGGAATCGCCCAATGCGTCACGGCTCCCAATGTCCTGACCTACGAGGCCGCCCTGGCGGACCTCAACCAATATCCGGCCAGCGTCATTTTCGTTCTTCCCGGTGCCCTCAACGTTTCCCACGATATTGAGGGAGGGATGCCCATCAAGGCGGACATTTCCCGCGAAGTGACCTTGTTCATCTCCGCCGCCGCTACTGGCGTTCCCGGCGGAGACATGGACACCGCCAACCACATGACTGACCGCGTGCTGCAGAAGCTCATGTGGAATTCCTTGGGTCAGGATGGCCTGGTCATCTGCAAGCCCCGAACCGCGGCCCCCCTGTCCATCGTCTGGGAAGACGCGCCGGGCCGGGCGGTCTGGACCATGACCGTGGAAGTCACGTCTTTTGAAACCGAATTCTAACCTCATACACTATATAATATATGGCTGAACAAAATTCCTACATCGTGCGCGGTAATGACATCTGCTTCGGGCTTGACGGCGTGACCGTCCCCTGGGGCGTTGTCACATCCGTCAAACGCAAGCCGTCCCGTTCCAGTGAAAAATTCGTTGGGGAATCCGGAAACACGGAATCCGTGGTCTACTGGGACCCGCAAGAGACCGTGACGCTGGATGTCATCCGCGGAGGCAAACAGGGTCAAAAAGCATCCTCCCTGCCTGTGCCCCAGATTGGGGACAAGGTAGAATTTGAAAGTAAAAACTATTACGTGGAAAATCTGGACGATTCCAGGGAGCGCACAGGCGCGCAGAAATACACGGTGGAACTGCTGCATCTGCCCTTCGTTAAGGACCCTGTCGAACCAGCCCAGGAACCAGCCCAGGCGGAGAATTCGGAAGAGACAGTCTAATTGCCGCCATGATTGCCGCCGTTGCCAATCTGTCCCTTGCCAGGGGGACTGCCTATGACGTCTCCCTCCTTATCCAGGACGCAGCAGGCGTTCCCCTGGACCTGTCCGCCGCCGACCTCGCCGCCACGCTCAAGACAGGGGAAACCGTAACCAGCCTGGATATGACCATTGCCGCTGATGGGGTCGTTCTGGTGCATATCCCCCCTCAAGGTCTGGGGATGTTGTCCTGGGAAGTCTGGTTGCAGGCTGCACCGGAAACGCCCAGGGAACGCATCCTATCCGGATTGGTGACGGTGGCGGAACGGATTGACCCTAGGGATGGCGGCAACCCGTCCACACACCGTATGATTGTGCGCCTTAGCGACGCCGTGACCGTGTCCGTTGACTCCGTTGATCTGGCGTGGTGGGCCTATGAGCAAGCAAGGTACATGGTTGAACAGGATTTGACCGGGCCACAAGGCCCCCAGGGGCCGAAGGGGGACGCCGGGGAACCGGGACCGCAAGGACTCCAAGGGCCGAAGGGAGAAACCGGGGAACCGGGGCCGCAAGGCCCCCAGGGGCCGAAGGGGGAAACCGGGGAACCGGGGCCGCAAGGCCCCCAGGGGCCGAAGGGGGACGCCGGGGAACCGGGGAAAGACGGATTGACCGAAGAACAGCTTAATGCGCGGTATGGCAGACTGGGAGCAAGTAATACATGGTCTGGTGCTCAATCCTTCCTGGGGGGGGTTACGGCAACAGGCGAAACAACTACTCTTGGTAATGTCATCACGGCTAATATCTCTGTCCAGCGTATTGACGTTGCTGGTCCGGCGTCTTTTTCTTGGGGCGTCACTCTGGCGCAGTCTTTGACGGTGGAGGGGCTGGCAACCCTAAAGGGTGGTCTGGGGGTTGGCGGGTCCATTGTCTGCTATGATGATTATGGCATTCAAGCGTCGACAATAACCGGGTTGTACATTAGTCCGGACGAGAGCGGGGTGGAATTAGGTCATAGCGGTGGGTCAGGATTTTGCCGTATCAAATATAATACTGCGGACAAGTATGTAGATATTTTACTCCCTATTCCCGGCTCTGCTCTTCGCCTTCCACGGCTGGCTCCCATTGATATAGATGGGGCATGTGCGGCTAGTACTTTTCAATTTGGTCCTAATAGCATCGGTTTTGACCCGGACAATCCAACCAGGGCGACGACAAGTGGGACATGGAATTTTGGCGGGGCTACTTTTTCCGGAGGGGTGACGATGGAGCAATCGCTAAATGTGGAGGGCGATATTTTTTGCAAGAGGCTTGTTCTAAACGATGGGCTTCTAATATTGTCGTCCATGGGCAGTGAGGCTCGTGTGTATGCAAATTCTGGCAAAATGGTCATTAGCAAAGCTAACGGCGTTAGGAACATTTGTATTGAATTTAAAGATGGCATTCCCCTTTCGACGTCTATCACTAAGACAAATGCCGGAAGTCTTGGCCTTACTGACAAATCACTGCTTAACAGGGCAGAGGGAGATGCCCGCTGGGCTCAAGTCCGAACGGACTTGACAGAGGAACAATATGCCGCCCTCCCCGAAAAAGGCGCGACTACTTTTTATATCACGTCCGATACAGGGAAAGTCTATATCGGCACTAGAGCACTTAACTAATTTAACGCTACACTATCATGTTAATACACATTATTTATGACCGTTCCCAAACGGAAGGCACCGCATTTGACCCCCTGAAAGGCACCATCAGATTTTTAGGCCCCAAGCCTGACGGTTGGAGTTATGGTGATGAAATGCCCCTTGTGGAGTTGCCAGAAGAACAGGCCCCTATCTATTTAGCCCTTGCCGGAGCTATCCAGGGCAAGGGAGAAAACTGGGCTGCAACGCAGGTATGGGCACGCAAGGCTGGCCCGGACAAGGTGTCTCTCCAGGTGGAGGCCCGGCAGGACGGCACCGGGGCAATCCGCACTTTTACACCTGATGATGACCCCTCCCTGCTGATTGAGGACTCTGCCGCTGTGGCGTTCTTCAATCACTTCATGACGGTATGATTTGCCATCCAGGCCGCAGTGGACAAGCTGAGGCCTGTTTTGTGCCATAGTCAATGCATGTCTAAGACCTCTACCAATATTGCCGCGGCCACTGCCGCCTTGTTCCCGGATGTTGTTAAGGATGCTTTTGCTAAGAGGCAATCCCTGACCATGCGGGATTTGCTGCTCCTTGAATCTGCTGGCGTGAATTTTGTCGCACTTGGCGGCCAGCCCTCCGCTTACGAAATAACCGCGTTCATGTGGTTGTTCGCGGACCGTGACGCCTTTGCCGCTGCCCTTGATGCCGGGACGTTTAAAGAGGACTTGCACGTATGGGCGGATAGCATTTCCCCTTCCATGCTACCTGCTGCTGGGCGCAGGATTGCGGATGTCATTAAGGCGTCCTTTGCCCCAGCGGAGGACGGGGAAAAAAAGAAGAAGGCGACGGGCCGCAAACCGTGAATTGTTCGGGTGTGGGCTGGTGGCTGACCCTGGTGGATTTGCTCTGCTCCGAGTATGGATGGAGCCTTGACGCCGTCCTGGATATCGCCGTGGCCCGCGCCCTGTGTCTAAGGGCTGCCATTGCCCAGCGCAATGGCGCGGATTCCGGAGGCCTTTCCTTTTTAGAGCTTCAACTTCTGAAAAACCTATCGTGAGCAACGGCGTAGAATATAATCTCCGGCTGAACAACTCCGGTTTTAACGGACCTTTGACCGAGGCCCGGTCGTCTCTTGGCGGGTTTAAGACGTTCAGCGTCGGGTCCATGGCTGTTGTCGGCGCGGCTGTGGCCGGGGCCGCGCTGGCCGTCAAAGGGCTTCATGCCGCCTGGACGGAGGCCAAGGCTGCCGTTGGTGAAGCCGCGGACCGGGAGACGATGCAGACTGCATTCATCCCGCTTCTTGGTTCGGCCAAGGCCGCCAAGGATCGCATGATGGAACTGGCGGATTTTGCCGCACACACACCCTTCCAGTTACCGGAGATTGCCGCAGCCTCGCGCACCCTGGAAACCCTGACAGATGGCGCGCTGTCCACGGGCCAGGGGCTAACGATGGTTGGCGACGTAGCCTCCGGTACTAACACGCCCTTTGAAGAGCTCGCCGTGACCATTGGCCGCCTGTATTCCGGATTGGATTCAGGCCGTCCCGTAGGGGAAGCTATGCAGCGTCTCCAGGAGGTTGGAGCCATCACTCCGGAGGTTCGGACCAAGCTGGAGAAGCTCCAGGCGGAGGGCAAGAAGGGGTCGGAGGTTTGGAGGGTGGCCGCGGAGGATTTGGCCCGCTTTTCCGGAGGGATGGAATTGCAGTCTCAAACGTGGAACGGCAAGCTTTCAACCCTGGGAGACGCCTGGTCCGAGGTCCGTGCCCAATTTGGAGAACCCATCATGGACGCACTCAAGCCTCTGCTGGACGACGGTATCAGCACTATCGAAAATATGGCGGTCAAGGCTCGTGAAATAGGGGAAACTATTGCTTATGCCATGCGATTCATGATCGAAGCGTTCAAACAGGGTGAGGCTTGGAATCTCGCCAAGCTGGGCTTGACTCTCGCTTTTCAGGAGAGCGTGAATTTTTTATGGCGCACCCTGATGGGAGCTTTCCAAGCTATCCCTCAATTTCTCATCCAAGCCTTCAAGACTGGCGTCATGGTCTTTGACATTTTGACGGATGCTGCTTTTTGGGGCATGGTAGGTAACGCTTTTGTCGGCGTCATGCGGACAGCCGTCAATGGTATCCTGGCGTTATTGTCGGAGGGTATCGCCAACTTGATTGAGTACATCCCCGGCATGGGGAAGCAAGCCGCCTGGATGCACGGTCTTTCCCGCGAGTTTGAAAAGGACGCTGACCAGGGTGCCGCTCAGGCGGGAGGGGCCGCCAAGTCATTTATTGATTCCTACGGCGACCGCATTCTTGGACAGGTTGTTGATAACTTTTCCGCCTTACAACACGCCTTTTCCGAAGGTTTTTCCAGCGCGGCGGATGTCATGGACACCTCCGGCATTAAAGCCGAGATGGCATCTATCAGCGACCGCATCACGGGAGCACTTGAAAAACAGGATGCGGCACGGACTGCCAAAGAAAAGGAAGATGCCGCCAAGGGTAAACCCCAGCGTCAAAAAACCGTAGATGATACCCCCAAAATTAAAGTCAGTTGGGAAACCGTGCTGGCTGGGTCTCTCGCCAAAGTTGGCGGTGGTGGATATGGCCGGATGATGCTCTCTGCTGAAAACGTGCCGCAAAAGCAACTCGCCGAGCAGAAAAAGACCAACGAACTACTCGACAAGCTGCTGCAGAAACAGGGCGGTGCCCTAGCTGTTTTAGGTTAATATGAACAATGACATTTTAGGTATCCCGTCAGGCGTGCTGACATGGTGGAAGCCGTCCCAATACAATGAGACTTATGACACCCAATCTCTCAAGGAGTATTTTAAGTGTCCTAAGGGTGAGGCTCGTTCATTAGTTCCACGCATCCATTCCATCAAGCAAGGATTACCCCTGACAGACATCAGCATCGAAACCCACGAAAGCAACAAGATTGATTTTGTTACTTTGACTTATTCAGCCACGCGGGAAGAGCCGCCTGACCCGGACAATCCGGATAATCCTGATGACCCCACTTTTGAATTTGACGGCCGGGAAAGTGAAATCACCGTGGCCCTGGTCGACGAACCGATCACGCAATGCAAACTTTACAAGGGGGAAGTGGATGCCCTGGACAACACCACCCTGAAAGACCTGTGCGCCCTGATGGGAGGTCAGTTGTCTGATGAAAAAGGCGTCAGCTTGACAGATAAGCTTAACGGCAAAGTGCCTCCCTCCCTACTTTCTAAAATTTTGCGCGGGCAGACCCACTACAAGGCTGCCTATACCCAGTGTCGTCTGACCATCCCCAGCAAGGTGGATATTTCCGATTCCGGGAAAATTAGTTCCCGTGCTGGATTGCCCAACTTGCCGGAGGGTCAGGTCTGGCTTTGCGCGGGTGGGGGTGTTACTCGCCGCAACGGCAAGACGGTCACGCAAATTACCTACATTGGCGGCAATTGGGATTCAGAAATCTACGGAAAATAGCCTTATGTATCAACTCCCCCACAAGGTTAAGGGCACTGTTCTGACGGCGGCCAATTGGAATAACAGTGTCGATGCCATCCAGGACGCGCTAAACAGGTCGTCCGATTTTCAGACGATGCTTCCTTCTGTCCCTAATTCTGGACGCTGGACAGGCGGGCGGTATGCAGACAACAAGGGCGGCTTTTCCTTACGCTCCATGACCAAGGAGGGGCAAACCTGGACGGCCTATTTCAATCCTGGTAGGATTCTGGAGGTCCACGCGGGTGGTACACGGATCATCATTCCCAGGATAAACAGCGTCAAGATGGACGTTGTCCCTTATCCTTCCTTAAAAGCTGAAAAAAACAAAAAGGTCTATCTTGATTTGGTGTGGGGAGACAGTAGCCACGACTGTATCACATCCGCCACTATTTCCACGAGAGATTCACAGCCCGGAGGACGGTTTGTGCGGTTGGTCTTGGGTAAGTTCGTTGGTGCCAATTCCGGGTCTGGGGCGTCTATTGATGACATCACGTATGAGTCTTACTTGACCGGGTGCATTACTTACGCCAATGGCTCCCGTAACGAGGGGTGGCGTGTGCTGGCCGTGGCTAATAAGGACGGTGGCCCGTCCGCCGCATACTTGCGGCGCGGCAACATTTATGCGTTCGGCAAGCTTGTTTCGGAGGCCTCGGCAAATTGGGAAATTGCTCCTGCCAAGGAGGGGGACATCTGGCTCAATGTCAAATGTGATGGGGACGGTAATTATAAAAGTTTTTCCTTGGCAACTTCCAAGGGCGAGGAAACCCCGCTTAGAGCGGACGGCTTGGACAAGGACGGGGAAAAACAAAAAAGCGTTTCCTATAGCTTCAAGTTGGCGACGATCAGCACGTGCGCGGAGCCTTTCCAGGATGACGGCAACCCCGCCTCGTTCGTCAATGTGCGCCAGTTCATCCTGGGTTCCGTGTTCTGTGAGCTTGCCAAGAGCGACGTGCAGGAGGCCAAGCCGGAAGACGGCAACGAAGGATTCCGCGTCAAAGTCGAAAAAGACGACACTGGCAAAATTACGGCGGTAAAAGTCCGGCCCGGCCACGTTTACTTCCAGGGGCGTTTCTGCACGTCCGCATTGGAGGGAGACGCTGACGGCTGGGTTACTCATTCCGCCACTTCCGGGGCCGTTTGGCTTGTCGTGCAATTTGACGTGTGGGGCGTTTTCGAGGGTGCGTGGCTGGCCCCGGAACAACCGAGCACGGCCACACTGACGCCGTTTATCCTGTCCACGGAGGCAACGGGCATCCGCGGGCAATACGCCTTTCATCTGGCTGATGTGGCGGCTGACGGTTCCGTTAAGCAGTATGCGCTGGGGGCCGTCTACTGCATTTTTGACGCCGCCACGTTTTTCGCTCCTGGCCCCGCCGAGTAAGATTTATGACTACTATATATATACCTACCTATGCGGGCAACGGCCCGGAGGCCGTGGAGTGTGTAGCGTGTGCCAGTCGGACGTTCCCGGAGGCGCGCGTCATTGTCGCTGATGATTCCAACTCACCCATGCCGGAGCAGTACCGGGACGCCTGTTCTTATGGTGCGGACATTGTCACGACGGATTTTGACCGCGGGCGCAACCTCAACGGCCCGGAGGCCGTCAGGGGGATTCTTGCGCTTTTGTCCAATGAGGCGGCGGATGATGATATTGTCCTCAAGGTTGACCCGGATACGGCCCTTATTGGCCGCTCCTGGCTTCAGCCCATGCTGACCAATCCGGAGATTCCTTTTTCCGCATGCGGGGACGAGCGGCAAGCCGCCTACGGTTGTTGCTACGCCCTCCGGGGCCATATCGCCAGGGAGCTTTCCGCCATCATGCAGGACGCCCCGCTTTCTCCTATTTGTCCGGAGGATATTACGATAGGCCGCTACATCCTGGACCACTACGACGGTAGCAAGATGTACTACCCGTGGACGCCGGAGCGGTGGGACGGCCTGTTTACCGCATGGCGGTGGGGATGCGGGGGCAAGGCCCAAGCAACCACCTACGCCCGACGCTATGACGTGGTCACGACGGGCAACCCCTGTTATTCCCCGTTTCCTTCCCTTGCCCGCGCGACGGTCATGTCCAACCTCCGCCGGGCCGCCGCGGACCTTCCGCCAACCCTTCGCCGCTACTGATTCATGACTTCCTTTCACGATCCTTCCTCCGCGGTTCTTGCCGGGTGCAGGGACATTCCCCAGGCCCCCGGCCCGGAAAAGGGCGTCCTGGCCTTGCTGGTCATGGACCCGGCGACTTACATGCCCCAGGCCGTCACGTTCGGCGTGACGGAGGATTTTTTCTACATCCCGGCCCACCAGTTACTGTGGCGGTTGTTCCTCGCCCGGTACAACGCCAATTTGCCCCTGGATATTATTTCCATAACGCAAGCTCTTGCGGACATGCGCCAGTTGGACGCCGTGGGGGGGAGCGCAGGCTTGGCGGACATTTACACGTTCACCACCACCGGGGCCTATTTTGAGCATTATCTCCGCGCCCTGCGCGATAAGTCCCTCTTGCGGTCCATTATTGACGCTTCCACCAAGTCCATGACGCAGGCCTTCGACAATCCGGAGGACGTGGCGGCCCTCCTGGATGCCGTGGAGACTCATATCTTTCAAATCCGGGAGCGGGCCAAGAATCACGCGGACGGCCAAAGTCTGGCTTCCATCGTCAAGGAGGCCGTCACCAACTTTGAACAGTTCATTGCCAGCAAGGGGCAGATTCAGGGGCTTTCCACTGGGTTTGACCAACTGGACCGCAAGAGCAACGGCCTCAAGCCTGGGGACATGTTCGTCATTGCGGCCCGGCCTTCCATGGGGAAGACTTCTTTTCTTCTTAATATCGTAGAGCATATCGCCCTGAACAAGAAGAAGCCAACCTTGCTTTTCTCGTGCGAAATGCCCGCCGTGCAGATTGCGGAGCGTCTTCTTTTCGCCCGTTCCGGCGTCCGCCGCGGGGAGATTGTCCGGCGCGGTACTCTCACCCAGTTGGAAATGCAGCATTTCAAGCGGGCCGTATCGGACCTTGGGGCGGCCCAGCTGGTCATTGACGATACAGCGGCCATTTCCATCAACGAGCTACGGGCCAAGGCCCGCCGCGTCATGCGGGACCTGGGGGGCCTTGCCGCGATTGGCGTAGACTACTTGCAACTGATGCGGTCCACGTCTAAGCAAGCCGCCAACAGCCGGGAACGCGAAGTCGCGGAAATCTCCGCGGGACTGAAAGCCCTGGCGAAGGAACTCAAGGTTCCGGTCATCGTCCTGGCCCAGCTTAACCGGGGACCGGAAACGCGCACCGGAAATAGCGTGGGGATTCCCCGCATGTCTGACCTGCGCGAGTCCGGTTCCATTGAGCAGGACGCGGACATGATAGGCTTGCTTTACCGTTCTGACTACTACGCGGACGACGAGGCCCAGCGGCAACAACTGGCAGGACAGGCCAGCCTTCACCTCGCCAAAAACCGCAACGGCCCCACCGGGGACATACCGCTCCACTTTGAAGCGGAACTCATGCGCTTCTCCACCCGTGAGCCGTCCCCTTCCACCAAGCAGTGACACGTGTCACAACACGCTCCTGACCCTTTCAAATTTTCCGGGTTGACCCTTTCGGATAATTACCGTTTCACCCTTTCGCCTATTTATGCTTGGTCACATCAGCGTGCTCCACAACAGGGCGCTGACCGTTCTTTCCTCCCCGGTGGCGCTTCCCGTGCCTGCGGATGCCTGGACCGGAACGGGGGAAATGACTTGCGAACTTTGGGTCAGGCCGGATGGGGACGCCGCCTCCGGCGCTATTCTTTCCCTGGGGGCTTCCACGCTCTCCCTGAACGGAGGCCGTCTGCATCTGGAATCCGGGAATGCGGAAACTCCCGCCTCCGTGGAGGCTTCCGGCCAGCCCTTCGCCGCCGGAACCTGGCACCATGTGGCCGTGGCCCTGGGAACGGAAAACGTCAGCCTGTATGTGGACGGAACATTGGCGGGAACCGCTCCTGCCGCGCCTTACCTGGCCTCCATGAAAAACGGCTGGACAGGCCTGGTGCTGGCTGCGCAGTTCAAGGGCGCCCGGGACGAACTGCGGTTCTGGAATGCGGAGCTGGGGACCGGAGCGGACGACTTTTTCCTGACGGGGCCGCTGCCCATGGCCCACCCCAGGTATGGCCGCCTGGTGGGGCTGTGGCGGCTGGACGGAGACTTCCGGGACGCCAAGTGGACGGAATTCGCGGATAAAACGGGCAGCTCCTTCACCCGCCCGTACCAGGCGGTGACGCCGTCCGGCACGGAATTCTCCATCGTCACGGACAACGCCGCCTTCCGCTACATGTTGGTGACCGGATACGTCCGCGAAAGCCATATCATGTGGAACTGGCCGTCCCGGCCCCACATGATCAATAACTCGGATATCATTTACATCGGCGCCGCTTCCGCCGCCGCCAATGGGGACATCAGCTTTTCCTACCCGGACAACGACGTGACGGAAAGCCGGGGCGTGCAGCTTCTCCCCGCTGACGGCGCGCGGACGAACGTTCTGGAATTCACCGGAGAAGACGCTTATATGAACGTGGGCAACGGACTGCTGGCGGGCAGCAATGCCAACGCGTTCACGATTGAAGTGAACCTGGCTCTATCCGCCGGGGAGCAGAACGTCACCCTGTTTGAAAACGACAGCGTGTCCATGACGCTGGCGTGGGCGGACGGCCATTACAAGGCGCGCCTGCAGGCGGGCTCCACGGCTGCCTGGGAGGCGGACCTGCCCGCCGTAGCCCTTCATGAATACTTCTGGCTGGCCTTCATCCGCAATTCCACGGCGGGGACGGGCATCTTTTACGTCAACGGTTCCCCCCTGCAGACGGCAGCGGTCGCCGCCGGGGAAATGAACGGCACGCCGAATGCCGTCGTGGGCCGGAACCTGAAGGGGAAAATAGACGACATGCGCGTGTGGCATCTGGCCCGGCCCGTCAACCGTTTGGGCACGGAAGTACAGCCCAACTGGAATGACCGTCTCATCGTGGCTCACTGGGGGAACAGCGACGTCTTCGGCCGTGATACCGCCTCCTGGGCGGAACATGTCCGCACGCTGCGCAGCATGACGGAAGGGGTGGGAGGCATGCGCATCCGCCTGGGCATTGCCGGAGGCGCGTGGAGCGCCATGCTGCCGGCTGCCGCCGCCCGCCAGAGGTTTGCGGACGGCATCAGGGACCTGTTGAAAAAATATCCGCTGGACGGCGTGGACCTGGACTTTGAATGGCTGTACCAGGGGGATGGAAAGTGGACCAACTACGGGCAACTGGCCCAGGCCATCCGGGAGACGAATCCGGACATGTTCTTTTCCATCTCCCTGCATACCGTCGCCTACTGGTTCCCCGCCGCGTACATGCAGTATGTGGACTACTTCACCTTCCAGAACTACGGGCCGGCCATTGACGTGAATACTTATAACAGCATGGTTTCCGCCTGCGGAAAATTCCGGAATCAGGGCTTTCCGGACAACAAAATCATCCTGAGCGCCCCATTCCAGGGAACGCCCGGAACCGCCGGGCTGCCTGACGGCAAAAAGCCGGGGGACTACATCAAGGGCTACAGGGACATAGCCGCCAACTGTCCGGAAGCGGACAACCCCGATCATGACACGGCCGTTTATTCCTATTCCGGCCTCAATCTGACGCTCCATTACAACGGCGTCACCACCGTCAAAAAGAAAGCCAAATACATCAGCGACCAGAAGCTGGCCGGCTTCATGTACTGGGACATGGGGCTGGACGTGGCGGACGCTTCCGGAAGCAATAACTACTTTGACCGCCATTCCCTCCTGCGCGCCGCCAACCGCTACGTGTCTTCCACGTCGTTTCCCGTCACGGCTTCACCGTTCGGCTTGTCCCGGGTGGGGGCGTCCGTTCCCGCCGCAGGAGGGGCGGTGGATGTGGAAATTCAAATGGAAGAGGAAGCCCTGGGCTGGGTGGTGGCGGACTCCCCGGAATGGATTTCCGTTTCCGCCGCTTCCGGCATCGGCCGGACCACGGTCATCCTGACGGCGTCGGAAAACAAATCTGCCGCCGGACGGTCCGGAACGGTGGTGTTCCGCGCTTCCGACAAGCAGGAATGCGCCGTCACCGTCACGCAGGCCGGGGCTGACCTGGCGGGCTATGACAAGTGGGTGCAGGACTCCTTCCCGCCGGACGCCACGGCGGACCGGACGGCTGCGGATGCCGCTCCCGCCGGGGACGGCGTCACCAACCTGATGAAATACGCCACGGGCCTGGACCCGCTGAAACCCTGCGGAAGCGTGACGAAGGTATCCGTGGAAGAAGGCGTTGAAGGAAGCAGGCATCTGGTGTTGCGGTGGCCGGTAAATCCTCAGGCGGCGGAGGTAAAGCATGAAGTGGAAGTCTCCCCGGACCTGGTTAACTGGACTTCCCTGGGGGAAGTGGAAACCGCCGGAAAAACGTCTGCCGAATTCCGGGATGCGGAGCCCGTGCAGGACAGCGCCATGAAGCGGCGCTTCCTGCGCCTGAAAGTGACACGGGAAAACTTCAGCAGCCCTCCTTGTGGAGGTGCCTTTCCGCCCCTGCTTACGCCTTGGAAAGCAAAATCCGTCCCGGCACGGCATGGCCGGAACAGGGAGCGCCATATACCCATGCGGGCGGCCCGAACAGCCACGCATGGCAGAATGCACGAACCTTGAATGGGCCTCCTCATCTTAAAAACAGGGAATGTCCCGTTGAAGAATCGCGCTCGCTTTCCTCACCTCATTCCCAGCCGGCCGCAGAGGCCTGCGGCGCTCCCTGCTCCCGCAAACCCATTCCGGGGCATTCACCGGGCAAAGGCGCAGCCTATTTCCCCGCCTTCTTCTTAATCTTTTCCTTCACCCGCTCCACATTGGCGCGGGCGTCTTCATTCCCCAGCTCCGCCGCCTGTTCATACCACTTCCTGGCTTCCGCCAGGTCCTTGGCCACGCCCGTTCCGCGTTCGTACATGGAGCCCAGGTTGTTCATGGACTTGGCGTCGTCCTGTTCCGCTCCCTTAATGTAAAACTGGTAGGCCAGAGCCATATCCTGCGGAGTGCCGAGCCCTTCCTCATGCAGGTAGCCGAGCAGGAAATACATGCCGGGCACGGCATGCGTCTGGTTCTGTTCCAGCTTGGTCAGGATGTCCATCGCCGTTTTCGGGTCCGGCTCCATATCCTCTCCCTTGATGAGCAGGCGCGCCTTTTCCACCAGGGCTTCCGGGTCTTTGGTTGCGGCGGCTTTCAGCACATAATCCTTGTGAAGCTCCTTGTTCGGCTGCACGCCGATCCCCTGCTCGTAATACCGGGCCAGCCTCTTGAGGCCGCGCACGTCCTCCTTCTTCACCAGCGCGGTGGCCGCCGTCATGGCGGAGGCCAGCAGCTGCTGCCGTTCCGCAGGGTCCTGCACGTTCCCGGCCACGGTTTCATAATAATTGGCCAATTCGTCCAGGGCGGTCAGGCTGCCGAGTTCCACGGCCTGTTCCCAGAACTTCACGGCTTCCGGATTGATGGTTTTCGGGGCAGGGGCCTGGCGTTCCCTGCCGGACGGCGTCATCCAGGGGGGGACGGCTCCGGCGTCCGTCAGCGTATCTTCCGCGTTATCCTTCTGCCCCGGCTTGCGGAGCCACGGCGGGGTGTTTCCTTCCTCGCTATTCAAGCTCAGCTTGACCTGCTGGTAGGCGGAATGGGAGGTATTCCGGCTGGCGTTCTGCGCCGCCGTTTCCGCCGTATCCTGGGGATAGGCCGCCTGGTTGGCGAGGAAGAGCAGGGAGGGAATGTGGCCCCGTGCCGCCAGGCCGTGCATCATGGCGCTGTAAGGCTGAAGGTTTTCATTATTGGAGCTCCACATGTCCGCCGCGTCCACATGGCCCTTCAGGGCCCCCCGGAACATCCAGGAATCCCCTTCCGCCATGCGTTTTTCCAAGCCGAATTCGTAAATAAGGGCGCGGCCCAGCACGTACATGCCGCAGGGATCCCCCTGTCCGGCGGAAAGCCGGGCCCAGGCCAGGGCTTCCGGATAGCCGGATTCCTCGCTCCTGTAGCTGAACAGCATCAGGTAGGCCAGGTCCGCCTGGCTGCGGGCGTCCCCTTCCTGAGCTTTTTTGCGGAGGCTGGCGGTCAGCTCCTCCCACTGTTCCGGCGTGACGTATTCGGAAATGCCTCTCAGCGTAATGAAGTCCCCGGAGGCGGCTTTCGCCAGGCAGTCGTTCAGCAGCGTTCTGGCGGGTTCCGCGGCCGGCTTGTCCATCAAATCCGGGTTTTCCATCTGGGCCAGGCGCAGCTTGGCCAGGGGATGTCCTTCTTCCGCCGCCTGCTTGTACCACGTGCGCATGTTCTCCTGCGCTTCATGGGCTTTGCCTATGGAATCCATGGTATTGGCCAGTTCCTCCTTCCACAGCTCGCCCAGCTGGACGCTGGAATCCGCGTCTCCAAGCTGGGAGGCCAGCTCCAGCTCCTTGTGCGTTTTGGCATAGGGGGGAAGCTGGTTGAGCTTTTTCTGGGGAAGGGAAAGCGGTTCCTTCAGGAAGGGCATGCCCCGTTCGTCATGAAGGGCCAGCAGGTCCAGGGCGGCCTTGCGCAGCTCCTGCTCCTGCGGTGGCTTCGCTTCGGAAACCAACTGGGCGTACCAGGCATAGGCATTATTGCTGCCCAGCTTGCGGGCCTGGTCAAACAGGGTCTGGAGCAGGTAGCCGTCCACGGTTCCCCTTTTCTCCTTCATGCAGCCGGAGAGGTCGCCCAGCAGGGTTTCCAAATCTCCCCTGGAGCGCAATTCCGCCAGAAGCTTTCCGGACTGCTCCGCGGCAGTACCCTTCGTCATCTCCGCCAGCAGGCGCATGGCTGCCGCGTGTCCCTTCTCCGCGGCCTGGGAAAGGGGCTGGACGGCCATGTTCCGCCACTCCCTGCCGTCCGGATCGTTGCCGGAGGGTCCCCCGCCCAGGGAAAGGGCCAGTTCCCCCATCCGGGCCAGAAGAACCGGTTTGGCGTTTTTCCGGTGCTTCTCCAGGGACTCAAGCACCTTGCCGGGGTCTTCCTTCAGCCAGTCCACCCTGATAAAGGCGAGCTGGGCAAGCGCGTCCTGGTCGCCGGAGGCGGCTTTCTTTTCCAGAGGGGCGAGGTAGCGCTTCAACTCGGCTTCCGGCAGGTCCGTAACGGTGTACAGCGCCGTGACGGCGTCCAGGTCTCCCTTCTCGGCCAGCTTGCGGCAGGCGTCCAGCCATTCCGCGTGCTCCGGCTGCATGGACTGCGCCTTGAAAATCCCGAAAATCCCGTAGGGGTCCGTCATCATGAGCTTGGGAGCCGGATGACCGGATTTGGCGGCCGCTTCACGGAAGAAATGCTGCATGTGCTCCAGGCAGGCCAGCGGCAGGTCCCCCCGGTTCAGGTAATAAAGCCCCATCCAGTACTCCCCGGCCAGCATGTTGGCCCGGAAGTCTCCCGCGGCAGCCTTGCCGAGCAATTCCCCGTACGTCCAGCCGCCGTCCATGGGCAGCTGGGAAAGGTCCCGGACCGGGACTTGCTCCACCTGCACGGGTGGATTTGCCCCTGCCTGGGACGGAACGTCCTGGGCATGAACCGGAACGGAAAAAATAAAGGGAATAAGCAGAAGACGGGCACGCATGGATCAACTCTTTTCTAACAGGAAAAACCTCTGCCCTACAAGCGTTTTTCACGTGCCTGAATGTTTAATTATTGATGATGTCACGTTCTTTTTTTAAAGAAGACAAATGAAGCTGTGACGGGAGGCTCCGGGCACGTGTGCGGCAGCTCCCAAGGCAAAGGATAATGATAGCCGGGAAAGGCGGAATGGACAAAGTAAACAAGGGATATTAAGCCTCCCCTGTGCCCCTTCCGTCCATCCGGTCCATCCAGTCCATCCAGTCCGGATTATTTAAAAAAGAGCCCCGGGAGGATGCGCCTCACTAAACCTCCCGCAGTTTTTCCGGGTATTCCTCCAGCAGCGCGCGCAGCTGGCGGCGGTCCAGTTTTCCCATCACCGTCAGGGGAATGGGCGTTTCCATGACGGCCCGGATGCGCTGGGGGCCGGGAGCAGCTGCATTCCATTCGCGGCACGCTCGTTCCAGCGGCACAGCGGCGGGACCGCAGGCGACCAGCTCCATTCCGGCCCGCGGGTGCGGAACGGCCTCCACTACCGCCTCCGGAACACGGCGGCGCAGCGCGTCCTGGACGGCGTCCGGGTCCACTAGTTCCCCCAGGACTTTGACGAGCCTGTCCGCCCGGCGCAGGAAGGTCAGCAGACGCCCCTCCAGGCGCACCAGGTCGCGGGTACTCCACCACTCCTGCGGCTCCACCCGTTCCAGCAGAAAACCTCCATGAGGCTGCGTCATCAGGCGGCCGCACAGCTTGCCTTCCCCCTGGAAGCGCAGGAGGCCGTCCTCATCCGTCTTTGCCTCCCAGTGGGGCAGCAGGGAAAGGCAGTCCGTGTGGTACGGATCGCCGGGGAAAGCCGTGGCAAGCTGGGAGCCGGACTCCGTCATGCCGTAGCTCTGCACCACGGGCCAGCCGAGGGCGCGGGCTTTCCTGCCCGTCTCCATGTCCAGCGCCCCCCCTCCTACGATGATGCATCCGGCGGTGGAAGGCGCGCGGAGGCGCAGATTGACCAGGTCCACCACCTGCGTGGGAACCAGGGAGGACCAGCAGGCCCCGGAGCTTTTCATCAGGTCCGCATAGGCCTGGGGATTCCACCTGCCGTGAAGCGCATGGACGGCGGTCCCGGCCAGGGCCGCGCGCAGGTAAATCATGGCGCCCCCCACGTGCCAGACGGGCAGGGGGCAGCACCAGTCCCCGCATTCCGCGTGCAGGTGTTCCAGGGCTCCGCGCGCGCAGACGTCCAGGGCGCGCCGGGTGAATAAAATGGCTTTGGGCGGCGAACCGGAAGAACCGGACGTGGCAAAGGCCGTGACCCCATCCATGCCCCGGCGGGAAAGGAAGGCGGCGGCCTCTTCCGCCCAATCCCTCAAATGGGGGGGCGCCATCACGCAGGGGCCGTTGTCCCGGTCCCAGGGCAGGGGTGTTCCGGAGGCGGACATGGCGGCGGCAGGCTACCGGAGGGCTTTTCTGCGCAGGGTGTGCCAGCGTTCCTCCATGCGGGGCTTCAAATGATGCTCAATCCAGGCATAGGCCGCTTCCAGGCCTCCTGCCTTGAAGGTGCGGCCTATTTCCGCTTCCACGCCTGTGGCGTTGCCGGTGCGGCGCAGGAAATCATTGCTGGTGAATTCGATGAAAAGCTTTCCGTTGATCGCTCCTTCCTCCGCCAGAATCCATTCCCTGACGTACAGCGCCAGAATGGCGTCCCCTACCCATGCCTCCACGCGGAGGCGTTCTTCTGTGGCCTTGTCCATATGATGGTTCATGAAAATCTGGCAATGGCGGTTTTCCCTCCCAGCGGATCCTTGATGGGCGGCGGGGGCACACCGGGAGCCTGGTTCCCGGCGGGGGAGGCCGGCTGGCGGTTTTCCCGCGGAAGCTCCGGCAGGTTGTCCGTGGGGGTGGATGCGGGCGCGCCGGGCGCCGGGGGATTCTCCTTGCGGTCCTGCGGCGCAGGGGCGGCTCCCGGCGTAAGGGGCACGTCCAGCACCCTGTCCTGGGCCGCGCGGCGGTTGACCGCATCCTTGGCCTCCAGGGATTTGCGGAGCGCCGTCTCCGATTCCGAATTCCAGTACCCGGAATCCAGTTCAATGTAAATGTTGGAATAGGGGAGGGATGTCTTGGTCTTGATGACCAGCACGTTGAACTGCTTGGCGGCGTCTTCGATCAGGGAATTGATCGTGCGGCTCATCAATTCAAAATGCTGGCGTCCCGGAAGCATTTTATTGATATTATTGCGGTAGCGCTTGATGCCGGGGGCGTAATCCTCCGTAACGCTGCGCAATTCCGAGCTGATCATGATGCGGGGCACCACGTGGGCTTCCTCCTCCAGCATGTTCAGCACGTCCAGAAGCACTTCATCGGACGTCTTGTCGGAGACCATGGTCTTGATGCCGGCTCCCGTATAGGCCGGGAAGGAGGACTCCGCAATGACAATCCAGTTTCTGGCTCCCACGATCGCCAGGTTTTTATATAACTGGTCCTTCCATTCCCGCTCTGCCGGGTTGGCGTCCTGGCAGCCGCTGAGCAGGCTGATGATACATACGGGCAGGATGAGGGGGAGTCGGGTCATGGGAGGGACCCCGCCTTGCGGGGCTGGAAAATGGGCTAGAATTTATGGGACCGGGGTTCGCGGCAGGCGCTGGGGCAGCGGCCCTGTTCCGTGGCGAACGGCGCTCCCTGGGTGGGGGCCGCCTCCGTAAAGGCGACGCCCGGCAGTTCAGTAGGTACGCCCTGAACGGGGAAATCCTTTCGCAGGGGGAAATAAGGATAGCCTTCCCACATCAAAATGCGGCGCAAATCCGGGTGGCCGGAGAACTTGATGCCCATCAGGTCCCATACTTCACGCTCGTGCCAGTTGGCGGACTGGAAGATTTCCGTGACGCTGGGCACTTCCTCTCCGTCGTCCACCTTCGTCTTGAGGCTCAGGTTCACGCCCGTTTCCGCCTGCGTCAGCGTATAATTGACTTCAAAGCGGGGGCTTTCCCCCATGTTGTCCACGGAGCAGAGGTTCACCATCATGTCAAATCCGGCGGAATCCCGCAGCCAGCGGACTACGTCCGCCACGGCATGGCGCGCGACGGTCAGCGTGATGTCGCCCCGGAACTCGTAGCGGTCCGTGATGACGTCTTTCCCAAAGCGGTTCTGGGCGTTGTCTGCGGCGGTCTTGATCTGTGATTCTAGAGAAGGCATGGAGAAGAAATGGTAAAAGATGGAACGGAGTAAAACGGTCGGAAAAGGTTTATTCGAGAGGCATTTCCGTCTCGACCGGCACGGGGGCGTTGGCTTCGCGCGGTTCCTCCTTCTTGAAGAACGTGCGTGCGGGCTGCTGGGTATCCAGCTTCTTGCGGAGGGTAAGCAGGGCTTCCAGGATGGCCTCCGGGCGGGGAGGGCAGCCGGAAATGTAAACGTCCACGGGAATAATCTTGTCCACGCCCTGGAGCACGGAATAGGAGCGGAACATGCCGCCGGTGGAGGCGCACGCGCCCATGGCGATGCACCACTTGGGCTCCGGCATCTGGTCCCAGATGCGGCGGACGGCCAGGGCCATCTTGTAGGTGACGGTGCCGGCCACGATCATCACGTCCGCCTGGCGGGGGGAAAAGCGCGTTACTTCCGAACCGAAGCGGGAAAGGTCATACCGGGAGCAGGCCACGGCCATGAACTCGATGGCGCAGCAGGAAAGTCCCATCGGCATGGGCCAGAGGGAATTTTTACGAATCCAGTTGATGGCGGCGTCCAGGGTGGTGTAGACAAAATTGCCTTCCGCGTTGGAGTCCAGTACTCCTGTTTCGTAAACATTCGGTTCGTTCGTGGTGACCATGATAACAGATGATTCTTGCTGAAGCCAGATTAGCGAGATGCCTTCAACTCTCAAGCCTTAATTTGGTTCAGCCATGATTTTCTGCGGCCTGTTCCGGCCCTGTTTTCCGGGTGCCCCGGAGCGGGGATGAATAAACCCGCACAGGGTTTCCCCCGTGCGGGTTTTTATCCAACTATATTACCTATGAAACTCAGAACTCCCCATAATGGGTGGCGGTCTCTCTACCTCCCGCCGCCCGGTTTGTTACTGATGCAGGTTAGAGTCCCGGGTGGGGGCTTGCGTTCAAAAAGGAGAAAATTTTTATGACAGGCCCATGGAAGGAAATACAGGATGCTTTGAGAATGAATGCATCATGTTTTTACTGCCCTGAAAGTGGAAATAGAGGGTAGACCCGGTTTCCCTGCAATGTTGGCGTGAAGGGTGCTTTTGGGAAGGAGGGAGGATGCTTTATCCTCGGTTATCCCTGTGCCGGGAGGAGCGGATGACAAGGTGCGCGACTAGCCAGAGGCTGAGGGCAATAGTGGCTAAAAGAGCCGGCATGCTTTCCGTGATGTCTCCTAACAACAGCACGGCCAGGTCCGCTCCCAGAAGAAGGATGCCCATGAAACGCCAGTACGGGGATTCCCCGTCATGTCTGGCGCGCGGGGAAAACTCTGCTCGAAGGGACGGGATATCCAGCAGAAAGGAAAGAAGGTCAAACATGGTTTTGTGAAAGGAGTTGGAAGGAGGAAGTTGGTGGATGAGCTTTGTTATCGGAAGGCCGGGATGTTATGGACTAACTTATTTACAAGGGCCGGGAGGCCCTTGTTCCCAAAAGCGCGGTCATGATAGGAAATCCGGGATGGGACAATTCCAATGACATGCATGAGAAGCGGTCGCCTGGGAACGAAGGCCTCCCGGCCTTCGTATCTAAACTTCCCCTAGGCATAACCACGGCAATTTTATTTATAGTCATGATTCCGGAGGGATTGGACAATAATATAAGCGATCAGCCAAAAGGCAAAGACCATGCCGAGAACAAGAGCCGCCATGCTGTTCATATGTATCCATAAGAGCAGAGATTCCATGACGATTGCCAGGAGAATAATACCCGTCCATTGACGCCTCCGGGATTGTTCGTCATCCCTGCCACTCCCGGGAGGTCCAATCAATGAGGATAAAATATCTTTCAAAAAATCGGAAAGATCGAACATAGGGGCACACAGGAAGTTTAACGATGCAAATTCGGGAAAGGAATGACGAACATTACAGCCGTTCCTGGATCAGCACGTGGAAATGGCCTCCTGCGCCGTGTTCGTCCGTCAGGAAGGCGTCCTGCGGCGTGTTCTCCGCGTAGGGGAGCAGGTAATCCCGCTGGGTCATCAGGGTGACCGTATCCCCCAGGCAGTTGCGGGAAAGCTCCAGAAGGTCCGTAAAATTCACGTCGCAGGTCAGGTCCGTGAGGCCGGGGTGCCGGTACAGTTCCTCCCCGGTCAGCACCTGGTGGCTTTTATACCCGCGCAGGGAACCCTGGGGGCGGCGGTAGTAAAGCCGCTCCATTTCGTCCCCGTAGTCGATGACCGTCATGACGCCCATGTTCCAGAGGGGCAGCCACCCGGTGAACCAGCGCGCGTAGGAATCGTGAATCTCCAGACGCTGCCCCGGCTGGGAATCATATTCCAGCATGTGGGAAAAAAGCGGCTGTTGACGGACGGGGCGCAGTTCCTCCCGCACGGCTCCGTCCTTTACGGTAAGCCCCACTTCCCGCCAGCCCTCTTCCGTGTACTCAAACACGCGGGCCGGGAAGGCGTCCACCAGCTCGTTGGAGAAAATGAAGGCTTTTCCGCCGCAGTGCTTCAGCGCCTTTTCCATGGTGGAGTAAATCTTGGCCTGGCTCCCCAGCAGAAGGTGCTGGAATTCGCGCAGCCGGGGGGAGGACTCCACAATCACGTAATCCGTATTCAGGCGGTTCCAGAAGCCCAGCTGTTCCAGGACCTTGACGGCCAGGGCTCCGGAACCGGCGCCTATCTCCAGCAGGGGCAGCCGCCTGCCGCAGCGGGCGCAGGCCTCCTTCCAGCGTGCGGCGACGGCCTTTGCCAGAATGGGGGACAGCGTGGGGGTGGTGGAAAAATCCCCGCGGCTCCCGATGTTCTCAATGGCGGTGGAGTAATACCCCTCCTGCGGGTGGTGCAGGGCCAGCTGCATGAAGGCTTCCAGGGAAAGCCAGCCGCCGGCGGCCGCGATGTGGTCGGAAAGGCGTATCATGCGGGGGGGAAACAGGTCAGGATTTGGACTGCTCCAGCATGCGCAGCAGCGGGGCTTCCGCCCTCTTGCGCAGGTCTTCCGGCAGTTCCACGGCGGGGGAAAGGTCCCGGAGAGCCAGGTACAGTTTTTCCAGCGTGTTCATCTTCATGTACGGGCAGGTGCTGCAGGAGCACTGCTCCGTGGGGGCGGGAATGAACTCCTTGCCCGGCACCAGCTTGCGCAGGCGGTGCAGGATGCCGGATTCCGTGACGATGATGAAGGATGAAGCCGGGCTTTCCGTGCAGTAGGGAATCATCTTCTCCGTGGAGCAGATGTGGTCAGCCAGCAGGCGCACGGCCTCCGTGCATTCCGGGTGGGCCACCACCAGCGCGCCGGGGTGCTTCTCCTTCAGGGCCAGAATCTGGTCCCGCGTAAACTCCATGTGCACGTGGCAGGCCCCGTTCCACAACTCCATGGGGCGTCCCAGCTGGCGGCCTACCCAGGCGCCCAGGTTCTGGTCCGGCACGAACAGGATGGGACGGTCCTCCGGAGCCTGGGAGACAATCTTCACGGCGTTCCCGGAGGTGACGATCACGTCCGCCAGAGCCTTCACGCCGATGGAGCAGTTCACATACGCCACCACGTAATAATTCCTGTCGGCGTTCTCTTTCAGGAAGGCTTCCAGTTCCCCGGCGTCGCAGGAGGCTTCCAGGGAGCAGCCGGCGTCCGCGTCCGGCAGGATGACGGTTTTGTCCGGATTGAGGATCTTGGCGGTCTCCGCCATGAAATGGACGCCGCAGAAGGCGATCACGTCGCAATCCGTATGCTGCGCCTTGTAGGCCAGCCCCAGGGAATCGCCCACGTAGTCGGCCATGTCCTGGATGTCCCCGGTCTGGTAGCTGTGCGCCAGAATGATGGCGTTGCGTTCTTTTTTCAGGCGTAAAATTTCCTCTTTCAGGTCAAAAGGTGCCATGCGGGAAAAGATGGGGGGAAGCCCCCGGCAAGTCAAGCATCATGTCCCATGCAGGGCGCACTTGTTGACGGGGGGCGGGAAATGTGGCACAGTCTGGCGCATCATACGATTATGTTTTCACTTTTAGCTGATAAACTGGATAACACGTTCCGGAAGCTGCGGGGCCTGGGCAAGATTTCTGAAAAGAACATTGCGGACGCCCTGCGGGACATCCGGCTGGCCTTGCTGGAAGCGGACGTGGAATTTGGCGTGGCCCGGGAATTCATCGGCCGCGTGAAGGAGCGGGCCATGGGGCAGGAAGTGCTCAAATCCATCAAGCCCGGGGAACAGATCGTCAAAATCTTCCGTGATGAAATCGCCGCCCTGCTGGGCGGAGACGCCGTGGGACTGGACCTGACGGACCCCGCCAGAATCATGGTAGTGGGCCTGAACGGCGCGGGCAAAACCACCACCAGCGCGAAGCTGGCCCTGCGCCTGAAAAACGAGGGGCGCCGCCCCCTGCTGGTGGCCTGCGACCTGGTGCGCCCCGCCGCCGTGGACCAGCTGGCTACGCTGGCGGAACAGATAGAAGTGCCCGTGTACAAGCCCGCTCCCGGCAGCCGGGACGTGGTGGCCGTGGCGCGTGAGGCCCTGGAATGGGCCCGGACCCAGAACGGGACCGTCATGATCTTTGACACGGCGGGCCGCCAGGAAGTGGATGAAGCCCTGATTGACGAGCTGCGCCACCTGCACGCCTTCCTCTCCCCGCGGGAAACCCTTCTGGTGGTGGACGCCGCCACGGGCCAGCAGGCCGTGAACGTGGCCCAGACCTTTGACCGGGCCGTGAACGTCACGGGCATCGTCCTGACCAAGCTGGACGGGGACGCCCGCGGGGGCGCTGCCCTCTCCATGCGTTCCGTGACGGGCAAGCCCATCAAATTCTCCGGCGAGGGGGAAAAGCTGGACCAGTTCGGCCCCTTCGTCCCCGGCCGCATGGCGGACCGCATCCTGGGCATGGGTGACATCGTGGGGCTGGTGGAGCATGCCGCCGCCCGCATTGACGAGGAACAGGCGGCCAAATCCATGGACCGCATGATGTCCGGCAAATTTGACTTTAACGACTTCCTGGACCAGATGAAGATGATGCAGAACCTGGGGCCGCTGGAAGGCCTGCTGAGCCTGCTCCCCGGCTTCGGCAAAATCAAGAAGCAGCTTCCGGACGGCGCGCTAGATCCCAAGAGGATGAAGCACATGGAAGCCATCGTGCTCTCCATGACGGCCAAGGAAAGGAGCAATCCCAACCTGCTGAACCCGTCCCGCCGCCGCCGCATTGCCGCCGGCTGCGGCCGCTCCCTGATGGAGGTGAACAAGCTCATCAAGAACTTTTCCGAAATGCGCAAGATGATGTCCGGCAAGGGCAAGATGGGCGCCATGATGAAACAGATGGGCGCCATGAAGGGGAAAGGGGGCAAGATGCCCGGCCTTCCCGGCATGGGCGGCGGTCTTGGCGGCCTGAAAGGCCTTGGTGGGCTTGGAGGAGGCCTGGGCGGTCTCTTTGGCGGTCGCAAATAGGCGCAAAAACGGATTTAACCCGGGGCGCGGCGAACATGGCCGCGCCTTTTTTAAAGAAAGGGCGGGGAGCGCCGCAAACCCTTGCGCCGGCTGAAATGAATACATCCGTCAGGACGTCCTGTTCTTGGGAAAAAGAATTCACCGCCGCCCGCCTTTATCTTCCGTTCCCGCAGGGGCCTGCGGCGCTCCTCTTTTATTGAAAGAACGGAATGCTGCTTCCCGTACTCCCGGAATGATGAATAAGGGGCGTTTTTACCGGATGGCGGCGTGGCTGGCTCTGGCCGGGTTCCTGAACGCCGGCATGGCGGAAATGCTCCCGGCGGAGGATGTGTTGCTCCCCGCTCCTTCCGCATGCACGTCCGACCGGTCCGCCGTGGCGCATCTTCCGCTGCGGCTGGCGGTCTATGCTCCTGAAAAGGATGCTCCCGCAGTGGAAGCCATCCTGAATGTGCTTAACGCCCAGGGCGTCCTGTCCGGCCTCTCCATGACCCGTGACAGGGATTCGGCGGACGTGGTTTGTTCGGTGGAAGGAAACCCCGCGGGAACCGGGGAAGGGTATGAGGCGCGCCTGGACGCCGGGCAGGGGGGCCGGGGCGTGCTGCATCTGAAAGCGGGGGCGTCCGCAGGCCTCTTCTACGCGTGGCAGAGCATGGTGCAGGTACTGAATGCCAACCGGACGGAGGACGGTTTCTCCGTGCCCGTCTTCTCCATCAGGGACGTCCCCCGTTTTGAATGGCGGGGCATCATGCTGGACGTATCCCGCCACTTTTTCACCATGGCGGAGGTCAAGCGCATGATTGACACCATGTCCCTCTTCAAGCTCAACCGGCTTCACCTGCACCTGACGGACGGCCCCGGCTGGCGGATGGAAATCAGGAAATACCCCCTTCTCACCTCCATGAGCGCGTGGCGCGTGCCGCTGGCCAATGGAGAATGGAACTGGCAGGAAGTGAAGCTGGCCATTCAGGAGCATGACCCGGAGGCCACCTACGGAGGTTTTTACACCCGGGAGCAGATGAGGGAAATCATTGCCTATGCCCGCAGCCGCCAGGTCACCATTGTGCCGGAAATAGACCTTCCCGGCCATTCCTATGCGGCCATGCATGCCTACGGGGACTTGATCTGCGACGGGGTGGACTTTCCCGTGGAAGGGAAAAAAGGCCGGGACGCCGTCTGCATGGGGCGTCCGGAAACGCTCCGCTTCGTAAAAGACGTGGTGGATGAACTCAAGGCCGTCTTCCCGCCCGGCTCCCCCATTCATCTGGGCCATGACGAGGTATCCGCGGAAGCATGGAAAAAATGCAGGTACTGCCAGAACCGTTTGAAAGACCTGAACGAGACGGATCTCAAGGCCCTGAGCCGGGACTTCCTGCAGCAAATTGCGGACTACGTGCGGAAAGACGGTTATGACGCCATCGTCTGGGATGAGGCAGGGGAACTGGAGGCGGACAAACACATCTTCGTCATGGCATGGCGCGGCAATGACTTTGCCGCGGCGGCGGCCAGAAAGGGGCATCCCGTCATCCTGGCCCCGTGCTCCCACTTCTACTTTGACTACTACCAGTCTTCTGCTCCCACGGAACCGAAGGCCATCGGGGGCCTCATACCGCTCAGGCAGGTGTACGGCTATGAACTGCCGGAGCTGTCCCCGGAGGAAGCCTCCAAGGTGCGCGGCCTCCAGGCCAATATCTGGACGGAATACCTGTACGACATGGGGCTGGTGGAATACATGGCGTGGCCCCGCGCCCTGGCGCTGGCCGAACGGGCCTGGAGCGACTGCGACCCGCGGGACTATAAATCCTTCCGCAGCCGTGCCGCCCTGGCCCTGAAGCTTCTGGAAAAACTGGCCGTGAAATACCGTCCCATGGATGAAGAGGATTAAGGCCCCTCCCGGGTGGCCGTTCCTTTAAAAGGGTTTTCATGGACCTGCCGCGCCTTTTCCTTTTAGCATTCCCGGACGGCTCCGTTCTCGCGAACGGTAACAGGGAAAACAGGCCGGAGGCCCCTGTCTCCTCCCGTGCGCTTCTGATAAAAAGTTTCCACCCTTGTCAACATCCCTGCCGGGATATTTCCGGATGCAGGGAGGGGGGAATTTCCTTCCGTTTCCCTTCTTCCTGACCGGGGGGATGCCGGAAATCTGCGTTCCCTCTCCTGCCGCCTCAACGAGGAAGGCTCCGGTTTCCGGTCTTGAGCGGTTTGTTTCCTGGGTTTTATTGACAGCGGATGCCGGGTCATGTATGAAATGACTCTAGCTGATTGCCTGTTTATGAAGAAACACCGGTTCCTGTTCCTCGCTTCCCTGATGGCGCTCGTGCTGCTTGGCGGCATGGCGGTAGTGGCTTGCTCCAATAACTTCAAGCATGTGCCCCGGACGGGCTTCGTGACTCATCAGGTAAAAAATTGCGACTCCCATATCCCGTTTGATGCCTACTGGAATGCTGATGATAAAAAAATCTGGAATGACAAGGTAAACGGCGTGGACGGCAAAAAAGTCCTGATGGCCGTCGTTCCGGTGGATACGGTGCACATGGATGTGAGGCCGGATACCGCGGAAGGATTTGATGCCCTGCACCGTCTGGCGGAATACTTCCGGAAGAGCGTCACGGCCAGCATGGAAAAGGAAGTTGCGGAAAATCCGCACTTTGAGATGGTGCCTCCGGGAACCAGGGGGGCCTATACGCTGGAGCTCGCCATCATCTCCATCACGCCCACGAACGCCAAAGCCGGCATTTTTGTCACGGCGTTGAGCGGCATCAAGGGGGGCGGCCTGGTCAAGCGGTTCATCAAAAAGGGCCACATCGCCATGGCGGGACGCCTGCGGGATGAGGACGGACGCATCGTTTCCGAATTTGCGGACTACGAGGAAGACCACAGCGCCCTGCTGGGCGTGGATACCAAGGATTTTAAAAAATACGCCCACCACCAGCGCACCATTGACGAATGGGCCCGTGAAATTACGGATGTGTATTCCTCTACGTACGGGCACTGGACGCAGAAGCGCATGATCTCATTCAACCCCTTTTAAGGGATAAGCCTCCGCAGACCGTATGCGGGGGAATTGCCCGGCAACCGGGTAACCGTCCTGAAAGGAGAACCGTGAAATGCGGTTGAAACGGCATTCCCGGCGGAACGCGTGGCGGAAGGAATAGCCCGCGCTTCTATTCTCCGTATTCCGCCCAGGAACTGCTGGTCTCCCACACGCGCACGCGTTCCAGGGTGACGCAGTCCCGCACGGGGTATTCGCCGGAACCTTCCCTGGCCTTTTCCAGCGCATGCCGGGCGAAGTTGAAAATGGTGCGGGCCATTACCTCGCTGGTGGGGTCCTCCCGGTCAAACGGAATGATGCGCTCCCCGTACGCGGCCACGAAGGCGGCGTAATTGGGGTCATCCGTATTCACGCACAGGGAATGGTCAAACTGCTGTAGAAAATCCCCCATCATCTGCTTGATGGCCTTGAAATCCACCACCATGTCGTTGGCGTCCAGCGTATCCGCCCGGAACACCATCTCCACGGAACGCGTATGGCCATGGGGGAATTTGCAGTTGCCGGGGTGCTTGGACAGAAGGTGCCCGCTTTCCAGTTCAATGGATTTGCAGATTCGGTAGGCCATGAAGGCAGGATAGCGTGGGAAGGGGCGGGGGGCAATCCCAATCAGAGTCTGCCTGCGGTCCGGTTCTCTGTGTGCGGAACGGGGTTCGTAACGGATTCTGCCGGCCGTGGGCGGCTTTTCCTTGCGGGCGGCTGTGATTTCTGGCAACCTTCGGAAAACCAGACTCTTGCCCTATGGCCTACCTCTCATGGTCCTTCCTGAAAATGGGAGAAAAATCGGATCGCAGGACAAGCCTCCTTTTCCTGCTCATGGCGGGCATTCCCATCATTTTTACCGCCTTCTTCGTCTTCATGCTGGGGGCGGCCACGGTCTGGTACGCCTGGCCTGTTCTGCTGCCGATGCTTCTCCTCCTCTATCTCCCCTTCGCCCTGCGGAAGGAAAAGGTGCAGAGCGTCCATTCCAGGAATATCCTCTTTGGCCGGGACCCGCTGACAGTCGTCTTCAGGCCGGTGGTGAGGAACTGGGTATATGCCGTTTATGCCGTGCTTCCGGTGTTGCCCCTCCTGTTTTCCGGTTGGAAAATGCCCTTGGACAGTCTCGGGAACGGAAGGAATCTGGCGGAATTCTTCCTGATGTGGATATCCCTGTATGCCGTCTTTACGGTGCTGACGGTTTTCCTGGGAAAGGCACGGTATTTGAAGCCGGGCAGGCTGTTGCTGGCCGCTGGCGCCAATCTGGCGCTGATGCTGCTTTATTCCCTGCTTGCGTGAAGCGGGCGCACTGTGTATCCGGCGTGTTCCCCGGCCTTCCCGTGGACGGGGGCTTTTCCGTGGCGCTTGCTGCAATGGGGGAACCGCGTTGCCCTGCCAGCCTGGCGGCCATCTCCGGAGTTGTTGGAATGGACGTGCTCTATTGCCGTTCTTTCCCTGAAACGCCCGCCCCGGGCATGGGAGAATGGCGCGGAAAGACAGGAATACTCTCCGGGACGGGGAAATTTGCTGAAATTGAAAATCTTGAAATAATATTGTTTTTCTGTAAAATCTCCGCGCCGGGTTGATCCCGGATTAAGAAAAGGAGGTGTACCATGTGAATGACTGTATCATACTAACCAGGCTGATTGAGTTACTCATTGTAATGTTCAGCTAACGAAAAGCCCCGTCCTGTAGCAGCAGGACGGGGCGATTTATTAGAGGTAAATGTGATTTGTATGATACTAACCGGAACTACTATGAAAAATTTCCATAAATAGTCAAGCGGGAAAAACTTCCGGCAATGTCTTACAAACGGTTTTTTAAAGGCTGGAGATTCTCCCTGTAACGGGTGGCGGATTCCACCTGTTTATATCTGCGCTTCTTCCTCCTTCCGGATTTAATGAATGCTTGAAACGGCAGGCCGGGGATATTCGGAAGAATCTACCCAAAAGCTCAAGGGAAAAAGGAGGGGAGATGAAACGAGTTTTCCCGTAAAGGGGCCATAAAAAATCCCTGTTCCGCGCGGCATGGCGGAACAGGGAGAAAAAATCCGGCGCTCTGTCCGGGCGGCTTAATGGGCGCAGCCGGCGCAGGCCCAGCCTTCGCGGATCTTTGCGAAGAAATCGTTGCCCTTGTCGTCCACCAGAATGAAGGCGGGGAAGTCCTCCACCTCAATCTTCCAGATGGCTTCCATGCCCAGTTCCGGGTATTCCAGCAGTTCCACCTTCCTGATGTTATTCTTGGCCAGGATGGCGGCGGGACCGCCGATGGAACCCAGGTAAAAGCCGCCGTGCTTCTGGCAGGCGTCCGTCACCTGCTGGCTGCGGTTGCCCTTGGCGATCATGATCATGGAGCCGCCGTTTTCCTGGAACAGGTCCACGTAGGAATCCATGCGCCCCGCGGTGGTGGGGCCGAAGGAGCCGGAGGGATACCCTTCCGGGGTCTTGGCCGGACCCGCGTAGTACACGGGATGGTCCTTCATGTACTGGGGCATGCCTTCACCCTTTTCCAGGCGTTCCTTCAGCTTGGCGTGGGCGATGTCGCGCGCCACGATGATGGTGCCGTTCAGGCTCAGGCGCGTGGTGACGGGGTACTTGCTCAGTTCCGCCAGCACTTCCTTCATCGGGCGGTTCAGGTCAATGGAGACGGCCTCGCTGGAGGTCATGCGCAGCGCTTCCGGAATGTACTGTCCGGGATTGGTTTCCAGCTGTTCAATGAAGATGCCTTCCGGCGTGATCTTGGCCTTCGCGTTGCGGTCCGCGGAGCAGGAGACGCCCAGGCCCACCGGGCAGGAGGCTCCGTGGCGGGGCAGGCGGATGACGCGCACGTCCAGCGCGTACCACTTGCCGCCGAACTGGGCGCCCAGGCCCAGCTTGCAGGCTTCCTCATGCAGTTCCTTTTCCAGCTCCAGGTCGCGGAAGGCGCGTCCGTACTCGTTGCCCGTGGTCGGAAGGTTGTCGTAATACTTGGTGGAAGCCATCTTCACGGTTTTCAGGCACTTTTCCGCGGATGTGCCGCCGATGACGAAGGCGATGTGGTAGGGCGGGCAGGCCGCCGTGCCCAGCGTGCTCATCTTCTCCACCAGGAACTTCTTCAGCGTGGCCGGATTCAGCAGGGCCTTCGTTTCCTGGTAAAGGTAGGTCTTGTTGGCGGAGCCGCCGCCCTTGGCGACGAAGAGGAAGGAGTACTTCATGCCTTCCACGGCTTCAATGTCAATCTGGGCGGGCAGGTTGGTGCCGGTGTTCTTTTCCGTATACATGTCCAGCGCCACGGTCTGGGAATAGCGCAGGTTGTTCTGGGTGTAGGCGTCGTAAACGCCGTGGGAAAGCTGTTCGCAGTCATCGCAGCCGGTCCAGACCTGCTGGCCCTTCTTGCCCACGATGGTGGCGGTGCCCGTGTCCTGGCAGAAGGGCAGGATTCCGGCGGAAGCCACTTCCGCGTTGCGGAGCATCGTCAGGGCCACGCTCTTGTCATTGGCGCTGGCTTCCGGGTCGTCCAGAATGGCGGCCACCTGCTTCAGGTGGGCGGGGCGCAGGAAAAAGGCCACGTCATGGAAGGCTTCCGCGGCCAGCAGGCGCAGGCCCTCTGGTTCCACCTTCAGCATGGGGTGTCCTTCAAAGTCACCCACGCTCACGTAGTCGGACGTGATGAGGCGGTACTGGGTGTCGTCCTTTTCAATGGGAAAAGGATCCTGGTAATGAAAATCCGGTGTTGCCATAACGGGAGGCAATATAGCGGAGCGCCGCCCCCGGTTCGAGCAAAAAAATCAGGGGCGGTTCAGGCCCGAATCAATCATTAAAAAAGGCTTCTGTTCGCCCAGCGTACGGAAAGGAACGCAGTTTTTAAAGAACCACGGGCTGACGGGAAACAGCATATCCCTGAAGACGTGATACAGGAATTCCCGGTGCATGCGCCGTTCCTCTTCCGGAGTGAGGATGTAAATGACGGAAATGGGCTGAATGAATGTGATCACGGGGATTCCCCACATCTGCAGCAAGCTGTCTCTGATCTTGAACATCTGGTGAACCTTCCCCTGAAAGACAATCGCCACGGCCACGGTTCCCGCAGGGCTTGCGTCCATGAAGGCATGCATTTTTTCCCATGCACGGGGCAGCAGTTGGCAGGTAATCGTGCCGTCCTGCTCCCGTGCCGCGTACCGGATATCCTCCGGGCCGATCAGGGATTCCGGCCGGATAAAGGCCCAGGATGGAACAGGCTCCGGGAAATCAGGGCGGGTGTAGGGGATGGAGCGGAACCCGCTTTTCAGATGAATGGTTTTCCCTTGCCGGAGTTCCGGGAGGAACCGCTGTTCCAGCTCCGTGCTGCGGGGATGCACGGGATAAACGGCCAGCTTCTTTTTCACCTTCCTCTGCTGTTGTTCCGTGAGCGGCGGAAACTGGGTATTGATGGCCGCGCAGAGGGCATCCAGCTGGCGGTCATCTCCCGGCACGGGAATGAGGGTGGCGTGGGAAGGCATTTTATGGAATACGGGCGTAGACAGGATGGCGCCGCGCAGGACCACGGCCATTCTGTCCTTGCCGGGCCGGAGGGCGGCGCAGGCCTGTTCCAGGTTCCTGTACGCTTCTTCATTCCAAACGATGTCCAGATGCCCTGGATAATCCAGATTGGGGCGTGCGGACTGGGCGTAATCCCCGGTGACGATGGGGGCGTTCCCCAGAAACAGGTATTCCTTCTCCGCGTCTTTTTCTTCCTCCGCGCCCGGGCGGCTCCAGAGCCGGTAGCCCGGTACGGAAAGCGTCCCTTCTTCCACCAGCCGGGCGTTCTCCGGATGGATGACGTACAGGGCCAGATCCCGCGGAATGAAAGGGGTGGTTTTCCCCGTGGCGGCCCGGTGGTTGAGCAGTTCCGCCAAGTTGGCGGCTTCATTCTCCCCGTCCAGTCCGGAAATTTCAAAAGCACGGGAAATAATGGCCTGAACCACCGGGGCCGAATTGACTTTTCCCTGAACGACGACAGCCAGCCTGTCATGTCCCAGCCTCATGGCGGATGTAGCCGTTTTCATGGCCCTCCCTCCCGGCGTGTTCAGGGTGATGTTGAGATGCTCCGGTCTGCTCGGATCGACGCCTGCCCGTTCCACCTCCGCCTCCGTAATGACCGGTTCATCTTTCAGGAACAGACGTTCCCGCTGCATCTTTCCGTGGCGGTCGCGGAATTCATACACATAAGGCGTGTATCCTTCCGGAACCGGTTTTCCTTCCCGGTCCAGCTCCAGGCTGTCCGGATGCACCATCCTGACGGCAATGGAGGGAACGGCCGGCGGAGCCGCCTCCGCACGGGCGGAAAGCGGAAGCCAGAAGGCGGAAATGAACAGCAGGCAGAGTAGTTGTCTCATGGTCAATATGATAGAACCCCTCTAACACGTCAGGCAAGAAAAAAGAGCGGACGGGAGCGGCGCAAGCCCCTGCGGTAATTAATATCCCCATCGTGCCCTGCGGATACGCGTATTTTAAATCGTTTGCGGAACCCCATCCCGGTTTCAGTTGCCGCAAGTGTTTGAGCCGTTCCCGGGGCCTTGACAGGAAAATCCCCCGGAACCGCAGGGAGCCGGGGGATTTCAGCCGAAGAGGGGCTCAGCGGGAGGGCGGTGTCCCTGCACGGGGCGCGCCTGCCATATCCGCCATGGGTTATTGCCGAGGCTTGCGGCGGGGAGAAGAAGGTTCGGAGAATGAGGAACTGGAAGAGGAGGAAGGCCTGGGAGCGCCGTACTCCTCCGGAATTTCCGCTGCCAGAGGGATGTCGTTCGGGAGGCTGCTTTCGTCGTCGTAATAATTCTTCATCCTCTTCTGGGCGTCCTTGATCAGGGTGGCTTCCGCCCATTCCTCCACCGTCATGTTGTCTCTTCTGGCGGCTTCTTCGATGAGTTTGTAATCCTCGGCGCTCAGCATGACGGCGAAGGGTTTCCAATGGGCTCTTGCCGCCTCCTTCAGTTTTTTCTCCCTTTCCGTCTTTTCCATCATGAGCCGGATGAGAGCTTCCTTGTCTTTGGGAATGGCTACCTTGGCAAGCCAGTTGCGGACCGTGTTGGGAGACACGAAGCATTCCTCCGCAAAATCATTGCGGGAGATGTTCTGCTGTTTCAGCCAAGCCTTGATCTGCACTTTGAGTTCATCCTGATTCTCACTCATGCATATCTTTGTAACGAAAATGGTGCGATTTTTCAACCTTTTTTGCATAATATCATTTTAACGGTATATTTTCGTTGACTAAAATACCGTTTCAGGTGCATTATTGCATCGTAAGCGGGTTATTGAAGCCCTTATTGCACCAAAAGAAGGATTTTTATGAAGACGGGAAATAAGAAAAAGAGTCAGAAAAAAATTCAAATCAAGGGAAAAATGCCGTTATCCGTCCATTTTTTCCGGGATGCGGAAGCGGACGCCCTGAACGTGGAGCGCTGCCAGCTTGATAAGGCTACCCTCATTGCCTGTGCCGTCAAACGTCTCCGGGAAGATCTGGGCAACGTCCCGGATTCCGGTAAAAAACCTTCCGCATGACTCAGGAGATTTACTGGGAACTTCTGGCGTGGCTGTTCCGCTCTTTTCTGGCGGTGACTACCTTCGCCTTTGTCGTGGCCGGGTACCAGGCCCTGCGCTGCCGTCCGCGGGACGGCAGCAAGCGGAGAAAGTAGGGAATGGCAAAAAGGTCCGCGGTTCCCCGGCGTCAGGGCGGGGAGGACGCCGGGGAGGTTGACTCACGGCTTCGTCTCCCTTATCTTCCGGGAATGTCCCGCCGTGTTTCGGATGAAGCCGCCCTGTCCGCCATGAGCCTTGAAGAACTCTGGCGCTTGTTTCCCGTCATCCTGAGCGAATCCAGGCCGGAGTGGGCGGAAATCTACCGGAGGGAGAAAGAGATGCTGGAATCGGTGGTGCCCCTCTCGCGCATCAGCCGCCTTTCCCACTTCGGGAGCACGTCCGTTCCGGGCCTGGCGGCCAAACCCACCATTGACATTCTGCTGGAAGTGCGGCCCGATTCATTTGTTTTTGAAGCGCTTCCCCTGCTGGAAAAGTGCGGCTACCGGGAAATGCACCGGGACGAAGCGCAGATGCGCCTGGTTCTGGTGAAGGGCTATGCCGCGGACGGCTTCCGGGGGCAGGCGTTCCATCTGCATGTGCGGCCCTGCCGGGATTGGGATGAATTGTACTTCCGGGATTACCTGGCCGCGCATCCGGATGAGGCGGAAAGGTACGCCGCCCTCAAGCGTTCCCTGAAAGAGAAGTTCGAATTCAACCGGGATGCCTATACGGAGGGAAAAACGGAGCTGATCGCCGCCATGACCCGCCGGGCGAGGGAAGAAATGCCCGGCAGGCACGTCCCGGAATAAGGCCGTTAAACCGGGTTGCTTTTTATAGGGCAGGGGATGCGCGGAAAGACGGAAGGAAAGGGCAGGCGGACATTCCAAACTTGCTTGATGGTGAAACTTCCATTGTCGTCCACAAGGGCATGGATTTGGCACGACCTTTCCGGAGGGACATCTGCTTTGAACCACCCTTTCCATGTTTGGGAAACTGTCCAAAGAGCGGAAGTCTAATTTTTATCCTTCCGGGCAATACTTGCCCGCCGCGGCATTAAAAAGCCTGCTTCCGGCTGTTCGCGCCATGGATACGTTTATTTTGGCGGCGGGAAGAGGATTAAGCCGGTTGGAAAGGAAGGCCTTTCCGGGGGTGAAAGAAATTCCGCCGCTTCCCGCAGCGTGGATGAGGCTGAATGACAGGCATGTTTTTAAGGTCCGCTCCGGATGGAAATCCGTATTGCCAGAAGTGGGGAATGGCGGTAACATTCCGCCGCTATGAGTATTGAGAGTTTCGCAAACCGGCATGTGCTGGAATTGGTGGCTTACCAGCCGGGCAAGCCCATTGAGGAGACGGCCCGGGAACTGGGCCTGGATCCCCATGATATTGTGAAACTGGCGTCCAATGAGAACCCGCTGGGGCCGTCCCCCAAGGCGGTGGAGGCCATTGCCCGCGCGGCGGCAGGCGTGAACATTTATCCGGACGGCGCGGCCTTCCGCCTGCGCTCCGCCATTGCGGAGTTCTGCGGCGTGGAGTTTGGCCAGACGGTGGTGGGCACGGGCAGCAGCGAGGTGATTGAGCTGATGTGCCATGCCCTGCTGAATCCCCGGGCGGAGGTAGTGGCCGCCAGGCACGCCTTTTCCATGTACCCCATCATGTCCAAGCTGTTCGGCGCCACGTACGTGGAAGTGCCCAACAAGCCGGACTGGACGCACGATCTGAACGGCTTCCTGGATGCCATTACGGACAACACGCGCATCGTGTTCATTACGAATCCCACCAATCCCGTGGGCACCGTCGTGACCCAGCAGGAGATTGACGATTTCATGGCGAAGGTGCCGGAACACGTGCTGGTATGCTTTGACGAGGCGTACCGGGAGTTTTCCGACAATCCGCCGGATACCCTCAAGTTCGTGCGGGAAGGCCGCAACGTGATTGTTCTCCGCACCTTCTCCAAGGCTTACGGCCTGGCGGGCCTGCGCGTGGGCTACGGCATTGCCCCGGAACACGTGTGCAGCATGCTGCACAAGGCGCGCGCGCCGTTCAACCTGCACGTGCTGGCGCAGGAGGCGGCCCTGGCCGCCCTGGAAGACCGGGAGCACGTGCGCCGCACCGTGGAGAACAATGCCGAGGGCATGCGTTTTTACGAACAGGCTTTCCGGGACATGGGGCTGGAATGGATTCCCAGCCAGGGCAATTTCATCCTGGTGAAGGTGGGGCAGGGCAGGAAGGTGTTCCAGGACATGCTGGCCAGGGGCGTGATCGTCCGCGCGCAGGACGGCTACGGGCTGCCGGAGTGGATCCGCATCAGCATAGGCACCCCCGCGGAAAATGCCCGCTGCATTGAAGTTTTGAAGGAAGTACTTTAAACAGTTTCGCCGTTTTTCCTGTCTCACCTTTTATGATCTCTCCGGAACAGTACATTGACGGTCTTGAATGGCGTTACGCCTGCAAGAAGTTTGACCCCGAAGCCCGCATTGAGAAACCCACCTGGCATGCGCTGGCGGAAAGCCTGCGCCTCAGCCCGTCTTCCCTGGGTCTTCAGCTCTGGAAGTTTGTGGTGGTGACGAACAAGGAATTAAAGGCGCGCCTGCGGGAAGTCTCCTGGAACCAGTCCCAGGTGGAGGACTGCTCCCATTACGTGGTGCTTTGCGCCCGCAGGACGGCCACCCAGCGGGACGTGGACCGCTACCTGGCCCAGATTGAGTTCACGCGCCACCCGTCCGCGGAAAAGCTGGCTTCCTCCGCTGATTTCTATACTGGCTATGTAAAATCCCTGACTCCGGAAAAAATGCACACCTGGCTGGATTGCCAGGTGTACATTGCCGCAGGCTTCCTGCTCAGCGCGGCCGCCGCCCTGCGGGTGGATTCCTGCACCATCGGCGGCATGGACCGCGATAAGTATGATGAGATTCTGGGCCTGGACGGCACGCCGTACCGCTCCGTGGTGAGCGTGGCGCTGGGCTACCGCGCGAAGGACGACGATTACGCCCGCGAGGCCAAGGTGCGCTTCCCCGCCGGGGAGGTGATCGACATCCGCGCCTGATTTCTCCTTCCCTTTTCCCCCTGTCCGGGGCCGGATTTCCTGATTGGAGGTCCGGCCCCTTTTTTTGTCCGGCAGGGCGTTTACCTTCCGGGCGCATTCCCGCGTCCGGAGCGTGCCTGTTTTTTAATCTCGCCAAGAACGGGATGTTTGAGATAATAACTTGCCTGAACAAGATTGGCCGGTCCTCCCGGGCCCGGCGGTTTTCCTTCATGAAACCTGACGCGCGGCAATCCGCCCGGCGGAATGCCTGCCCGGACGGCGGAACGAAGGAGAATTCACCCGCTTTTTCCCCTTTCCCTGCAAGAAAAGGACGGCGGGCGCGTAGTTCTTGGCACGAATCAGATCCTCCTTTTCCCTGAAACGACACGATAACATGAAGAAGAACCTATTCCTGATGATCGCCGCTTTTGCCGCATCTCCCTTGATGGGGCAGGACGCCAAGCAGATTGCGGATTCCCTCACCATCCCTCCGGTGAAAGCGGGCGCGAAACAACTGCCGATGCCAAGCGCCTCCGGAGCCCAGATCAAATTCCTGGGGGCCGACTATGAGCAGCTTGTTAACAGCAAGGGAAAGATAGCCCCCGTTATTTCAGACACCCCCGTCAACGTCAGCTTCAAGGTGACCAAGGACGGCAAGGAAGCCATCAGCAAGGATTATGAAATCATGCTGCAGGCCCCGGACGCCGCCCAGGGCAATCCCAAGCCGCGTATCATTCCGGAAATCCTGCAATGGAAGGGCGGCCAGGGCGAGTACAAGCTGGGGAACACGGTTTCCGTAGCCTGCCCGGAAAAAGAGCTGGCGCAGATATTCACGGCTGATCTGGAAGACGTGGCGGGGAAGAAGGTCAAGCTTGTCCCGCCCGGCGCGAAGGCGGATATTTCCTTTTCCCTGCTGAAAGGCGGCAACCTGGGCAAGGAGGGGTACAGGCTCCAGGTGACCAGGGACGGCGTCCGCATTGGCGCGGCTACGCCCACCGGGCTGTTCTGGGGCACGCGCACGCTGCTGCAGATGCTGCGCCAGACCCCCGGCAGCGTTCCCTGCGGCACGGCAGTGGATTTCCCGCGCTATGAGCTGCGCGGCTTCATGCTTGATATTGCGCGTACGCCCTATCCCCTCAGCTACCTCAGGGACGTGATCCGCACCATGGCCTGGTACAAGATGAATGATCTGCACCTGGTCATCAACAATAACTTCATTTTCCATGAAATGTATGTGGACAAGGGCCGCGATCCGTTCAAGGAGCTCTATGCCGCCTTCCGCCTGGAATCCAACATGAAGGGCAAGGACGGCGTTCCTCTTACGGCGAAGGACCTTTTCTACACCAAGAAGGAGTTTGCGGATCTGGTGGATTACGCCGAACGCCGCGGCATCAGCATCGTTCCGGAGATTGACACTCCCGGTCACGCGCTTTCCTTCACCCGCCTGCGCCCGGACCTCATTTACAAGGGCCCCATGAACCATGAAAAGCGCCGCAGCGAGATGCTGGACGCCGCCAACCCGGAGACGATCAGCCTGGTGGGCAAGGTATTTGACGAGTATTTGCTGAAAGACCCCAAACTGGGCCGCCCGGTGTTCGGCAGCAAGGTGGTGCATGTGGGCGCGGACGAGTTTTACGGCAACAAGGAGGATTACCGCCATTTTGCGGACGCCGTGCTGAAGCACGCCCTGAAGCGCGGTTATACGCCCCGCATCTGGGGCAGCCTGAGCACCAAGCCCGGCAAAACCCCCGTGGTGAGCAAGGGCGTTCAAATGAACCTCTGGAGTACCGGATGGATGAGGGCCTGGGAGGCCGTGAACCTGGGTTACGACGTCATCAATACCAATGACGGCGCCCTGTACGTGGTGCCCTACGCCAACTATTACCGCATGGACAGGAACCACAAGGGGCTTTATAATAACTGGATTCCCAACCGCATCGGGAATGAAACCCTGCCTTCCGGCCATCCCCAGCTCATCGGCGCGGCTTTTGCCGTCTGGAATGATGAGACGGACCTCAAGCACTCCGGCTATGCCCCCTATGACATTTGGGGCGTTATTTCCGGCTCCATGGACGTGCTGGCCCAGAAGATGTGGGGGAAGGCCAAGGCTCCGGATTCTTTTGAAGAGCACCGGGAGCTGGTCAAGGCCATCGGGGAAGCCCCCCGTACCAACCCCCTCCCACAAGTGGAAGGATTCCAAGCCCTTCTCCGTGGTTCCGGGCAAGCTGCCCCAGCAGTTGAACCAGCCCGCCCTGGGGCCCGGCTACCGCCTCACCATGGAGCTTGAGCTTTCCGCCGCTCCGGAAGGGAAGGAGCAGGTTCTGCTTTCCGGCCCGGAAGGGGAGCTGTTCGCCGTCATGAAGGACGGCACCATGGGCTTCCGGCGGGATGACTCTCTGGAATTCTCCTTCGGCGCCAAGCTGCCCGTCGGCAAGAAGGTGAAGGTGGAAATTGTGGGAGAGCCGGAAAAAACCACCCTCCTCATTGACGGCAAGCCTGCGGGCACCATGGTGCTCAAGAGCTTCCGCAATCCGGACGAAAACTTTGAACCCCGCACGAAGGGCGTGCGCTCCACCTTCGTTCTCCCGCTGAAGGTGCTCGGCTCCTCCTTCCAGGGGAAGGTGTTTGATCTGAACGTCCAGCCGTTGTAACGGCCCGTGCCGGAAGCGGCGCGGCCCGGATAATCCCGGGCGGCTTCTTCCGGAGCCGGGCGGCCGCATGCGCCGCACTCTTTCCAGCGCCCCGCAGTCTCCGGACTTGCGGGGCGTTCCTGTTCCCGGTGCCATTCTGGAGCGCCGGAGATGGGGGAGTTCCGCGCAGCGGTTCAGTCCCGCATGCCCCTGTACCTCATGGGGCGGTAGCCGCTGTTCTCCAGCATGGGGCGGCTGAAAACGCGCTCCGCGCACTTCCAGACCGGCAGGGGGCCGGCTTCACTGCCCAGGAACCTGTCTTTTTCCGCTCCCTCCCAGCGGATGAACAGGAGCACATGGCGTCCCGGAGCAATCAGGATGTCCCCCGTTTTCAGCTCATCCCAGGAGGGGAGGGAAATGGAAAGAGCGGGGAGCTCCCGTGTGGAAAATGGCCTGGACAGGCGCCAGCAGCGGGAGACGAAGCCGGAGCAGTCCACCCCGGCGGCAAAGCGGCTGACGGCGGCATCCCCCGCGGCCTGCTTTTCCGGGGTGCCCATGTCCCCGGCCGCGGCGGGGGCGCCCCCGTTGGCGGCATCCGCCTTCAGGCGTTCGGCGAACTGCCGCGGGGTGTCGAACCCGCCCCATTTGTACGGCATGCCGGTGGAACGCGCGCCGGGCCGCCACCACGCGCCGGCATGGCCTCCGGCTGCGGAGGCGTCCGGCGTGTCTATCCGGATGCCGTCCTCGTCCGTCCCGTGGCGGACGTTCCGGGGAGAGCCCCGCCAGGCCATGGAAGTATAGGCCCGGCTGGTTTCCAGAGCTTCACGGCGGGTGACGGAAGAAGCGGGAGGCAGGATTTCCGGCGCGCCGGGAACACAGGCCCCCAGGCAGGCGGAGAGGGTGAGCAGCGTCAGGGTGTTGGTCATGGACTGCATGTGTAGCCACTTCCCGCCGCGGAGGCAAGGATGATTGCAGGAGAACGCTTTTTATTCGGAAAACGAACGGTCTGGAAGCTTGACTACCGGGTGGAATATGTGAAAAAGGGGTTAACTGAGGCGGAAAGGAATGGAAGAGGTTTCCGTTCGCCCTCCCGCTTCCCATCGCCTTGCATTTTTTATGGACGAAGAACAACAAATTATCCAGGAGCCGGTTCAGGAACCCGCCCCTGAAAAACAGCCCGACAAGACCCAGGCCACTCTTACGGCGGTTTCTCCGCTGGTATCCGTCTTTTTCGGTTTCTCCACCGGCGTGAACATCATTCCGCCCCTGATCTGCTGGCTGGTCTGGAAGGATGCCAACCCCCTGGTGGACAAGGTAGGAAAGAATGTTCTGAATGCCCAGATTTCCTGGGCGATTTATTCGATTGCGGCCTTCCTGTTATGTTTTGTCCTGATCGGCTTCGTGCTGGCTCCCGCGGTCGTCATCGCGTGGATTGTTTTCGCCATTATCACTGCCGTCAAGGTGGCGAACGGGGATTACGATTACGTGGCGCCCCTCACGATTACGTTCCTGAAGTAACGTTTTTTCCACTTGCCCATTTATGAAAAAGCCGCCGGCATTCTGCGCCGGCGGCTTTTTTGCGGAATGGGATCCGTTTTCCGGAGAGGTTCAGATGGGCATGTCCTTTTCACTGCCGCCGTACATGAACGTATGGAGCAGGCGCGTGACCTGGTTCTGTTCCGCGCGCAGCTGGGCGGAGGGGCGCAGCGCGGCGTACGTCAGGCTGTCATGCCCGGTGAATTCCCTCATGTGGAAGCCCTGGAAGCTGGTCATGGGTTTGCTGTCATGGAAGAGCTTGCCCCTCCGGAGCAGTTCGTCAAAGACGTGTTCCGCCTCCCGCGTGCGCGTCAGCGCGTTTTCCGGATGGGGCACGCGGATGACCAGCGCGCCGCCGTCCCCGCGGAAGTTGATGCCCGCTCCGGCCATGACGTCCGCGGAAGGCTGGCTGGTGACGCTGCCCAGAAGCAGCACGCCGTCATCTATCAAATGGATGCGGCTGGCGTGGGCTTCCTCCTTCACGTGAAGCACGCCGCCGTAAATGTGGGTGGATACGCTGCCGGAAAGTTTTTTGATGCGCATCAGGCCGTGCTTGATGACGAGTTCCGAGCCCTCGGCGGGCAGGTCCACTTCCGAGGCGAAGAGCCAGCCGTCCGTCATGGCGATTCTGCCTTCATGCTCTCTGGAGCCCTGAATGCGGCCCTGGCCCATCAGAAGGCGGCCGCCGTTGATCTCCAGGCTGCCGTTGGCCTTGTTTCCCAGGAAAACGGTCATGTGGTCCGGCAGGTTGCCCAGGAGCGTCATGGTGCCTCCGTTACGGATGACCAGGTGGGCGGTGCGGTGCCCGTGGTCCGGCTGGTTGGGGCCTCCCACGTAAACGGGGGCGTTGATGATGTAAAGATTGCCGCCGGAATCAACGGTGAGGGAATCCTGAATGTCCGTCTGGCCCTGCACCACGTCATTGCTGATGGTGACCGGGCACATGTAGGAGACGCGGTTCATGGATGAGGCTGAAAGCGGCATCATCCCTGTTAGAATGAATGGGTTGATATTGCTCATGACGCTGGTTACATAGTTGGTTTGACGTTTGAGGCGCGGTGGATGCGCGCCAATGGTATTAGACCGTCCGGGCGGGTAAAATGTTCGGGTAAATTCACCTTATTTTCTTCCGGACGGGAAAAGCGCGGTTCACTCCCATTCCACCCGGGTCAGTTCCAGTTCCCGTCCCCGGAGGATGGCCAGGGCGGGGTCTCCGCAGCCGGGGCAGATATAGCCGTGCTCCGTGAAGGAAAAATCCGCGCTGCAAGCGTCGCAGCGGCACAGGGCCTCCACCCACGTGACGTCCAGGGCGGCGTCCTGCGCGACATACGCGTCCTTCAGGGCCAGGAAGGCGGATTGCAGGGCTTCCGGCACCACGCCGCTCAGGCTGCCGATGGTCATGTGCACGCGCATCAGCCGGGTTCCCCCGTTCTTTTCCATGAGCCGCCGGGCCATGTCCAGCGCCCCCTCCATGATGCCTACTTCATGCATGCGCGTCTTTCCGGGCCTGGTATTCCTCCAGGGCGCGGGCGATGAGGGTTTCCACCAGGTCCAGTGCCTGCGGCACGGCCTCCCGCACTTCCGCGGACATGGGCTGGCAGAAGTCCGTATGCCCGGCCTCCACCCCCACCAGCGTGATGATGCGCGGCAGGGTTCCGCACAGCTGGGCCGCGCCCAGCACTTCCTTCATGCCGATCTGGTGCGGGGAAATGACGAGGGAGAAATGGCGGGGGAGTTCGTCCCGGCTGCGCGTGACGACGGTTCCGGGCGGGGCCCCCGTCTTGACGGCGTCCAGCAGGATGACCGTATCCGCGTCTTCCAGCAGGGGCAGCAGGGTCATTCCCAGCGTGCCTCCCTCCTCCACATGGACCAGCGGGCCGTAGTCCCGTTCCTGAAGACGGTGGGCAAGCTCCACGCCTATGCCGTCATCCCCCATGAGCGGGTTGCCCACGCCCAGCACGAGCACGGGATAGGCGTTCCCCTTCACGGGGCAGCCCCGGAGTTCTTCCGTGTATGGCTCCAATTCCATGGCAGATGCGGGGGAAGGGTTATTCATCCCGGAATTTGACGCCCTTACGCAGCCAGCGCCCTCCGCTGAACATGGAGGAGATGGTGCCGTCCCGATCCACGTTTCCGGAGAGGATGGAAAGGTACACGTGAACCATGGCGAAGATGATGAAGCACCACATGCCGATCAGGTGCACCAGGCGCACGTACGGAACCCCTATCAGGTCGTTCAGGGGCATGAACCAGTGGTAGAACCAGTGGCGCGGCTCATACAGGGCGTACAGGGCCAGCCCGGTCACCACCATGGTGGTGAACAGGACGTAGACGCCCGTGTACGTCCACTGCTGTAAAGGATTGTGGCCGATGTAGCGGGGGCCGTCATAACTGCGGGCGAACACGTAGTCCACCGCCGTGGTGAAGAGGTCCTTCCACTGCTGCCTGGAGATGGGGAAGAGGGCCCGGAAGCTCTGGTACTTGTTGGAGGCCATGAAGAAGCAGGAGAAGCGCAGCATCATCACCACCACCAGGGTCCACCCCAGCGCGTAGTGCACGAAGCGGAGCGTGCCGAACTGGAAGGCCCCGTGCAGGTCCCCCATTTTCAGGAACCACCCTTCCGCAATGCAGATGCCGGTGGAAGCCAGCCCGATGATGCAGAACACCCAGGTCCAGTGCAGCACGCGCAGCGGCCAGTCCCAGACGTGGAAGTAGCGGAAATTGGCCTTGGCCATGGAAAGGCGGCGCACGTCTCTCATGGCATGCATGGGCACCACGCCCAGCAGGCGCCACGGCGCGCCGGGCCGGTGGACGGCCACGGCCACGGGTTCAAAGCCGGAGGGGGAGTATTCCTCAAAAGCCTTGTTCATGCGCTCTTTTTCCAGATGGCTGACTTCACACAGCTTTTCCAGGGCCTTCAGGCTGCCGCGGGCCACCATGAAGGGGGCGGCGTCCTCCTTGTCCGCGGCTTTCAGCATGGCCGTGCTGTACGGCCTTTCCCGGGAGGGAGCCTCCCAGGAATTCTCCTGCTGGGCGTAGGGCAGGGCCACGCCCCGTTCCCGCGCGGCGTGGAGCAGGGCCAGGTCCCCCGGGTCCGTGCTGCCGTTGGGGGAGGCGCACACGGCCAGGGCCAGGATTTCCTCCGGCGTGTAAACCGGGCTGGCCGGAATGGCGTCCTCCACCGCCAGGGTGAGGTCTTTGTCGATAAGAGTCGTTTTCACGGGTCCTGTCTGGTCAGAATGGCCTCCCCTTCTTCGTCAAACAAGTGGACGGCGCAGGATTGGCACGGGTCATAGCTGTGAACGGTGCGCAGGGGTTCCACCGGGCGGGTGGGGTCCACCAGCGGGTGTTTTCCGGTATGGGCCAGGGAATATTCGTACGGCCCCATCTGCCCCTCCGCGTCGCGGCCGGAGCTGTTCCAGGTGCTGGGCACCACGGCCTGGTAATTCACCGTCTGGCCGTTTTCAATCCGTACCCAGTGGCTCAGGCTGCCGCGGGGCGCTTCCACCCAGCCCACGCCCTTGCAGGAGGAGGGCCAGGTTTCCGGCTCCCATTTTTCCGGGTTGAAGGTGGCGGTTTCCCCGTTCTTGATGCGGTCCGTCATCTCCTGGAGCTGGTTCACCATCATGTCCACGTTGATCAGGGCGTCCAGGGAGCGGCCGTACACGCGGCCCAGCGTGGAGTTCATGAAGGCGTTGTCGCGCGGCAGCCCCAGCTTGTCGCAGGCGGCGTCCACCCGCTCCACGATGGCGGGCACCCCCTGGGCGTAGCCGATCATCATGCGGGCGTTCGGGCCCACGGCCATCGCGTGGCCGTCGTAGCGCGGGGCTTTCACCCAGGTGTACTGCGGATGGTCGGAGAGCCACTTGTAGGGCGGCCTGGGGCCGTTGTAATCCGCGTTCGTCTCCCCGTCGTACGGGGCCAGGCCCGCGTCCCGGCCTTCCGTGTACTTGTACCAGGAGCTGGTGACGAATTCCCTGATCTTGTCCTGGTCAAAGGGGAGCACGTTCCTGTAGTCCCCGTTCAGCAGCACGCCGGGCTTGATCATGCCTTTGCCGGCGGGAGCGCCCGCGTTGATTTCAGACGGAGCCCCGGTGCAGAAAAAGTTGGGGTTGGACGCGCCGATATGGGCGTAGTCCTTATAAAATCCGGCGATGGCGACAATGTCCGGATAATATACTTTGTGGATGAAATCGTGGCAGGTTTGCACCAGCTGCTTCAGGTAGCTCAGGGAGAACTGGTTGATGGCCTGGTCATTGTTCATGTTGATGGCGCAGGCCATGCCGCCGACCAGGAAGTTCGGGTGCGGGTTCTTGCCGCCCAGAATGGTGTGGATCTTGATCATGTCCCGCTGCCAGACCAGGGCCTGGAGGTAATGCGCCACGCCCAGCAGATTCACTTCCGGCGGCAGCTTGTAGGCCGGATGGCCCCAGTAGCCGTTCGTGAAGATGGAATACTGCCCGTAGGCGATGGAGTCCTTCAGCTTTTTCTGCACTCCGGCGAAATACGCGGCGGAGGACAGGGGCCAGTCGGAAAGGGATTTGGCGATGGCGGCGGTTTCCGCGGGGTCCGCCTTCAGGGCGGACATCACGTCCACCCAGTCCATGGCCTGGAGCTGGTAAAAATGGATGACGTGGTCCTGGATGCCCAGGGCCCCGCTGACCAGGTCGCGCATGAGGCGGGCCTGGACGGGCACCGGGTACTGGAGCGCGTCTTCCACCGCGGCCAGGGCCGCGATGGCGTGCGTGCCCGTGCAGACGCCGCAGATGCGTTCCACGAAAGCCCAGACGTCACGGGGATCCCGCTTGCAGGCGATCACCTCAATGCCGCGGTACTGCGTGGTGGACGTCCAGGCGTTTTTGATGACGCCGTCCCCGGCCTCCATTTCCACCCGCAGGTGGCCTTCAATGCGCGTCACCGGGTCAATGACCACCCGGCTGGATTCCGGAACGTCCGCTGATGTGTAATTGCTCATGGTAATCTGGTGGTAAGGGGCTTCTGGCTATTCTTCAGTTTCCTTGTCGGGCGAGCCGGGAGCGTCCCCGAAGGCGGGCAGGGAGACGTTCGCTTCCTCCTTCATGTGCTGCTTCTTGTAATGGATGACGGAGCCTACGGCATGGGCGGCGATGGCCGCGCCGGCGCCGGCTACGCCCACAGCCCCGATGACGTTGGCGGAGGCTTCCACGCCGAAGCCGTTCACGTTCGGCAGCGTCTTGTAGAACGGAGTCATGCGGTCAAAGAAGTGCAGCTCCGTACAGCCGATGCACGGGTGGCCGGACTGGATGGGGAAGCTGACGCCGCCGTTCCATTTGACGATGGGGCAGGGGGAGAACGTGTCCGGGCCCTTGCAGCCCACCTTGTACAGGCAGAAGCATTCCCGCGCGTTCTCGTCGTCAAACACGTTGACGAACTGTCCGGCGTCGAAATGGGCGCGGCGCGGGCAATTATTGTGGATGCGGGTGCCGTACGCCATCAGCGGGCGAGACTCCTGGTCGCATTCCGGGGCGCGGTCAAACGTAAGGATGTACATGATGACGGCCGTAATCACGTCCCCGATGGGCGGGCAGCCGGGCACGTTGATGACCGTGCGGTCCGTCAGGATGTCCCGGATGCCCACGGCCCCGGTAGGGTTGGGGCGCGCGGCCTGGATGGAGCCGAAGTACGCGCACGAGCCCACGGCCAGGATATAGGAGGCGTTTTCCGCGCAATGGCGCAGCATGTTTTCCACGGTATCCCCGGCTATAGTGCAGTACACTCCGCCGTCATGGACCGGGACGGACCCGTTGATGACGAGGATATGGGGTTCCTTGATGGCTTCTTCCAGGGCGGCGTTGGCTGCGTCCCCGGAGGGGGCCATCAGCAGCTCCACGTAAGGCATGGAGACGGCGGAAAGCACCATGTCCCCGATCTCCTCGTTATAGCTGCGGATGGTGCTTTCCAGGCACCCGGTGCATTCCTGGAGCTGGAGCCAGATGACCACCGGGCGTTTCAGGGCGGCCATCTTGTCCGCAATCTCCTGGGCGTTGGAAACGCCTCCCGTCACGGTGGCGACGCCCATCAGGGCGATCATTTTCAGGCACCATTTATTGAATTCGCGCCGGCTGACGCCGCGGCGCTCCATGTGTTCCCCCAGGGTTTCCCCGGGACGCCATGTGGTTAAAATCTCATGATTCAGGGAGGCCTGCTCCGCCTCCTGCATGGAAGGTTGCTGCGTGCGCTTCATGTGCGTGGTCCAAATAAATCGTTTCCATTTAGACACGATTTCCGGGAAATGCGATCAATATTTTCCAATTTTTCAGGGGCTGCCCCTACCAGGACCAGACGTTCTGGATTTGGAAAACCACGGCCGTCTGGCCCCTGCGGCCGTTGACGGGATTCTTGACGAGCTGAATGTCAGGCTGGAGCGTCATGGTGGGCGTCACCTGGGCCACATAGGTTAGTTCAATGCCGTATTCATTCTTGTTCACGTACGGGCCGTTCTTTTTGGCGCCCTGCTGCCAGAGGAAGCCCAGGCCCAGGTAGCCGTCATTGGAGGCGCCTTTTCCGCGGAAGGGGGAGAGGAGCACCAGCCCCGTGGTGGCCGCGCAGCGCACGCCGGTCAGCGTGGCGGCGTCATCGCTGGCCCAGCCGCCGCGGAAGAACCAGCCCAGGTGGCTGCTGCGGCCAAGCTGCTGCTGGAAGTTCACGGCCACGCCGCCGCCGTTTTCACTGTTGCTGGTGGTGAAGAAGGGCTGGAGGCGGTACACGCCGGAACCCATGCCGCAGAAGTCCTCCGCCACGTAGCCGAATTCAAGCACGTTCGTCCAGTTGTCCGAGTTCAGGTTCCTGAACGGGTTGTGGTTCTGGGTCATGTTGTTGGCGGCGGTGGCTCCCATCACGTAAAAGGAGGTGGTGGGCTGCCATGCGAAATGGAAGCCCAGGGAGTTGTCCGTCAGGGGCAGCATGGGGTTGTTGCCGAAGACGCTGTTGGTCAGGTTATTGTTGTGTGAGTTGGCGTAGGCGTTGTGGTCCATGTAATTGGTGGTGTCCAGCTGGCCCGCCATCAGCAGGAGCTTGCCGCCCGCTCCCACCCATGCCAGGCTCAGGTTGCTGAGGTGGGGGTCCGGCCCCTGGAAGGAACTGGTGGGATTCTGGAGGGAGCCCAGCGTGGTGGCGGGGCCCTTGCTCCCTTCATTGAAGTCAAAGCCGTTGCCGAAGTCGAACTCGGAGGCCAGGTACAGGCCGCTCCCCGTGGAGTTGTTGCGGAAAATGGTGATATTGGTCAGCAGGGAGCCGTTATAGGAGGGGAAATCCGTCTTTCCGTTCAGGCCGCCGCCCGTCAGGCCCGTGTAGTTGAAGCCGAACTGGGCGGAATAGGTGATGCCGTATCTGGACAGGGCGGTCTTGATCTTCTGCGCCCCGGTGGAAATCATGTCTTCACGGATCCAGGCGTTCGGTTCCGCGCAGGTGTTGCCGAAGACGTAGGAACTGTCCAGATACGGCATCATCTTGAGAGGCTTGGCCGCAAACCATTCAATGCCGGGGGCGGAGGGCCTGGCCTCATGCTGGAGAAGAACGCTGGGCCTGGTGGGAACGCCGGGCGTCCTCTTGGTGATTTGTTCTTCCGGACGCATGCCCTTCAGCAGGCTGGGGCTTATTTCCCTGCCTTCCAGGGTTTTCACGCGCAGGCCGCGTTCCGTGTTCAGGTAGGGAGGCGTGGTCGTCACTACGGGTGCGGGCTGCTGGGCCAGGACGGGATCGCAGGAGGCCACGACGGCGACGGCGCACAAGGAGGGAAGCATGACATGTTTCATATAGACAATCAGACAAGACAGCAGACGGAAGTGTCATAACTCAACTGAAATGCTGACACGAATACCTGTTTTTTCCCGCCTTTCCGCAAAAAGGGAAGACTGCCCCTCCCGCCGCCTCATTCAACCGGGCATGAGCAAGCAGATGCGGTTCTCCGTTTCCTGGCGTCCGTGCCGCCGTATTCCAAACAGCGTGGAGGGGGAGGAAGGAGGAAAGGCAGGCCCCCTGTTCCGTCCCGGATTCCCTTGGTTGGCAGTTGGCCGTGGAAACGCTTCCATAGAAGAACGGGAATGGGAATATGAGAGAAGGAAGGGCGGGCTTTGAAGGCAAAAAGGCTGGTTATAACTGGGGCTCCTGTACGGATTTCAATAGAGAGTGGAGAGTGGAGAGTGGAGAGTGGAGAGTGGAGAGTGGAGAGTGGAGAGTGGAGAGTGGAGAGTGGAGAGTGGGGGCGCAAAGAAAAAGGCGGAGAAGGCAGAAAAAAAGAGGGCCCTTCCGCGCTGGGGAAGCGGAACGGCCCTTGAAGGTAAAGGGAGGCTTGGGAAAGCCGGAATAGGGGGGTTATTTCACGGCGATCGTCTGTTCGCGGTCGGGGCCCACGCCCACGGTCGTGACGGGGCAGCCGATGAGCTCGCTCATGCGCTTGACGAATTTCCTGGCGTTTTCCGGAATCTCTTCCCAGGAACGGCAGGCGGAGATGTCCTGCATCCAGCCGGGCACCGTTTCATACACGGGCTTGCAGCGTTCCCATTCGTCCACCGTGGCGGGCGGATAGGCCAGGATTTCACCGTCCAGGTCATAGCCTGTGCAGATTTTGATTTCCGGGCACTTGTCGTAGCCGTCCAGGTTGGTCATGGCCATTTCGTCAAAGCCGTTGAACATGGCGGAGAAGCGGAGCAGCACGCCGTCCGCCCAGCCGCAGCGGCGGGGACGGCCCGTAGTGGCGCCGAATTCGCGGCCCATGCTGTGCAGGTGGTTGGAGATTTCTTCATCTTCCGTGACGAAGGGGCCGGAACCCACGCGGGTGGTATAGGCCTTGCACACGCCGATGATGCGGTCAATCTTGTGCGGCGGAACGCCCGTGCCGGTGCAGGCGCCGGCGGAAGAGGTGTTGGAGGAGGTGACGAACGGGTAGGTGCCGAAGTCCACGTCCAGGTAAGCGCCCTGGGCTCCTTCAAAGAGGATGCTCTTTCCGGAGGCCACGGCTTCATGCATGACCGGGATGGTATTGGTGATGTGGGGGCGCAGCACGTCCGCGGCGGCAGTCACTTCCGCCACCATTTTTTCTTCATCCATGGAGGGAAGGCCCATGCGTTCCATTTCCGCGTTCGCCATCTTGATGCGGCGGCGCAGCACTTCGTCAAAAATCCTGGGATCCCTCATGTCCGCCATGCGCACGCCTATGCGGCGGGCCTTGTCCGCGTACGTGGGGCCAATGCCGCGCTTGGTGGTGCCGATGGCTTTTTTGCCGAGGGCGGATTCCTGGGCGGCGTCCATTTCCTTGTGGAAGGGGAGGACCACGTGGGCGCGGTCGGAGATGAGAAGGTTGTCCTTCGTGATGGAGACGCCCTGGCCGCGGAGCTCATTGATTTCCTCCACCAGGCCGATGGGGTCCAGCACCACACCATTACCGATGACGCAAAGCTTGCCCGGCCACAGGATGCCGGAGGGGACAAGGTGAAGGATGTACTTCTTCCCGTTGGCGATTACGGTATGGCCCGCGTTGTTGCCGCCCTGGCCGCGTGCCACCACGTCGGCGGATTCCGTCAGGAAATCGATCATTTTGCCCTTGCCTTCGTCGCCCCATTGGGAGCCGATAATAATGGTATTCATGATAAAAATGGAACTCGGAGACCTTAATGAGATTCCCGCCTTATGGCAAGACAATCTTACAAAGTTGTTAAGTTTTCCTGATAAGATGAGTTTGAAGAAGGGAAACGTTCCGGGGAGCGGAGCGGGGAGGATGAGCGTGGCTGTGCCGGATTCTCCGGGTTCAGGACAGGGAATGAGGCAGGGAAGGCAATGCCGGAGGAGGAAACCGAAAGAATATGCAATCGTAAAAGGAAACGGTGGAAATGCTGATTCACGGTGGTTTTGCGCCTCCGGCGTCCTGGGAGCCGGAAGATTCCCTCCTCTCGCAGGTAAAAGCTTTTCCGGAGCGCAGAGGCGGCTTTTCTTTCAAATACCCGTCGCTCCGCTCCGGCGGAGGCTGCGATGAGGGACGGAGGCCCTCATTTCCAGGGGCGGCCGGACGTGAAAAGAACGATGGAAGTATTTGTTAACCGCATATTTGCGGTTTCCACCCAATACCCAGGGCATCCGTAGGGGGAAACTTTTCCTTCCTGTAAAACCTCCCCGGCAGGTAGCAGGTAAGCCGCCGTTGGAAAAGCACTGGAGAGTGGCCGCACAGACTTTTTAAAGAGGAGGTCAGCGGAAATGCAGGGCGGAGCGGTGCGCTTCCGCGGGGACCAGCGTTTTCCAGATGTCTTCATCCGCGGCGATCATGCGCTGGATGTCCCGCGGCGTGTGGCGCAGCAGGAATTCATTGAAGAAGGGGACGTCAACCACCAGGCCGTTCGCCAGGAAGTGCTGGTACAGGTGCACGTATTGTTCCGGGGCGCGGAAGGTGCGCGCCGTGACGAATTCCCCGGATTTGCGGTTGAGCCAGGGGGAGACGTACAGTCGCGTCTTGTTCTGGAAGGTGCGGCCGAAGGATTCCAGGATGCCGCCGGGGATGTCCTCCGTCCATTTTTCCTTGAACAGTTCGTTCAACAGGCCGATGGAGAGGGCGATGGCGATGGGCTCGTTCGTGTAGCGCGCCAGCAGCTCGGACAGGTTGTCAAAACGGGCCATCTTGGTAATCAGCACGTTCTTGCCCAGGGCTTTCAGGCTGTCCGCGCGGTCCAGGAATTCCAGATGGTCCACGTCCCCGCCGCGGAGCAGGTTGTTCATGGATATTTCACAGATTTCCAGGCAGCGGTCCGCCTGCGTCTCATTGATGTGCGAGAGGAAGCATTTTTTCACCTGCGCCATGACTTCCAGATGCAGGTTGCAGACGGGGTTGAAGCTGCCCCTCATCAGCACGATGGGGCGTTTGTACAGCACGTCCGCCGCCTGGGCCACCTGGCCGTTTGCCAGGAACAGGGTGGCCGGCGTCAGACCGGATTTGACGAGCTGGAGCGCAAAAAGGCGGTTGTCCACCATGGAGAAGCCGTGGCCCTCAAAGCGGACGACGTCTATCTCCACCAGGCGGGGATCCAGATTGTCCACCAGGGATTCAATGAATTCCTCCAGCCGGTCCCTTTTGAAAAAGACGGCGTGCAGGATGTTGACGCCCAGGATGCCCAGGTCCTTCATCTGGCTGTCGTGGTCCGGGTCATTCAGGCGCACGTGGATGATCAGGTCGGACGGTTCCGCCTCCGGCTTCAATTGGAAGCGCACGCCTATCCAGCCGTTCCACGGGCCGTTGTCCCGGTAGCCTTTCACCTTCACCGTATTGCAGAAGGCGAAGAAGCGGGTGTCCTTGCCGCGCTTGGGCCCCAGGCGGTTGACGAGCTGGGTGAATTCGTAATCCAGCATGCCTTTCAGGCGTTCTTCCGAGACGTAGCGCTTGACGGGGCCGTACAGCGTGTCGCTGACGGTCATGTCATAGGCGGAGATGGTCTTGGCCACCGTGCCGGCGGCCCCGGAGGCACGGAAGAACCAGTTGGCCGTTTCCTGGCCGGCGCCTATTTCCGCAAAGGTGCCGTAAATGGTGGTGGCCAGATTGAGTTGGAGGGCTTTGTCCTGTGTTTGCGCTAATGCTTTGGAACTCATGGAAAACGGGAACCGGTTCTGGATTGTCAGTTGGTGGGAAGGAGGTTGCGGGTGGCGTCGCTCATCCATCCGGAATACAGCAGCTTGTCAATAATGACGGACTGGTTGCCGGGCAGGTCCGCCGGGTAGTGAATGAGCACGCAGGCGCGCACGGGGCCGTTGTAAAGGAGCTTGGTCAGTTCCAGCGCCAGCGGGGAATACCTGTCCACGTACGCGTTCAGGCGCTCCCCGTTGGGGAATTCCAGGGAGAAGTTGATGTAGGCGGTATTGCGGTAGCTTTCCGCGGAGGATTCCTCCAGGAAGGGCGGCTGGTAGATGCCGGGCATGCTGAGGGCTATTCTGACGGGGACGGGTTTGGAGGGCTTTTTGGCTTCCAGCTCCGCCGGGAGCATGGGGGAGTAACCCTCCCAGGCTTCCCAGTCCAGCTTCCATTTGCCGGAGTTCCGGTCATACAGGAAGACGGCCGGGCGGACGGTGTTGTCATCCATCAGCACGGATATCTGGAGCAGGTCCCCGTTCTTGGAGCTTTTCCCCGCTTCCTGCGGCAGGTAGTCCTTGTACCGCCCGTAGGAGGCCCAGTGAGCCATTTTGGGGCGCACGGCCTCGGGCTCCATCACGTAGTTGAGCCTTTCTTCGTCTGATTCCGCCATGCAGTAGAGGGCCAGTTCATTCATGGCTGCCGTGATGTGGGCGGAGACGGATTCCACTTCCCGGTCTTCCTCCCTGCGGGGATGGGTCATGAGCCGGTATTGCTGCTCCCTCTGCTCCAGTTCCGCCAGCAGGTCCTTGTTCACGTCCAGGGAGAAGACCGCTTCATGGTCCACAAACCGGTCTGAAATGTTCAGAATCTTGGAGCCTTCCGCTTCCATGTCCTTTCCGCGCAGGAACATGAACACGCCCAGCGAGGCCAGCACCAGGCCGGAGACAAAGAGCCAGATGTGCCAGGTGGGGCGGCGCTCGCTGCGGGCGGCTTCCTGGGCGGTGGGCTGGTATTCCGGCTCTTCATGCGCCAGGGAGGCGCTGCGGGCGGCTGTGATGGCAGGGGCGGCGTCCCCCTTTTCCTTCCGCTTGCGGATTTTGGTAGTGGGTTCCGCAGGGATGGGGATGGAAGGCCTGGTAACGGCAATGCTCCGTTTATCCGTCTTTTTCTGAGGCGTAAGAGATTTGTGGGAAGATGCGGACGGGGAAGCGGAGGGGCTTTCCTCCTGCGCGCCGCCGTGCCGGACGGAGGCTGCTGGTTCAGGCGTCCCTTCCGGGATTTCAGGAGCTTTTTCCGGAGCTTCAGGCATCCGTTCCGGGGCCGTTGCTGGCTCTTCCTCCTGCCGGGTGGCCGTGACGGTGGAATGGCAGACGGGGCATTTCACCTTGTTCCCTATGCAGGAGGGATTGACGGCAAAGGAATTGTTGCATACGTTGCAGCGGCAGGGGACGGCGGCCTGTTCTTCCGTTTCATCCTTGACTTTCTCTTCCTGCCGGGCGGTGACCGGAGCGGCGCAGATGGGGCATTGCACCTGGCTTCCCAGAAAAGACGTTTTCACGGCAAAGGGGTTTCCGCATGACGGGCATGTGCAGGCTACCGTATCCTGGGAGGGGGAGGGCATGGAAGAAAAGGGAGTTACAGGTGGATGAATTCCGGAACGGGGATGGTGATGGGCTTGGGAGCGGGCAGCGTGATGCTCGTGTCCGTATGGTCCGGAGAAACGGGGTCTGCGGAAAGGGCCTGGGCTTCCGGCACGTTTTCACCCGCGCCCAGCAGTTCATAGTTGCGGTTGGCGGGGCCCTGGTTCAGCTCCGTGTGGTAGGGGTCGTCCCCCTGGAGGATGGCCTTGGTGGGCAGGATGGGCGGCAGGGGCAGGATGCGGTTCTGCGCCGTGAAGGGTGAGACGGGGGCGGAGATGTCCTCCCCGTGGAGGTCGCAGAAGGGAAGGCTGGAATCCCCCTTGCGGAGGTATTCAAACATGGTGTGGCGGCGGTATTTCTTGTCCACCGGGTCAATGTCATAGCAACTGTGCGTGGCTCTCTTCCCGGTGGTCAGGCAGATTTCCACCCGTTCCACGCTGGGGGGCGGGGCCAGTTCCCCGGCGGGGAAGAGGCGTTCCGCCTCCGTGACGGCGGCGCCCAGGACGGAGGCGCAGGTGTCCGACGAGAAGGCCCCGTTGTAAATGGGTTTTTTCCCTTCCAGGAAGCCTACCCATATGCCGCAGGTGATGCGGCTGTCATAGCCGAACAGCCAGTTGTCCGCAAAGTCATACGTAGTCCCCGTTTTCACGCCCCCCTTGAAGTCTTTCGGCAGATGCGGGGCCACGCGCTGGGCGGAGCCGTTTTTCAGGGAGGAATTCAGGATGTTGTGGAGCTGGAAGGCCGTGGCGGTGGAGGTGGCCCCCTTCCGCACCTGGGCGTTGTTCCGGGTTTCAATGGCCTGGTTGGATTCCCAGATCAACTGGCCGTCCTCATCCTCTATCCTGTCCAGGTAATAAATATCCTGCGGGCGGGAGCCGCCGTTCGGGATGGCGGTGTAGGCCAGCGTCATTTCCTTCAGGGAGGCGGGTTCCGTGCCCACGAAAATCTTGGGGCGGTAAACGGGGTTTACCTCCGTGCTGCCCGCTTCACGCACGGGCTTGCGGATGCCGAAGTCCGTGAGCTTTTTCACGAAGGGGGATGTGCCCATGTCCATCCCCATGCGCAGGGAGGCGGCAATCTTGGAGGCGGACAGGCCGCGGTGGGCGGTAATCATGCCTTCATAGCGGTTTTTGGAGCTTTCCGCGCCCCATTCCCCCAGGATGCCTTCCGAGCCGCCGATGCCCGTCAGGCGGTTGTCAATGGCGTCGTCCAGAATGCGGGTGACGGGGCTTTTGCCCGTGTCAAAGGCCGTAGCGTACAGGAAGGGCAGGATGGCGGTGCCGGTGGGGCGGGCGCCGTCCTTGATGGCGTCATACTGGCGCTTGGTGTAGTCCCTGCCTCCGTGGTAGGCCAGGACGGCGCCGGACTGGTTGTCCACCACCAGCAGGGCTCCTTCCAGGTAGCGCGGCTTGTCCCCGGAGGCGCCGTGGTAGTCCGCGGCCTTCTGGTGGCGGTAGCCGGGGCGTTTTTCAATGTTTTCCAGGGCCTGTTCCAGGGATTTCCCGGTGGCCTCCTGAAGCTTCCTGTCAAGGGTGGTGTAAATCTTGAGGCCGGCGGCATTCACGCGGTCCTCCCCCAGATAGGCGGTAATCTCTGCGGAAATGCGGTCGTAAATGTGGGAGACGCCGCGTTTCAGCGGCCTGGGGTTGAGCCCCAGGTCCATGGCGGAGAGGCGTTCCGCTTCATCCGGCGTAATGTACTTTTCCCGTGCCATGCGGTTGAGCACATGGTTGCGCCATTTCAGGTTGCTTTCCGGATTATTGAGGGGGGAAAGGCCGTTCGGGTTTTTAATCAGGGCGGCGATGGAGGCGGCCTCCCGCGTAGTGAGGTCCGCAGGTTCCTTGCCGAAGTAGCCCAGAGAGGCGGCGCGGATGCCGTAGAACCCGCTGCCGAAGTAAACGCGGTTCAGGTAAAACTCCAGCACCTGGTCCTTGCTGTACCGTTCCGTAATGCGGCGCGCCAGCGCTATTTCCACGAATTTGCGGCCAAAGCTGCCTTCATTCCTGGCCTTGGCCCGGTTCTTCAGGTCGTACGCGTTTCTGGCAAGCTGCTGGGTGATGGAAGAGGCTCCCTGGTTGGCGTCCCCGCTGTTGTGGATGTATTCCCTGCCTGCCCGCAAAATCCCCAGGAAGTCATAGCCCGGATGCTCCCGGAAGCGGGAGTCCTCCTGGGCGATCAGCGCGTTGACCATGGCGGGCGAAATCTTGTCCAGCGTGACGTAGCTGCGGTTTTCCACATAAATGCGGCCTATTTCCTCCCCGTTCCGGTCGTAAATGATGCTGGGCTTTTCCAGGTCGTTGATGCGTTCCAGGTCAAACTCCGCCGCCCAGTTGTCATAGCGTTTCCAGGCCATCATGAAGCCAAAGTAGCCCACGGCCCCCCCGATGGCGGCCAGAACCAGGCACCACAGCGCCAGCTTCCGGATGAAGCTCCAGAATCGCTTCCTGGGCTTGGCCTTGGGTTGGCGCCTTTTGTTGGCCTGCATGTGCCTGCGCGGAGCTTGTGAACTTAATTCAGCCATGAAGATGAAGCAGGATTTGTCCTGGGAGGAGAAAAAACGTGCAAAAATCCTAGCGGATTCCCGTTTGTTTAGCAATACCGTACACTGTTGGCGAGCGAAAAAAGAAGGCATGCGTCCCGGGAATCTCCCGGAACCCCGCAGGCTACTGAATCATCCTGCGTCCGCAGGACGCGCCGGCTTTAAGGAAAAAGCGCGTCCGTTCCCCGCGCGTTTATATTTTAATGCCGCAAGGGCTTGCGGCGGTCCCGACGGCTAATGGTCCTGCACGGCGTTGAAAATGTTGCCTGCCTTCGTGATGCCGTGTTCCATGGTGTACAGCACGGCGTCCGCCGCCTTTCCCAGCATCACGTCCAGGAGCTCGCGTTCCTCCGGGCGGAATTTGCCCAGCACGTGGCCGATCATCTCCCCTTTGCCGCGTGGCAGGCCGATGCCGAAGCGGAGGCGCGGGAACTCCTGCGTGCCCATGTGGGCGATGAGCGACTTGATGCCGTTGTGGCCGCCTGCGGAGCCTTTTTCCCGCAGTTTCATGACGCCCAGCGGAAAATCCACCTCGTCATGGATGACGAACACGCTGCGCGGGTCCAGCTTGAAGAAGCGCATCATGGGCCCCACGCACAGGCCGGATTCATTCATGAAGGTGGCGGGCTTCACCAGCAGCACGCCGGGGCCGGCCGCCAGCTCGCACTTGCGCTGCCTGTCCGTCTTGAACACGGCGCCCCACCCGGCAGCCAGGCGGTCCACCACCATGAAACCCGCGTTGTGGCGGGTATCTTCATAAGTCCTGCCCGGATTGCCCAGGCCCACGATCATTTTAACGGGTGCGTCCACGATGGAAGAGAAGGAGAAAAAAATGAAAACTGCCGCTTACGGTGGCACGGAAGGCGCGCGGGAAATCCTGCACCCGTTCCGCGGCGCAATCAACCGTTCCGTGAGACAGCCGGGCGCTTATCTGCCCGCTTTCTTCTTCTGCCGCCCCATCAGGAACCCGGTCAGCACGTCTTCCAAGGCGTCCCCGGTCCTGACCAGGCGGTAGTCCGCGTTAATGTCCGTGCAGATGCGGCGCGTTTCCTCCAGGTAGCCGGCCACGATGGCGCGGTACTCGTCCGCGATGAGATCCGGTTCCGTAATCAGGGAGCCGCCGCCCTCCATGTCCACAAAGCGGATGGGGCGGTCAAAGTCAAAATCAATTTCCAGCTGGTCCACCAGATGGAACACGGCCACGTCATGCTTGCGGAAGTGGAGGTGCCGGAGGGCGTTTTTAAGTTCCTCCGTATCCGTGAACAGGTCGGAAAAAATCAGCACCAGGGCACGGCGGCTGACGCGTTCCGCCAGTTCATGCAGGGTCTCCGCCAGCACGGTTTCCCCCTTGGGGTACTGCGTATCCATCTGGCTGATGAGAACGTTCAGGTGGGCAGGGCGGCGGGAGGCGGGGATATGCAGCGTGGCTCCGTCCTTCGTCTGCCGGGAAAAGCTCAGCCCCACGGCGTCCCCCTGCCGGATGGCGATGTAAGCCAGGTTGGCCGCCAGCCTGCACGCGCGCAGGTACTTGGACTCCACCTGCTCCGGGTGGTAATTCATGGAGCCGGAAAGGTCCAGGACGATGTAGGCGCGCAGGTTGGTATCCGCCTCAAACTCCTTGATGTAATACCTGTCAGACCGGGCATACGCCTTCCAGTCCAGCCGGCGCGTATCATCCCCGGAAACGTACTTGCGGTACTCCGCGAACTCCACGGAGGAGCCGCGGTTGGCGCTCCTGTGGCGGCCGGATACGTTCCCCGTCATGCTGTGGCGCGCTTCCAGGGGAAGATTCCCCAGGCGGCTGAGCAGGTCGTGGTTCAGGTACTTCATGGGAGGGCAGGAAAAGGGGATGGATTACGCCGGAACGGTCACACTTCCGCCGCCAGGCGCGCCACGGCCTTGCGGGGCGTGATGCCCTGGGACTCCGCGGCGAAGTTCGTGACCACGCGGTGCATCAGCACGGGCTCCACAATGGCGTCTATGTCCTCCTTGCGGACGATGTAGCTGCCCTGGAGGGCGGCGCGGGTCTTGGCCCCCAGAATGAGGAACTGGACGGCGCGGGGGCCCGCGCCCCAGGCCACGTACTGCTTCACCCATTCCGGAGAAGTCTCCAGGGAGGGGCGGGTGGCGCGCACCAGCTTCACGGCGTACTCGTAAATATGTTCCGGGACGGGCACGCGGCGCACCAGGTCCTGGTAAAAAATGATTTCCTCCCCGGAGAGGACGTGCTTGAGCTCCTCGCTGCGGTTTCCGGTGGTCTCACGGGCGATGCGCATTTCCTCCTCCTCCGTGGGGTAATCCACTTCAATCAGGAACATGAAGCGGTCAAGCTGGGCTTCCGGCAGGGGATAGGTGCCTTCCTGCTCAATGGGGTTCTGGGTGGCGAGCACGAAGAAGGGAGGCAGAAGGGTGAAGGTGCGGCCCATGACGGTGACGCGGCGCTCCTGCATGGCTTCCAGCAGGGCGGACTGGGTCTTGGCGGGGGCGCGGTTGATTTCGTCCGCCAGCACGATGTTGGCGAAGACCGGGCCCTTGATGAACTCAAACTGCCGCTTGCCGCCGGCGGAATCATCCTGGATGATATCCGTGCCGGTGATGTCCGCGGGCATCAGGTCCGGCGTGAACTGGATGCGGTTGAAACTGAGGTCCAGCGTCTTTGCCACGGAGCTGATCAGCAGCGTCTTCGCCAGGCCGGGAACGCCCATCAGGAGCGCGTGCCCGCGGGAGAACAGGGCGATGCTCAGCAGCTCCACGACGCGCTGCTGGCCGATGATGATCTTGCTCAATTCCGCGGAAAGCTCCTTGTAAATGGCGCCGAGCCGGTCAATGGCGGCTACGTCGTCGTCAGGCAGAGATGGGGTGGTGGGTTCCATATTGCATGTACATAACACTTTTCATGCCCTTTTCCATCAAATAATCGCGCCGCATTCATTTTCCCTGCTTGGAATGGGAGGGGAAACGGGGTAAGGAAGGGGCATGCCGAAAATCGCACTCATTCAACTGTCCGCAGACGCCCGGCCCTCCGTGAACAAGGAAAAGACGGAAGCCGCCATCCGGGAGGCCGCCGCCCATGGGGCGCAGATCATCTGCACGCAGGAACTCTTCACCACGGAATACTTTTGCAGGACAGAGGAATGCGACCTTTTCAACCTGGCGGAACCCATTCCCGGAGAACTGACGGAAGCCCACTGCAAGCTGGCCGCTGAACTGGGCGTGGTGATCGTGGCCTCCGGCTTTGAAAAGCGCGCCACCGGGCTGTACCACAACACCGCCTGGGTGGTGGACGCGGACGGAACGTTCCTGGGCATGTACCGCAAGATGCACATTCCGCAGGACCCCGGCTTTGAGGAAAAATTCTACTTCACCCCCGGCGACCTGGGCTACAAGGCGTTTGAGACCAAATTCGGGCGCATCGGCGTGCTCATCTGCTGGGACCAGTGGTACCCGGAAGCCGCGCGCCTGACGGCCATGCAGGGGGCGGAAATCATCTTTTACCCCACGGCCATCGGCTGGCTGCCGGAGGAAAAACCCCTGCTGGGGGAACAGCAGCACTGCGCGTGGGAAACCGTGCAGCGCGGCCACGCCGTGGCGAACGGGTGCTACGTCTGCGCCGTCAACCGCGTGGGGACGGAAGGGGAAAGCGAATTCTGGGGGCAGTCCTTCGTGGCGGACTACTACGGCCAAATCGTCGCCAAGGCCCCCGTCAGCGATGAAGCCATCCTGTACGCGGAGCTGGACCTGGACGCGCTGGAAGACCACCGCCGCATCTGGCCCTTCTTCCGCGACCGCCGCATAGACTCCTACGGCGGCATCACGGAACGGTGGGGAAAGTGAATCTGTAGAAGACCCAGCTCATGTATTCGCGGGAACCCATGGACCGGCAACGGGAGCAGGCCGTGGAAGTGCTTCTTGCCATGGAAGGACAGTGCCGTGAATTAGTCATCGATTGTCGGCAGGGAATGCTGGGAAAGCAGGGGTGCCAGGTAACCGTGTTGAGACGTGAACACATCCTGTCCCTCTTGCAGGAACTGAACCGTCTGTATGATTCCGGAATCCCCAGAAGGGAGCTGAATGATGATAAGGAGGAAGACGACGAGAATTGCTGTTTTTCCTGGATTTATGAATTTGATTTTTTCCTTCAGGAGTCCGGCTTCCTGCTGCATTTCGTCATTGATGCCGCCCTGGATTCCGACGGCGTCATCAAGAAATATTTGACGCTGGAGAGACAGGTGCATCGGGAAGGGGCGTACCTTAAAGTGAGCGAACCCATGGTTCTTGACCCTGACGCATTGGTGCAATTGAAAAGAAAAGTCGCGGCTATCATGACTGTTCCTCCCAATACGGAGCGTTTTTTGGACTGGAAGGATATCTACCCTGGATTGGATGAGTGACGTTCCCCTCTGGAAACGCCGCTCCCGGAGGAACGGCGTTGAGGTAAGAAAAAGAGTTTCCGCTTAGTCGCAGATGACGGCAATCTTGATGCCCTTCATCTGGACGTTCGTTTCCAGGGCTTCCGTGATTTCATCCAGCTTGAAGCGGTGGGAAATCAGCTTGGTCAGCGGCAGTCCGATGCCGTAGGCGCGCTTCAGGAAGTCGAACGTGGTCGGGTAATCCTGCGGGGAATACACCCAGGAGCCCACGGCGGTCACTTCCTTGTTGCAGAGGTCGTAATGGTGGTTGATGACGCTTTCCCCGCCGTCCATGAAAAAGCCCACTTCACACAGGCCGCCGCCGCGCTTCACGAACTTCCAGGCGTTTGCCCCGGCCTTGCCTACGCCCGTGCACTGGAAGACGAAATCCGCCAGGCGGCCGCCGTTATCTTTCTTCACCGCGTCAAGGAGGCCGTCCAGGTCCGCGTAATGCGTGAAATTATACGTGCGCGCGGCGCCCATTTCCTTAGCCAGTTCCAGGCGGGAATCATTGCCGTCCACGGCGATGATGGTTTCAATGCCCAGCGTGCGCAGCGCGGCGATCTGGAGCAGGCCGATAGGGCCGCAGCCCTGCACGAGCACCACGGAATTGAACTTGAGCAGTCCGGTGGACTTGGCGCGTTCCAGGGAATGGACCACCACGGCGGCGGGCTCCACCAGAATGCGCTGGTCCAGCGTCATGCCGGAAACGTTGAAAAACGTGGAACCCTTGCGGATGACCAGGTACTCCCCGAAGTAGCCGTTCAAATGCACGTCGTCGTCAGGCATCAGGCCGTACACGCCCACGTTCTCGCACAGGTTGGTGCGGGCCGGGGTATTCAGGCAGGCGTCACAGGTGCCGCAGGGGATGATGCAGGTGACGATCTTGTCCCCCAGGGCCAGGGGATTGCCCGCCGTGTCCTTCGTGATATTCCTGCCCATGGCGACGATTTCCCCGGTGCCTTCATGGCCCAGCACCACGGGGCAGAGGCCGAAGGGGTCCCGGTTGTACTCGTGGCCGTCCGTGCCGCAAACGCCGCAGGCTTCCACCTTGATCAGCATTTCATCATCCCCGATGGCGGGAATGGGGTATTCACGGATTTCAAATGTCTTGGGAGCTGTCAGGACAGCGGCGCGTGCGGTTTGTTGCATAGTGCTCCTACACTACCCTTTGCCGTTTGAACTCTTCAAGAACAAATAAAAATGAAAGGGAATTAACTTGCTGAAAACGGAGAAAAATTCCCCTTTTGCCCCTTCTTGCAATACTCCCGCATCCAGGGAAAACGCATAAAAACAGTGGTTTCCGGAAACTGTTCAGCAAATCTTCCGCTGTCTCTCCAGCTATCATCAAAAAGCCTCCGGGAGCGCTTCATGGCATGCGGCGCTCCCGGCGTGTTTTTCCGCAGTAACCGCGCCGCGCCGGAGTAAAAGGCACGTTATTGCAGGTGCAGTTTTTCCATGAAAGTCCGTTCATTTGGCTTGCGTGGCGGAGGGATGGAGTGCAAGCTGTGCGCGTTATGCTCGACATCCGTGTAATACGAGAAAATCCGGAAGAAGTGAAAGCGCGTTTGAAGCCCCGCAGCGGAGACGCGTGGAAGCTTGTTGATGACGTTCTGGCGTGCGATGAAGCGCGCCGCAATGCCGAGACGGAAAAGCAGGCCTTGCAGTCCGAGCGCAATGCCACCTCCAAGCAGATCGGCATGCTCAAGAAGAAGGGGGAGGACACCTCCTCCATTGAAGCGCGCGTGCGCGAAATCGGGGACCGCATCCGGGAGCTGGACCGCCTGGCGGAAGAGAATTCCGCCCAGCTCACCTCCCTGCTGATGAACATTCCCAACCTGCCGCATCCGGAATGCCCCGTGGGCGCGGATGAAACGGCCAACCCGGAGGTCAAGCTGTGGGGAGAGAAACCCGCCATTGAGAACCCGAAGGACCATGTGGAGCTGGCCGCGAACCTGGGCATGATTTCCTTTGAAGACGGCGCGCGGATCACGGGCTCCGGCTTTGTGGTATACCGTGGGGCGGGCGCGCGCCTGGAACGCGCCCTGATCAACTTCCTGCTGGACACGCAGACCGGGGAGAACGGCTATCAGGAAGTGGGCGTTCCCTTTGTGGTCAAGCGGGAGTGCATGGAAGGCACTGGGCAGCTCCCCAAATTTGAGGAAGACATGTACGGCACGGAAGACCAGCAGATGTTCCTGATTCCCACGGCGGAAGTGCCCGTGACCAACCTGTACCGGGACACCATTTTACAGGAAAGCGAGCTGCCCATCAAGATGGCCGCGTACACGCCCTGCTTCCGCCGGGAAGCCGGGAGCGCCGGACGCATCAACCGCGGCATGATCCGCGTCCACCAATTTGACAAGGTGGAGCTGGTCCAGATTCTGAAGCCGGAAGACTCCTTCCGGGAGCTGGAAGTGCTCCGCAGCCATGCGGAATCCATTCTTCAGAAGCTGGAGCTTCACTACCGCGTGATTGAACTTTGCACGGGCGACCTCGGCTTTTCCTCCGCCAAGACGTATGACATTGAAGTATGGGCTCCGGGCCAGGGGCAGTATCTGGAGGTTTCCTCCTGCTCCTGCTTTACGGACTACCAGGCGCGCCGCATGCGCCTGCGCTACAAGGACGCGGACGGCAAGAACCAGTTCTGCCACACCCTGAACGGTTCCGGCACGGCTCTGCCGCGCCTGTACGTAGCCCTGCTGGAAACCTGCCAGCAGCCGGACGGCTCCATCCGCATTCCGGAAGCGCTCGTGCCGTACTTCGGCGCGGACAGCATCCGCCCGGAACAGGGCTGAACCGGCATTTTCACGTCCCAACCCTGAATCAAGCCCATGCCTGACGAGGGCCCGCTGGAACACTACCTGACTGTTTCCCATGAGCCGGAGCCGGACGTTCCGGAACCGGCTCCGGAACGCAGTCCCGGACCGTGGCGGGAGAGGGGAATCATGCTGGGCCTGGGCTTTCTGCTGGGGTGCATCGGGGCGTATGCGCTGATTTATTCGGAAATGTCCGGCGGCATGCGGACGCTGAAAGAGTCGCTTTCAGAAGAACGCGATGCGAATGCTTCCCTGCAAAAGGAGCGTGCCCATTTGCTGGAAACGCTGGAGCAGATGCGCATGGACAGCCTGCTGACGGAACGTTCCCCCCTTTCCATGACGGGCAATGGCATTCCCGGGACGAGCCGTCGCCCCGTTCCCCAGCCTCCGCCGCTTACGCCGCTGCCTTCCCGCGGACAGGCTCCCCCGGCTCCCGCGCCGGAACCCGGCTCCGTGGAGGACCGCCTGGTCAATCCCGGTCCGGAGGACTGGAAGGAACGCTACCAGTACGCCGCTTTGAAATACAACCGGGTGGTGGAGGATTACAACAGGCTGAGGAAGCTTTACATGAACCTGGTGGGCCAGGGGGGAGCCGCCAGCGGGCTGGTAACGGGAGCCCAGTTTTACAAGGCCCTGCGGAAGGATACGCGGGTGGAGGCGCGCAAGCTGGATGAACGGTACATGAAGGGAGGGCTGCGCGGCAGCGAGCTCCGGGAACTGGAACGCAGCAGGGATGAAATGCGGCACCGGGACTGGTGGCTGAAAAAAATGGCGCGCCAGTTCCAGATAGATTGAACGGGGGGGAGGACATTCCCGTTGTGAGGAATAGTCCGGTGAAGCGGCTGGCTTGATGAAAGGCCGCACGGGGCAGGCAGCGCTCCGGGATTCCATGCAGCCATAAAAAGAGGCTTCCCGGAGAATGGCCTTTCCCGGGAAGCCTTGTATAAATAATAAGGCCAGGAGCATGAAAGCGCCGGGCCTTACTGGAAGTGTGGTGATCAGGAAGAAGCGAATGTTCTTCCCGCAATTTTACCGCTGTTAGCGGCGGTTGCGGCCATAGCCGTTGTTGTCGCGTCTGCCGCCGCCGCCATTGCCACGGTAACCGCCTCCACCGCCGCCGCCTGTGTTGGCCTGCGGTTTGGCTTCATTGACAACCAGGGGGCGACCCTGAAACTCATTTCCGTTCAGGGCGGAAATGGCATCGTTCATGGAATCGGTGGAATCCATGGTGACGAATGCGAAACCTCTGGGCCTTCCGGATTCACGGTCGGTTGGAATGAATACTTCAGTCACTTCGCCATGGGAACCAAACAAATCCCTCAGGTCCTGTTCGGTGGAATTGAAGGACAAATTCCCTACGTACATTTTTGTGTTCATATGATCAAAAGACAAGTGATCTGATTATTCTTAAATGCATTCCCGAAGAGCCGGGATTAGAAGTTAAAATCCGAATACGCAGACACCATTGTCTATAGGACAGAATATCCTCTGGATATTGAAATGCCAAGAATAATATGGCTCATGCCTGATTATTTCAACATCCGGCTTCCATGGATGCCGGGAACCGCAGCCTTTTGAGAAGAAAAATCCCCTCCGTCAGCACAGTTCCGCCGCAATGGCGTCCACGAGCAGTCGGCCGCGGCCTTTCAGGATGAGCCTTTGTTCCGGGGAAATGTCCGCCAGGCCCAGTTCCCGGTATTGTTCCAGCAGGGGGCGGGATTCCGGAAGGATATATTTCAATGGCAGCCCTTCATCCGTCCGGAGCATCAGGGCAATGCGTTCCAGGCGGTAGTCTTCCGCGGTGACGGGTTCCTGTTCGGAGAGGGGGAGGCCGTTTTCCAGCGTGCTGCGTATGTAGGCGTCCGTGTCCCGCGTGTTGGAGTACCGTATGCCGTTGATGGTGCTGACTGCGCCGGGGCCTATGCCCACGTAGTCCTCACCCTTCCAGTACGCCATGTTGTGGGGGGAGCGGCAGCCCTCCCGGGCGTAGTTGGAGGTTTCATAGTGTTGCATGCCTGCCGCTTCCAGCATGTGTTCCGCCAGTTCAAAGTAGGCTGCGTCTTCGTCCGGATCCTGCCTTTTTTCCCCCCGCAGCAGGCTCCGGAAGAATTCCGTGTCTTCCTCATAGGTGAGGTTGTAGGCGGAGACATGGTCCGTTCCGGCACGGACGGCTTCCCTGAGGGTGGCTTCCCAGGTGGAGAGGGTTTGCCCCGGAATGGCGAACATGAGGTCCATGTTGATATGGGGCATTCCCGCGTTTTTCAGCATTTCCACGGAGTGCAGGGCCTGTTCCGGGGTGTGTTCGCGTCCCAGCAGATGCAGAATGCCGGGGTCCAGGGATTGCACGCCCAGGGAGACGCGGTTCATGCCCAGGCTACGCCAGAAGCGCACTTTTTTTTCCGTAAAGGTGGCGGGGTTGGCCTCAAAGGAGAATTCGTCCAGCCTGTCTACGGGCACGAGCCGGTCCAGGGTTTCCATGAGGCGTCCCAGGTGCGTGTCCGAGAGCATGGAAGGCGTTCCCCCCCCAAAGTAGAGCGTGGCCGTTTCCCCCCCGCGGTCCGTGGACAGGGCGGCGGCGCGGGATTCCACCTCCCGCCCCAGCGCACGGATGAAGAGCTTCATGTCCGTGGAGGCCGGCGTGTGCTTGAAGAAGGCGCAGTACGGGCAGATGCGGTGGCAGAAGGGGATGTGGACGTAAAGATGCACGGGGTGCGGCGGGAATCAGCGTCTCCGGCGGCGTCCGGAGGTTCCTTCCCCGTCGCCCTTCTTGTTCTGGGAGAGTTCCAGAATCCTGGCGGAAGAGTCCTTCATCTCCTTCTTGACGCGGGATTTTTCCGTACCGTCGGCCAGGGACATGTAGTTCTTCGTCAGGGCACTGTAGAAGGGGTGAATTTTCGTTTCCTTCTTGTTCTTGGGCTTGTACCTGAACCCGTCCGGGCAGGTGTCCACCATGTTTTTCATCCAGGGGATCAGTTCCTCCTTGGGCAGGGCCAGGCACAGGGCGTCCAGGGAGAAGGACATTTCCTCCTGATCCACGTCCTTGGGAGCGTTCAGGGCATTGTTTTCATCCCGGTAGAAGTTGAGGGCTTTCTTGAAGCCCCTGTCCACGGTCCTCTTGAGCCTGTCCGTGCCCTGGGCCTTGGCATAGGCTATCTGGTAGGCGGCCTGGGGTTCCGGGTAGGAGTTGCGCTTGGACTCGGACTTGAGCCAGGACATGAGGTCCGCCCACTGGAAGGTCTTGTAGTCATGTTCCTGCTTCAGGGCGTTTTCCAGAATCACGGAGCAGAGCACATTGACGTATTCCTTGGCGTGGTTGGCCAGCATTTCCTTGCCGTTTTTGTCCCCGCGGCCTACGGAAGAGACGTATTTGCGCGTTTTCCAGAGCTTTCTGATGCCCATGCCGTCCGGAAGGGCCTCACGTACTTCATCCACCATCTTGGTGGCCCCCATGAGGTCCTGGGGAGCCTGCTTGAAGAGCGTGTACCAGGCTTCCGTGTAGAACGGGTTGGCCTTGAGAACGGTTCTCATGGCGGTCTGCGTGAATTCCCTGGGCAGCGTGCCGGAGGGGTCTTGAGCCTCTTCCGTGGAAGAGTTCGCGCCCGCGAGCTTGTAGATGTTCATGGCGAAGCGGCTGTCGATGAATTTCTCGTAGTCGATGTTCATGGACAGGGCCAGTCCGGACTGGTATTCCGCATTCCCGGTGCGCGGCGCCTTGGAGTCCCGGAAGTACCAGAATCCCGTGGTGGCTTTCAGGGTGTCTACGCTCTGGCCCACGCTCAGCCAGCAGCCGTTGCCGTTGAAGTTGGTGGTCATCAGGTTGCCGTGGCCGGGCTGTCCGGCAGGGGCGGCGGGGATGCCGCGGGCAATCTGGGAGTTGCGGGAGATGAGGGACATGGTGCCGCAAACGCCGCCTTCATGAAGCTTGCGTTCATTGGATTCCCGGGACCATTCCGGATCAGGGTCAAAGCTGAACAGGATGGGCGGCTCCTTGTCGTCATCCATGCGGTAGGGGCCGTACAGCCACAGGCGCGTCGGGCCGCGCTGGCCCATGTAGCGTTCCCACACGCTGTCGCATTCCCGCAGGGGGCGCGTTTCCGAGAGGGCCATCATGGCCGGCCAGGGCGTTCCTTCCAGGGACACGCCGGTCCATTCCACGCGCTTGTGGTCCACGTCCCGCAGCTTGCTGCAGTTTTCATATTTGTCCACCAGGTAGGTGAAGAATTCCACCGGGGTGGGGAACGGGTCCCTCTTGCGCCTCAGCTGGCCGTGGCGGTACAGGTATTCGTGCAGGAAGCCGGCCAGGTTGCCTTCCGTAATGGCGGTGTCCCCTATTTCCGAGACCGTGGGGTATTTGTTGATCCATGCCTGCTTGGGCGTGATTTTCTTGCGGTCCAGGTAGGCTTCCACCTTTTTGTAGCATTCTTCATCCACCGTGCGCGGAGCGTTTCCGTACCAGTTCACAGGGGGCTTGCCGGCGCAGTACAGGTCCGCGGGCGGAGGCATGACGCCGGAGGACCTCAAGCCGTTCAGTTTGCCCAGGGCGTCAATGTAGCGGCCCTGCTGGGTGAGGTCGAAGGCGCCCATGCCGAATTCGCGGCGTCCCACCGCAAAGGCCAGGACGAGCTGGTTGTATTTTTCCGTCATTTCCAGGCCCAGTTCATCAATCATGAAGGCCACATTGGTGGCGACGCTGGGGTCCGGCGGGAAGAACATGGCGAAGACTTCACGGTTGTTCTTAGTGTTTTTCAGCCATTTTTCAAAGTCCGGGGAGAAGGTGCCGCCGCGCTTTTTCACGTAGTCGCGCACGTAGGCTTCCGCGTAAAGGGGGTATTTAGCCAGAAGCTTTTCAGAAAATTTGCCCTTGGAGGCCATGGCTTCCTCCCGCAGCGCCTTTTCCATGGCGATGACTTGCGGGGAGGGGGAAAGATCGGGCGCGACCGGTTCTGGCTCAGGCTCAGGTTCCGGTTCAGGCGCCACGACGATGGGTTCCGGTTCCGGGGCAACCACCACAGGTTCCGGCTTGGGCGGAGCGGGCTTGGGTTTGGGCTTGGGCGGAACCACTACCGGGGGCGCCACGGTTTTGGCGACGGGTTCCTTTTTGTCCTTGAGGATCTGGTAGCCCAGGAAGCCGAAGAGGGCGAGCATTCCGGTAACGATGACCGTGATGACGGGGAAGCCGCCGGAACGCTTTACCTTGGGCAGCGGCGCGCCGGGCGTGACGGCGCCGATTACCGGCTTCCGGAGCTGGGGCTGCTGCGGCTTTTTGGCCGGGCGCAGGGCCTGGGCGTGGGCAACGGCCGGCTGGGGCTGTGCCGGAGCTTGAGCCTGCGGCTGTGCCAGCGGGTAAAGGAAGAGCACGGTACCGAAGCCCCTCAGCTTGCCTTCCGCATTGGCGGAGTACTGGGTTTCAAAGGCTTCCTGCGCCTGGGAGAATTGAGCCCGGTTTTCCGGGGCCGCGGACAATTCCCCGGTAGCCAGGTCACGGGTGACGAGGCCCTGGGGGCAGAATTCACGTATCAGGACGGCCTGGCCTTCCGGGGAGATGGCCTGGTACAGGTTATAATCCGGACCGCTTTCTACAAGCGCCGTGATTCTATAGCCGCCTATGTTGAAATGGGACGGAAGGGCAGGGGTTTGAGGTACTGTCATGACGAATCAAAAGATCAAAGACTCATTTATTTAAGGAGGTCCGGAGCCTTTTGTCAATTCCGGAGTGCGGAAGCTGTGCCATGGCGTCCGCATAGCGCGGGCACCCGTCTGGAAGAAGGGGAAAACCTCGTTTCAAGGAAGCCGGAAGAGGGCCTTTTTCTCCCTGCGAGCAGGGAGCCGCCGGGAAGGGCTAGCGGATGGTGACCTTGGTTCCGAGAGGTGTGTGTTCAAAGAACGTCTTGGCCATGTCTGCCGGGAGACGCACGCAACCGTGGCTGACCGGGTATCCGGTGACAAAGCCCACGTGCATGCCGTAGCCGCCCGTAATCCGCATCCAGTAGGGCATGGGGGCGGGGTCGAAGTAGGTTCCTGCGGGCGCGCCGCCGGCCCTGGCGTTATAGTCCCCGTTGACGACGGCACCGGTGGATTTGCTGCGCAGAACGCCGTACGTGCCGGATTTGTAGTTGGCGTCCTTCTGGATAATCTTGTAGGTTCCCCTGGGCGTGCCGAAGCCTTCCTTGCCGGAGGACATGGGAGAGACGCCCACCAGCGTGGCCCCTACGTAGTAGAAGACTTTCTGCTGCTTGAGGTCAATAATGATGTGCTTTTCCCCCTGAATGCCCGAAGGCAGGTCCCAGTATCCCTGGCCCAGGCGGGCTTCCGGCGGCAGGTCCGTGTTCACGCCGGAGGTGGCGCCCACGCCGGACAGGTAGCTGTCCTGGCTGGACGCGCCCTGGATTTTCCCGGCGATTTTATCAAACAGGGGGGGCCTTCCATATGGATTGCAGGAAACGAGAATGGAACTGATAGAAGCTAATGCCAGTATGCCGGGTTTCATGGGAACGGGAGAATGACAGGCAGGTTATGGAGCCTGTCCGCCCTTTTGTCAAGATTTGCATGCTGTTATCCGTTGCTTATTCCGGGGGTATCTGTTATACACGGCGCAACCACCTCATCCATCCATATCTCCATGAGTGAACAATACGACCTTCTGAAAAGCATTCTTCTGGAAAAATCCGTGCGCACGGGAACCTTTACGCTGGCTTCCGGCAAGGTGTCAGACCTGTATGTGGACTGCCGCATGACCGCCCTGGACCCCGTGGGGGCCACGCTGGTGGGCGCGCTGGGCTGGAAGCTGGTGCAGGAGGAGATTCTGCCCCGTTTCCCGGAGGTGGCGGCCATTGGCGGAATGACCATGGGCGCAGACCCCATTTCCCTGGCCGTCGGCATGACCAGCGCTCTGGAAGGGGCTGAAAAGAAGCTCCAGGTGTTTACCGTGCGCAAGGAGCCGAAGGACCATGGCCGGGGACGCCGCATTGAGGGCAATTTCCAGGCCGGGGATACCGTGGTGGTGGTGGATGACGTCATTACGACGGGCGGCTCCACCCTGAAGGCGATTGACGCCATTGAGGCGGAAGGGGGCAAGGTAGCCGCCGCCCTGGTGCTGCTGGACCGCGAGGAAGGCGGCCGCCAGGCGATTGAGGAACGCGGCATTCCCGTTTATCCCCTGTACACCAGGACGTCCCTGCTGGGCAAATAATTTTTTTCCGTTCATGCTCCCCGCCCTGATCGGCATAAGCGGCCATGAAGTGGGCGCGGAAGAGGAGGCGGCCATCCTGCGTTTGCAGCCGGCCGGCTTCATCCTGTTTTCCCGGAATGTGGATTCCGTGGAGCAGGTGCGCAGCCTGACGGAAACGTTGCGGAAGCTCTGCCGCCACCATCCCGTCATTGCCGTGGACCAGGAGGGGGGCAGGGTTGTGCGCACCGCTTCCCTGGGCCTGAATTTGCCTTCTCCCGCTTCTCTGGCGCGGAGCGGCGGTTTTAACGGCATTGTGGAACTGGGCGCGGTGACGGCGATGGCGCTCCGGTACCTGGGGGTGAACCTGAATTTTGCCCCGGTACTGGATATTTGCCATGACCCGTCCGCGGCCAATGCGCTGCCCGGCCGCTGCTGGGGAGACAATCCCCAGGACGTGATTTCGCGCGGAGGCGTTTATTCCTCCAACCTGCGCCGGGGCGGCGTGCAAAGCTGCGGCAAGCATTTTCCCGGCATGGGGCGCGCCCAGGCGGACCCCCATTTCAGCCTTCCCGTGGTTGACCTGGATGAACGTGAGTTGTTCAAGACGGACCTGCTGCCCTTTCTGGCCCTGTGTCCGGAGCTTTCCTCCATCATGTCCGCCCATATCATGCTGCCGCAGATTGATCCCGATTATCCCGCCACCCTGTCCGAACGGGTGATCAGGGGGCTTCTGCGGGACAGGCTCGGCTTCCGGGGAGTGGTGTTTACGGATGATTTGTGCATGGGGGCGATTGCGGCGCGGCATGCTCCGGATGAAGCCGCCCTGCTTTCCCTGAAGGCCGGGTGCGATCTTCCCCTGATTTGCCATGACCCCCTCTCCTGGCTGGACGGCGTGGCTTCCCGCCTGGAAGGCCTGGACGCCTATGACCGGGATGATTCCTTCAAGCGGGTGGAGAAGCTGAGCGATTCCCTGTGCTTCCCGTTCCCGGAAAAGGCAGGACTGTGGGATTCCTGCCTGCGCCGCGCGGAGGCCTTGTGCCGCCTGGCGGAAGGGGAGGCGGATGAAGAGTCGCCTTCCTCTCCGGTTCAGAAGTATTGACGCGAATGCCGATGACGGCCTTATGCCGAAAGTGCGCCGGGAATGAAGCCGGGAGCTTTATCCCCGTGACAGGGGGAGGAAGGGAGTGTTTAAAGTCTGCTCCTTTTGCGGCGAGTCAACAGGATGGCCGTTCCAACCAGGCTCAGCGCGGCTGTAGCCGGTTCCGGCACGAGGTGGTTGTATTTGCTTGATGAATAGACTTTGACGTAGTCGATGTCGAACGCGGCTCCGGAGTTGGCCAGCGTATTCTGGTCAATTCCTTTATTAACCCCTGCATTTTCTACCCAGTTGCCTCCGATCTGCTGGTCGATGATCAGGTAAAATTCGTTTCCGTCTTTGTCAAAAGGCCAGTTTGCATTATTGGGCTTTTTAAAGGAGCCGGTTTCCTTTCCGTCCACATAAAAGGTGATGCCTTCTTCCGTCCATTCCATTCCGTAGGTGTGCCAGTTTGTTTTTTCAGCGCCGTCGCTCCAGCCGGGGGTGACCCCCTGGGATTTGTCTTGGTTTGGAACGCCGTTTTCAGACCAGTGGATCGTCTGGTAGACACGTCCTTCGTAATTCAAATGTTCCATGATGTCAATTTCCCCTCCTGCCGGCCATCCGATGCTGTCGGATTTGGGCATCATCCAGATAGCAGGCCAGACGCCCTGCACGCAATCGAATCTGGCGCGAACTTCTACGTAGCCGTATTGGAATTGGAAGGTTTTCAGAGAGTACACTCCTCCGCAGGCATAGGTCTGGGCTGGGGCGGTCTGATTGGTCTGGGTGGTGTAGTCTCCGTATTTTCCCCACAGGGTCATGGCGGAATTGCCGTCCTGTTCCCGGAATTCCACAAGGCTTTCGTCCTGGGATTGGTATTTGCGCCAATCCGGGGCGTTATGGTTTACGTAATCGATACGGCTCCAGTTGCGGGCATTCAGGGAGGGGCCGTCAAAGTCGTCTTCAAAAACAAGTTCCCAGTCTTTGCCGGAGACCCACGGGGTTGCCGCCAGGGCAGGCGGCCCGGCAAGGGAAACGATGGGGAAAAGAAGAAGGAGCGTTGTTCTGATGGACATAACAGGGAGGGGTGGGACAGGAGGAAGAGGCGTCAATGGCCAAGAACCGGGCCTGCAGCCCGAATATCGTGTAAGGGGGCTTTTCCTCGCTGGAGAGGTAGAGCCCCTTTTCTTCACAGGGGCATGCCCCTGTGAAGATTTCTTTATGGCAAGGATTGGTTTGTCATTGCAAGTTGGTTGTGGAAGGCTGCCCAATGTTAACGCGCAACGTTTCTGGCGGAATCCGCCTTGTACACGTGCAGTTCCGCCAGGCGGACCTTGCCCCCCTTCTGGAAGAGCTTGACGCGCAGCCTGTTGGTGGTGATAGGCTCAAACGTCCTCATGCACTTGATAAAGCCGTTGCCGGGGAGCTGGAGCATGCGCAGCACCTCTGGCTCATTGGCGTACATGGCTTTCTGCGCATCGCTGACGCCGGCGGTAGCGGCTCCCAGGGAACCCCAGTGGATGGGAATCCACTTGCCGCCCTTGTTGGCTTCAATGACGAGGCGGTTGTACCCCTTTTCAATCTTGATGTCCACGGCGCGCAGGGAGGCGGCGTTTTTCAGGGAGAGTTCCAGCACCAGGGGATCGTCTTCCGTGGGGGAGGCGTCCAGTTCCTCGATGGTGGTGGCGTCCCGGTCCAGCAGCTTGGCGGTGTCCACATGGCCTCCGGTGGAGGCTTTCAGCTTGTAGTCCGTGACTTCCTCCGTGGCGCTGCCCAGCAGCTTCAGTTCTCGCACGCGGCATTCCAGGCCGTGCCAGTCCGTGGAAACGCGGAACAGGCAGCGGGAGCCTTGCGTCAGGCAAGAGTCGTTCGGGGAGACCCAGGTTTTCTCCTTCTTCTTGTCGGTTTCATCGTACACCTCTATCTGGTTGCCCTGGGAGGCTGCGGAGATGTAGGTGCCGTCCGGCAGGTGGAAGGAGCAGCCCCAGTTGCCGTGGTCGCGGATCAGGATGCCCGGCACCCACAGGTGGTTGCAGTTGGTGACCGGGTGGGCTTTTTCCCCGCAGCCCACTTCAAAGCCGCCTACGGCGATGGGGCGGTCATATTCCACGTCCAGGTCGTTCACGCGCCATTTGATTTTGGCGCTCATTTTCTGCACGCCCGGCTGGGTGGGGCCGCTGAGCTCCTTCTTGTAGGAGTACACGTTCCACTGGCCGCCGAATTTGGAGTCGGGGGTCCAGGAAATGGTTTCCATGGGGGAGAAGGTGGTGGCGTCACTGAATTGGACGGTGCCGGCAAAGTCGTACTTGTAGGCGGAATTGGCCTTTCCTTCCAGTTCCTTGTCGCGGTGAAGGCCCAGGGCGCGGCCCCCCAGCGGCTGCTGGACGTCCACGTTCAGGGAGTATTCCCCGGGCTGGGGCTTGTCGTCCTTCCGCTTGGGTTCAAAGAAGATGCGCACGTCCATGCCCAGGATCATTTCCGCACAGGTGGCCTTGGTGAGCTGGTCCAGGCCGGGAATGGCCATGATGGCCTTGGCGACGGGAAGGGCCCGGGCATTGACGACGCTCATGAGCTTGAAGCGGCAGCCCTGTTCCACGGGGATGTTTTTCAGTTCCCGGATGGCGGATTTCAGGGAGCCGGGAGCCTTGGCGCCCAGCGCGGCGCTGACCATGGACCAGTTGCGCACATAGGTGTTCAGGAAGCGGGATTCCGTGTCAATGATGGGGGGAACCTTCCGGAAGGATTTGGCCTGGAATTCCGGCTTGCCCGTGATCGCCAGGTTCTGGCGTTCCGCGCACAGCGCCGTGATCCAGACGCTGGTGCGGATGTAGGTGCCGATGACCGGGTCTGCCGTCATCAGTTCCAGGCGGTTGGGGTTTTGCATCATGCCGCCGTCAAACGGGCGCAGGAGCGTCAGCTTCCAGCGGAACGCCTCCATGTTCTTGTAGTAGACTTCCGGGTTCGTCCGCCAGTAGGCGGGAAGGGCCCACATGATGGAGAGCGTCTCGGAGGAGTGGCCCTGGTCGCAGCCGCCGATGGGGCCTTCCCCGTACATGATGCGGCTGTTTTTAGTGTAGAGTTCCGGTCCCCCGCAGATGAGGGAGGCGATGTAGTACGGGCCGTGGCGGCCGGAGTAGGTGCCCCCGCATTCGCGGTTGGGTTCAAAGGTGAAGGCCTCCGTCATGCGGCCGTACGGGCCCATGCCGGTGGGGCAGATGGACTGGGCGTGGTCCATCATCTTGTCCAGCACGTCGTCTTCCGTGCGCGCCGGGGTCTTGCTGGCCAGCGCCAGGAACAGGCACATGTGGGAGCCGCCGATGCTGACGCCCGTGCCCGCATAGCCGGGGTGGATGCCGTGGCCGGTGACGAAGTCCCCGTAAAGAACCTCGTTTTTCATGCGCTGCACGCCGTTGCGGATGGCCGGCAGAACGGAGTTGTCCCGGTAGCGCAGCCAGTATTCGCACAGGAAGATGCCCGCGGAGGCCTGGGGGACGGCCCACCAGCACTGGGAGCCGGAGAAGGCGATGTACTGAGCCGCCTTTTTAATGACGGGATCATATTTCGGGTTGCCCGTGGCCATCAGGGCCAGCCCGGCCCAGCCCGTGTCGTAGTGGTTGCCGCAGTAGCCGCCCGGGCGTTCCCAGGAGCCGTCCTCGCGCTGCTGGGCCGCCAGCCATTCGCTCATCATGTGGACCACGGCCTTGCTCTTGGCGCAGTTTTTCGGGAAGCCGAGAGCGTAGCTTCCCAGCTGGGGAATCTTGAACGTGACGTTTTTCACGTATTTCTTCACGGAGTCCGGCAGGGTGGCGGAACCGCCCACATGGACAGCCACACCTACGGAGGCCGCCCCTCCGGGCGTTCCGGTGCCTTTCAGCTTCCAGTCTCCCTTGGGAATGTCAAAGACCAGGGAGGAGACGGCGTGAGCCAGCCACACCTTGCGCTCGGGGTCATATTTGGCCGCGCCGTAGCCCACGCTGTATTGCAGGGGCTTGAGCTTGGTCAGCGGAACGGGGCCGCCGGGGCCTTCCAGCCTCAGGTCCGACCATTCGAAGCCGTCGCTGCCGATGCCGTTGCCGCCGTCATCCACATGAAGGCGCACCTGCTGGCCTCCCTTCACCGGAATGGAGAGGGAGACGGGCTTTTTGGCCCGTTCCTCCCGGAAGACTTCCTTCCAGAGCGGCTGGATGCCCTGGATTTTCTCCACATTTTCCGCAGGAATGAGGTTCAGGGTGATTTTTCCGGCGCCTTCCGCCTTGTCCACCAGCAGGCCCGCGTGCATGTCCAGGCCGCGCCTGTCCTGGTGCTGGTAGGGACCGTAAAGCACATCCAGGCTTTGGGCCGTCTTGAAGGGCTGGCCGTCAATGCCCAGGATCAGGTCGCCCTCCTTCACGTATTTTTCAGCAGGGGAGCCTTCAATCACCTGGGTGACCATGTAGAGGTTCGCCACGGGTTCCCCATTGGGGTCCAGCAGGGTTTTTGGGAAAAAGCCCCGGAAGTTCGTGTCCGGCCAGGAGGCGTCCAGGCCGCGGGCGCGGAAGCCCAGAGGGCCGAAGGTGGTGATCCAGCCCTTGGCCACTTCCTCGGAGTTGCCGAACCAGCTCGTGTACAGGTTGGCGTACTGCTTCCTCCACTGGTTCAGCGTCATGGCCTTGGCGAATTTTTTCACGTAGGCGTTGACGTCCCCCATGTTGGTGGTCTGCCTGGCGGCTTTTCCGCGCGGACGGCCGGGGGAGGCGGGTTTGACGGCAGCTTGTGCCGCCAGGGCCGGAGCATCCTTCTGTTTGGTGGGAGTTTCCGGTTCCGGCTGTTCCGCAGACGTGGCGTCGTCTGCCGGAGCGTCCGCCTCTCCGGCAGGCTGTTCAGGTTCGGGAGCAGGTTCTTCCGCGGGAGTGGCGGAGCCGTCTTCGTCCTGTTCCTCAGGGGCACTGGCGGACGGCGTTTCTTCCGGCTGTTCCGCTGCTCCACCCGGGGGGGCCTCCGCGGCGGCGCTTTCCTGTTCAAAGGGGTCTTCCACTTCCGCAGCAGGCAGGGCGGCTTTCTTTTCCGGTTTGGGTGCTTCCTTCTTCTCTTTTTTGGGCTGCGTACTGGACGGTTCCTGCGGGGCGGCGGAGTCCTCCGCAGGCTTCTGCGTGTAGTAATAAGCGGCGCAGGCGCCTCCCAGCAGAATCAGGATAAGGATCCAGATGCCGGCGGAGCTTTTCTTTTTCCGGGGCTGGGAAAGGGGTACCGCATGGACGGGGGGCGCTCCTGCTGCGGGAGTGGCCAGGGTTCTCTGGTCGCGCTGGAGGGGCTCCACGGGAGTAGCCGGAAGCGGGGACTGCTCCGCGGCGGGATGAACGCCGGGCAGGGCATAAACCAGGTACATGGTGCCCAGGGCGGGAATTTCCCCCAGGGAGCCGGTGCGGAACTGGGCTTCAAAATCGTTTTTCAGCGGAAGGACTTCCTGTTCGATGTCCGTAGTTTCCGGATAACGCAGTTTTCCGCTTTCCGGATCGCGCACGGCAAGGCCCTGCGGACAGAATTCACGGACCAGGTATTGCACGTGGTTGGCGTCCGACGCGTAATAGACATGGCAGAGGGCATCCGTCTGCTTCAGTGACTGGATAAGGTAGCCGTTGATATTAAATCCGGAAGGCAGTGGGGGAGTGGTTTCCATGGTCAGGAGGCAATTGATAATCCAGCTACTTATTACCACATCCGGAGAGCTCTTTCAATGTAAAAGGGCGCTTTCCGGCTGCGGCGTGTGACGCGATTAATTGATTATTTACTTGAATACATGGCTATTATGTGGTGCAAGCAAGGCTCGATTTTTTGTTTTTTTCATTACGATCATGAGTTCCGACATTAGATTAGATGCCTTGCAGTACCATTCCCAGCCCCGCCCCGGCAAGGTGGAAACGCTGCCCTGCAAGCCCTGCTTTTCGCAACGGGATTTGACGCTTGCCTATTCTCCGGGCGTAGCCGAACCCTGCCTCCGCATCAAGGAGGATCCTTCCCAGAGCGCCCTGTACACAGGACGCTCCAACCTGGTGGGCGTGGTGACCAACGGCACCGCCGTTCTGGGCCTGGGCAACATCGGTCCGGATGCGGCCAAGCCGGTGATGGAAGGCAAGGGCGTTCTGTTCAAGGTGTTCGCGGACATTGACGTTTTTGACATTGAATTGAACGTCAAGGAGCCGGAAAAACTGATCGAGGTTATCAAGACCATGGAGCCCACCTTCGGCGCCATCAACCTGGAAGACATCAAGGCCCCGGAATGCTTCATGGTGGAGGAACGCCTCCGCGAGGAAATGAACATCCCCGTGTTCCATGACGACCAGCACGGAACGGCCGTCATCTCCGGCGCCGCCCTGCTGAACGCCGCAGAACTGACGGGCCGCAAGCTGGAAGACATGAAGGTGGTCGTCGTAGGGGCCGGGGCCGCGGGCATTTCCTGCGCCAAGTTTTACATGACGCTGGGCGTCCGCCGCGAACATATCTACATGTTTGACTCCAAGGGGCTGATTCATACCGGGCGCATCGACCTGCACGCCACGAAGGCCCAGTTCTCCCAGTCGGAGGACTGCTCACTGGATGAAGCCCTCACCGGGGCGGACGTGTTCCTGGGGCTTTCCACCAAGGGGCTGCTCACGCAGGACATGGTGAAGCTCATGGCTCCTTCCCCCATCATCTTCGCCTGCGCTAATCCGGATCCGGAAATTACGTACCAGGACGCCAAGAAGGCGCGCCCGGACTGCATCATGGGTTCCGGCCGTTCCGACTGGCCCAACCAGGTGAACAACGTCTCCTGCTTCCCCTTCATTTTCCGCGCCGCCCTGGACGTGCACGCTTCCGTCATCAATGAACAGATGAAGATTGCCGCCGCCCGGGCGTTGGCGGATCTGGCGAAGGAACCCGTTCCGCAGGAGGTGGTTGACCTGTACGGGGGCGCTCCCCTCAGCTTCGGCATCGATTACGTGATTCCCAAGCCCATCGATCCCCGCATCATTGAATGGGAATGCCCGGCAGTGGCCCAGGCGGCCATGATTTCCGGCGTGGCCCAGTCCCCCATCCGAGACATGGAGGCTTACACGCTTGAACTGCGCAAGCGCATTGCCGCCGCCCGGGAGCGCGTTTCCGGCGTAGTGCGCAGTTATTTGTAAACGGCTCCGGCGTAAAGCCGGAAAATCCATGCCGCCGTGGTACGCGCCCGGCGGCTGCATTTGGCCGGGGGAGGTCCGTTCCCCCGGTTTTTTATGCCGGGTAGCGGTGAGGCGGTGTTGAGCCCTTCATTTGGAAAGATGCCTTCAGGGGGGGAATGCCTCCGGCCTCTGCCGCTTCCGGATGAATAGGCGGTTGAAGGACGCACTGGCTTTTCCAATGTTCATTCGTCCGCGCTCCGTTTTTTCAGTTGCCGCAAGGGGTTGCGGCTCTCCATCCGGCTGATGGGAGGGAGGGGGGCGTTGGGCGGAACGGTTCAGTGCTTAGCCAGCGCGTTTCTGACCTGTTCCGTCTGTTCCCGGTCCGGGATGAGTTCCGCGAGAACCTGGCTGTTTTCCTCCAGGGCGTCAAGCTGGTCGAAATCTTCCGCCGTGCGGATGGCTAGGTAGCGCATGCCCCATTGTTCCGCAATGGCCTTGAAGGAGTAGGCGTGGGGCTGCACAAGCAGGTTACGCATGGCTTCCGAATGGCTGGCCGCTCCGGGCAGGGCGCGGAAGATGCCGCCCCCGCCGTTGTTGATGACGCCGAGCACGCGGGTTCCCGTGTCCAGCTGGGGAAGGAGGGCCAGGGCGTTGGAATCGTACATGGCGGTCAGGTCCCCCACGAGGGCCCAGGAACGGGAACACCGGGCGGAGACCCCCAGAAAGCCGGAGATTTGCCCGTCAATGCCGTTGGCCCCGCGGTTGGCGCGGACGTTTTCCGTGGGGACGGCCATCTGGGCGAAGCTGTTCCAGTACCGCACGGGCATGGAGTTGCCCAGGTAAATGCAGTCGCCGTCCGCGGCAAAGCAGGAGAAGGCGCGCACCATGGCCTGCTCGCTGTCCGGGCAGGTGATGAGCAGTTCCTCCATCAGGGCCTTTCTGCGCTTGTTCATGGCGCGCAGGCCGTTGACGTCCCCCACGGGGTCCACGTCGCCCAGAGCGTGCAGAATGGCTTCTAGGTCTCCGGTGACGACGGCGGAGGGCCGGGCCAGCCCGGAGAATCCGGTGCGGGTGACGGAGAAGACTTCCGTGGAAGGGATGTCCTCCAGGTCGCGCCAGAAGCGGGCCACGGGCACGTCCCCTATTCTGAGCAGGATGGCGGGCGGGTTTTCCCTCAGCAGGGCGTCCGCATCCGTCAGGGCCAGATGGGCCAGTTCCTCCCGGAGGCCGGAGGTGGCGTCCGCCACCACGGGGGCTTTCAGTTCATTCGCGAGCCACAGGGCAGGGGCCTGCTCCGTGGGGTCCAGTCCGCCGAGCATGACCACCAGCCCGCCGCGCGATTTGAAGCGCAGGGCTTGGGCCAGTTCCGCCAGGGAACCGCGGAATTCGCTGTCTTCCGGCGGTTCCGCCGGGTAAAGGTCGCAGTTGCCGGGATTCCAGGCGGGGTCCGGGTCCGGCAGGCAGACGTTGATGTGCAGGGGAGAGGCGTAATCCCAGTCTTCCAGAATGTCTTCCGGCAGGCTGTCCGGCGTTTCCAGATCAATCGTGGGCGCGTAAATGCCGAACAGGTCCGCCTGTTCGATGGCCTGCGGAGCGGCGGAGCCGCGGTAGTCCGCCGGGCGGTCCGCGGTGAGCAGGAGCAGGGGCCGGCGCTGGTAGTAAGCCTCCACCACGGCGGGGAGCAGTTCCGCCGCCGCCGTGCCGGACGTGGTGACCACGGCTACGGGAAGCCCCATGTCCTGAATGCGTCCCAGGGCAAAGAACGCGGCGGACCGTTCGTCAAAGTGGGTCCATTTCACCAGGTCCTCCGCGGCGGCCAGCACCTGGAGCAGCGCCATGTTGCGCGCGCCGGGGCAGACCACCCATTCACAGATGCCGCCCAGGCAGCACTGGGCCAGCAGGGATTTGACGAAGGATGCGGAGGCACTCACGGGAATCAGCCTTGTTTTTTGGCCGTCCTGGCCGCTTTTTCAGCCAGTTTGGCCTTTTCCTCTTCCGAGAGAATGCGGGGGAAGACGGGGGCCGGGTTATTGATGCGGTGCCCGGAGGGGAGGATTCCCCAGGCCAGCGTATCCGGCGTGCGGCCCCGGAACAGGTCCGCGGCGTTGAGCTGGTCCAGGATGCGGGCGGAAGCGTCCGGCAGGACGCAGCCGATGAGGTAGCCCGTCTGGGCGCAGCATTCCAGCAGGTGGCGCAGCACGCAGCGGAGGCGCGGCGCGGCGGCCTCATCCTTGGCAAGCTGCCAGGGCTGCTGCTGTTCAATGTACGCGTTGCAGGCGGAAACCTGGGCGTTCAGGGCCGCCAGGGCGTCGGAGACCATGTTGTCGTCCATGTATTTGGAGAACAGGGTGACGGCCTGGTCCATGGTGACGCGCAGGGCCTTGGAGGCTTCGTCATCGTATTCCTCCGCATCGGAGATGACGGAATCGCAGTAGCGGCGCGTCATGTTGATGGAACGGTTGCACAGGTTGCCGAGGTCATTGGCCAGCTCCGTGTTGTACAGCATGACCAGGCGGTCCGCGTCAAAGTTGGCGTCCTTTCCGGTGGTGATGTCTCGCACCAGGTAATAGCGCACGGGTTCCGGGCCGAACTGTTCCGCCAGCAGGTTGGGGTCCACCACGTTGCCGATGGATTTGGACATTTTTTCCCCGTTGATGTTCCACCAGCCGTGGACGAGCAGGGTGGGCATTTCCTCGTCGGAGAAGCCCATGGCATGCAGCATGGCGGGCCAGTACACGCCGTGGGCGGGCACCAGGATGTCCTTGCCGATCACTTCGCAGTCCGCGGGCCAGAGCTTGGAGAATTCCGGCAGCCCGCTGTCCGGTTCCGCCAGGTAACCGGCGAAGGAGACGTAGTTGATGAGAGCGTCAAACCAGACGTAAGTCACGAATTCCGGGTCAAACGGAAGTTCTATTCCCCAGGAAAGGCGGCTCTTGGGGCGGGAAATGCAGAGGTCCGAGTCAAAGTCAATGGCATTGAGCACCTCCGCCTTGCGGAAGGCCGGAAGAACGAAGCCGCTGCTCTTTTCCACGAACTTCTTCATCCACTCCACATGGTCGGTCAGGCGGAAGTACCAGTTTTCTTCCTCCAGTTCCACCACTTCCCCCCATTCCGGGCCGAAGCTGCCTTCCGCGTCCCTCTCCTTGTCCGTCAGGAATTGTTCCTGGCGCACGGAGTAGAATCCCTTGTAGGATTTTTTGTAAAGCTGTCCCCTGTCCTTCAGGTTCGTCAGGATTTTCTGCACGCAGGCCTTGTGGCGCGGGTCCGTGGTGGAGGCCCACCCGTCATTGCTGATGCCCAGGCGTTCCCACAGGGCCAGGAATTTGGCTGTGATGTTGTCCACATGCTCCTGCGGCGTAATGCCCAGTTTTTCCGCCGTCTGCTGTACTTTTTGCCCATGCTGGTCCACCCCGGTCAGGAAATAGACTTCCTCCCCCTTCATCCGGTGCCAGCGCGCGAGAACGTCCGCAAGGACTTTTTCATAGGCGTGCCCGATGTGGGGCGGTCCGTTGGTGTAGTCAATGGCCGTGGTGATATAGTACATGCGGGGAACGATACTCCTTTCCTTCCGTTTTGCAAGCAAAGTCATGGCGGCGTCCAGCGAGTATTTTTAAAAGCATGGAATGGTAGAATAAGGAGTTGCAATGAAGGAAGAAGGCGCACGGAAGTTCCTTTCCATGGAGTCCGGCGGCCTCTTTCTTTCTTGACATCCTGCATTCCGGACAGCGTGGAACGCGTCCCATGAAGATTCTGCGTCTTGGCGCTTTTCCCGGCGACGCATTCATGAGCGCTTGAATGGCATTGACCAGATGCAGCTGGAGGTCTGGATGAAGCGGATGACGATTCTTCCGCACTAGTTGGCCACCCAGGGAATGGCTGCATTTTCCCCATGGAACGTAGCCGGAAGCCCAATGAGCCTGAATGTCCGTGGTGTTTTACAGGGTAAGCGCCTCCTTCTCACATTTTTCTGGAAGGTCAGTCTTGTTGATTATAGAAAACATGTCGTTGATCATGTGATGATAGAGGGCTGCATTTTGGCGTATGATAGGGATAATGATCGTATGCAGCCCTTGGCAGGATTCCGGAGATGACGGTTCATAGATGTAGTGTTTGCAAAGATATGAATTAAGTCTTTCCGTACATTCCCTGTCGTGGTTCCAGTTCGGCGAACTTCCATAAAATGCAAATCCGCGAACTTTCAATGACAAGCGGCTGATTTCCTCGAAAATATCCGCAGGATCGCCCCATCGCAACAGAACGCTGCTATAAGGCGGCAGGTTGCACGTTTCTATGTTTTCCCAGGACCATAACGGCCCTTTTCTAAGGTCGGCTGTTTTGCGATTCGCCACCCAAGGGCATCCCCATACTCCAAATGATAGCTCAGGGAATTTTTTAGATAAGCGAAAGGCCAAATACACGGCTGCCAGGCAATCTTTACACAATCCCGCAAGAAGGACTGATTTCAGGCATGGCATCTGCCTGATACGCTCAGACACATCCTGATACATTTCCTGAAAATGAAGAAGCATGTCCCATTGCAGGTAACGGATGTTTATGGTCGGTCTGTGGTCATCCGTTAAGAGAAAGTGTTTTCCCGGACGGTCGAATGGGTTGATAATAAGTTCTTCTGCATTTACGTTTTCTGGGGTGATGGAATCCGTGCACTCGTAGAAGGTAAAATGATAAATATCGGCGGAACGCCGGATAAACCGTTCCTTTCCCCAATCATCCCATTTCAGTACCAGTTTTTCTCCATCGTGGTAGAGTACGGTCGCGTGGTCCTTGCGGTGAAGCCGGCATCCGCGGCTATGGGTGATCCGGAATTCGTCGTTCCATTGGGGATGGCTGATCGTGATGGTCCTCCCCGGTTGGGAAAGGACTGGGACGTTATTGTAGATAATGTTTCCGGAACCGGGAGGGCGTCCCTCATTGCACATGTTCTTGCAGGATGGAATTCGGAGAGGCGTTCCCGTTCCCGGCCCTTCTTGCAACACGGAACATGCTGCGGCAGGTGTTTGATGGGGTGATGCGTTCATCATAAAATGAATAGGTAATTTCATTATGAAGAAATAATCAATAACACCCCCTTTCTTCATTCAGCAACAGATAATTTTGGAAGTAAAACCCATGCAATACATGCCACCTGAAAAGGATAGCGCAGCGTTTTGCTCCTCAAATTATTTTTAAAAGAGATAATACCGGCTTTCAATAGAGTTCCAGGCACGGTGATTCCTGTTTTTCCCTTTTATTTCTTAGCGCACGGAAGAACCGTTTTTTATCATCCCGGCGTTTATTCCTCCACAGGGTATCCATGGATTCCCTCCCCCTTTCTTTTTAACAGGGCGGCTCCGGGGTGAGGGTCCATTCCTCCTGTGGTGGAAAATGATCTTGCTGCTTTCCGGGAAGACTTCAGGAGGAAATATTTCAAGGAGAGAGGAACGCTCCGGGGCAGGAGAACCGGCGAGCTACGGCAAAGTTCATCAGTACCTGTTTCCAGGCAGGAAACATGCACCGCAGGAAAACAAAAAATGTTTTGATCCTATGCCTGATGCTGATGGAAGCCACGGTTCTTATAAGCCGCTTCCAGCTGGTTGAGCGCCCGTTCCAGGATGGAGCGCGGGCAGCCCGCGTTCAGGCGCATGAAGCCTTCCCCTTCCTTGCCGAAGATGGATCCGTCATTCAGGGCCAGGCGCGCTCCGTCCACAAAGAATTCCGCCAGTTCCTTCTGAGGCAGGTTCAGTTCCCGGCAGTCCAGGAAAACCAGGTAGGAGGCGTCCGGAAGCATGGCCTTGATTTTAGGCATGCGGCGGCGCAGTTCCCGGTCAATGTAGCGGATGTTTTCCTGGATGTAGTCCAGTGCCTGCTTGAGCCATTCCTCCCCTTCCGGGCCGGAGTAGGCGCTGATGAACCCTTCGTAGGCAAAGACATGGCCTTCCGCCAGTTCCCTGCCGCTGACGAAGCTCTGGTATTTCCCGAAGAGGGCCGGATTCTGGCAGATCAGGTAGGAGCTTCCCAGTCCGGGCACGTTGAAGGCCTTGCTGGGCGCCATGTACGTGACGGAGTTCATGCGCGCCTGTTCGGAGACGGTGGCGAATACGGTGTGCCTGTGGCCAGGAAGGGCCAGGTCCGCATGGATTTCGTCAGAGACGACCAGCGTGCCGCTTTCCGCGCAGATTTCCGCCACGCGGCGCAGTTCCTCCGGGCTCCACACGCGGCCGCCGGGGTTGTGGGGGTTGCACAGGATGAACATGCGGCAGCCGCGCACGGCCTCCCGCATGTGGTCAACGTCCATGCGGTAGCGCCCATTTTCCAGAAGGAGGGGGTTGTTCACGATTTCCCGTCCGTTTTCCCGGATAATCATGGCAAAGGGATGGTACACCGGAGGCTGGATCATGATTTTATCCCCCGGTTCCGTGAAGCACTGGATGGCGCTGGAAATGCCGGGAACAATGCCCGGGGCAAAGCCGATTTCCGAGGCGCGCACCTCCCAGCCGTGGCGGCGGCCCACCCAGTTCCGGATGGCGTCAAAGAAGGCGCGGGGCTTGACGGTATAGCCCAGTATTTCATGTTCGCAGCGGCGGCGGATGGCCTCCATGATGAAGGGGGGCGTTTTGAAGTCCATGTCCGCCACCCACAGGGGGATCAGGTCATCCCGGCCCCAGCGGGGCAGCAGGGCTTCATATTTCAGGGCGCCGGTGCCGCGGCGGTCGATTATTTCGTCAAAGTCGTACTGCATGGAATGGTCTGTCTGCGCGGGCAAAGGTCAGGAAAGCGGGGTAACGCCCTTTTTCAGGATGATGTTGCCGTATTTGGCGGTTTCACCGGTAATGACGACGGCATAGGCCTTTTTGGCGCGTTCATAGAAGGCGTAGCGCTCCATTTGTTCAATGTCCCCGTCATAGTTCAGCGCCTTGCGGTATTTGGCCTCCACCGCCGGGTCCAGGGAGTCTCCCGGCACCGGGGCCATCATGATGACGGGCGTGGCGTAGGCGTCCAGTTCAAAGAGGGGGATGACGGCGCCCAGCAGGGCGTCCGCCCCCAGTCCGTCCGCCCTCAGCACCGTGGGGTTGAAGGTGTGGCCGGGAAAGTGGGCGTCGGAAAAGACGATTTCATCGCCATGCCCCATTTCCGCAAGAATTTTCAGCAGGGAAGGGCTGATGAGGGGAGAGATGTTTTTTAACATGGTCCGCAGTATAGCACCTTCCCGCGTTCCGGTACTACCATAAAAGTTGAAGGAGCGCGGATGATTCTCCCTCAGCCGTTAACGGCATGAAAGCATTTACGGATGCATTCTTCCATTTCAGGCATCTGCTGTTCCATGCTTTCCACCAGCTTGAGCTGGGTGCGCGCCCGGTGCAGGTTGTGGCGCTCCCTTTCCGTTTTAAAGTAGACGTCCCCTTCCAGGTAGTCCGTCAGGAAGCGGATGCCGGTTTCCAGCGTGATGAGCAGCCCGGAAAAGGCGAGTTTGGAGATTTCCTGCGGTGTGATGAAGTCTTTGACGGCGTCCAGGTAGCCCTTGACGACGGCTTCAAACATGGGCATGCGCAGGTAGGTTTTGTCCAGGTCTTCCTCATCTTCCGCCGCAGGAGAGGTCATGGTGCGCACCATGTCCCCGAAGTCGTACAGGATGCTGCCGGGCATGACGGTGTCCAGGTCAATGACGCAGACGGCCTTGTCCGTTTCCCTGTCCAGCATCACGTTGTTGATCTTGGTGTCGTTGTGGACGATTCTGACGGGGAGTTCCCCCCGTTCCTGAAGGTCCAGCAGCACGTCCACGTACCGTTCGCGGCGGCGGATGAAGTCCAGCTCCTTCCGGCAGGAGTCCAAACGCCCGCGGGAGTCCCTGGCGGCCGCTTTCTGCAACCGGTCAAAGCGCTTGCGGGTGTGGTGGAAGAACGGGATGGTTTCATGGATGTCCTCCGGGTTCATGTCGCACAGGAGCTGCTGGAAGGCGCCGAAGGCGCGGGCGGCCTCATACGCCTGGCGCGGATGTTCCGCCACGTCAAACGTGTGGGTGCTTTCAATGCAGTTGTAGCAGCGCCAGAAGCCGGAACCGGGGATTTCCAGGTACTTGCGGCCTCCACGGGCGGAGTACAGGTTCAGCGTCTGGCGGAAGGGCGTTTTCAGCACCCGGAGCATCTTCCAGCGGATGTGGTTGGTTACCTTTTCCACGTTGTGCATGACGTCCCTGGGGCACGGGAAAACGGCGTCATTCACGCGCTGGAAGATGTAGCGGTCCGTGGTGCCGTCCATTTTCCGGTAGGTGGCCCGGAAGGTCATGTTGATATGGCCGCTGTTGATGGTGTCGCAATGGAGGAATTCTCCGGCGATGGCGAAGGCGTCGCCCAGGGCGGCAACCTGTTCCTGGAGGGAATCAGTATGGAAAACGGCGGACAGAGGCATGAGCGGGGAAGGAAGAGGCTCCCGGCGCATGCGGGGAAGTGCCGGGAGCCGCGGGAGTAGGGATTGAAGGGCTTAGAAGGAGTAGGTGAGCCCCAGCCCCGCCACGAACGTGAAGTTGCGGTAAATTCTGGCGGGGATTCTGGAGGGGAAGCGGTCGGAAGGACCGCGGTAGTTGCCCGCCATGCCTCCGTTGCCCAGCCAGACGGTACTGACGAAGGGGGTGAGGACCAGGCGGTCCACCGCCTTGAAGGGCACGGCCACGGTCACGGAAATGCCCTGGGTTCCGTTGGCGTTGAGGGAGTCCCTGTCAAAGTAGCCGGCGGAGGCGTTCCAGGTTCCCGCTACAATCAGGGAGGAAGACGGGTTGAAGTCATATTTGTAGCCCAGCGTGTTGGTGAACCACCAGCCGGACATCCAGCGGAAGGTGTATTGCACGCGGCAGTCCCAGAAGAAGTTTTCCAGTCCTTTCCCGAAGTCGTGGTGGATGTCCAGTACAAAGCTGTGTTCTTCGGAACGGCTGTGTTCAAACGCCGGGAAGTCGCTGGAGGTCTGGCCCAGATGGACGTTCATCAGGCCCGGCAGGCCGCCGTTGACGAACTGGTAGCCCAGGGAGGCCATCGTATAGTCGCTGAATTTGCGGCTGACGCCCAGCAGGGCCGTTGCCTCGTCGGAAATGCCCGTGCTGTTGTGCGTCAGGTCATTCTGGGTCAGCCACTGATATTTCACGCCGGCCAGGATGGAGTATTTTTTGTTGAGGTCGTAAGCGCCTATGGCTTCCACGGGAACCACATGGTCGCTGCCGGACTGCTGGAAAGCCAGTCCGCGGCTGACGTACTTGGTAGCGTAGCCCGTTCCCAGCAGGGCGGAAAACGGACGGGACGCGTCATAAGTGGAATTCAGCACCCGGAGGGGAACTTGAATATCGGCGGAAGCCATTCCTGAGAGAGCGAAGGCCGCCGTGCATGCCGCAGCGGTAATAGTTGTATATTGCATGGTTTGCCGACATAGTAATGGCGCCGTTCAATTCCGCAAGACAATCTTTATAAATTCGAAAGAATTTTCAGTTAAATTACAGGGGGAAGTTATAATGGAATGAGCCGGAGAATCCATTCCTTCAATTTTAACAGGGTTCCTTCCAATTTAAGGGACAGTTCGCGGATGTGCAGCAGCCGGAACAGGCCGCTCCGCACGTAGTCGATCAGGGAGCAGGCGAGGTAGATGCCCAGGCTGGCTCCCAGCGCCCCGGCGGCCGTGAAGTACCAGGGGCAGGCCTGCAATTCCGCAAACCGCGCCTTGATGATGTTTTGCCAGATGAGGGGATTGTTATGGATGAGGTAAACGGCAAAGGAAAGCGGGGCGAAGAAGGAAATGAGGCGGATGGCGGTTCCGCTGCTGATGCGCATGCGCGCGCAGGCCATGAGCAGGAAGAAGGAGGACAGGCAGCAGAACGGCGCCGTATAAGAGACAAAGAGTTTTTCCGCAATGCCCGGATTGAGGGGAAGATACCCCAACGCGATTACTCCGGCGGTGGGGAGGATGCAGCACAGGACGTAGTAAAGCGCGGGCCGCTTTAACGTGCTCCAGAGCTGGAAGTGCCCCAGGCAGCCGCCGACGACGTACAGGCAGACCAGCCAGATGGCGCTGTAGCCGCCCTGGCTGAGCCAGTTCCCGTAGCCGGATATGGTGGAAAAGAGGGAGAAGACAATCAGGACCAGCAGGCAGAGCCACCTGGCGGATTCCCTGCTGAGGGAACGGATGGCCGGATTAAGGAAGGGAATAAAGCAGAACAGGACGGCATAAGCCGTAAAGTACCAGTAGGCCAGGCGCAGCACGGGAAAGAATGCCTGGATCATTCCCTTAAAGCTTACACTGCCCGGCACGAGCCATTTAAATAAAAAGGTTATTCCAGCGGTGTAAAAGAAGACCTGAAACCATAAGTTGATAAAACGGGAAATCCGGTACGGCACATTGACGCCCACGTAGCCTGTGATAAGGGCAAAGCAGTTGACGGCGCAGTAGGCGCTGAGTTCAAGATACCAGGAGACGGCGTAATTGGGCGTTCCGAGGAAGCTGTTGTCCAGGTTGCCGCCCTCCCCCCATTTGAGCACATGAAGAAGGACGACGAAGAACATGGACAGGCACCGGAGAAGGTCAATGCCGTGATTTCTGGAATGGGCCGGGGCTGCCATGAGAAATGCCAAGGAAAAGGTGATGCTGCTGGGATCTTACGCCGGGACTGCCGCCATTGCCTGCAAACGCTTCATGATTTTATTTTTCTTCCTCAACGTTCTTCGCGGCTCCCTCCACGGCCCGCGCCATGAATTCCTCCAGCGTGAGGTTTTTCCGGACGGCGGCTTTCATGGCAAGATTGATGATCCGGTTTTTCAGGGGAACCGTGATGAGGGAAGATACCTCATTGGAGGCGGCCAGGGCTTCCTGGCCGTCCATGAACCGCTTGATGAGGATTTGGGCATGCCGGGAGAGCTTTTTTCTGACAAAGTAGTTGTCGATGGCGCTTCTGTTCATGCCAATGGCCGAAGCCAGCGTGGAGCGGCTGATATGATTTTCAGCCATCCAACGCCCCAGCTCCAGAATATCCACAAGAGGTTCTTCCATGTGGGGTACTTTGCTCATTGTAATGATGAATCAAAGATTTTGAGCGGAGTATGATTGATAATCGCTCAATGAATGTCCTTGTTGAACACAATAAAGGGTGGTTGCCATCAATGAGTGTTGTGGATTCCCCGGAGAGCCGGGTAATTTTTGGAGGGAGGCATATGCCTTCCTTTCTTTTCTGGATACTTCATCCATTGGTCAGAAATGAATAAAAAATCATCGGCGGCGTTCTTGCCGCGGCCCGTAATCCTTGTTGATTCCGTTAGGGACATTCTCCATTCTCCGGAATCTTATTGTTTGAATTAAAGTTTCCTTGCCCTTTCTTAAATTCTGCCCTGCCGCATTTGCAGGGGCCGGAACTTGGCGAATGCATCCGGGACAGGCGGCCATGGAAGATAACAAGGCGGTCCCGGAGGGACATGGACGGACAGCTCATCAATTCATGGAGATGCATGCAGCCGAAGGGATGAGGGCACATTCTTTTTCTGCGTAAGGAATGTGTTTTATCCCAGGCAGAAACTGGCGGAAGCTTCCCCCATGTGGCTTGGGCGGCATTTCTCCGGCTGTGACCGGGTATCCTTTCCCGGTGGACGGGGCGGATGTCTTTAATGGGTCTTTGCCCTTTAAGCCGACGGCTTTCCTGACGGCCGTTTAACATGGGCCAGATACGGCAGCAGGAAAGGGGTGAAACGTTTCAAGGCAAAATAGAACAGCACAATAGCCGTGAATGCCAGCAGCGGGGTGAACAGGGAGAAGGCACCAAATTTCATGGAGTAAGGAAGGCATTCGTAAATGGGCAGGTGCAGCATGAAGGTCAGAAAACAGGCGGGAGCCAGCAGGGCTATTCTGGCGGCAACGCCGGGCAGACGCTTTTCCATCCAGATGCCTGCGTACATAATCAGCATGACTCCCAGCAGCATGCCCGCGACCGTTTCCGTCCACAGGGAAAGGATTCCGGCGGAGTGCAGCAGAACCATCGCGGAGGAAACGAGAATGCTCACGCAGAAGACGACGCCGAATTTTTTGTTCAGCACCAGATGGATGTCGTCAATCCGGCGGGAACTGAGCACGACGCCCAGCAGGTAGAAGGCGCAGGACCCCACGGAGAGCGTCACCAGGGGATCGGGAGCCATGTTGCAGAAGGAGAAAAAGAGGAGCAGCGCGGGCAGCAGCAGTATTTTAATGCGGGCCAGCAGCGGCGTCAGCAGGGTAAGAATGATGATGTCCCGCAGAAACCAGGAGGGGCCGATGGGGGGAACGTCGGGGGACTCGCTCCCAAAGGAGAAGAGGTCCATGCCCGGCAGGAAGACGTCCCGGATGCCGGCCAGGTCCGCAAGCTGGAAGGAGCTGCCGGCAGGGAAGGAGAGAAGGAACAGGTACAGCACGTTCCAGATCATGTACGGGATGAACAGCCATAAAGCCCGGTCAACTGCCTTGTTCCAGGTGATGTTTCTTGCCAGAAAGTAGCCGGCCAGCACCAGGAAGAAGGGAACCCTGCCGTTGTAGAAGAGGTGGATGCCCGTTGTCTTGAGCAAGGGGGAGGACAGGTGCACGTACATGATCAGGAGCGCTGCAAGCACCCGCGACACGTCAATCCATGCGACACGTTTTTTAGGGATTTCCATGGGAAGGGAGTTTTTCTGCGGCATGAGCCGGATATTGAGTTGGCAGAGGGTTGAAGTTAATGAAGGGCGGAAGGTAGGGAACCGTCCGGGCGTCATGATCTGCGGATGCGGTGGTACGCCCGTGCCAGGAGTTTTCTTCCTTTTTTCCTGAGCCGCCCCCACCGGGACGGCGGTCTCCTGGTCAGTTTTTTCTCCGTCAGGCGGCTGTATTCTTCCAGGGTGGCATCCCTTTCCCCGGAGAACGCCTGCTGAAGCCATTCCCGGGATTGCGAGATTTTCTGTTCCAGCAGTTCATTGACGGGAGCGTAGTCCATCGTGAGCGGGACGTTCTCCGGCAGGGCTTCCGCGTCTTCGGGCAGCATGCGGTCCTGAAGCCGGAGAAGGTTCAGCAGGGAGTGGAAGCGCCCGGAGCCGCGCATGGGATTGTTGATGCACAAGAACGGCTTGTTGAAGATCAGGGCGAAGCAGACGCCGTGGAAGGAGTCCGTAATGAAAAACTCGCAGTGGAGGATGTTGCCGAGCCATTCATATAACGTGGCTTCCTTCATGGTATTGGGCAGGTTCAGCCTGCCGAGGTTGTCCACCTCCTTTTTCTGGATGTCCACCATGTTCAGCAGGGGGAGCCCGAGTTTGGAGGAGGCGTCCAGCAGGAGCTTCCTTTTTTCCGCCGCCGGGTCCAGGATGTAGGAGACGATGCGGCCTTTGGCCGCCGGAGGCGCCTGCCGTGCCAGCTCCTCCCAGCGTTCCCTACCCAGCAGGAAGACGGGGTCCATCACCCAGGCGCTTTCACGCCCATAGTGCCGCTTGAGGTGCTCCACCATCGGTTTTTCCCGGACGGAAACGGCATCGAACCGTTTGAGCAGCATGGCCGTTTTTTTAAGATATTTCCCGGAAGGTTCCGTCAACTGCCCCATGGACGGCCCGTAGGCGATTTTCCGTTTCTCCCCCCTGGCGAAGTCCAGGAAGAAGAAGTGCCCCATGAAACCCTGGTTCCACACCTGGTCGGAGCCTACCATGAACGTGTCAAACTGGTCGTTTAAGTGGTAGGCGTAGTCCAGGGAGTGCAGCGGCGTTGTGGAAATGCGCTCCCGGACCAGGAATTTTCTGAATACCGTCGCAGGGTCTTTCTGCCGCTCCGTGAAGGAAAAATCAATCAGGGAAACGCTTTTTCCCATTTGCTCCAGCAGCCGGTAAAGGGCGAAGGAGGTGAGCACGGCTCCATAGTTGCACGTCATCCAGACGCCCAGCAGGCCCACCTCCGCCCGGGGTTTGAAGCGGGCCGTGTGCTGCGCCACCGCTTCCGTGAAGGGTTTCTGCCGGAGGTCCCGGAGGAAGTTCCGGCGCGCCAGCCGGGAGGGGAAGGCAGGCTGCCGCCGGATGCCCCTGTTGGTGTGTTTGACGGCCTGCCAGTTCTCCCGGTGCAGAAAGAGCTCCTTCCCGCATTGGTTTAAAAGTTCTTCCCCGCGGGAGGTGTTTGCCAGAACCAGGGAGATTCCCCTGGAGTCATCCCACTTGGGATGGAAGTATCCCGCGCCCCAGAAGTCGGCCAGGGTCAGGTCACTGGTGCGGGGGCCGGAAGCATGCGGGCAGTTGTAGCATGCTTCCCCCAGGCAGATGTCTGACAGGTACGCCTGCATGAAAAGGTCTTCCGTATAAATGCGCGCGCCGGAACCGGAGCCGTCCCGGTGGAATTTCATCACGGAGTAGTGGTTCCATCCGTGGGTTTTGTCCCGGAAGTTGATGCAGCTTATCTGCCGGTCCGTGCTCCGTTCGTAATCCTGTCGGTACGCGTCAAAAAGGTTTTTGGAGGGTACGCCGTGGCAGGCGATGTCAATGATGAAGAGGCTGTCCCAGGGCTTTTTCAGATAGGCTCTCAGGGCCGCCGCCTGGCAGGGCGTGCCGGAAAACAGGACCGTTTTTCCCTCTTTCAGGTCCTTCTTGATGTCCCGGTAGGCGTGGCCGGGGTCCGCCTGAAGGTATTTGCTGCCGTTCAGGAGCTTGAGCTCCGGCAGGGAGTCCAGGCGCACATGGCGGACGGAAAGTTCCCCGTCCGTGTTCCACGCCACGCCGTAGACCACGCCTCCCTGTGCAAGAATATGCCGGGCCAGGATGGTGAATACGCCTCCGCTGGAGGAGTTCAGGCGCACGGCCTCGTCCAGCGCCCAGGCCGCGTATGCCCTGGGCTCGTCAAACGCCTGGGGGGGCCGTGCGGGCGGATTCAGGTCCGGGCAGGTTTTGGTGCAGAGGCCGCAGTGGACGCACGCTTCCAGATTAACCGCGGGCGTTAAGAAGCCGGAGGGGCTCCAGTTCATGGAAATAGCGTCCCTGGGGCAGATGTTGGCGCAGGCGGAGCAGCCCGTGCACAGGGTGGAGAGCTCAGGCGGGGCGTCAGTTTTTATCATGGCGGGAAGGAATCAGTTTTTGCAGGGGGCCGAGAAACATGTCCCGTTCATCCCGGTTGAGGTAGAAGAACCAGATGGTTCCCACGGCCAGGAGGCCGTAGCAGAAGGCGAAGGCCAGGAAGGAGAACCAGTTGTCCAGCGTTAGCAGGGCAACCGCTCCCAGCCCCGCCAGGATCATGACGGCGGAGGGCAGCAGCAGGGGCCCGTAGGTGCGGCGGAAGAAGCGCCTCATGTCCAGACCGGCGGTGCGGGCGTAGTAGCGGTTGATCATCAGCACCTGGCCGATGAACAGGGAAATGGCGGTGCCGATGAACATTCCGATGGTGCCGTAGTACAGGGAGATGAAGTAGCCCAGGATGACGCAGAGCAGGGAGGAGTAAAAGAGGATGATGGCCCTCCCCTTGTGGATGTTGAGGGCCTGGAGGATGGCGAGGCCCGTGTTTTGAGTCAGCGGAACCAGCAGGGGGAGCAGCACGATGACGGCCCCCACCCAGACCGTGCCTGTCTGGTCCCCGATGGTTTTCCCCACCCACAGGTGCAGGAAGTCGTGGCCGCAGCTGATGAAGGAAACCAGGATGACGCTCAGCAGGGCCAGTTGAAGGCGCCCCACCCGTATCATCATGCGGGTGAGCTGCTCCTTGGTGGAATCCAGGGCCACCATCTGCATGATTTTGGGGGCAATGACTCCGGAAATGGCGGTGGAAGCCGTCATGAAGTACTGGGAGAACGAGATTCCCAGCGTGAACAGGGTGACCGCCTGGGCCCCCGCCGTCCTTGCCAGGATGGGAGTGCCCGCCCGCCAGTAGAACAGGTCCATGAGCTGGTTCAGCAGAATCCAGAAGGAAAAGGTGAACATCTCCCGGTACAGCTTCCAGTCAGGCTTGCGGAAAATGATGCGCACGCCCAGGCAGCGGATGGTGTAATACGTTCCCCACGCCAGGCTGGCTACGCCGATGCCCACGCCCAGGACGGTGAGGGCGATCGCCTTGTACCCCCACACCAGAAGCAGAACAGTAAGAAGCGTATTGAAGAGGGAGAGGCCCAGGCTGACCAGCCCGGGAACGATGAATTTCATGTAGGACCCAGGCACGCAGGACAGCGGCCGCAGGGGAAAGGCCAGGATGATGTTGCCCAGCGTCAGCAGGTACAGGATTTTCAGGGTGTCAAGCTCCGGCCCGGACAGATTGGGGAACAGGGCGCCCAGGTTTACATAGCAGATCATGCCCGCCGCGAAGGTGAGCAGCCCCAGGAAGGAGAACAGCATCATGGCCTGTCCCAGGAAATGGGCCTCCCGGTCGTTCTCCTTTTTCGCGTGATAGGTGGCGATGTATTTGTTGACGGTCACCCCCAGGCCGAAGTCCGTCAGGGACAGCCACGCAATCACGGAATTGCTGAGCATGAAAATGCCGTATTCATTTTCTCCCAGACTGGACAGGGTAAACGGGGTCAGAAAGAACTGCGTCGCCAGCCTGACGATGATGGATATGTAATTAATGCAGGCCCCCGTCTTGATTTCATTCATGTGGAATTTATTTCTTGTTGGCCAGCAGGTTCCCGAGCAGGTGCCCGTAATTTGATTTGAGGGAAAAGTAAAGTATCCGCGGCAGGTTGGCAAGCGTCACATATTTTTTTAAGGCGGAAAAAGCTTCTTTCCGTATGGCCTTTTCCCGGTCGGGGTAAAGGCTTTTTATTCTATCCGCAAGAAGTTTATAGTTGGCATAGCAAAGCCTGAACAGGACCAGGAGGCTCCGGCTCCGCTGGAAATAGTTGCTGCTGTACGGGGAACGCCCGTCAATGCAGTTGCTCAAGTCCAGGATGGCGCGAAGGGCGTTCATGTAATCCTCCAGAGGCCTTTTCCGGTTGAAGAAATTGCTGGTAACCCCTGTTTCCCCGTCGGCGGAATATTGATAAAAAGGCTTGTTGATGACGGTTACGGAGCTGCAATGGCAGAAACATTGAGCCGTGAAATAAAGATCTTCCGCAAATTTGACGTTTTCCGGGAATTTAATTTTATTTTTAACCAGAATTTCCTTTTTATATATCTTGGCCCAGCAGGCCGGAATGTTGTTGTTTTCCACAAACGGTGTTCCCGCGTGGAAAACAGCCGTGGAATCCGGAGGCAGGGAGCGGATGGAAGGGGACATGAAGCCCGTCCATTCCGCCGCGCAGGAAACGAGGCTTGCGCCGAAGACGACCATGTCCGCTGCGGTCTCCCGCATCGTTTCATGGCAGGCCTGGAGCGTTTCCGGGAGGAGCCGGTCGTCCGCGTCCACAAACGCCAGATGCGGGGCATGCGCCAGGCTTATCCCCAGGTTGCGCGCCGCGGACACCCCTTCATTCCGCTTGTGGATGACGCGGAAGCGCGCGTCCTTCCGGGCGTATTCATCCAGAATCGCGCCGCTGCCGTCCGTAGAGCCGTCGTCAATGCAGAGGCATTCCCAGTCCGCCAGGGTCTGGTTCCTGACGGAGTCCAGGCAGGCCGCAAGCTGCTTTTCATTCCGGTACACCGGGATGATGATGCTGAACAGGGGGGTGTACGCGTCCGGGGTCATGAAG